>Ga0182748_1001017_pt1 | contig 28257 bp, 30 predicted proteins | sample eDN3rd37CKraftOP_FD_128877 | JGI IMG/M metagenome (GOLD analysis project Ga0182748, IMG submission 128877) | Enriched Organic Plus compost microbial communities from Emeryville, California, USA - eDNA 3rd pass 37_C Kraft OP (version 2) (version 2) ...
CGACAAGGTCATGCCGGAACTGGTGGTGCGTGATGAGCAGAACCGGCCCGAGTCGGTGCAATACCTGGAGATCATTCCGCTGCTGCTCCACCAATGGAAGGCACAGCAGGCGGAAATCGCGCGACAGCACGCATTGATCGAGCGGCAGGAAGCGGAACTGGCCGAATTGCGCCGAGCGCTCGCGACCCGCCTTGCGGCGCGCGAAGCAGGAGACAAAGGGAGCGAATTGCGCGTCAAATGAGCGGAGACGCCGCGCTCATTGGCGCAGGCGGGCACCCGGTCGCAGAGCCGAGCGCAGGGTTCAGCAGAAGCCCGGCATTGACCCGACCGGACCGGAATTGCGCCGTCAGGCGCCCGGGGCTCCGCCATATTGCGCGTCGCTGACCGGCTCGAGCCACGTCACGTGCTCGCCGCCCTCAGCCTCCTGCATGGCGATGTGTTCCATGGCGAGGTCCGGCGCCGCGCCGTGCCAATGCTTCTCGCCCGGTGGAATCCATACGGTGTCGCCGGCGCGGATTTCGCGGATCGGCCCGCCCCAGGTCTGCACGCGGCCGAGGCCCGACGTTACGTGCAAGGTCTGGCCGAGCGGATGGGTATGCCATGCCGTGCGGGCGCCGGGCTCGAAACGCACCCAGGCCGAGCGGATGCGCGCCGGCTCCGGCGCCTGGATGATCGGGTCCTGCCACACCGTGCCGGTGAAGCTCGGCGCCCCCATCCGGCGCGACGGCCGCGAACCGCAAGCGATAATGTCCATGTGTCATTCCTCCCCAAGCTCGTATGCCGGTATCGGCTTGTTCCCCACGCCGCATTGTATCCCATCTGGCCGTGTCATGGCGGCTGCCGTCGGGGCCGGCGGCCGGGCGGCAACAACAAATATGACACGGAAACAAAAAGCCCGGCGTCTCCGCCGGGCTTGAACGTCAATACCGATGATGGGGCCTTATCAGGCCGGCTGCAGATTGCCCGCCGCCTGCTTGCCGCGCTCGGTCACGATCTCGTAGCTGATCCGCTGGCCTTCGACCAACGAGCGCATGCCGGCGCGCTCCACCGCGGTGATGTGCACGAAGACATCCTTCGAGCCATCTTCCGGCTGGATGAAGCCGTAGCCTTTTTGGGTATTGAAGAACTTTACAGTTCCGACGGGCATCAGAGTAGTTCCTTTCACGTCTCTCTCGTTGAGCGCCCGTGCGATCATCGCACCGGCGGCAACAATCCGAGTTTTGGGAGTTCACTTGGATAGCGCAGCCCAAAGTCGGGAGCGTGTCAGCAAGATGAGGCCGAAAACCAGGTTGCGGGCGGCCAAATAAACGGAATTGACCATCCGGTCAACGGGTAAGCGGCTGCACCGCCGTCGTATTAGGCTTTATGAATTGGTAACAAGGATCGAATAGCATCAACCGGTTTCCGCTGCGACCATTGACCGCCGGTTAAGGCCGATCCGCGAGCGGGCGCAGCAGCGGTGGGACGACATGCGCGTGGAACATCGAAAGTCGCGGCGCCGGCCGATCTGCTATGTGGCGTGGGTGGCTACGGGGCCCGACGCGAGGCAAGACTGCCTGCTGTCCGACATGTCCGAAACCGGCGCGCGCATCGACATCCCGGATGCCGACGAGATCCCGGACCGTTTCGTGCTGTTGCTGACCGCGAATGGAGCGGCGCGCCGCACATGCCGCGTGGTCTGGCGCAAGGCCCATCAAATCGGCGTGAGATTCGAGCGTCCCGCGGTTGACGGCAAGCATGTCGGCCTCGTTCCGGAGCCGGCGGACGGGGCTGAAACGCCAGCGGCGGCTCCCACCGAAGCCGCCGCAAGCCGATAACGCGTCGTTTGGCCGTTCAGGCCTGCTGGATCGCCGACAGCAGCCAGTGGCCGCCGCGCACGCGCATGAAGGTCCACAATTCGGTGACCTCGCCCGGCTCGCCGCCCTCGACGATACGGCCGCTCGCACGGTCCACCAGGCTGTCGGTGAGCGCGAAGCGCATGGCGACCGTGGCGTATTCGGTATCGCCTTCGCGCCACGCCTCAGCCAGGTCGCCCTGCAACAGCTGAACGCCACTGATGCGATTGACCAGGCCGCGGCTCGCGTTTTCGGCCAGGTCCTCGGAGAAATAAGACAGCATCTCCGGCGTCACGCGCGCGCGCAGCGCGTTGAGATCTTCCGCCGAATAGGCCTCCTGCACCTCGCCGAGCAGCCGTTCGAACGCGTCGTAATCGGCCTTCTCGATCGAAATCGGCTCCTCCGCCGGCGCATTGCCGCCGCCGAACATGCTGCCAAGGCCGCCGAAGGCATGCGAATTGTCGCCCGGCGCGGCCGCGCCCGGCACGCTCGCATAAGCCGGCGTATTGCGCCGCTGCCACCAGGCGAAGATCAGGCGCGCCACGAAGATAATGAGCACGACCTGCAGCAACAGGCCGAGCAGCGAGGCGAAGCCGCCCATGCCGCCGAGGAAGCCGTGTCCGAACAAGAGGCCGAACAGCCCGGCGCCGATAAAGCCGGCCGCCAGCCCGCCCAGCAGTCCGCCGCCGAACAGGCCGGGGCGCGTGGCGGTCTGTCCGACCGGCGCGCTGCGGCTGGGCTGGGTGACGCTGCGCTGTATCGGCTGCGCGGCATTCGGTGCCGTGCGCGTCACCGGCGGTGCGGTAAAGGTGCGTGTGCTGCGGCTGCCGCTCGAGAATCCGCGACCGGCGCGCGCATCGGCATCTCCGGCAACGAGCACGAGCGCGGTTGCAATCGCAACGAGCGCTATCAACCAACGGTGACGAATCATTCGAGGTCTCCCGGCCCAAATTGGTGCCGGGAAAAATAGGTGCCTGCCGCGACTTTTGTAAGAGGCGCCGGCGCGTCAAACCGCCGCTGAGATCTTTTGCTCGACCGCCCTGCCCACCCGTTGGCGCCCGCCCGCAACCTACGACACAGGCGCGCGGATAAGCGGGGGCTCAGCAGTTCCACTTAAGGCCGGAACAAAGCCTGCCGCCTCCGCTTGATCCGGCGCGAACGGGAAGCGACGCAGTGCAATTTTAGCGAAAGGTGATGCGATGCGTAAAACGATGGTCACCCTTACGACCGCCGCGGCGATCGGCCTCGCGGGCCTCACCGCCGCGCCGCAGCAGGCGCAGGCGCAATGGTGGGTCGCGCCGGCCATTGTCGGCGCCGGCATCCTCGGTCTCGGCATCGGCGCCGCCGTCGCCGGCGGCTGCAATTACGGTTGCGGCTACGGCTATTACGGCTACGCCTACGCGCCCGCCTACGTCTACACGCCGGCCTATGCCTATGCCCCGCTCGGCTACGCCTATTCGCCGCCCGTCGTCTATGCGCAGCCCTATCGCTGCTGGCGGCGCTACGGCTGCTAGGGACCGCCCGCGGGCCTACTCGGACAGCGTCTTCTTGACCTCGGCCACGAGCTGCTTGAGCGTGAACGGCTTGGCCAGGAACGCGTATTGTTCCTGGCTCGGCAGGTTCTTGGCGAAGGCCTCCTCGGCATAGCCCGACACGAAGATAAATTTCACCTTGGGATCGCGCCCGCGCAATTCCTTGAGCAGCGTGGGCCCGTCCATTTCCGGCATCACCACGTCCGAGACCACCAGATCGACGTGGCCTTCCCGTTCGAGCACCTCGATCGCCTCCACGCCGTTGCTCGCCTCCAGCACGGTATAACCGCGCGAGGCGAGTCCGCGCGCATTGAGCGCGCGCAAGCCCTCCTCGTCCTCGACCAGCAGGATGGTCCCCTGTCCGGTGAGATCGGCGCTGGCCGCCTTCGCCATTTGATCGGCCGCCGACATCGCGCCGGCGATCGCGGGCGCCTCGGCCGGCGGCACTGAGGCAGGCGTCTCCTCGGCGCCGGGCATATGGCGCGGCAGGAAAATGCGGAAGGTGGTGCGGCCGGGCTCGCTATCGGCATAGATGAAGCCGCCGGTCTGCTTGACGATGCCGTAGACCGTCGACAGGCCGAGCCCGGTGCCCTTGCCCACTTCCTTGGTGGTAAAGAAGGGCTCGAAGATCTTGTCGATGATCTCGGGCGGAATGCCGGTGCCGGTGTCGGAGACTTCCAGCATCACGTAATCGCCGCCCGGCATGCCCTTGTAGCCGAACTTGGCCGACGCGGCCGCCTCGACATTGGCGGTGCGCACCGAGAGCTTGCCGCCGTCCGGCATGGCGTCGCGGGCATTGACCACGAGATTGACGACGACCTGCTCGAACTGGGAAATGTCGACCTTGACCGGCCACAAATCGCGCCCGTGCACGACCTCGAGCGCGACCTTCTCCCCGATCAGCCGCTTGAGCAGCATGCCGAGGTCGCCGACCACCTCGTTGAGATCGAGCAGTTGCGGACGCAGCGTCTGCTTGCGCGAGAACGCGAGCAACTGACGCACCAACGCCGCCGCGCGGTTGGCGTTCTGCTTGATCTGCATGATGTCCTTGAAGGACGGATCGGTCGGCTTGTGCGCGTTGAGCAGGAAGTCGGTCGCCATCATGATGGCGGACAGCACGTTGTTGAAATCGTGCGCGATGCCGCCGGCGAGCTGGCCGACCGATTCCATCTTCTGCTGCTGGTTGATGCGGTTTTCCAGCGTGCGCTGCGCCGTGGTCTCGAGCGCATAGACGATGGCCGCCTCGCCGTCGCGTTCCTCGTCCTCCACCGCCGAGACGAAGAAATCGGCCCAGCGCTCGCCCGCTCCCTCGAGCGCGGCTTCGACCGGCGCGATGTCGCCCTCGCCGCCGGCCGCCTTGCGGATCGCGGCCTCGAGCGCCGGACGGTCGCGCTCGCTGACCACCGCCAGGATCGAGCGCTCGTCGCCCTTGAGCGCGGTCTCGAAAGTGGTGGCGAAGCGGGCATTGCTGCGCGCGATGCGCCCCGAGCGGTCCACCGTGGCAATCGCCATGGGCGTGTTCTGGAAGAAGCGCATGAAGCGCACTTCCGCCGCCCGCTGCGGGTCGCCGCCGGTCTCCTTGGCGCGGTTGAGCACCAGGGTGCGCGAAGCGCCCGGCCTTCCGTCGGCGCCGTAGGCGACCTTGTGGAACAGCTGCACCGGCACCGGCCGTCCGGTGCGGGTCTTCAGGTCGAGATCGAGCACATCGGTCTTCACTTCGCCGGGCGCGCCGGACAGCGTCGTGAACAGCGCGGCGCCTTCGCCGGCTACAATGTCGGACAGCTTGAGGGAGCCGGCGCCGACCTGGGCGAGATCGTGGTCGAGCCAGGCCGCCAGCGTCGCATTCAGGTAGATAATGTCGCCGGCCTCGTCGACCGAGAAGAAGCCGGCCGGCGCGTGGTCGAGATAGTCGATCGCGTGCTGCAGTTCCTGGAACACGTTCTCCTGACGCTCGCGCTCGCGCGTCACGTCGGCGACAGTCCATACCGTCAGGCGGGCGTCGCGCTTGCCCTCGCCCAGGGGGCGCACGCGCATGCGCAGCCAGCGCGCCGTCTCCGCGCCCGCCCCGGCCAGCCGCACCTCTTCCTGCAGGCGGCGCCCTTCGCGCGCGGCCTTGAGCAGCCGATAGATCGCTTCCGACACGTCCGGGTCGCCGATGAATACCCGTTCGATCGGGCGCACGTCGTTTTCGTCGGCGGCCCCGATCAGATCGAGATAGGCGGCATTGGCATAGAACACGCGCCCGCTCTGGTCGGTGACCACGATGCCGTCGAAGGCATTGTCGACCACGGTCTTGAGCAGCGCATGGCCGCCGCCGCGCCCGCCGAAGCGCATGATGCCGGAGGCCATGGCGAACAGCGCGAACACGCCGATCGTGCCGAGCACCGCCAAAAGCGTCAGAATGTAGGTTTCCGCATAGGCGTGGCCGATATAGACGAGCCCGGCGGCCGCGCCGACGAGCAGCACGGCGACCAGCACCACCAGCCAGACCGAGCCCGAGCGCGGCGCGCTCTGGCTCCGGTCGAAGGCGCGGCGGCCCTGCCCTTCGCCCCGTTCCGGCACCGTTTCCCGCGCTCCCCCTGCCTCGACTGCCATGATGGTCGTATTATCCTGTCTCGCCGCGGCACGAACGTGACACCCGTCCTTCAAGTGCCTTATCCCAGCCCGCCGGCGCAAGAGCCCCCATGGGCCAATCCAGCCCTTTGCAGCCCGGCGGCCTTTCGGCGGTTACCGGCGCACCGCCCGGCGCAGTTTCATGACGTAGCCGATCACTTCCGCCACCGCCTTGTAGTGCTCGGGCGGAATCGCCTGGTCGATTTCCACCGTGGCGTGCAGCGCGCGCGCAAGCGGCGGATTTTCGACCACCGGGATCGCATGCTCGGCCGCCACTTCCCTGATCTTGAGCGCCAGCGCGTCGATGCCCTTGGCGACGCAGATCGGCGCCTCCATGCCGCGCTCGTATTGCAGCGCCACCGCGTAGTGCGTCGGGTTGGCGATCACCACCGAGGCCTTCGGCACCGCCGCAATGATGCGCTTGCGCATGCGGCTCTGCCGCAACTGCTTCAATTTGCCCTTGATGGTGGGATCACCTTCGGTCTGCTTGAACTCCTCCTTGATCTCCTGCAGCGACATCTTCTGTCGCTGGTACCATTGCTGATATTGGAACAGGTAGTCGCCCGCGGCCACCACGGCGAGCATGGCCACCACCGCGCCCATCAGCTTGAGCGCGAGCGACAGGATGAACGGCAGCAGCGCCGAGGGATCGAGGCTGACCAGGCTCTCCATCCGCGCGCGTTCCGGCCACATCAGCGCCGTGAGCACGGCGCCGATCACCAGGATCTTGACCAGCCCCTTGGCGAGATTGGCCAAGGCCTGTTTCGAGAACATCCGCTGCAGGCCGGCGATCGGCGAAATCTTGGACAGCCGCGGCGTCAGCGCTTCCACCGACCAGACCAGCCGGTGCTGCACCAGGTTGCCGGCAAGCGCGGCCAGCATCAGCACCAGAAACGGAACGGCCAGCGCCGCGAGCGCCTCCATGCCAATCTTCTCGAACAGCAGCGGCAGCGCCGGTCCGTCCACCCGGATGACATGCGCGTTGGCGATCAGGCCGCGCATGGTGGCGGCGAGTTCGCGGCTCGCGCTGCCGGAAAAGCTCATGAGCACCAGCGCGGCGCCCGCCATGATGAACCAGGTGCTGACTTCCTGGCTCTTGACCACGTCGCCGCGGGCGAGCGCTTCGTCGAGCCGTTTTTGTGTTGGTTCTTCTGTTTTTTCGGCGTCGTCGGAGGTCTCGGCCATGCGCGCCCCCGCTCAACCGGCCGCGGCCATCTGGCCGAGCACGTCCTGCAGATAGCCGATGAAGGTGCTCATCACGGCCCCGACCACCAGCATCAGCAGCAAGAGCCCGATCAGGATCGACAGCGGCATGCCGATGAAGAAGACCTGCATCTGCGGCATCAGCCGCGACAGCACCCCGAGCCCCAGGTTGAACAGAAGCCCGAAGGCGAGGAACGGCGCCGACAGCTGGATGCCGATCCGGAAGGAAACGGCCACGACATTGGTGATATGTTTGGCCACGTCGCCGGACAGCGGCATCTCGCCCGGCTTGAAGATGATATAGCTGTCATTCATCGCCGCGATCACCAGATGGTGCAGATCGGTGGCGAAGATCAGCGTGACGCCGAGCAGCGTGAGGAAATTGCCGATCTGCGCGCCCTGCTCGTTCTGGGTCGGATCGACCGCGGTCGCGAAGCCGAGGCCGAGTTGCTGCGCGATGACGAAACCGGCGACGCTCAGCGCCGAGATCGCGAGCCGCGCGGTCAGCCCCAGCACGGCACCCACGATCAATTCCTCGAACAGCATCAGAATGACCGGCCCCAGCGAGTTGAGGTCGACGGCATAGGCCTGCCGGTGCAGCGGCAGCATGACGGCGGTGAGCACCAGCGCGACCGCCAGGCGAATCCGCGCCGGCACGTTCGATTCGCCGATGCCGGGCATCAGCATGAGCATGGTACCGGCGCGCGCGAATGTGAGCAGAAACGCGGCGGCGAGCGCAGGCAGGAAGGAAATGTCGATGCGCATTACGTGACGAGGCGATTGAGACGCCCCACACTCCGTTCATTCCCGCGCAAGCGGGACTCCAGCACATAAGATGCCGGCATTGCCGGCATTGTCGTCCGCAGCGCTGGGTCCCCGCTCGCGCGGGGACGAGCGGTGCATGGGCTGCTTCCGAGAGCCGGGCGCACGAACTACCCGCTCACGATCCGCGCCGCGATGCGCAGCATCTCGGCGTGCAGCTTTTCGGCCATGAATGGCAGTGCGATCAGCAGCGACACGAAAATTGCCAGGATCTTGGGCACGAAGGCGAGCGTCATTTCCTGAATCTGGGTGATCGCCTGCAAGAGTGAGATGGCGACGCCGACCGCCAGCCCGACCAGCATCACCGGCGCCGACACAATGACCAGCGTGTAGATCGCCTCGCGCGCGATATCGAGAACTTCCGGTCCGGTCATTGCCCCGCCGCCTCTCCGTTGTCGTGGCCCGCGCAGGCGGGCGATCAGGTAAACGCGAATGCCAAGACGGCCGTGATCAGATCGGCATCTTCATGATGTCTTCGTAGGCCTGGATCACGCGGTCGCGCACCGCCACCACCGCATCGATGGCAACCTCGGTTTCCGAGACCGCGGTGACGACGTCGACCATATTGGCCTTGCCGTTGGCGGCCGCGCGGGTCTGCGCATCGGACTTGTGGCCGATTTCGTTGACCGCCCCGATCGCATCCTTGAGCACGGTGGCGAAGCTGGATTCGCCGGCCGAGCCAGGCTGCATATCGGAATTGCGGCCCATTGCGCCGATCGCGTCCTTGAGGGCCGAGGCGAAGCTGGGTCCACCGGATGTCGTGCCGCCGCCGTGGCCCGGCATTCCGGCGGACGAAAGGGACACATCGGACGCAAGGCGCGCTATGTTCGCATAGGCATTAGCAGCAGTGATTGGTGTGGCCATCGTTCGAGCCTTTCATTCCTAGCGTATGAACACGGGTGACAAAGTGGTACCGGTCCTTGATTCGCACGGGGAATATCCTGCGGGGTCCGGCGCTAAGCCCGCAGGATGTCGATCGTGCGCTGAAGCATGCGTCGCGTGGCCGTAATCACGTTGATATTGGCCTGGTAGGAGCGCTGGGCCTCGCGCATATCGGTCATTTCCAGCAAGGGATTGACGTTGGGATATTTGACGTTGCCGTTGCTGTCGGCGGCCGGATGACCCGGCTCGTATTTGAGCTGAAAATCGCTGCGGTCGGCCTGCGGGGGGCCGAGCTCGACGACGCGCGCGCCGAGCGCGCGATCGTATTCGGTTTCGAACGTGGGAATCTTGCGCCGGTAGGGATCGGCGCCGGGCCGCGAGGGGGTCGAATCGGCATTGGCGATATTTTCCGAGATGACCCGCATGCGCCCGGCCTGCGCGCGAAGACCGGAGGCCGCGATCGCCAGAGTCTTGATGAAGTCCACGGGAGGCTCTCCTTACTGTCCGGACGATTCGGTTTCAGCGCTTGCCGAGCGCGATCTTGAGGAGGTTGAGACTGCGGGTGTAGAGCGCGGTCGCGGCCTGGTAATCCATCTGATTGGCCGCCACCTTCATCATTTCTTCCTCGAGGTTCACCGCATTGCCGCCGGGGCGCCGTTCATAGGCGGCCTGCGTCGTGCGGAAGCCGGTTTGACTCGCATTGGACCCGCCGAGATGGCCGGCCTGCGTGCGCACCAGAGCGACATTGGCGACCGCGCCCCCGCCGGCGAATCCGTGCTCGTCGAATTTCGGCGGGGCGAGATCGCGCGCGCGGTAATTCGGCGTGTCCGCATTGGCGACGTTCTCGGCCAGCACGCGCTGGCGCTGCTGTGCCCATTCCAGCCGGGTGCGAAGCATCGAGAAGATCGGAATATCGGTGATGGCCATCCCCGGCCCTCCACTCTGCACGCGGGTATTGCCGCGTTAGGCAGACTTTGCCGGGTATATGGTTAACAACTGGTAAATTGATATGGAGCGGACGCGGCGCTCGGGGCCGCAGATGGCATCGGACGCCGCAAAAACGGCCCCCAACGTTAAATGGGGCTTTATTTGTTAATATCTTGTTAGTATTCGAGGCGGCAAATTGTGCCGACCACGTTAACTATTCGGACGAATCCGATCGGGACGTCCTCCCGGTGGCACGAGCAACGGAGCGCCATGATGTTCGACTTCTTCGGCTCGGGAATGCCGCTGGCGGCACGCTTCTTTATCGCCTTCCTGGTGGTACTGGCGCTGATCGGCGTGACCGCCTGGCTGGTGCGCCGATTCGCCGCCAATCGTCTCGGCAATACGGCCGCGCGCGGACGGCAGCCGCGATTGGCGGTGATCGATGCTGCCAATGTCGATGCGCGTCGCCGGCTAGTGCTGATCCGGCGCGACAATGTCGAACACCTGTTGATGATCGGCGGCCCGACCGACGTGGTGGTCGAGCCCAACATTGTACGCGCCGCCGCGGCGCGTGAGCCGCTGCGTGCAGGCGCCGGTGCCGAAAGCGCCGGCCGCGCGACGCCGGCGGTCGAGACCGGCTGGCCGTTGCAGCCGTTGACCGAGCCGCCGCCGGTGGCGCCGCCAATGCCGGCCCGCCCCTCGCGTGCCAGCGCCACGGAAGAGCCGTGGCTCGCGCCGGAGCCGGGCGCCCGTCCGCGCCCGCCGGAAGGACTTGGCGGCTACGCATCCGAACTCACCCCGCCGCCGCCCCGCAGCGAGGCGCCCGCGCCGCGCGTGAGCGTTCCGCCACCGGTCCTGCCGCCGGAGCCGGCCGCGCCCGCTGCGCAGTCCGACCACAATCTTGCGGAAATGGCGCTGCAGCTCGAAGCCGCCCTGCGCCGCACGCCGCTGCCCGAGAGCCGTCCGCCGGTCAGCGATGCGGTCGCCGCGCAAGCGGCCGCGCCGGTCGCCAGGCCGCCGAAGATGCCGGAACCGCCGCCGCGCGCGCCGCTGCGCGAATTCAAGCCGCGCAGCGAGCCGCGCCTGGAAGCCAAGCCGGAGGCGAAGGTCGAACCCAAGCTGGAGCCCAAGCTGGAGCCCAAGCCGGAGCCGAAGGCCGAGCCCCGGTTCGAACCGAAGCCGGAAGCCAAGATCGACGCGCGGCCGAAACCCGAGGTCAAGCCGGAGATCAAGCCCGAGCCGAAACCCGAACCCACGTCGGAAGCCAAGCCCGTGCCCAAACCGGCGCCCAAGCCCGAAGCCAAGCCGGAGCCCGCGCCGGCGCCGGACAAAAAGAGCTTCGACAGTCTGGAAGAGGAGATGGCCAGCTTGCTCGGCCGTCCAACCGGAAAATCGTGACAACCCGTTCCGAGCGCCGCGTCCGTCTGACGACGGTGGCGATCGGAGTAGTGCTGGTGATGCTCGCCGCGACCGCGCCCGCCGCGGCGCAGGATGTCAGCATCAATTTCGGCCAGGGCAATAGCGGCCTGACCGAGCGCGTGATCCAGATGATCGCGCTGCTCACGGTCCTGTCGCTGGCGCCGTCCATCCTGGTCATGATGACCTCGTTCACGCGCATCGTGGTGGTGCTGTCGCTGCTGCGCACCGCGCTCGGCACCGCCACCGCCCCGCCCAATGCGGTCATCATGTCGCTGGCGCTGTTCTTGACCGCCTTCGTGATGGGCCCGGCTTTGCAGCAGGCCTACGACACCGGCATCAAGCCCTTGGTCGCCAACCAGATCACCGCCGAGCAGGCCTTCGAGCGCGGCTCCGTGCCCTTGCGCGCCTTCATGCAGAAGAATGTGCGCGAGAAGGACCTGAAGCTGTTCATCGACATGGCCAAGGAGCCGCTGCCCGCGCGGCCGCAGGACCTCTCGCTGCGCGTCCTGGTGCCGGCCTTCATGATCTCCGAGCTCAAGCGTGCTTTCGAGATCGGCTTCCTGCTGTTCCTGCCGTTCCTGATCATCGACTTGGTGGTGGCGTCGGTGTTGATGTCGATGGGCATGATGATGTTGCCGCCGGTGGTGGTGTCGCTGCCGTTCAAGCTGATCTTCTTCGTGCTGGTCGACGGCTGGAGCCTGGTGGCGGGTTCGCTGATCCAGAGCTACGGGTCGTGAGCCGCGCCGGATCGCGGCCCCGCCCCTTTCCGCCTATTGTGCCCGCTTGCGCCCCGTCACCATGGCCTTCACCAGATTTTCGCGGTGCTCGAAGCTGGCGAAAATCACGCCCAGGACATGCAGCAGGATCAGCGCGACGGTGGCGTTGGCGAGCACCTCATGGACTTCCTCCATCGCCTCCGAGCCCCAATAGGCGTCGGTGGTCATGAGGTAGCCGGTGCCGCAAGTGGCGGCGAGCATGACGATCAGCGCCACGACCATCAGGCCGCCGGCCGGATTGTGCCCCAGATAGCGGGGCGCCCTCAGCAGCAGCGCTTCGCGCGCATAGCCGAGCGCCGCGCGCGGCGACCGCACGAAATCGCTGAAGCGCGCATGGCGAGGACCGACGAAGCCCCACAAAATGCGCAAAGCCAGCAGGCCGGCAATCGCATAACCGGCGGCGATGTGTACCGACTCAACCTCGTCGCCGGTCGCATAGGCAAGCACGAACAGCGCGACCAGCAACCAATGGAACCCACGGACGAAGGGATCCCACACCTTGACCGTTGCCGGCGCCGCAAAGTCGCCGGCCTCGATCGTGACATCCTGACGATACGCGTTGGTCATCGTGACGCCCGTTACAGCTTTCCGACAATGGCGCCGTTGGTCGGATCGACGAACAATTCGACGCGCGCGCCCGCCGCGTCAGTGGCGTAGAATTCGCCGCAGGCATTCTTCAGCTTGCCCTTGCGCACCGTATAGCCGAGCGCCTCGACCTTTTTCTGAAGCGCATCGACGGTCAGCCACTTGTCCCGGCTGGCGTTCGTGCACGGCCGGTCGAAGCTGCTGGCATTGGCCAAGGTGGCGGTTCCGAGAATTGCGGCGGCGGCGATGGCGGCGGCTTTACGCATGGTCGGTCTCCTGTGATTCCTCATGGCCCGTCGCGGGCTGCGTCGGGCGATGCTGCGAGACTGCCGGGGCGGCGCTGACCGCGACCTGTTGATTTATGTCAGGGTTCTGTCAGGTCGCTTGCGCGATGGTGCCGGCGTGAAAAACCGCCGCAAATCCATCAGCTTGCGCATCGGAACGGCCGTGCTCGCACTGGCCGCCTTGCCGACCATCATGGCGCCGTCGGCACCGCGCGCCGACGAGAGCGAGCGCGACGCGGTGCGGCACGCGGTTCAGCGCGGTGAAATTCGGTCCCTGGCGGACATTCTCGCTGCCGTCCGCGGCAATCTGCCGGGCGAGGTCGTCGGCGTCGAGGTCGAGCGGAAGGACGGCCGCTGGCTCTACGAGTTTCGCGTCGTCGATGACAAAGGCCGCCTATTCGAGGTCTATGTCGACGCGAAGACGGCGACCATCGAGCGGACGAAGGAGAAATGATGCGCGTTCTCCTCGTCGAAGACGATCGCCGTATTGCCTCGGATGTCGAGCGGGCGCTCAAAGCCGCCGGCTACGTGGTCGACACCGTGAGCGACGGCGAGCAGGCTTGGTTCCTCGGCGACACCGAAGACTACGGCGCCGTCATCCTCGATCTCGGCCTGCCGAAAATGGATGGGCTTTCCGTGCTCAAGCGCTGGCGCGCCAATGGACGCCACATGCCGGTGCTGATCCTGACCGCGCGAGGAAGCTGGGCCGAGCGCGTCGACGGGATTGACGCTGGCGCCGACGATTACCTGCCGAAGCCGTTCCGCATGGAGGAACTATTGTCGCGCCTGCGCGCCATCGTGCGCCGCTCCTCGGGGCAGGCCTCGTCGGTCGTGACGGTCGGCGATGTGACGCTCGACGAGCGGCAGATGAAGGTGAGCGTGCGCGGCGTGCCTGTTGCCTTGTCTCCGCTGGAATATCGCGTGGTCGCCTATCTCATGATGCGGCGCGGCCGGGTCGTGTCGCAGGCCGAGCTGGACGAGAACGTCTACGGCCATGGCGAAGACCACGGCTCCAATGCGCTCGAGGTGCTGATCGGACGGGTGCGGCGCAAGCTCGGCGTCGACCTGATCGAGACGCGGCGCGGCTTCGGCTATATCGTGGCGGATGCGCCGTCATGAAGGGCCGCTCCCTGCGGCTGCGCCTCATCGTCGGCGGCGTGGTCGCCATCCTGATCGCGCTGACCGTGGCGGGCGCCGGCCTCGTTTACCTGTTCAAGCGCCACGTCACCCGCACCATAGCGGGCGATCTCAACGTCTATCTCAACCAGTTGATTGCCGGCATCGACGTCGACGCGCAGGGCCGCATCGTGGTCACGCGCCCCCCCGCCGACCCGCGCTTTACCGAGCCGCTGTCGGGCCGGTATTGGCAGATCGCCGACGACCGTGGGCAGATGCTGCGTTCGCGCTCGCTGTGGGATACCGCCTTGACGCTGGCCGCCGACAAGCCGGCGCCCGGCGAGATTCATCATCACGTGATGGCGGGGCCCGTCCACTCGCGCATCCTGGTGGCGGAGCGCGTGGTCAGCCTGACGGAAGCCGGCCGGCGCGTGCCGGTGCGCGTTGCCGTTGCCGCCGATCTCGCGCGGGTATCGAGAGCGGCGGCGGATTTCTCGATCGATCTCAGCCTGGCGCTCGGCCTGCTCGGCTTGGTGCTGGCGCTCGCCACCGCCGTCCAGGTCAGTCTCGGCTTGCGGCCGCTCCGGGCGCTGCGCCAGGGTATCGCCGACGTGCGCGCGGGGCGCCTGCAACACCTGCCGCCGGCCGCACCGACCGAGGTGCAGCCACTGGTCGAGGAGGTCAATGCCTTGCTCGACGCGCAGGAACGCGAAATCGAGCGCTCGCGCGGCCGCGCCGCCGATCTCGCGCACGGCCTCAAGACGCCGCTGGCCGCGCTCACCGGCGATGCCGGGCGCTTGCGTGCGGCCGGCCAAGAAGAGATCGCCCGCGACATCGAATCGGCCGCCGACGCAATGAGCCGCCAGGTCGACCGGGAACTGGCGCGCGCGCGCAGCCGCGGCGCCATCCGCCGCAAGGCCGGCCTGTCCACCGAGCTCGCGCCGCTGGTGCGGGCACTCGTCGCGACGCTGACGCGCACGCCGGCGGGGGCGCGGGTGTCGTTCGAGCAGCGGGTCGCCGATGGCCTGTCGGTCCCGATCGACCGCACCGACCTGGCGGAAGTGCTCGGCAATGTGCTCGACAATGCCGCGCGCCACGCCGCCGCGCGCGTGCGCATCAGTGCCGAGCGCGCGGCGATCGTCATAGAGGATGACGGCCCGGGGATCGCGCCGGCGGCGCAGGCAAGCGCGGTGGAGCGCGGCGTCAGACTCGACGAGCGCGCGGAAGGCGCCGGCCTTGGCCTCGCCATCGTGCAGGACGTGCTGGAGGCCTATGGCTGGCGGCTTGCGCTCGGCAAGTCCGAAGAACTCGGCGGCCTGCAAGTCACCATGACGCCAGCCGCGCCATCCACGCTCGCGAACTGACAGCTTGCTGACGCGGCACGTCAGGCGGCCGACGCCGGCATGACGATAGACAGGCTCCCGGATGGCAGCAGGCCGTCGCAGAACACGGGAGACATCACATGCGAACCATTCTAGCTTTGGCGACGCTCGCCGTCATCGGCATGGCCGACGCCGGCTACGCCAGCGACCGTGCAGCGGACAACGCCGGCGGGAGCGTCATCACCGCCGAACAGATCAAGACCAAGGTCGACCAGTTGGGCTACGACGTCGAGCACATGAAGAAAGACGACGACGCCTACAAAGCGCGCCTGATCGACCGCGACAGCGGCGGCACGGTCAAGGCGCGTTTCGACGGCAAGACCGGCGAGCTCATGCATGCCAGGCTCGCCCGCGGCGGGCACGACGCAGACGAGCGTGCCGAAACCGGCGAACACCGCAAAGCCTGGACGCACAAGGCCGGCGCGCACAAGGAGCGAAAAGAGCGCCACGATCGTCACGAGGACCGCGACTGATCAACGCCTGTGATTGCGGCGCCGGCCCGAGCCGACGCCGCAAACGGGTGTCCGATCCGCCGCGATCGAATCGCGCATAGCCGCCGCCTCGCCTCACCTCTCCGCTCGCGGGAACTGTCGGCGCGCCCGGCTTCGTGGCGGACGCTGCAATCTGTTTGGATCAGACTCTAACGCGCGAAAGCCTGCGGCTTCGGCAGCGTCCTGATCGAGCCGGTCGGCGTCGTGTCAGGCCTGAGCGGGACGCCCGCGGGCGGTTTCGCCGGCAGGAGCGACGCCGAGGGTTCGGTCTCGCCGGCCGGATTTGCGGCGGACTTCTCCTCACCCGCTGGTGGCGCGGCCGGCTGCGCAGGCCCCGCTTTCTGCTCCGGCTTCGACTCTGGGGTCGGCGGCACCTTCGCCGGGTCGGCCGCCGCCAACGGGATCGAGCCCGCGCCCGGGTAACGTTGCCGCAGGTCCTTCAGGAAGGCCGAGAGCGTGTCCACGCCCACGACGCGCTTGGCCACGTCCTTGAATTCGCGATTGTCCACGCCGATCGGCGCGCTCACCACGTCGAAAGCGCGGCGGTCGGGACCGTCCGCGAATTTGGCGGCGTATCGCTCGCGCAGGCGCATGAGCGCGATCGTCTCGTCGCTGAGCGAATAGCCGATCGCCGCGCGCAAAATGTCGTCGCGTTCGGCGTCGTTCAACGGCTTGAAATCGCGCCAGCGGTCGCCATAGAGCCGTTCGATCTCTTCGGCCGCCGGCCGCCAGCGCTTGGCCGCCCACAAGATGTCCGAACGCAGGCGCATCGCCTCGCGTCCCTTGATGTCGGCGATCAGCTCGAGCGCCACGTCATGACGGCCGACCTCGGACAGCGCACGCGCCTCTAGAAGAAGTCGCGGCTCGCGCAATTCGTTGGCGAGATCGGGGGTGCGTGTGGCCTGCAGGGTGGCGAGCGCGCGCTCGGGTTTGCGGTTCATCAGGTAGATCACGGCGAGCCGCGTCGCCACTTGGGCGCGCGCGGCGCCTTGCAGGCGGTGATCGACCTGATGCTGCAACAGTTCCGCCGCCTGATCGAGCAGATCGACCGATACCAGTCGGTCCGCCAGCCGCCGGATCATCTCGTCGCCGCGCCGGCCGATCGGCGTCAGCTCGCGAAAATCGTAGAACAGGCCGAGCGCCTCGATCGGCGGCAGGGCATCGCCTTTGCCCTCGAGGAACAGGCTGTCGAAAGTCGTCGCCGCTTCGTCCTGGATCTTGCGCGTCCAATCCGAATTGGGATGCGCCAGGAGCGCGGTGCGCATGGTATGGAAGGCCTCGCGATAGCGGCCGTCCTCGGTGTAGAGATGCGCGAGGATCTTGAGGCCTTCGGTCTCGGTCTCGTCGCCGCGCCAGACCGTGGTGAGCGTTTCCAGCGCGGTGATCACTTCCTTGCGCGGCATGCTCTTGTGCTTGAGCATGAAGGCGAGCTCGCGTAGGCGCCCTTGCGCGGCGGCGCGCCGGTCCGGCGAGGCGGCGGCGCTGCGGTACTTGGCGAGCGCTTCGTCGCCGCGGCCGAGGCCTTCGTCGAGCCGGCCGGAGAGCACGTCGAGCGTCGGCCTGAGATCGGGCGGCACGCCGAGCGTTTCGAATTCGTTCAAGAGCCGCGCTGCGCCGGTGAAATCGCCCACTTCGATGGCCGTGCGCAGCGCTTCCTGCATGGCCATGCGCTGCATTTCGACCGGCAGGGCGCCGATCGCATCGTCGAGATTCTTGAAGCCGGCGCGCGCCTCCGCCCATTGCCCCTGGCGCGCATAGGCTATCGCGCGCCACACCGGCGCATCCTGTTGAACACCGACCTGGGGAGCCGAGAGCACCTTGAGCGCCCGCCCCGGCCGGTCGAGCATGATGTCGGCCACCGCCTTGAGCACGCTGCCGGTCACGTCCTCGGCGCCGCGCTTATCCGCCAGGGCGACGTCGAGCACGGCCTTGGCCTCGGCCGCCATGTCGCGGGCGATATAGAACCGCGCCAGGTTGAAGCGCGCCTGCTGCCGTTTGGACTCGGGGGCGGAGGCCGCAAGCGCCATGAGTTCGGATTGCCGGGCGACGAATGGCGCCGCGCGATCGAAGCCCCAGACCTGGGTATCGAAAGTGAGATTGCGGAAGCCGCCGCCCGCCAGTTGCCGACCCGACGTGCCCGACGACAGCGACAGGCCTCCGGGCCGTCCGATCAAGATGGTATGCGCATCGAATTGCGCGCCGACGTCGTCCGCGATCGGCTGCACCGCCACGCCCTGCGCGGAGGCCAGCACGCGCAGTTCGACGAAATTCTGCGCCTTGAGGAAACCGCGCACCGGCGCGGGCGCGGTGATCGCGAGCAGGCGGTCGCCGATGGAGGGATCATGCAGTTCGTGAACGTGGCTCGCTCCGTCGAACGAGACGGCGATGCCTGCGCGGTTCCTGGGCAGCACGGTGCGCGCAATCGCCAGCGGGCGGCTCGGCGTCGTGACCGTGTCCGCGATGGTGACGACCCAGGACGGGCCGTCGGCGTCGACGCTCACGAGGCGCGGCCGCTTGAGCTTGATGCGCACCACGGCTGCGCCATCGGCGGCGCGCTCGAACACCGCCTGGCTGACGCCGTTGGCCTGCGCCGTCGAGAGCGCGGCAAGATCGATCGGCGCGGCGCTGTCGAACACGAGCCACAACGTATCCGCACGCATGAAAGCCGCCGCCGGTGTCGGCGTGACGAAGGGAAAATCCAGCCGCAACGTGTCCCCGGACGGATGTAGCGCGACCGTCACCCGCGCATTTGCATCGGACGCGGCCGCCGCGCGCTTGGCGGCAACCGGCGGCGGCGCAGGCGGTGTCGATGACGGGGGCGATGATGCGGGCGCGACCGGATGAGCCGCATGCGGCTTCGCCGCCTCGGCCACGGCGGGCGCCGGCTTCACGGCCGGCGGCGTGCGCACCTCTTGCACCGGCGCCGGTTCGGCCTTGGGCGGCGGCGCCGCCGCCGCGGCCTTGGTGGCGGCGGGCTTGGACGGCGCAGCAGGCGCGGCCGCTCCATCCCGCACTGGCACGGTTTCCGGCGGCGCGATGACGGGCGCGGCGCCGGCCTCCGCCGCCTGCTTGGACAGCACCTGTTCCACGGGCGCGTGCAGCTCGGCCGTGCCGGTGCCGACATCGACTGCGATGCTGCGATCCTCGCGGAAGCTGTGGACCTCGGGCTTACCCTTGAAAACGAAGGTCACCGCCGTCGAGTCGAAGTCGATATCACTGTCGATCGATTGCAGGGTCGGCGGCAGCATCGCCTTGGCGTCGGCCAGGTCCCACCGGATCTGTTGATCGAAGCCGAGCGTCAATTTGCCGTCTTTCTGCACCGGCACGACATTGGCATTGCCCGGCAACTGAAACACGTAGCGGACGAAAGTCGGCTGGCGGGCGACCCGCACGCGGATCACCGGCGGCTCCTTGACCTTTTCGGTGCCGCGCTGTCGGCGCAATTGCTGCTCGGCCGCGCGGGCGCGATAGGCCAATTCGTCGATGATCTCCTGCGGCAGGCCGGGCTGCAGGCCCTTCCAATCTTCCGGCAGCAGATCGACGTAATAGCGCTCGGCCGCGGGAATGGTGTTGAGCTTGATCTTGCGCGCGAGCGCAATGCGGATGGCGCTGCCGTCGGGATCGCGCCGCGCCGCGCTGATGTAATCGGGCGCGCCGGCGTTGAGACGATCGACCGAAATGTCGACCGGCTTCTTGAATCGGATCACCAGGATCGCGCCGGACACCTGCGCGCTCGCCGGCACCTCTTCATCGAGCCGAAACACCAAGCGCGCGTAGCCGCGATCGGTATAGACCGCAACGTCGCCGTGCACGGGCCCGTCGGCCTTGGCCGGCGCGCCGACCAGCAGCGCCTGCAACGCGACGCAAACCATCAGCAGGAGCCGCTGCAACCCGTCGCGCGCGCGCGTGTGCTTCAGGCCTAAGAGCATTGCCGTCATGACGCCGTTCCCGCCGGCCAAACCGCCGGCAGCGCAAGCCTAGGGATGCGCATTTAAAGGCGCGTTAACCGTGGCGCGCAGTGTTTGGCAGCGCACCGGCGATCATGGTCCGTGGACAGCCGGGCGAAGGCCGTCCGAGACCCGCTTGAAGAGGCGCGCCGCTTCCGCTTTTCAGCGACAGCGCGCCTCCCGGCGCTCAACCGGCGGCGTCTTACGGCGCCCGGCCGCGCTTGCGACGGAGCCACAAAGGCTCGCATCGTCGGCCAGTTCCTGGCGGCGGGTCCTGGTGCCGGCGGGCGGAGCCCCGGCGCCGCACGTCAGCCCCGGATTCGCCGCGCTTATCCGGGCTACGGCCCGATCAGCCGCTCGGCTTGCCTTCGATCTTGGGCAATTGATCGGGATTTTGCGGGCGCGGCGTCGCGCTGGCGCGATTGGCCAGTTCGACGGTGAGCCGTTCGGCCGCCTCCGGCGTCATCTGCGCCAGGATTTCCGACATCTTGTTCGGCTTCATGAGCGTCGACACCTCGATCAGCACTTTCAGGTCGAGGCGATCGAAGATGCGGGCCGCGTCCTTCGGCTTCATGTTCTCGTACATCAAGACGATGCCCTTGAAGCGCGCCGCCTCCACCTTGTCGCGCGTGCCGACCGCGTCGCTGACACGCGATTCGAGGCTCTTGAGTTCGGCGAGCTTCGCCTCCAGCCGCTTCTCGGCCGCCTTGATGAGATTCTCGCGCATATCGAGCTCGCGGCTGCGCTCGTCGAGCTGGCGCCTGCGGTCCTGCAGGCGTTCGAGCACGGCGCGCTCCCCCGGCGAATTGATGTGGCCGGACCCGATCGGATAGGTCGCGCCGCCGATTTCCAGCTTGGTCGGATCCGGCGGCTTGTTGCTGGTCTTGAGCGCGCGGGCCGGTTCCTCTTCTTCCTTGCCGCCGACCGAGCCGGTGACGTCGCCGTCCGACGTTTGGTTGAAGTTGAACATCTCCTGCGCCCAGGACTTTTTCGCCGCCGGCGGGTTGAGCGCGGCGCGCTGGTCGACGATCTTCGGGTAATCCGGCACGCTTTCGCGCGTGGTCACCTTCATGTCGGTCTTGTCGCGCCCCTGCAACCGTTCGGCCAGCGTATAGCCGCCGTCGAAGACAAGGCCCGATACCTTGAGCGCGAACAGGCTGATCGTCGCCAGAAGGACGATCGGAATCAGCCTGACGTCGCGCCAGAAGCGGCTCATGCGGCCAACCCGCTCACTCGGGCGCGAGCGCGCTCCGCAAAAGCCTGCGCGGCGGCGGCGACGGCCTTGGCGTCGAGCGCCGGCGGCGCGGTTTCAGCCGGACGCGCGAGCGCGGCGACGCGGCTGAGCCGCGACCAGAGTTCCTCGCCGGCATTGAGCTTTTCTTCGATCTCGACGGACAGCTGTTCGCTGCGCTGCAGCCTTTCGCTCAGGGTCTGTTCGCCCTCCCGCATGGTCGCCTTCAAGCCGGCAATGGCGCGCTCGGCGATCTCGGTGGCGGTGATCAGTTCGGAAATGGTGGCGCGCAGGGACTGTTCGTCGGCCTTGAGCATGCGCAGCTGCTTGTTGAGGCGCACGCAATAGAGAATCGTGAACAGTAGCAGGATCGAGACCATGGTCTCGATCGCAAAACCGAAATTGTGACTCACGGCGTCTCCATTCGATTGCTGGTCCCGTCGGCTTTTTCGAACATCGCGAAGGTGGTGCGCGGACGGCGCAAGGGCTTGGCCACGCGCACCGCGACGCGGTCGCCGACCCGGCCCATGCGGCCTTCGGTCAGCGAGACGTCGCCGCAGCGCACCGTCACCGGCGCGTTCGGCTTGAGCTCGAGCATCAGCGTGTCGCCGACCTCGAGGCTCATCATGCGCCGCAGCGGCAGGCTCGCCTCGTACAGCACTGCGTCGACCGCGATCTGCGCCTGGCCGATTTCGGTGGCGAGATGGCCCTCCCAGATCGGGTCGCGGCCGAACTTCTCGCCCATGAACATCTGCAGCAGGACGGCACGGATCGGCTCGATCGTGGCGTAGGGCAGCAGCAGTTCGATATTGCCGCCGCGATCCTCCATGTCGATGCGCAGGCGCACCAGGATGGCGGCATTGGCGGGGCGCGAAATCGCGGCGAAGCGCGGATTGGTCTCCAGTCGGTCGATATTGAACTTGACCGGCGACAGCGGCTTGAAGGCGAGTTCGGCGTCGGCCAGCACCACTTCGATCATGCGCTTGACCAGATTGGTCTCGATCGTCGTGTAGGGACGACCCTCGATGCGCACGGTGCTCTGGCCGCGGCGGCCGCCCAGCAGCACGTCGATGATCGAATAGATCAGACTGGAGTTGACGGTGGCGAGACCGAAATTTTCCCACTCCTCCGCCTTGAACACCGCCAGAATCGCGGGCAGCGGGATCGAATTGAGATAGTCGCCGAAACGCACCGACGTGATGCGGTCGAGCGAGACTTCGACGTTGTCGGAGGTGAAATTGCGCAAGGAGGTCGTCATCAGCCGCACCAGGCGGTCGAAGACGATTTCCAGCATCGGCAGGCGCTCGTAGGACACCATCGCCGAGTCGATGATGGCGCGAATGCCGGAATTGTCGTTGAGCGTGATGTCGGAGAGACTGAAGCCGAGCAGGCTGTCGATCTCTTCCTGATTGAGAATGCGCTCGGCGCCGCCCTTGGCGCCAGCGCCGCTGCCGTCGTCGACCATCGCGGCCCATTGCGCGGCGGCCTCGTCGACGCCCGAGGCCGGCGAAGCATCCGCGTTCGCCGCCGACGCGCCGGAGTCCGCTTCCAGCGCCAACCCCCATTCGGCGGCCAGGGCGTCTTGGTCGATCTGCGTGCTGTTGGCCATGACTTACGCCGTCACTGGACGACGATCTCCTTGAACAGGACGGCGGTTATGCGGTTGGGCGCGACCGCGGCATTGACGCGGCGCGTCAACTCTTCCTTCAGCCGGTACAGTCCGGCCGACCCGTCGAGGTCGGTCGGCCTGAGTTCGCGCAAATAGGTTTGGAATGCGTCCATCACGCGCGGCATCAAGGGCTGGATCTGCTGCACGAGCCCGGCATCGGGCAATTCGAGCACGACCTTGACCTTGAGATATTGCGTGCGGTCGGTCCCGGTATTGGCGAGGTTCACCAGCACGTCCGGAAGATCGACGAAGGTAGCGGGCTTCGCCACCTCTTCCTTCGGCTTTTTCTCGTGGCCGGATCCGCCGAGAAAGAAAAACGCCCCGCCGCCGCCGAGCGCGGCAACGCCTGCCGCCGCGATGGCGATCAGCTTGAGCGGCAGTTTCTTCTTGGGCGGGGCTTCTCCGCCTTCGGCCTCGGCGCCGTTGTCCGCCGGCGTATCCGCCTTCTTCTTCGCCTTCGCTGCCATGAACCGATGCCCTGTTCGCAACTCGCCGGCGGGCCGATCTCGGCGCACGCGCCGGAACCGTTTCAGTTGACCCGCAGGATGCGCGACCGACCTGCACGCCCTTGAAATGGAAGGTAGGAAGGTATGGTTAACAGATTCTTTCCAGCGCGCTGCGAAGCGGAAAATTTTGCCGGGTCAACTTGGCCAGCGGGGCGCTTTTTGCCGCCAGACCGTCGCCGGAAAATCTTCTAAGCAATTGATATCGTTACATTTCATTGGTTGGCACGAGGTCTGCAAAGCAGGCGGCGGCAGTCCCGCTTGGGAGAGCGGGGCCGCCGGATGCGACGGCAAAGCGGGCCTCGGGAGGGTCCTCTTGGCCGGATTCGAAAGGGGAGAGGACCGATGGAGAATATCCTTCTCGTCGGACTGTCACGCCAGGTCTCGCTTGGGCGGGAAATGGACGTGGTGGCTAACAACATCGCGAACATCAACACGACCGGCTACAAGGCCGACGGGTCGCTGTTCGCCGAATATCTGTCGTCGAATGCCCGCACGGGCAGTTCGAGCAGCCGTATCAGCTTCGTGCAGGACAGCGGCGTCTGGCACGACATGAGCCAGGGCGTCGTGGAGCGCACCGGCAACCCGCTCGACGTCGCCATCGACGGCCAGGGCTTCCTGGTGGTGCAGACGCCGCGCGGCGAACGCTACACCCGCAACGGCTCGCTGCAGATCAACGCGCAAGGCCAGCTCGTCACCAGCGACGGCAATCAGGTCCTGGGCGACGCCGGGCCGATCACCTTCCAGCCGAAAGACCAGCAGGTGTCGATCAGCCGGGACGGCACGATCAGCGTGCGCGAAGGCAGTTCCAATGTGGACACCGTGCGCGGCCGGCTGCGCCTGGTCGATTTCGCCAATCCGCAGCAATTGCAGAAGGAAGGCGCCGGCACCTTCAGCGCACCCGACGGCGCGGCGCCGCAGCCGGCCCCGAAGGCCGCGATCGTGCAAGGCTCACTCGAAAAATCCAATGTGCGCAGCGTCGTCGAGATGTCGCGCATGATCGAAATCACCCGCGCCTATACGCAAGTCGCCAACCTCTTGCAGCAACAGGGCGACGTAAGCCAGCAGGCGATCGACAAGCTCGCCGACGTGCCGGCCTGACGACCAAGGAGCAATTGACCCATGCGCGCACTCAGCACAGCGGCGACCGGCATGATGGCCATGGACCTCAACGTCCAGGTCATCGCCAACAACCTCGCCAACATGACCACCACCGGCTACAAGCGCCAACGCGCCACTTTCCAGGATCTGCTGTACGACCACGTCAGCCGGATCGGGACGCAGACCTCGGCGCAGGGCAATATCCTGCCGGTCGGCATCGACGTCGGCTCCGGCGTCAAGACCGTCGGCACCGCCCGGCTGATGACGCAGGGCACGCTGACTTCGACCGGCAACGCCCTCGACGTGGCGATCCGCGGCGACGGCTTCTTCAAGATTCAGATGCCGGACGGCACCTACGCCTATTCGCGCGACGGCTCGTTCCAGATGGACGCGCAGGGCCGCATCGTCACGCCGAAGGGCAATGTGGTGATGCCGGCGATCACCATTCCGCAAAATTCGAGCGGCCTGACCATCAACGCGCAAGGCCAGGTCTCGGTCATCCAGCAGGGCTCCACCACCCCGACGGTGCTGGGCCAGATCACGATCACCCGCTTCATCAACCAGGCCGGCCTCTTGCCGATCGGTGACAACCTGTACACGGAAACGCCCGCCTCCGGCTCGCCGCAGGACGGTCTGCCCGGCACCGACGGCGCCGGCGATCTGCTGCAGGGCAATCTGGAACAGTCGAACGTCGACTCGGTCAGCGAAATCACCAACCTCATCGCCGCGCAGCGCGCCTACGAGATGAACGGCAAGGTGATCACCGCCGCCGACCAGATGCTGTCCACCGCCTCCAACCTGATGCGCTGAGGTGGCGACCATGACCATCCGCATCCCGCTCCTCGCCCTGGCCGCTCTGCTCGCGTTCGGCTCCGCCGCCGTCGCGGAGCCGCCGCATCCGGTGCTGAAATCGCAGGCCACCGTCACCGGCGACCTCGTGCGCATCGGCGACCTCGTCGACAATGCCGGCATCATCGCCAAGGTGCCGATCTTCCGCGCGCCCGACCTCGGCTACACCGGCTCGGTCGCGGCGAGCGACGTCGTCGAGGCCGTGCGCAAGCACGCGCTGATCGGCCTCGACACCGCCGGCATTACCGAAGTGCGGGTGACGCGCGCGGCGCGCACGATTCCGGCCGCCGACGTGGAGGACGCGGTCGCCCATGCGCTGGCCGCGCAATACAACCTCGGCCCGGTGAAGGACATCACCGTGACCTTCGAGCGCGAACTGCGCGCCATGTATGTGGAGCCGTCCGCGAAAGGCGAGCCGCGCGTCGTGAACATCACCTATGACGCGCGCAGCCGGCGCTTCGACGCCACGCTCGAAATTCCGACCGGCACCGCCACGCGCGGCACGCTGCGCCTCGCCGGCCGCGCCCAGGCGACCGTGGAAGTGCTGACCGTCGTGCGCCCGATCGAGCGCGGCACCGTGCTCAAGGACGCCGACGTGTTGGTGGACCGGCGCCCGCGCAGCGAGGTTTCGCGCGACGTGCTGACCGACCGCGACCAGGCCATTGGGCTTGCCGCCCGCACCACACTGCAGCCGGGTCGGCCGCTGCGCGGCGCCGAGCTGATGCGGCCGGAAGTGGTCCAGCGCAACGACACGGTGACCCTGATCTACGAAGTACCGGGCATCAGGGTGACGGTGCGCGGCAAGGCGACTGAAGCCGGCGCCGAGGGCGATACCATTTCGGTGCTCAACGAGCAGACCAAGCGCCTGGTGCAAGGTGTCGTGCTCGGCCCCGGCCATGTCGTGGTCGGCAGCCCGATGCCGCGTTTCGCCGCCAACACGGCTCCGCCGCGCGCCGCCGGCAATGTCCGCTGATCCGCAATACGCAACGTTCCACGACACCGCCGTTCGGTGCCCTTTGTGAAAGTGACGAGGATGAAAGTCATGACTGTAATACGTCCGCTCGTGCTGGCGGTGCTGACGAGTTCGCTGCTCAGCGGCTGCGCGGCCATCGACCGGCTCAGCAATATCGGCCAGGCGCCGGCGCTGTCGGCCGTCGACAATCCGACCGCGCGGCCGGGTTACAAGCCGGTGCAGATGCCGATGCCGGCGGCGCAGCCCGCCTCCTACAATCCGAACTCGCTCTGGCGCAACGGCTCGCGCGCCTTCTTCAAGGACCAGCGCGCGCACCAGGTCGGCGACATCCTCACCGTAAAGGTCAACATCACCGACAAGGCCAATATCGCCAACGAGACGCAGCGCAGCCGCAGCAACACCGAGGATTCCGGCATCAGCGATTTCCTCGGCAGCAAGACGATCAAGAATCCGTCGAGCGCCATCCTGCCCGGCCGCATCCTGACCGCGGATTCGACATCCTCGAGCGACGGCAAGGGCTCGGTCAACCGATCGGAGGCCTTGCAGACCAATGTCGCCGCCGTGGTGACCCAGGTGCTGCCGAACGGCAATCTGGTGGTCGAGGGCCGCCAGGAAATCAGGGTCAATTTCGAAATCCGCGAGCTGATCGTCGGCGGCATCGTGCGGCCGGAGGACATCGAAAGCGACAACACCATCGATTCCACCAAGATCGCGCAAGCGCGCATCGCCTATGGCGGCCGCGGCCAGATCACCGACGTGCAGCAGCCGCGCTACGGTCAGCAGGTGCTCGACGTAATCCTGCCGTTCTAACGCGCCCCTCGCCCCGGCGGCCAGCGCCGGGGCGAGCGAACTCCCGCGCCCGTTGCGGTTCGCGAACGTAACGGGCGTCTACGACGCGGCCTCCGGTAGCTCCCCTGCCGGGGGCCGCGTTCGTTTGAGTGCTTATTGAGATCTCCGGTTATAGAGATTCCCCCGCCGGCGAGGCGGAGGCCGCCTTTGCAACCAGAGGGGGCATATTTCTTGACCCGGCCGGGACGCCTGGACATACTTTTCTTGCCACCGGGCGGGCTATCGGGGGCGAACGATGCTCCGACGCCATGGGAAGCGCACCGTTTTGGCCGCCGCGAGCATCACGAAGTTGCTGTTCGCGCGCTTCGGCTCACGCGCTTTTTCGGCCAGTCGAAAAACTCACATCTCAAACATCGCATCTGACGGGTGCCGCGCGATCGGTCAGGCGCGGCCGAGCGATTTTGACGGCGTGGCGATGAACCTTGTGCCGGGCACAAGACACATACCCATGCGCTCATCCCCATGATTCCATTAAGGAGCCATTTCCATGAAATTGACTGCGTTTCTCGCGGGCATCGCCGCAACGGCCGCCTTTGTCGGCACTGCCCACGCATCCGGCTTCGACACCTACTTTGCCCGCGTCTCGGCGACCGGCACTGTGGTCGCCGACTCGGGTGGAGTGACGGCGGCGCACACCAGCCTCGGGACCTATACGGTCACATTCAACAGCACGGTCAACACGTGCGGCGTCACCGTTTCGACTCTCGGCACGAAGGCGGGCTTCGCGAGCACGGCCTTCAAGAGCAAGGACACCATCTACGTCTACACCAAGGCCCAGAACGGCACCGCCACCAACCTGCCGTTCAGCGTGTTCGTGAGCTGCGGACCGCAGATCACCGCCCGCGCCGGCGGCATCGTTTACACGAACAACGGTAATCCATGGCTCGGCACCCACAGGCCGAGCGACCTCACGGTCCGCCGCCTCGGCGTCGGCGACTATTGCGTCGAGCTTCCCGGCACCAATCTCGGAAACCTCGCGGTGGCATCGGGCGATATCGGCGCCTCCGGCATTTCGATCGTGACGGCGCGCCAGGCGAATGGCGGCTGCAACGGTCCCGAGTTCCTCGTCTACAAGTGGAGCAACGGCAGCTGGGTCGCGAGCGACCAGAGCGTTTTCCACTTCGTCGTTCCGTAGACGACGAAGGACGGGACAAGGGCTTGGGCATTCACCGAAGGGACCGCTTCAGGTTGTCGCGCCGTTCAGGTCGCTCACGCGCAATGGCCGGGCTGGTCCCGGCCATTTTGTTTTCCTGGAGCACCGCATCCGC
>Ga0182748_1001019_pt1 | contig 28233 bp, 32 predicted proteins | sample eDN3rd37CKraftOP_FD_128877 | JGI IMG/M metagenome (GOLD analysis project Ga0182748, IMG submission 128877) | Enriched Organic Plus compost microbial communities from Emeryville, California, USA - eDNA 3rd pass 37_C Kraft OP (version 2) (version 2) ...
ATCGTGCACGACCTGAACCCGCGGGCGATGTCGCGCCGGGTGCAGAATTTCGTCAGTCCGCAGAGCTGGTTCATCGACCTGGCGCGGGTGGACCTGAAGTAGCCGGCGCGGGCCCGCTGGTGCCGGCGGCGCTGCGCGGCGCCGGCAGCCATCAGCGACGCAGCCGTCGGCGAACGCAAGCGGCTCCATTGCGCATGGCAGGCTTGCTGCCGCTCGCGCTCCACTCGCAGCGGGGCGGTGCATGGACAGGCTCCGCCGCCGGATCGTAAGAGACGGGTCGGAGGTGTCCGATGTCGCGCATGCTCGTCCTTCTGCTGGCCCTCGCCCTTATCGGCTGCGGCCTCGTGCGGCCGGGCGGCAGGTATTCCGGTGTGCCGGACTCGACCGTGGGCGACTGGCGCCAGCCGCTCGGCACTATGTCCACCGGCGGTTCCATCCATCTCTACCGCGAGGGTGGCTGGCAGTAGGCTGCCCAGCATTCGGGCGGCGGCTGCGCGCCGGACGGTCACCGGAGGGGAAGCCGGCATCGCCGCGCGGCACCGCACGGGCTTGCACGCTCCTTGCACGCTCCTTGCATGCACCGGGGACGACCGGAAAACGGGAGTCCCGAAGATGAGATTGGTCCGCCGCGCTGGGGGCCTTGCCCTCGCCGCCGCCATCGCCGCCACGCCGCTCACTGTCCTGGCGCAGCAGAAGACCCTGCGCATTGCCATGACGGCGACCGACGTGCCGACCACCACCGGCATGCCGAACAACGGCTTCGAGGGCATGCGCTTCCTCGGCTACCCGATCTTCGAGGCGATGGTGCTCTGGGACCTCTCGGACCCGTCGAAGCCCGCCGGCCTGCGCCCCGGGCTCGCGGAGCGTTGGGAGCAAGACCCGCAGGACCCGAAGACCTGGATCTTCCATCTCCGCCGTGGAGTCACCTTCCATGACGGCACGCCGGTGAACGCCGATGCGGTGATCTGGAACTACGACCGCTTCTTCAAGCCGGACAGCCCGCAATTCGAGCCGGCGGGAAGCGGCATCACCCGCGCGCGCACGCCGATCCTGGCAAGCTACCGCAAGCTGGACGATCACACGGTGGCGCTGACGACGACGCGCGTCGCCTCCTACTTCCCCTACATGGTGGTCTATCACCTGCTCGCCTCGCCGCAGTCCTGGGAGACGGCGGGTCGTGATTGGGGAAAGGTCGCCGCGCTGCCGCCGGCCGGCACCGGCCCCTTCCGCCTGACGCGCTTCACGCCGCGCGTCTCGGCCGAGCTGACGAGAAACGAGAGCTATTGGGACCGCACCCGGGTGCCGAAGCTCGACCGCGTCCTGCTGCTGCCGATGCCGGAAGCGAACACGCGCCTCGCCGCGCTGCGCTCGGGCCAGGTGGACTGGATCGAGGTGCCGCCGCCCGATGCCATTCCCTCGCTGCGCCAGGCCGGCTTTCAGGTGGTGACCGGCAGCTATCCGCATGTCTGGCCCTGGTTCTTCCAGCTCGGCGGCGACACGCCCCTTGCCGATGCGCGCACGCGGCAGGGCTTGAACTACTGCATCGACCGTGCCGGGCTGGTGCAGCTGCTGAACGGCACCGCGGAGCCTTCGGTCGGCTGGCTGAAGCCGGACGACCCCGCCTTCGGCAACCCGGAGAACCGCTACCGCCTCGACCCCGCGCTTGGCCGGCGCCTGCTGGCGGAGGCAGGCTGGACCGCGCAGCACCCGCTCTCCTTCAAGGTAATGATCTCGACCAGCGGCTCGGGCCAGATGCTACCGCTGCCGATGAACGAGTTCCTGCAGCAGTCGCTGAAGGAGAACTGCGGCGTGGACGTCACCTTCGAGGTGACGGAGTGGAACACGCTGCTGACCGCGGCGCGCAGCGCGCCCGGCGCCCCGGTCCTGAATGGTGCGGTGTCGCTGAACGTGTCCTCGCCGTCCTCCGACCCCGGCGTGATGGCGCGCTACTTCCTGCAGGCCTTCGTGCCACCCAATGGCTTCAACTGGATGCAGTGGCGCGACGAGAAGTTCGAGGCCGCCTTCGCCGAGCTCGAGACCGCGCGCGACACTGCCACCTTCACCCGCGCCTATGCGGCGGCGCATGAGCGCCTGGTGGACAACCCGCCCTGGCTCTTCATCGTGCACGACCTGAACCCGCGGGCGATGTCACGCCGCGTGCGCGGCTTCACCTCGGCCCAGTCCTGGTTCCAGGACCTGGTGCCGGTCGATCTGGAGTAGTCCAGGCGTCACATGGGCCGCAGTGGCGCCGGGGTGGACTTGCCGGATCATCATCGGCAATGTCCGCGCCGCTGGCGTGGTAGTGCGGATCGTCCGCGCCACAACTTTCAGGGGAAGAGTCTGCATGAGCGAGACGAAAGGCGCCCATCGGGTGGCCCGCGCCGCGCGGGGCGGTTTGGACCGTCATCGTAGCTACATGCTCGCGGCGCATGGTGAGAACGTGGTGATGGTGGAGACCCACAGCGGCCGCAGCTGGGCGCTGACCAGTGACGACGGCGCGCTCGTCTGGCATCCGATCACCTTCAGGGGTGCAGCCGAAAGGGCGCCCCGCGGCGTGAGCAAGGAAGACGAGGAGTGATCGTCGGCCTTCGCATCTACACCTGCCTGCCCAACCGGCTGCCGGAGTTCGTCGCGCCCTAAGAGACGGAGGCCTGGCCGATCCAGCTGAAATACCTGGAGAATTGCCTGGACTGGTACACTACGGTGGAAGGGGCGCTGAACACGGTGGTGCATATGTGGGGCTACACGGACCAGGGCGACCGCGAGAGGCGCCGCGCCGCCATGGCGGCCGATCCCGCCTGGCAGGCCTATCTCAGGAAGGTCGGTGAGGCCGGGCTGCTGATCGCCATGGAAAACCGGATCATCCGGCCGACCGGCTTCTTCGAGGCGCACCGCGCCGCCCGGGCGGCGCCGGGCGCGTGATCGGCGCGCTGGCCGCACTCCTCGTCTGCCAGCTGGCGGGGGAAGTGGCGGCCCGCGCCCTCGGCCTGCCAGTGCCGGGACCGGTCATCGGCATGGTGCTGCTCTTCGCCGCCCTCATGCTGCGCGGACGGGAGGCCCCGGAGGATCTCACGCGCACCGCCGACGGGCTGCTTGGCAATCTCGGGCTGCTCTTCGTGCCGGCCGGTGTCGGCGTGGTGATCCATCTTCCGGTGCTGGCCCGCGACTGGGCGCCGATCTCGCTGGCGGTCCTGGCGGGCACGCTGGCCGCCATCGCGGCAACGGGCCGGCTGGCGCAGTGGCTGCTGCGCCGCCTCGCATGACAGGACTTGCCGAGATCTGGGTCTATCTGGCGCGGGAGCCGCTGGCCGCCCTGACCGCGACCCTGGTCGCCTGGGTGCTGGCGCTGCGCCTGCAGCACCTGCTGCGCGGTCATCCGCTGGCCAATCCCGTGCTTCTTGCCGTCGCGCTGCTCGCGGGCGGGCTGCTGGCAGCCGGGCTGGACTACCGCGACTACTTCCAGGGCGCGCAGTTCGTGCATTTCCTGCTCGGCCCCGCGACGGTGGCGCTGGCCGTGCCGCTCTACCGGCAGTGGCAGGTGGTTCGGCGATCCACTGCGGCAGCGCTGCTCGCCGTTGCCGGCGGCGGGATCCTCGCCGCCGCGGCTGGGGTCGGCATCGCCCTGGCGCTGCACGCCGCGCCGGAGGTCACCGCTTCCCTCGCCCCGCGCTCGGTCACCACGCCCGTCGCCATGGGCATCGCGGAGCGCATCGGCGGCCTGCCCTCGCTCACCGCCGCGGTCGTCATCCTCAGCGGCATCATCGGCGCGGCGCTGGGGCCAGCCGTGCTGAACCTCGCGCGCGTGAGGGACTGGCGGGCACGGGGGCTCGCCATCGGCACCGCCGCGCATGGCATCGGCACGGCACGGGCACTGTCCGTCAACGCGACGGCGGGCGCGTTCAGCGGCCTCGCCATGGGGCTGAACGCCATCGCGACGGCACTGCTGCTGCCATTGCTGTGGCGCCTGGCGTTCGGATAGCTCGTCAAGCGCCCACGGCCCGGGCAGACTGCGCGCCATGCGCTTCGTCCTGATGGTCATGGACGGGCTCAGGCCCGATCTCGTCACCCCCGCGCTGATGCCGCGCCTCGCCCGTCTCGCCGCCGAGGGCACGCGCTTCGCCGCCGCGCGCAGCGTCTTCCCGAGCGAGACGCGGGTCGCCACCTCCTCGCTGCTGACGGGCTGCCGCCCGGGCGCGCATGGCCTTGCCGCCAACACGCTGTTCGACCGCGCCGCGGCGCCGGACCGGCTGCTGCGCACCAACCGTCTGGCCGACCTTGCCCTGTTGGCCGGGGACGCGCCCTCGCCGCTGCAGCGCCCGGGGCTGGGCGAGATCCTGGCCGCTGCCGGCCGCAGCCTCGCCGTCGTCTCGGCCGGCTCGCCCGGACAGACGCTGCTCGCCCATCCACTGGCCGAGGCGCTCGGCGCCTTCCGCTGGAATGCCGAGGACACGGACACCGCGGCCGCGCGCCGCGTCGCCGCGCGGCTCGGCGCGACGCCACCCGCCGCCGTGCCCAACATCCCGCGCGTCGAGCACGCCGCGCGCGTGCTGACAGAGGTGGTACTGCCGGAACTCGTCCCCGATGTGGCGCTGCTCTGGTGCCCCGAACCCGATGTCAGCTTCCACTATCGCGGCCTGCTGGCGGGGGAGACGCGGGCGGCGCTCGCCGCCGCCGATGCGGTGCTCGGGCGCGTGCTGGCCTGGCGCGAGGCGCGGCCGGATGCGGCGGAGATCGCCGTGCTGGTGCTCTCGGACCACGGCCATGTCACGGGCCACCGCAAGCTGGACATCGCTGCCGAGTTGCGCCGCGGCGGCTTCGCCGCCGGCCAGGACGCCGAGGCCGAGGTGGTGGTCGCCCCCGCCGCGGCGCCCGGGCTCTGGCTGCGCGACCCCGGCCTGGCGCCTCGCCTGGCCGACTGGCTGGCCGGGCAACCCTGGGCCGGACCACTGCTGGCACGCGATCCGGCGCTGCTGCCGGGCGCGCTGCCCCTGTCCCTGCTGGATGCCGCGCATGCCCGCAGCGCCGATCTGATGCTGCTGCTGGCGGGAGAGGAAGCGCCCGACGCCTGGGGCCTGCCCGGCCGCGCGCCCTTCGACGCGCAGGACGTGCCGGAAGGCGGCGGCATGCATGGCGGCCTGCACCGGCGGGAGCTGGCCACGGTGCTGGTGGCCGATGGCGGCCCCTTCCGCCGGGGCGCCACCGTGCAGGCGGCCTGCGACCTGACCGACATCGCCCCCACCCTGCTGCATCTTCTGGGCCTGCCCGCGGCGGGCATGCAGGGCCGCGTGCTGACCGAGGGCTGGGACGCAGCGGTGGATTCGCCGCCCGCCGGAGAGGCCATTGCCCTGCCGCGCGGCTTCACGCTGGAGCTGGCGCGGCAGGGCGGCCGCCTGTACCCGACCGCGCTCTGGCGCGGTGACGATAAGGCTGGCGCATCTGCCGTGAGTCCGGGCGAGCGGAAAACGCTCTAGCGCCAGCCGCGGCGCGAGGGCGCGGCACGCATGCGCCCGTCGCCGAACGGCCGCGCCGCCATGGCACCGAGCACCGCCGCGCCCAGACCTGCCAGTATGGCGGCAGTCGCGAGCGGATGGAGCTGCGCCTCGAGCAGCAGACTGGTCTGCCGCACCGGGGCGACGGGGCGGGTCAGGCTCCTCTCCGTGCCGTCCCCCTTCGGGGCGTAGAGGCTGTCGGCGCGCATGGGCGCGGGCGCCTTGTCCGTGGTCTGCGCCGTCTCGCCGAGCGCTTCCATCATGAGGTCGGTGGCACGGGGGAAAAGCTGCCCCATCAGCGCGATGGCATAGCCGCCGAAGCCCACGACGATGTCCCGCTTGGGATGCTCGCAGGCATGCAGGATGGCGCGTGCGACGAGGCGCGGGTCATAGGCCGGCGGCGGCACGCGGATGCCGGGCGTCCCGAGCAGGTTGCGCCCGTGCTCCTGGAAGGCCGTCTCGGTGCCCGAGGGCTTGATCAGCGTCACGCTGACCGGCGCGCCGTCGCGCTCGAGCTCCATGCGGAGCGCGTCCGTGAAGGCCTTCACCGCGTGCTTGGTCGCCGAATAGGCGCCCTGCAGGATCATGGCCCGGTCGGACAGCACGCTGCCCAGGTTCACGATGGCGCCGCCCTTCGGCCGCAGGTGCCGCGCCGCGATCAGGCTGCCATGCACCACGCCCCAGTAGTTGGTCTCGAACAGCCGGCGCTGGTCCTCGATGGGCGTCTTCTCGAGTTCCCCATAGATCGAGGCACCGGCATCGTTCACCCAGGAGTCGAAGCCGCCGAAGACCTCCTCCGCATGCCGCGCCGCGGCGTCCAGCGCCTCGCGATCGGCGACATCCGCGGCGACCCATTCGGCCTGGCCGCCGCGGGCACGGATGTCCTCCGCGATCGTCTGCAGCGCCTCGGCGTTGCGCGCGACCAGGACCAGTCTCGCGCCACGCGCGGCAGCGAGCCTGGCGGTCGCGAGCCCGATCCCGGAACTGGCACCGGTGATCACGACGACTTGGCGATTCAGGGGCTTCAGGCGGGTGGTGGGCATGGGCGGCCTCGCGCAATGCGGGCTGAACCCGTGCCCGGCCGGGCGGTTCCCCGGGGGGATGCGCGGCAGCCTGCGCCCTCCCCGACGCCACCGCGCCAGCCGCCTCGCGTCCCGCGCTTCGCCTCCGGACGACCGGATGGGTCAGGCCTGATGGCGCCGGACCTCGCCGCCGCGTGGCGCGCGGCGATGGGGTCCCGGCCGCATGCATCCACTCTTCGGTGTTGCGATCCCGGGACCGCAGGCGGCAGGCATGCGCCCGGACGCGGGCGCCCCGCAGCATGTTGTGCTCCCTTCCGTTCATCGGGTTGTCCCGGTCGGGCCTTCACGGATGGCGAGGCACCCTCACACGCCAATGCCGAGGGGTTCCGCAGGCCAGACAGAAGGGATCGCTTCGCCATGGCTGCGCATGGCGTGATGAAGCGCCTCCGCCTCCCGGCGGGCTTCATTAGCATTTCGTCGGACGGCATGGCGAGAAGACGCGGCGCCTGCGTCAGCCGCCACCGCCCTCGCGAGAGACATCGCTCGGAAGGAGACGGCGCTGGTGACGAGGGGCAGCCGGAGAGAGCAGCGGGCCGGTTGCGCATGCACGCAGGGCATGGCGTGCAGGCATCGCGGCCTGGCCTCTCCCCCCGGGATTGTCGCGCTTCTGGGCTGCCACCATGCGGGCATGGAGGGAGCCCGCGGCGCGATTCCCCCCGGGCCGGAACCGGCATCCCCGGCCCGCGTTGCAGGGCCAACGTTTCCGCAAGGCAAGGAGCATCCCATGGGCAGCGCCGCGAATGACTATTCGAGCGATCCGAACGCCTCGCGCGACCCGCTGGGGGGGTCCGCGTCCCGTCCGAGCGAGGATCCGCGCGAGGAACTCGCCCGGCTTCGTGCCCAGGTGGAGCGGCTGATGCAGGAGCGGGTGACCCCGGCGCTGGCCGGCGCCGCCGACCAGATGCAGGGCTATGCCGATGCCGCTCGCGACACCATCGAGCACCAGGTGGACGCGCTGACCGAGACAGTGCGCGAGCGGCCGCTGGTCGCCGTGGCGGTCGCGACGCTGGCCGGCTACCTGATCGGGCGACTGATGGGCGGCAATACCTACGTCTATCACCGCGACCGCTAGGCCGGCGGCGTAATGTTCCGGCTGTTCAGCCTGTTGCGCATCGCCGCGCAGGCGGAAGGCCTGCGTTGGCGGCGGACCGGCCGCGGCTACGTCATCCAGGTGATGCTTGCAGCCGCCGCCGGAGTCTTCGCTCTGATGCTGCTGGTCATGCTGCACACCGCGGCCTTCGCATGGTTGGCGCCGGAGCAGGGCGGCGTGGCGGCGGCACTGATCATCGCCGCAGCGGATCTGGTGATCGCCGCCTTGCTGGGTTGGATGGCGGCGCGGCGTGCCGAGGATCCGGTGGTGGTGGAGGCGGAGCGAGTGCGCGACGATGCGCTGCGCCAGGTCGGTGACCAGGCAACCCGCGCGGCGATGGTGCTGCCACTGCTGAAGAGCCAGTCGGCGAAGAAGGGACTGATCGGCGCAGCGATAACCGCAGCGATGGTGGGGCTGATGGCGCGGCGCTGACACGGCGTCGCACCCCGCCGACCGATCCGGCCTCGGGCACTCCCGGCGTGGTCCCGTCGACGCCCTGTCGCGGCTTCGGCCGGCTCGGAGGGCCCGGAGGCGTCCGGGCCACCGACCGCGTCAGCCCTGCTGGATCAGGTGCTCCAGGTACCGGCCATAGCCGCTGTTGCGCAGCGGGCGGGCCACCTCCAGCAACTGCGCATCGGTGATGAAGCGCTTGCGCCAGGCCACCTCCTCGGGCGCGGCGACCTTCTGGCCGGTGCGCTTCTCGATCGCGCGCACGAACTCCCCCGCCTCGAGCATGCTGTCATGCGTGCCGGTATCGAGCCAAGCATAGCCGCGGCCGAGGCGGCAGACGCGCAAGGAGCCCTCCTCCAGATAGGCGCGGTTGAGGTCGGTGATCTCCAGCTCGCCGCGCGCGGACGGCACGAGCTTCGCCGCGATCCGCGGTGCGCGCCCGTCGTAGAAGTAGAGCCCGGTCACGGCCCAGTCCGAGCGCGGCTTCGGCGGCTTCTCCTCGATGGTCAGCGCGCGTCCCTCCGCATCGAACTCCACCACGCCGTAGCGCTCCGGGTCGGCAACGCGATAGGCGAAGACCGAGGCGCCATGCGCGGCCTTGGCCGCCTCCATCTGCCCCTCGAGGTCATGGCCGTGGAAGATGTTGTCGCCAAGGATCAGCGCCGAGGGTCCGCCAGCCAGGAATTCCTCGGCCAGGACCAGCGCATGGGCGATGCCCCGCGGCCGGTCCTGCTCGGCGAAGGCGAGCCGGATGCCCCACTGGCTGCCATTGCCGAGCAGCCGGCGGAACAGCGGCAGGTCGTGCGGCGTGGAGATGACCATGATCTCACGGATGCCGGCCAGCATCAGCACCGACAGCGGGTAGTACACCATCGGCTTGTCATAGACGGGCAGCAACTGCTTGGAGACGGAAAGCGTCGCGGGATAGAGCCGCGTGCCGCTGCCGCCGGCGAGGACGATGCCCTTCATCCCTGGGCTCCTTCGGGGCCGATCAGCGCATCCAGGCAACGCGCCAGGCCGGCGCGCCAGTCCGCCGGGTGCAGGCCCAGCACCGCCGCGGCGCGGCTGCAGTCGAGCCGCGCGTCGGCCGGCCGGCGCGTGCGTGTGGGGTAATCGGCCGTGGTGATGGCGATGAGGCGCGGCGCGGGCCGGCCGCGCGCCGCGGCGCCTGCGAAGATCGCCTCCGCGAAGCCATGCCAGGTGGTCCAGGGCATGCCGGTCATGTGGAATACGCCGAAGACCGGATCCCCCGGTGGCGCCGCGACCAGGCGCGGCAGCAGCGCGACCGCCGCCTCGGCGAGGTCGTCGGCGAAGCTCGGCGCTCCCCGCTGATCGGCGACGACGCGGACCTCCGGCCGCTCGCGGCCGAGGCGCAGCATGGTCTTGACGAAATTGCCGCCATGCGGCGAGCAGACCCAGGCGGTGCGCAGGGTCGCCGCGCGCGGCGTGGCGGCGTGCAGCCGCCGCTCGCCCTCGAGTTTCGAGGCGCCATAGACGCCGAGCGGGTTCGGCGGATCATCCTCCGTGTAGGGCGCACCCTTCGTGCCGTCGAAGACATAGTCGGTGGAGAAGTGCAGCACGGGAATGCCGGCGCGCGCCGCCGCTTCGCCGAGGATGCCGGGACCGGCGGCATTCACCGCATGGGCCAGCGCCGGCTCCTCCTCGGCCCGGTCCACGGCGGTGTAGGCCGCGGCGTTGATCACTGCCTCCGGGCGGGACGCCGCGAAGGCAGCGGCGATGCTCGCCGGTTCGGTCAGGTCGAGCTCGGGCGGCTCCAGTGCCACCGCCGCATGTCCCGCGGCCGGCAAACGGGCGCGCAGCTCCGTTGCGATCTGGCCGCTGCGGCCGATGACCAGCACGCGCATCAGGGCCTGCCCGCCACCGCCGGCTCGGGCAGCAGGCCGAGGCGCTCGCCGGCATAGACCCGCTCGCGCAGCGGCCGCCACCACCACTCGTTCGAGAGGTACCAGTCCACGGTGCGGGCGATGCCGCTCTCGAAGCTTTCCCGCACCCGCCAGCCGAGCTCGCGCTCGATCTTCGTGGGGTCGATGGCATAGCGGCGGTCATGGCCGGGGCGGTCGGGCACGAAGCGGATCAGCTCCCGCCGCGGCCGCGCGGCGGGACGGCGCGCGTCCAGCAGGTCGCAGATGGTCTGCACCACATCGAGGTTGCGCCGTTCGCTGCGGCCGCCAACGCAGTAGGTATCGCCTGGCCGCCCCCGCTCCACCGCCAGCGCCAGCGCCCGGACATGGTCCTCCACGAACAGCCAGTCCCGCACATTGCCCCCGTCGCCATAGACGGGCAGTGGCCTGCCCTCCAGCGCGTTCAGGATGACCAGGGGGATCAGTTTCTCGGGGAAATGATACGGCCCGTAATTGTTGGAGCAGTTGGTGATGAGGGTCGGCAGGCCGTAGGTCTCGTGCCAGGCGCGCGCCAGGTGGTCGGATGCCGCCTTGCTCGCCGAATAGGGCGAGCGTGGGTCATAGGACGTGGTCTCGTTGAAGGCGCCGTCCGGCCCGAGGGAGCCGAAGACCTCATCGGTGGAGACGTGCAGGAAGCGGAAGCGTGCCCTGCCGGCTGCATCGAGCGTCGCATGGAAGGCGCGCGCGGCCTCGAGCAGGGAGAAGGTGCCCTGCACATTGGTCTCGATGAAGGGCGCGGCGCCGGCGATGGAGCGATCCACATGGCTTTCCGCCGCCAGGTGCATCACCGCATCGGGCCGGAAGGTCTCCATCGCCGCGCGCATGCGCGCCATGTCTACGATGTCCGCCTGCAGGAAAGCGAAGCCAGGCCTTCCCTCGCAGTCCCGCAGGGATCGGCGGTCGCCGGCATAGGTGAGCTTGTCCACCACCAGCACGGTGGCGCCGCGGTCCAGCACCAGGTAGCGCACGAGAGCCGAGCCGATGAATCCGGCCCCGCCAGTGACGAGGACGCGCATGGTGCTCTCAGGCGAAAGCAGGCGGCATGTCGCGCAGCCGTGGCGCACGCCGGTCCTTCTCGGAAAGCTGCGCCTGCCCGGCGCTGACGGGCCAGGGCAGGGCAAGGTCCGGATCGTCCCAGGCGATGGAGCGATCGCTCTCCGGGGCATAGAAGGCGGTGACCCGGTAGGCGACCTCGGTATCCGGCCGCAGCGTGCAGAAGCCGTGTGCGAAGCCGGTCGGAATGTAGAGTTGCAACGCGTTCTCCGCACTCAGTTCGATCGCGACATGTCGCCCGTAGAAGGGCGAGGAATGGCGGATGTCCACCGCGATATCGAGGATGGCACCGCGCAGCACGCGGACGAGCTTGGCCTGGGAATGCGGCGGAATCTGGAAATGCAGGCCGCGCACCGTGCCCGCGGCAGCCGACAGGGAGTAGTTGTCCTGCACGAAGACGTCGGGGATGCCGAGGGCGGCGAAATCCCGCTGGCTGTAGGTTTCCACGAAGAAGCCCCGATGGTCGCCATGGCGCCTGGCAGCGATCAGCAGCGGCCCGGGCAGGTCGCAGCAAAAGGCGGTGAAGTTGCCGGAGGTCCGGGGGTGTTCAGCCGCCGACATCTCGATCCGGGCCGTGCGAGAACACCTTCGCCCCCCTCCCGACCGACCCATGCCCCGCAGTCACGCGGCGGAACATCGGGCTTGGCCACAACTCCGCGTTGTAGCCGGGACGGAAGGCGAGTCAAGGAAAGTGAGCCGCACCCTCCCGGAGGAGGCACCGGGGCACGGCTGCCGGAACGGTCAGGCGGCGGCCACGCGGGCGGCAACCGCATCTCCCATCGCCGCGGTACCGAGGCGCCCGCCGACATCCCGTGTCGCCTCGCCCGCGCCGATGGCACCGGCGACCGCCGTCTCGACCGCCCCCGCGGCGGCGGCGAAGGCATTGCCGCCGCCACGCTCCGCCAGCCAGCCCAGCAGCATGCCCGCGGACAGGATCAGCGAGGACGGGTTCGCCACCCCCTGCCCCGCGATGTCCGGCGCCGAGCCGTGCGAAGCCTGGGCCATGCAGTACCTGTCCCCCGCATTGATCGACCCGCCGAGCCCCAGGCTGCCGGACAGTTCGATCGCCAGGTCGGAGAGGATGTCGCCGAACATGTTGGTGGTGACCACCACGTCGAACCGGTCCGGCCGCCGCACCAGATGTGCCGCCATCGCATCGACGATCACCTCGTCATAGGCGATCCCCGGATTCGCCCGGGCCTGCGCGCGGCAACTCTCGAGGAACATACCGTCGCCGCGGGTCAGCACATTCGCCTTGTGCACTGCCGTGACATGCCCTCGCCGCCGCGCCGCCAGGCGGAAGGCAGTCGCGGCGATCCGGTCGCAGCAGAGACGGGTGATGCGGCGCAGCGAAACCACCACATCCGGCGTGACCAGGATCTCGGCATTGCCCGCTTCCATGTTGCGGTCGGCGTAGAAGCCCTCCGTGTTCTCCCGCACCACGACCAGGTCGAATGCGGCGCCCGTGGGGGAGCGCAGGCCCGGATAGGTCCGCGCCGGGCGGATATTGGCGTAGAGATCGAGGCCCTTGCGGAAGAAGGCCGAGGGGTTCACGGCCTGGCCGGCGTAGCTGTGCGTGTCCATCGGACCGAGGATGAGGCCGTCGGCCTCGCGCACCGCCTCGGCCACGCCGGCCGGAATGGTGGTGCCCTCCCGGTCCAGCGTGCTGCGGCCGGCCTCCATCGTCCGCAGATCGAGCCCGAGGCCGAAGCGGTCCGAAGCGGCGCGCAGCACGGCAAGCGTCGCATCGGTGATTTCGGGCCCAATGCCGTCGCCGGGCAGGACGATGAGGCGCATGGAGAGCTGTGTTCCTATGGGCTGCTGTTGGTCCGCTGTACCTGCGCGCCGGCAACAGCGCGGAAACCGGCCTGGGAATGCCACGAATCCGGCTGGCCGTCACGGATCATCGCGAATGCGTTAGCGAAACGCTGTCCGCATCCCGCGCATTTCACCCTATCTGCGGCGCGATGACGGCAGCCGCACTTCCCTTCGCCATAGCCGCCCTGTTCCTCGGCGCGGCACTCGTGCCCCTTGCCGCGCGGTCCGGCCGCGCCGCAGCAGCGTGGTCCAGCGCCGCCGCCCTGGCGGCCGCGGCACTGCTGCTGGCGCCGCTCGCCCCGGCGGCGCTGGCTGGGGAAGTCACGGTGTTCCGCCATCCCTGGCTGCCGGACTGGGGGCTCGACCTCACCTTCCGCTTCGACGGGCTCGGGCTGCTCTTCGCCATTCTGATCCTGGGCATCGGCCAACTCATCATTCTGTATGCTGCCTACTACATGCCCAAGGAGGACGGGCTCGGACGGCTCTACGGGCTGCTGCTGGCCTTCGCCGGCGGCATGCTCGGCGTGGTGCTGGCGGAGAACCTGCTGCTGCTGGTGATCTTCTGGGAGATCACCAGCCTCTCCTCCTTCCTGCTGATCGCCTACAAGCGCGAGGCGCCGGACGCGCGCATCGCCGCGCGCATGGCGATCGCCGTCACCGGCGGCGGGGGCCTCGCACTGCTTGCCGGCGTGCTGCTGCTCGGGCGCATGACCGGCAGCTTCGAACTGAGCGTGGTGCTGGCGGCGGGCGACCGGATCCGCGCCGATGCGCTCTACCCGGTGGTGCTGGTGCTGGTGCTGCTCGGGGTCTTCACGAAGTCGGCCCAGGTGCCCTTCCACTTCTGGCTGCCGAACGCCATGGCCGCGCCGACGCCGGTCAGCGCCTATCTGCACTCCGCCACCATGGTGAAGGCAGGCGTCTTCCTGCTCGGGCGGCTCTATCCGGCGCTGTCGGGGACGGAGCTCTGGTTCGTGCTGGTCGGCGGCACGGGCGCGGTCACGCTGGCCTATGGCGCCTATCTCGCGCTGCTGAAGCACGACCTCAAGGGATTGCTGGCCTATTCCACCGTCAGCCATCTCGGCCTCGTGACCTTCCTGTTCGGCCTGGAGACGCCGCTGAGCCCGGTCGCGGCCGTGTTCCACATCATCAATCACGCCATCTTCAAGGCGTCGCTGTTCATGGCCGCAGGAATCATCGATCATGAATGCGGCACGCGCGACATGCGCCGCATCAACGGCCTGTTCCGCTACATGCCGCATACCGCCGTGCTCGGCATGGTCGCCGCCGGTTCCATGGCCGGCGTGCCGCTGCTCAACGGCTTCCTGAGCAAGGAGATGTTCTTTGCCGAGACAGTGGAGCGCGGCGGTGCTCTGGGCGATGTCCTGCCGGTCTTCGCGACCATCGCCGGCATCCTGAGCGTGGCCTATTCCGCGCGCTTCATTCACGACGTGTTCTTTCACGGGGAGCCGGTGGACCTGCCGCGCCAACCGCACGAGCCGCCGCGCTGGATGCGTCTGCCAGTGGAAGTGCTGGTCGTCCTCTGCCTGCTCCTGGGCCTCGCGCCTGCCTTCACCATCGACGCGCTGCTCCATGCCGCCTCCGCCGCCGTGCTGGCGGGGCCGGTGCCGGCCTATGAGCTCGCCATCTGGCATGGCTTCAACCTGCCGCTGGTGATGAGCATCGTGGCCCTGCTGGGCGGGCTGCTCTACTACTGGCGCCGCGCCACCCTGTTCGCGCTGCAGGAACGCTTCGCGCCACGATTGACGAGCCCCGTGGCCTTCGAGCGGGTCTTCAACTTCGCCGTGGAGGCATCGCAGCGCATCATGGCGCTGCTCGATACCGTCTCGCTGCAACGCTACCTGGCATTGCTGGTGCTTGCGGCGCTGGCGGCGGGCGGCTTTGCCTGGCTTGGCGCTCCGGCCGCCGGACTCGCCGGCGGGCCCGTCACGACGCCGGCGGACCCGGTCGCCGTCGGTGCGCTGCTCGCCCTGGTGCTCGGATGCACCGGCGCGGCCTTCCACCATCGCAGGCGGCTGATCGCGATCGTCTTCCTCAGCGTCGTTGGCCTCATCGTCTCGCTCGCCTTCATCCGCTTCGCGGCACCCGACCTGGCGCTGACGCAGCTCTCGGTCGAGGTGGTGACGATCGTGCTGCTGCTGCTCTCCCTGCGCTTCCTGCCTGGCGAGGCACCGCAGAAGGTCTCGCCGGCCCGCAACGCCCGCGATATCGCCATCGCCATCGCAGCCGGAGGCGGCGCCGCGGCGCTGGCCTTGGCCATGCTGACGCGTCCCTTCGAGACCATCTCGGGCTACTTCCTGGAGAATTCCGTGCCAGGCGGGGGCGGTACCAATGTGGTCAATGTCATCCTCGTGGACTTCCGCGGGTTCGACACGCTGGGAGAGATCTCGGTGCTGGCGTTGGCAGCCCTTGGAGCGCATGCGCTGCTGGATGGGTTGCGGCTCCGGCCTTATGCGACCACAACGGCCGCGGAGGCCGACCGCCACCCGATCATGCTGGCCGTGCTGATGCGTCCGCTGCTGCCGCTGGCGCTCACCGTCGCGTTCTACATCCTGCTGCGCGGTCACAACCTTCCAGGCGGCGGCTTCATCGCGGGGCTCATCACCGGCGTCGCGTTGATCCTGCAGTACCTCGCCGTCGGCATCGAGCCGACCAGTACCCGGCTGCGCCTGGACCATGTGCGGCTTTTCGCGGTCGGCCTCGCGCTCGCCGCCGGGACTGGGCTGGTCAGCATGGTCTTCGGCGCGCCCTTCCTGACCAGCGCGCACGACCATGTCGAGCTGCCGGTGGTGGGCGATGTCGAGATCGCCTCCGCCCTCGTCTTCGACCTGGGCGTCTATGGCGTGGTGGTGGCGACCGTGCTGCTGGTGCTGTCGGAACTCGGCCGCCTCAGCCAGCGCGAGATCAACGCGCCGGGGGGAGGCTGATGGAAATCCTGCTGTCCATCGGCATCGGTGCCCTGGTGGCGACGGGCACCTGGCTGCTGCTGCGTGAGCGCAGCTTCTCGGTCATTCTCGGCCTGACGCTGCTGTCCTACGCCGCGAATCTCCTCATCTTCGCCGGCGGCCGGCTCGGCTCCGACGATCCGCCACTGGCGCTGCCGGGACAGGAGGCGCCGGCCGATCCGCTGCCGCAGGCGCTGGTGCTGACTGCCATCGTCATCGGCTTCGGCATGACCGCCTATCTCGTCGCCCTGGCCCTGCGCGCGAAGGCGGAGACGGGCACGGACCAGGTGGATGGGCGGGAGGACCGGCCGTGATCCACCTGCTGCTGCTTCCCGTCCTGGTCCCGCTGGTCGCGGCCATCCTGATGCTGGCCCTGCATCGCCGTGGCCCGGCGCTCGCGCGCGGTGTGGGGCTCGCCTCCATGGCGCTGGTCGCGCTGGTGGCCGTGCTGCTGGTGCTCCGCACCGAGGGCGGCGCGGTCTGGACGGTGGCGCTCGGCGACTGGCCGGCGCCCTTCGGCATCGTCCTCGTTGCCGACCGGCTCTCCGTCACCATGGTCGCCGTGACCGCCGCCGTCGCCCTGCCGGCGCTGCTTGCGGCCTGCGACGGTACGGATCTGCGTGGCCGGCATTTCCATCCCTTCTTCCAGTTGCAGGTCGCCGGGCTGAACGGCGCCTTCCTGACGGGCGACCTGTTCAACCTCTTCGTCTTCTTCGAGGTGCTGCTCATCGCCTCCTATGGCCTGCTGGTGCATGGCGGCGGAGCGGCGCGCATGCGCGCCGGCCTGCACTACGTCGTGCTGAATCTGGCGGGCTCGACGCTGTTCCTGGTGGCGCTCGCACTCGTCTATGGCACGCTCGGCACGCTCAACCTGGCAGATCTCGCGCGCCGCCTCCTCCTGATACCGGCGGAGGACCTGGCGCTGGTGCGCACGGCCTTCGGGCTGATGCTCGTGGTCTTCGTGCTGAAGGCGGCCATCCTTCCGCTCTCCTTCTGGCTGCCGCATGCCTATGCCGCGGCGAGCCCGCCGGTCGCGGCGCTGTTCGCTGTCATGACGAAGGTCGGCCTCTACGCCCTGCTGCGCGTGCTGGTCACAGGCCTGGCGGCTTCGCCGGTGACGGCCGGGCTGCTCTCGCCCTGGCTCACGCCCCTGGCGATCGCCACGGTCGTCGTTGCGACCCTCGGCGTGCTGGCCGCGACGAGGCTCTCAACCGTCGTCGCCAATCTGGTGCTGCTCTCGACCGGCATGCTCGCCGCCGCCCTGGCTGAGGGCAGCGCGGCGCTGATCGCGGCGGCCATGTATTACCTGCCGCACACCACGCTGGTGACCGCAGCCTTCTTCCTGCTGGCCGGGCACATCGCCGAAGGCCGCGGCGAGGTCGGAGACCAGCTGACGCGCGGGCCACGCATGCCGGCGGCGCCCTGGCTCGGCGCAGCCTATCTGGTTCTCGGCGTCGCGGTCACCGGCCTGCCGCCGCTGTCCGGCTTCCTTGGCAAGGTGATGCTGCTGACCGCCGCTCCCGCGAGCATGGCGGGCTATGCGATGTGGATCACCTTCATCCTCTCGGGCTTCGTCGGCGCGCTCGTCCTCGCGCGCAGTGCCAGCACGCTGTTCTGGGAGCCGGTCGCGGCTGACGGCCCGCCGGCACCGGCGGGACCGCCGCTGCGCAGGAACCTCGGCCTTCTCCTGGCGCTCGCCTTCGTGCCGATGCTGGTGCTGGGTGCGGGGCCGCTCTCCGCCCATGCCCGCGCGACGGCGGAGCAGCTTCTGGCGCGACAACCCTATCTCGATGCAGTGCTGCCGCCCGATGCCGAGGTGGCGCGGGAGCGCCGGCCATGACCCTGCTGCGCCGTGCGCTGCCCCAGCCGGTGATGAGCCTGCTGATCTTCGGCCTCTGGCTCGCCCTCGCCCCTGCGCCGGGCCCTGGCCAGCTTCTGCTTGCGGCGCTTCTCGGCCTCGGCCTGCCCTGGCTGACGCGCCGCTTCTGGCCCGACCCGCCACGGGTGGCGGAGATCGGCACGGGCCTTCGGCTGATCGGGCGGGTGCTGCGCGACATCCTCATCGCCAATCTGGAGGTCGCGCGCCGCGTGGTCGGGCCGATCCGGTCGTTGCGGCCCGCCTTCCTTGAGGTGCCGCTCGACATCGCGGATCCCTTCGTCGCGACCCTCCTCGGCAGCATCGTCTCCCTCACGCCCGGCACGGTCTCGGTGGAGATCGACCGGCACCGCCGCATCCTGCTGGTCCACGCCCTGCACGTGGAGGACCAGGCGGCGGCCATCGCCCAGATCAAGGCCCGCTACGAGGCCCCGCTCAGGAAGGTGTTCGGATGCTGACAGCCATCCTCCCGCTCGTCATCGGCATGGTCGCGCTGGCAATGGCGCTGAACCTCTGGCGCCTTGTCCGGGGCCCCGGCCGGCCGGACCGGATCCTCGCCCTCGACACGCTCGGCATCAACACCATCGCGCTGGTCATGCTGCTCGGCATCGCGCTCGGCAGCGCGGTCTACTTCGAGGCCGCGCTGCTGATCGCGATGATGGGCTTCGTCGGCACCGTCGCGCTCTGCAAGTTCATCCTCTCCGGCGACATCATCGAGTAGGCGCGATGCTGGGCGAGATCATCGTCAGCCTGCTGCTGCTGGTCGGCGGGGCCTTCACCCTGCTCGGCTCGGTCGGCCTGGCGCGGTTGCCCGACTTCTTCACCCGGCTGCACGGGCCGACCAAGGCGACGACACTCGGTGTCGGCGCCATCGTCATCGCCTCCCTGCTGCATGTCGGCGCCACGGAGGGCGGGTTCAGCCTGCGCGAGGTTGCGGTCACTCTTTTCCTGTTCATCACCGCACCGATCACGGCGCATCTCCTCTCCAAGGCAGCCCTTGCCGAGCGGCAGCGCGGCACGCGGGAGGAATGAGAGGCCGGTCCGGGTCCCGGAACCCGGGCCGCTCGCGCTGCTTATAGCGCTCGGACGGAAGGAGGCCCGCCATGCGCCTCGGCGGCCAGCGCGAGAGTTCGAATGTCGAGGATCGTCGCCGCATGGGCCGCGTGCCGGTCGGCATCGCCGGCGGCGGCATTGGCGGCGTGGTCCTGGTGGTGCTGGCGCTGCTGTTCGGCGTGGATCCCTCCGTCATCCTCTCGGGCGACGGCCCCGCGCCGCAGCAGGAGACCGCCCGCTATGCCCCACCGCCCGAAGGGCAGGAGGAACTGCGCCGTTTCGTCTCCCAGGTGCTGGCCACGACGGAGGACGCCTGGTCCGACATCTTCCGCGCCAATGGGCGCACATACGAGCCGCCGCGGCTGGTGCTGTTCAGCGGCGCGGTGCAGTCGGCCTGCGGCACGGCGAGCACCGCTGTCGGCCCCTTCTACTGCCCGGGCGACCAGCGTGTGTATCTCGATCTCTCCTTCCTGCAGGACATGCGACGCAGCCTGGGCGCGCCGGGCGATTTCGCGCAGGCCTATGTCATCGCCCATGAGGTCGGGCATCATGTGCAGACGGTCCTCGGCATCACGGGCCGGGTGGACGCGCTGCGCCGCCGTTCGGACACGGCGGAGGCGAACGCGCTTTCCGTTCGGCTGGAGCTGCAGGCGGACTGTTTCGCCGGCGTCTGGGCCAATCGCGCCGATGCGGCGCAGGGTATCCTGGAGCGCGGCGACATCGAGGAGGGCCTGAACGCCGCCGCCGCGGTCGGCGACGATCGTCTGCAGCGCCGGGCCCGCGGCTATGTGGTGCCCGAAAGCTTCACCCATGGCAGCTCCGCCCAGCGTGCGGGCTGGTTCCGCCGTGGCATGGAAAGCGGCGATCTGCGCGCCTGCGACACTTTCGATACGGCGCGGCGATGACCTGCCCGGAACGCGGGGCCCGGCCGCCCGTTATGCCCGGGGACAGCGGGCTCGACTCCGGTTCGCCCGCATCGGGGACCGAGGAACTATCATGATCTCTTCGACGACCCTTCGCCTTGCGCTGCTGGGCATGGCTGCCTCCGCCCCGGCGCTGGCCCAGATCTCGCCCGCGACGCCGACCCAAAGGCCGCCGGCCGCGGCGGCGGAGAGCAGCACCCGCGCCGACACGCCGCCGCCGGTGCCCGACACGACGAGCGGCGCCAACACTCCCCGGGAGACGGCCGAGGGCGAGGGGAGCGATCAGCCGCCCATGCGCAACGATGCGGTCACCGGCGCCACCACGCCACTGCCGGGCGATGTCGGCAGCCTGCCGCTGGAGCCCGTGGCGCGTGCCGGCGTGCTGGAGCCGGGCGCCAACAGCTTCACGATCGAACAGGCGCGCAGCCGGATCGAAGCCGCCGGCTTCGCCAGCCCGGAGCTGCTGGCGAAGGACGATCAGGGAATCTGGCGCGCGCGCGCCATGCGGGACGGCAAGCCCGTCATGGTCGGGCTCGACTACAAGGGTAACGTCGCCGCCCTGCGGTGAGCCTCCGTTCCGGACCGACCCGACAGGACAGGAAAGAATGCCATGGCCACCCGAACCATCACCCGCATGTTCGACACATACGCCGATGCCTCCGCCGCGGTGCGAGACCTGGAGGCAGCGGGCTTCCCGCAGGACGGCATCGCGCTGATCGCCAACCGGCCGAATCAGGAATCCGCAACCGAGGCGATGGCCGAGCGTGACGGCGAAACCGGTGCGGCGACAGGCGCCGGCACCGGTGCGACCATCGGCACCGTCATCGGCGGCGGTGCCGGCCTCCTGGCGGGAATCGGCGCACTGGCCATTCCTGGCGTGGGCCCGGTCGTGGCGGCGGGCTGGCTGGTGGCGACGCTGACCGGGGCCGGCGTCGGCGCAGCGGCGGGCGGCCTGCTCGGGGCGCTCGCGCAGGCCGGCCTCGGCGAGGAGCACGCCAGCCTCTATGCCGAGAGCCTGCGCCGCGGCGGCAGCCTGGTGACGGTGCGCGCCGACGACCCCCGCGCCCAGGAGGCGGAACGGATCCTGGCGCGCCACAACCCGGTGGATGTCGAGGCGCGCGCCGACGAGTACCGCGCCGGCGGATGGACCCGCTACGAGGAGGCGAGGGAGCCCGGAAGCGGCATGGGCACGGCCGCCGGTGTCGGCACCACCACGGCGGCCGGGCAGATGGGCACGCGCACGGAGCCCTATCCACCCACCGACGCGGCGGTCGGCGCCACGCCGCCGGACACCACCAGGCCCGCGAGCGAACGGGATCCCTTCCGCGCCATCACCGGCGCACGCCCGACCACCGCGCCGGAACCGGAGGAGGATGCGCGGACGCGGGCGCCGGCGGACCGTCCCCGCGACCCGCAACGCTGACGCGGCTCAGCCTGCGCCAGCGACCTGCGCCGCGCGCGCGAGCAAGCGCCGGGCCCGCGCGACGACAGGCTCGTCGATCATCTGCCCTTCGAAGCTGACGGCACCGGTGCCGCGGGCCAGCGCTTCCTCGAAGGCCGCGACCATGCGGCGCGCACGCGCCACCTCCTCGGGCCGCGGACCGTATTCCTCGTTCAGGATCGGCACCTGGGAAGGGTGGACGCAGCTCGCGCAGGCGAAGCCGATGGCGCGCGAGCGGCGCAGCGTGGCGCGGTAGCCCTCGAGGTCCGACAGCCCTGCCACCGTGCCGATGAATCCCAACGGCAGGATGCCTGCCGCGCGTGCGGCGATGACGCCCATGCGCTTGGGCAGATCCAGCGCATCCGGCGTCGCCTCGGCGCCGAGATCGGTGGCTAGGTCCTCGCCGCCAACGCCGAGCGCCACCAGCCGCGGGTCCGCCCGGGCGATGGCCTCCATGCGCGCCAGGCTCTCGGCCGTCTCCACCAGGCCGATCAGCCGCGTGCGGCCCGGTGGCAGGCCGGCGGCGGCCTCGGCCTCGCCGACATGCTCGGCCAGCAGGCGCACATGATCGGGACCGAGCAGCTTGGTCAGCACCAGCACGTCGGCGCCTGCGGCGACGGCAGCCTCGATATCGGGCACGGCGAGGCGGAGCGGACGGTTCACCCGCACGCAGACATCCGCGCCACCCTGCCGCACCATCGGCACGGCGGCGGCGAGCGCGGCGCGCGCCGTCGCCTTCTCCCCGGGCGCCACCGCATCCTCGAGGTCGAGGATGATCGCGTCCGCGCCGCGGGTATGCGCCTTCTCGATGAAGCGCGGCTGGCTCGCCGGGACGTAGAGCAGCGAGCGCCAGGCCGGGAGATCGGGCCGCATCGCCTCAGGCCGCCATGCCGAAGCCGATCGGCTGACGCAGGACAGCACCGGCCGGAGGCTGGAAACCCGAATCGATTTCCTTCTGCCCGATCCCCTGCGGGATGAGTTGGCCGGAATTCGGGTGCTCCTGCTTCCCGAAGGTCGGTCGCCGTGGCATTTCAGTGCGCATTAACGCTTCCTTACGCCTCGGTTTGGCAAACGTCACCTCCTCGATGGACATCGGCTGGTCGGGAGCGTGCAGGACGGCGGCCTTCATGGGTACGTCTCGGCTTCGGGCGGCGTTTCGTCGCCCCGACGCTAGCGCGTTCCGGCGGTGCTGCACCATCCCTCGGGGATGCTTGCGCCATACAGCCGATGTGCGGATGTTCCTGGCCACCTACAAAGGGGAATGATCGATGTTGATTTGCCGTCGCGACTGGCTGTGCGCCGCCATGGGGATGCTGACACTGCCGGCGGCCGGCGCGAGGGCGCAGAGTGCAGCCTGGAAGCCCGGCAGGCCGATCCGCCTGGTCGCACCCTACGCGCCCGGGGGCACGGTGGATGTGCTGGCGCGCCTGTTGGCGCCGCAGCTCTCCGAACGTCTCGGCCAGCCGGTGGTGGTGGAAAACCTGGCCGGCGCTGGTGGCAGCATCGGCGCGGCCGAGGTGGCCCGTACCCGCCCCGACGGCACGACGCTGCTGATCGGCTCCAACGGGCCGCTGTTGCTCAACCCGCTGCTGCAGGCGCACATGGCCTATGATCCCGCCAAGGACCTGCAACCGGTCGGCCTGACCATCCGCGTGCCCATCGCCGTGGTGGCCAGCACGGCCTCGCCGTTGCGAACCCTCGACGATCTCCTGGAGATGGCGCGGGCCAAGCCGGGCCAGGTGACCGCCGCCTCGGCCGGCACCGGCAGTTCCAACCATCTGGCGATCGAGCTGTTCAATGCCGCCGCCGGCGTGGAGCTCACGCATGTGCCGTATCGCGGCAGCGGCGCTGCCGTGGCGGACCTTGTCTCCGGTACCGTGGCGACGATCTTCGACCAGGTCAGCACCGCGCTGCCGCTGTACAAGGAAGGCCGCGCCCGCATCCTGGCCGTGGCGTCCGACCACCGCTCGCCCCTGCTGCCGGAGGTGCCCACCCTGGCGGAAGCCGGCGTCCGCGATGCGGAGGCGATCACCTTCAACGGCCTCGTCGCCCCTGCCGGCCTGCCGTCGGAGGTGCTGGCGGGCCTGGCCGCCGCGCATGTGGCCGCCCTGCAGGACCCGGCGTTGCGGGAGCGGCTGACAACCCTCGGCATCGAGGTTGCCACGCCGGAGGAGGCGACGCCCGAGGGCTTCGCCGCCTTCCTGCGCACCGAGGCAGCGCGCGCGCGCCGCGCCGTGACCTTGGCCGGATTGGAGCCGACATAGCCTGTATCCGGCAGGCTTGCGCCGCGGGCGCATACACGCGTATGCAGCCGGCATGCGCCGCCCGCCGAAGCCATCGACCGATCCCCTGGCGGCCGGGCTCAGCCTGGCCGATCAGGCCTATGGCCGGTTCCGCGAGGGGCTGCACCGCGGCACCTTCGTCCCCGGCCAGCGGGTGCTGGAGACGGAGATCGCCGAGCGCTTCGGCATGAGCCGTACGCCAGTGCGCGAGGCCATCCGACGCCTGCAGTCGGAGGGGCTTGTGGCGCAGATGCCCGGCCGGGGGCTGTGCGTCGCCCGCTTCGACCATGCCGAAGTGGACGAGCTCTACGTGATGCGGGAAGCGCTGGAGGGCACGGCGGCGCGGCTCGCGGCGCAGAATGCGGGTCGCCCGGATATTGCGTTGCTGCAGCGCATGGTGACCGAAGAGGCAACCCTTCCGGTCGAGGCCCTGGCCGAGCACAACCGCCGCTTTCACCGGGCGCTGCACCATGCGGCGCACAACCGCTACCTGCTGCGGGCGCTCTCCGCCATATCCGACGCGCTGCTGCTGCTGGGCCCCACAACGCTGGAGCTGCCGGGTCGCGCGACGGCGGCGCGGGAGGAGCATGCGCGCATCGTCGCCGCGATCGCGGCGCGCGACGCCGCGGCGGCGGAGGCGACGGCGCGCGCCCATATCGCCGCGGCGCATGAGGCGCGGCTCCTCCTCGCGGCGGCAGCACCCGGCTGACCCCCTTCCCCTGCTGGACAGGCGCGGCGCTGCACGTATACATCGGTGCACACAGCCAGCACCGGAGGCCGCCATGGCGGAAGACAGTTTTGACGTCATCGTTGTCGGCGGCGGCAACGCCGCCTTCTGCGCCGCCCTCTCGGCGCAGGAACAGGGCGCGCGGGTGGTGGTGCTGGAACGCGCGCCGGAGGAGGAGTCGGGCGGCAACACCCGCTTCACGGCCGGTGCCATCCGCTTCGCCTATCGGGGCGTCGAGGATCTGAAGGCGATCATGCCCGACCTGACCGAGGCGGAGATCGCGCAGACGGACTTCGGCACCTACACGGAGGACCAGTTCTTCGACGACATGTTCCGCGTGACGCGGAACCGCACCTCGCCGGAGCTCTGCGAGATCCTGGTCCGCCGCAGCTTCGAGACCATGAAGTGGCTGCACGGCAAGGGCGTGCGCTTCGCCCCCATCTGGGGCCGGCAGGCCTTCAAGGTGGACGGCAAGTTCAAGTTCTGGGGCGGGCTGACCGTCGAGGCCTATGGCGGCGGCCCCGGTCTGGTGCAGGCGGAAACGGAGGCCGCGAAGAAGCGCGGCATCGAGATCCGCTACGCCACCCGCGCCATGAAGATCCTCTATGACGGCTTCAAGGTGCAGGGCGTGCAGGTGAAGGCGCCGGGCCGCATCTACGACATTAAGGCGCCCTGCGTGATCCTCGCCGCCGGTGGCTTCCAGGGCGATGCCGAGATGCGCACCCGCTATCTCGGCCCGGGCTGGGAGCTGGCGAAGGTGCGCGGCACGCGCTTCAACACCGGCGACGGCATCAAGATGGCGCTCGAGATCGGCGCCTCCTCCTTCGGAAACTGGTCCGGCTGCCATGCGGTGCAGTGGGATTTCAACGCACCGGAATACGGCGATCTGGCTGTCGGCGACGCCTTCCAGAAGCATTCCTACCCCTGGTCCGTGCTGATCAATGCCAATGGCCGGCGCTTCCTGGATGAGGGCGCTGATTTCCGCAACTACACCTATGCCAAGTACGGCCGCGTGGTGCTGGAGCAGCCCGGCAACTTCGCCTGGCAGGTCTTCGACAAGAAGGTCCTGCATGTCCTGCGCGACGAGTACCGCATCCGGCAGGTGACGAAGGTGAAGGCCGACACGCTGGAGGAGCTGGCCTCCAAGCTGGAGGGCGTGGACGGCAAGGCCTTCCTGGAGGAGATCCGCGCCTACAACGCCGCGGTCCGGCAGGATGTCCCGTTCAACCCGAACATCAAGGACGGGCGCTGCACGGAAGGGCTCGCCATCAACAAGTCCAACTGGGCGAACACCATCGACGAGCCGCCCTTCGAGGCCTACCAGGTCGGCTGCGGCATCACCTTCACCTTCGGCGGCCTGCGCATCGACACCGAGGCCCGCGTGCTGGATGCCGACCAGCAGCCGATCCCTGGCCTCTATGCCTGCGGCGAGCTCGTCGGCGGCATCTTCTACTTCAACTACCCGGGCGGTTCCGGGCTGATCAACGGCGCGGTGTTCGGGAAGCTCGCGGGCGCGACGGCGACGGCCGATCTGAAGTCCAACCGGAGCGGGTTGGCTGCGCCGGTCGCGGCCGGGGCCTAGGGCATTTTCCGTTCGCCTGCGCTCATGGCGCATGCTCTGGCTCCCGGCTTTCGGGAGCCTCTTCATCCATTCAGGTGATTCCACCTGAATGGGATCTCCTCTCGGGGGGCGTGACCGGTTCAGGTTGAGCCGGTCGCGCCCCGGGATCGAGGCAGGGAGCGCGATTCACGCTTCCAGCTGCTCCAGCCTCAAGCGATCGCGCTCTCCCCTTCCATGCTCGCATAGACGTCGCCCGAATTGGCCTCCGCCGGCAGCGCCGTGATCCATTCCGCCATCGCCGCCGCCTCCACCGGCGCGGGATGGGCGAAGATCATGCTCTCGCCCAGGCAGGCATTGAATGCGCGATATCCCAGCAGGGACAGGCGACGCAGCGCCGCCAGCGCCACTCCGCGCTGGATGGTGGTGAACTCGAAGGACAGCGATCGCGGTGCGAAGGAGAGGCCGGCGAGCGCCTCCGCCTCATAGCCCTCCACGTCGAGCTTCACGAAATCCGGCCGCCCATGCGCGGCGGCCAGCGCGTCCAGGGTGGCGACGGGCAGCCTGATCTCGGCATCCCAGCGCTGACCCTCCCAGCCGGGCGCGCCCTTCGCGGCGGCGATGAAGCCCGCGCTGACGGTGGCGACGGTCGGGTTGGCGGTGTTCAGCCGCAGCACCGCCTCGCCCGGCATGGCGCCGACCAGCGCGGACACGCGCACCACATCCGCATCGCGGCCGAACAGCAGCCGCAAGAGCCGGGCAAGGCGTGGCTGCGGCTCCACCGCCACCACCCGCGCGCCGAGGCGACGGAAGCTCGCCGTGCGGTCGCCGACATGCGCGCCGATGTCGAAGGCCAGCGCACCGGGGACGAGGAAGCGGCGATGGAAGGCATCCAGCCGCGCCGCGCGCCCGGGCGCGTAGTAGGTGCGGAGCGAATGGCCGATCGCCCGCGCGGCGCTGCCGGTCACGGCGTGAAAAGCAGCGCCGCGCCCCCCGCATCCTCGGGCAGCACCAGCAACTCCTCTCCGAGCGCCACCGCGTCGATGCCGCGCGCAGCGAGCAGCTGACGCACCGCGGCGTTGCCGTCCGCCGTCCTCACCACCATGCCGGCGATGAAGGGCAAGGTGGGGATCGTCACGCCAGGCAGGACGCGCGGCAGCGCCTCGGGCTCGAGCACCCGGATGGTGGTGCGCAGCTCCGGCGCCTGCGGGCCTGCCGCTCCCGTCGCGCCAGGCAGGGCCAGCAGGAAGCCGCCCGCGGGATCGGACTCGAGCGGCCGGCCGGCCAGGCGGGAGAGCCGCGCCGCGGTCTCCGCCGCTGGATCCGCGGCCAGGATCACGCTGACCAGCGCCTCCGCGCGGTTTGCATGGTCCATCCAGCGCGCGTCCCAGATCAGCTCCGGCGTGAGATGGCGGATCAGCTGCAGGCGCCCTTCCGGTGCGTCGGGCAGCGGCAGGCGGGCGAAGCGCGCCGTGGGGCCGCCCGGCTCCACCGGCCGCTCCAGATAGGCGACGCCGGGTACGGCCAGTCCGGCCGCGCGCAGCCGCACGAGATTCGCCTGCTCGTCCTGCATCGCCAGGGCGATGATGTGCAGCCCGGCATAGCGTGCCAGGAACCGGTCCAGCCCGTTCGGGAACAGCGCCGGATCCAGGATCGCGATCAGCTCGATGTAACCATGCTTCAGGAAGGCGCAGCGATTGCCGCTGCCGAAGGGCTCCACCGGTCCCTCGGGCACCCGCCGGCCGCTCTGCTGCGCCACGGGCGAGAGGGCGAAGCCGAGCCGCTCATAGGCGGCGACCAGCGGGCCGAGGTCCCGGGCCGCGACACCCACATGGTCCAGCGCGACGGCAGTGCTCATGCGGGCGGGCTCCAGCCTTCCGGATTCTCGTACTTGCCGAGCAGCCAGGCGGCGGGCTCGGCCAGCGCCTCGGCGTACCAGCGCTCCATCAGCGGGTGCGCACGCACCGCGGCCATGTAGCGCTGCGTATCGGCGCCCAGCACCGGCTTCCAGGTCAGGAAGCGCGTCACCACCGGCGCGAACATCGCGTCGACCAGCCCGAATTCGGCCCCGAACAGGAAGGGTCCGCCGGAGGCGGCGCGCGCCTCGCGCCAGATCGCCTCGATGCGCGCGATATCGGCCAGCGCCTCCGGCGTGCGGCCGCCACCTGCGAAATCGCGGCCAAGGTTCATCGGCATGGCCTGGCGCAGCGCGCGGAAGCCCGCATGCATCTCGGCGGCCACGGAGCGCGCATGGGCGCGCAGCACGGGGTCCGCGGGCCAGAGGCCGGGCGCCTGCTCGGCGCAGTATTCGGCAATGGCGATGCTTTCCCAGATGCGCGCGCCGCGATGCTCGAGATAGGGCACCAGCCCGGCCGGGGTCGCGGCCTTGAGGGCGGCGGAGGGTCCGCCCTCCAGCGGGATCACCACCTCCTCCACCTCCAGCCCTGCCAGCCGCACCGCCAGCCAGCCGCGCAGGCTCCAGGAGGAATAGCGCTTGCTGCCGATC
>Ga0182748_1001028_pt1 | contig 28107 bp, 21 predicted proteins | sample eDN3rd37CKraftOP_FD_128877 | JGI IMG/M metagenome (GOLD analysis project Ga0182748, IMG submission 128877) | Enriched Organic Plus compost microbial communities from Emeryville, California, USA - eDNA 3rd pass 37_C Kraft OP (version 2) (version 2) ...
AAGTACACCGCGCGAGGCCGATCATTGGTCGAAGCCGCAACATCCAGCGTCGTCCCCAGGCTCGAGGTGCCATACCCGATCGGCGCAGCACCCGTCGTCCAGGCCGCATCGTCGAAAGCACTCGACACCCACCCGGACGGCAGCGCCGTCAACCCGTAGTAGTACCGCCACGACGCCGACTCCGCCACAACCTCACCGGAGGCCTGCGCTTCGATCGTGACCTGCTTGGTTGCAGTCGCGGTGGCTCCGTCGTCATCCGTCACCGTCAACGTCACCGTGTAGTCGCCGGCTTCCGCGTAGGTGTGCGTCGCCGAGGCTCCGGTCTGCGCCGCTGTGGTGTCACCGAAGTCCCACGAGTAGCCGGCGATAGTGCCATCCGGGTCGGACGATGCCGAACCGTCGACCGTGACCTTCGAACCGTTCACCGTCGCCTCGAAGGAGGCAGCCGGGACCTGGTTCGGCGGAGCCGTCACCGTGACAGACCGCGTGACGGTGGTTGCGGCATTCGCGTCATCCGTCACCGTCAGGCTGATGGTGTAATCGCCCGCGTCCGCATAGGTATGGGTCGCTGTCAGCGCCGTCCCCGTCACGACGGGCGAGCCGTCGCCGAAGTCCCACGAGACCGATGCAATGGACCCGTCCGGATCATGCGAAGCCGTCCCATCGACGGACACGTCCAGATCGGAGTGCGTCTCCGTGAAGGACGCCACGGGCGCGGCGTTCGGACCGGCGGTGCCCGCTGCGTAGTGTGCGGCGATCTGCGTCGCCGTCAGCGGAGCCGAGTACAGCGCGAACTCATCGAGCTTGCCCGCGAAGTATGCCGACGTGCCGCCCCACGAGGTATCGCCGCCCAGCCGCCAGTAGCCGTCGTAGGCCTGAATCGCGTTGGGCAGTGTCGCACTACCGACGAACGACCCGTCGATGTAGAGGCTGAAGGTGTTCCCCGCGAGCTGCCCGACCGCGTAGTGCCACTGACCGTCGTTGTACGACCCGGGTGTTGTCACCGTGGTCCCCTGACCCGTCCACACGCCGGCAACGACCTGACCGCTGTCGAGCATGTAGATGTGACGGTCATAGTTCGACGACAGGCCGGTCTTCGCGTTTCCGAATCCCACGAGCTTGCCGCCCCTGGTGGTAGTCGTGTTGAACCAGATCTCCGTCGCGTAGGAGGTCGGTCCTGCCAGCTTGTCGCTCGCGACCACGCCATCGTCGACTCCGTCGAAGGTCATGGAGCCGAACCCACCGGTCACGCCGGTGTCGGTCGACACAGTCGGTCCGCCTGCCACGACCCCGCCGAAGCCGTTCGGCGATGCGTCCTGCACGATGCCGTGGCGGGAGGAATCGAGCCGCCAGTAAGCCGACGGCGTGTCGCCGAGAACGTTCTGTGCGTACCGATCGGTCACTACCGGCGGGGTGAGCTGCAGCGCGGTGTCATAGTGCTCCTGCACCTGGGACGCGCTGAGTGCGGTGGTGTAGACGGCTGCCTCGTCGATGTCCCCCTGGAAGTAGGAGGAGCTCGAACCCCACGTGCGGTCACCGCCCACGCGCCAGTATCCGGTGTTGCTCTCCGCTCCGGTCTGAGCGTTCGTCCCGACGAGCTTCCCGTCGACGTACAGCGCCATACCCGCGCTGGAGAGAGTGGCCACGACCTGGTGCCAGACACCGTCATTGAGAGACGCCGGTGTCGTGATCTTGTATTCCGCTCCGACATACACGCCGAAGACGATCTGACCGTTGTCCTGCATGTAGACGTGACGGTCGTAGCTGCCCGACAGCCCGGATGCGGCGTTGCCGAAGCCGATGATCTTGCCACCACGAGTCGTCGTCGTCTTGAACCACGCCTCCGTCGAGAATGTGGTCGGACCCGGGATCAGGTCGTTGGACACGACCACGTCGTCGACGCCGTCGAAGCGTGCCCCGGAGTCCGCGTCCACGACGCCCGGCACGTTCTGCGTCACGCCGCGCTGGTAGGTGGCTCTGTGCTGTCCGGTCGCCGTGTCCAGCGCCATCGTGCCTGTGGACTCGCCGAGTCGCCAGAATGCCCAGGGCTGGTCGTCGAACACAGCTGCGCCGTATGCGTCTGCAGGCTTCGGCTGGACCAGGTTCAGCACGTACTGCGCTGCCGTCCAGGCTCCCTGGTTGTCGACGACAGTCAGTCGCACGGTGTATGTTCCGCCACCGATGTAGTCGTGGCTCGCCACAGCGTTCGTCGAGGTCGTCCCGTCGCCGAAGTCCCAGTAGTAGGCGGCGATCGAGCCGTCATCGGTCGACCCGCTCGCGTCGAACGTCACCGTCAAACCAGACGTCGTCTGCTTGATGTCGGCCGTCGGCGCCGGGTTGCCGCCGGCGACCTTCAGGACGGAGGTACTGGCGCTCACGTTCCCGGTGGCGTCAGCGGCCCGAACGAAGTAACGGCGCTCTCCCGCAAGCGGGACGGTGATGCTCGTCGAGGTGGTCGACGCGATCACGCGGTTGTCCCGCAGGATCTGATAGCTCCCGCCCGAGCCGACCCCGCCGCTCGGCGCAGCCCACGCAAGGGTCACCGTCGACGACGTCGTGGCCGTGCTGCGAAGGTTGGTCGGGGTGTTGGGTGCGGTGCCGTCGGTCATGGGGAAGCGGACGAACGCTCCTGTCCAGGCCGAACCGCCGCTCTGCGTGCGCGCGTTCTGGAAGTCGCCGCCGGTCCAAATGCTGCCGTCCGGCGCCTGCGCCGCCGCCCAGCCTCCCGAGCCGAGTCGCGAGCTCACCGTCGGGCTGAAGCTCTGCACATCGGAGGTGCCGGCATCGAGGCGGAACGCGTGCATCCAGCCGATCGTGTCGGCGCGGGTCCACGCCGTGCCGATGTTGGGCCAGGTGGTGGCGCCATCGTAGATGTAGTTGTTCGAGTGGGAGCCGCTGTAGAGGAAGCCGCCCGCGGCCAGGAGTACCTGCGTGTCCCCCTTCGGGTTGGTGATGTGAGTCGTGAGGCGCTGATAGGTCGTCGCATCGAACGCAAAGGTCGAGTGCTCGGATCCTCCCACGTAGATTCGATCACCTGAGCGGACGATGGCACGCTGGTAGTCATTCGTGCTGGACCACGTCGGAGTCCAGTTGTCGACGGCGACTGACGATGACGTCGAGATGGCGGCGACGCGAAGAGCGCTCTGGGCGCCAACCGTGTCGAAGAAGCCCGCGAAGTAGGCCTTGGTCCCGTCTGCAGAAATATCGGTGTCCGTTACCGTACCGTTGAACTCAGGCTGCCAGCCGACCACGGGAACGAGCGTCGTGCCGTTCAGGCGTGCGGCATTTCGCATGTAGCGGGCGCTTCCGGACGGGCCGGTTGCGTGGGTGAACGATCCCCCGAGGAAGTAGTCGCCGCCGGAAACCGAGATGGTCTCGACACGGACGACACCCGGCGAGGACGAGTTGGTGATCGACGCCTGCGGTCCCGAGAGAGCGCCCGTCGACGGATCGAGAATGGCGAAACCGGTCGAAGGTGTGCCGTTCACCGAGGTGAACTTGCCGCCGATCGCGAGCTTGCCTCCCGGGCCTGCGGCGACTGCGAGCACGGCTTCGTTGATCGTCGGCCGGAACGAGGAGATGAACTGCCCGGTCGTCGCGTTGAACGCGGCAAGGAAGGGCTGTGCGACCTGGCCGGCGCCGGAGGCGTTCTGCTGCACATACTTGAAGTTGCCGGCGACGTACATCGTGTTCCCGATCGCGGCCATGTCCTGCACCTCGACGTCGCCTTCGCGATTGACGGCACCGGCGATGCCGGTGACACCCCAGGAATTCGTGAGAGCGCCGGACGCCGGCACCGACTCGAGTTCGGCCTTCGCCGTCCCACTGTCCGGGATACGGGCGTAGGCGAGGTCGGCACTGGACACCATCGGTCGTACGTAGACCTCGCTATACGGTCGGGCACCGCCCAGACCCGTCGTCGTGCTCCACAGGTAGCTGCCGCTGTCGCTGGAGCCCGTGACGGAAGACCCGTACGAGAAGCTCCAGGTGTAGCTCTGCGTCGTACCGATCGATGTGTTCACTGAGCTCGTCGAGTTGCCCGACCCGAAGCTCGTGGTGGTGCCACCGGTACCCGTGGAGGACCCGACCCGCCAGCTCGAGAGCGGCCAGCCGGCGCCCATCGACCAGTACCAGCCGACCGCTTTCGTCGGCTTGAAGCGAACCTCCTGCCAGGAGCTGCCGTCGATGCTCGCGGCGCGGCGAACACGGATGCCGTCCGCGAGGTTGTTGACCGTGGTCGCGTTGAGGAGCGCGTCGACGGTGCCGGCGGGAAGTTGCACAGCGGGCGCACTAGGAGTCACCGTCGAGGTCAGCAGTGCGGAGGCGCTGCCGCGACCGATCGCGTTGGTCTCCCACGTCTGGCGGCCCTGGCCGACCTTCACCCAGCCGCCGCCGTCGGTGTCCTGGTCGCACCAGAACTGCGCGGGAGCCTTCATCAGGGGAGTGAGAAGCCAATAGACCCCGCTGGCCGAGTCCGGGTGGAGCTGCTTGATCTCCCAGCACGACGCCGCTGCGGTGTCAGAACTCAGACCCGTGTATTGGCTCGCGTCGATCCACGGCGCCTCTGAGGCAGCAGCCGCGGCGGATGGAGCATCCCCTTCAGCGGCCCGCGCACTCATCGCCGCTGCTGGCGACACCATCGACACAGCGACGACGAAAGCCGTCGCAATTCCCACGAAGCCGCAATAACGGCGCGCACCAGTACGCACTTCGATGCTCCCCAGTTTTCTTGGGGGTCCCAAACCCCCGCCCCTGTCTGGACAACACTGGTCCAGATCATTGGTGATCATCCCATCAGACGACTGAAGGGGTCAACCTCGATGCTGAGGATCTCCCAAGTCATGAGGCAAAACTGAGGTTCCACCGCTCAACAGGTTGTTTCAGCGGGGAAGCTCCTCGCTGAAACGAGCCAGCGCCCGTCATCCTGCACCAGGGTGAGGAGCGTTGGAACACGCTGCTTCGCTGCATCGGATTTAACCGACTCCCCTCCGGCACCGACCACGTCGACGTCCGTGTAGTCGAGACAGACCTCCACCGTCGCCGTGGGGGGGTCGGCCGACTCATCAAGGGACACCACCGTCGCGCTGACCACCGTCGGTGCACCCACCTGGGTGAGGCCGTCTGCCGCAAACTGCTGCGCGTTTACCTGCAGATCCTGGAGCGCCGACCCCGTCGCAACATCCTCGAACTTGACCGGAATCTGCGGTTTCTCCCGAGAGCTCGACTCAGCGGAAATGAAGGGACGGATCAGATCACTGCCGTCCCCTTCCACCGCGGCAGGCGAAGCCGACGAGGCTGGCGTGGGCGGGGAGGTCGGTGACGCTGATGGAGTCGGGCGCTCCGAGGACCCAGCCTGTGGCCACCCACTGCCCTGCGACCAGAACACGATGCCCACTCCGACCGCCGCGACCACCGCGACCGCCGCGACCCAAAGCCAACGTTTCATGTCTCCCCCAATCAGCGCGCCCGAAGCGAGTCGCCACTATCCCTGGCCGGAGCCTAGGTCAGCGCGACTGAAGATCGGCTGACCGCGCGCCGAGCATTCGACGAGCATCCCATACGCTACATATCGTCGTACGCCCAAGGAATGGAAGAGACGGACCTGTGACTGACCTGCCCGCCGTCACCGCGGTGATCCCCACTCACAATCGCCCCGAGCAGATGAAGCGGGCACTGGAAAGCGTTCTCGCGCAGGACTACGCCGGCCGCATCGACGTCATCGTCGTGTTCGACGCTGAGACGCCATACGTTCCCGATGTCGAGATCACGGGTGAACGCTCCGTGTCTGTCACAGTGAACGAACGCAGTCGCGGCCTGGCAGGCGCGAGGAACACCGGAATCCTTGCGGCGACGAATGACTTCGTCGCTTTCCTCGACGACGACGACTGGTGGGAGCGCGACAAGCTCGACGCTCAGATGCGACTGTTCACGGCTGATCCGCAGGTGCTCATGGTCGCTTCGGCGATGGTGCTCGACGACGGCGACCGGCGTCATGAGCGCCTGAACACGGTCGATGAGGTGACCCACGCCGCGTTGCTGCGCGACCGGATGGCCGCGCTCCACTCCAGCACCTTCATCTTTCGCCGCGATGCTCTGCTCGGCCCTTTGGGCCTCGTCGACGAGGATCTCCCTGGGAGCTACGGTGAAGATTACGACCTGCTCCTGCGCACGTCCCGACTTGGCCGTATCGGCGTCGTGAACCGGCCGCTGGTCTCCGTCACGTGGAGCCAGAACTCCTACTTCTTCGGAAAGTGGGGTGCATATGCAGAAGGACTCGAGTATCTTCTCAAGGCCCACGAGGGGTTTGCGCAGGACAAGAAGGCGTACAGCCGAATCACATCCCAGATCGCTTTCGCCCGCGCCTCGAACGGCGACCACGCGGAGGCCCGCAGGTGGGTGCGCCGGTCGTTGAGCAGCGGGCCCGGTCAGATCAAGGCGTGGCTCGCGTTGGCCATCTCGCTGCACCTGGTGTCGGCGACGTGGGTCGCGAAGACAGTGCAGCGAATGGGCAAAGGGATCTAGACCCGCCTGCCAGCGCTGATAAGACCGGCCAACTCGCTCTCAGAGGTCCACACGCGGCCCCACCCGTCTGCAGCCGCCATCTCCAGTGTGCGCAGAGCGATCTCCGCGAGATAGGTCTGATAGAGAACGTGTAGCTCGGGCGGTGAGGTAATTGCGAATGCGCGAAGCGTCTTCGCAGAGTCCGACAGGATGCCATCGCGGTCGGCGACACCTATTACCCCGGATTCGCTCCTGCGCCGGCTGGCGTGCCAATGGATCACATCCAGTCCCGCAAGCGCGTCGGGCTCGACATTCTCGAAGTCCCAGCACCATAGTGTGCCGTCGGGAGAACGGCCGACGTTCCAGTAGGCGAAGTCGCCATGCCAGCGCTTTGCGACCGGCATAGGATCCGCAAATCGGCGGATGTCGTCGAGCAGCTCCGCGACCAGGTCGAGTGATAGTCCATCTAGACCCTCCGCACGCAATCCGACGAGCCGCTCGCGCATTCTGCGGATGTGACCCGTCTCAGCGGGTGCTGCCGCCCCAGTCACAGGCGACACCGCAGCGAACTCGGATGCAGACGGCGCGCCCTCACGTGTCATCGGAACCGCCCTGATCGAGGCCGGGAGGGGCTCTGTCATGACGAATGGGAGACCGTTGCACTCACCGGACGCCAGCACTCGAGGTGTTCGGACGAGCCCGGACCCGCCATCGAACTCGCTCAGAACTGATGTCTCCACACGGATGCCCGCTGCCGTGACTTCGTTGCGTGCCAGCTTCGCGAAGCCGAGAGTTTCGCCCTCCATCGACATCACCTGCAGCAAGGCCTTTCGGTTCGCCGTCCGACGCAGGTGCATGGCGACGTCGATCTCCCGCCCCAGTCGCTCGCGCAGCTGCCGCACGATGGTGTCTGGGGATCGGCCGCCCGGTGCCGACTCCTCCAAGACGATGCGACGAGCAGGCAGCGGTAGTCCGACACCCACCAGACCGGCGAGCAACAGACGGCCGAGGCGTGTCTTGAGCGGTCGGAGACCGGCATATGCCATCATCGCGCGCATCGCAACGCCGCGGCGCAGGGGAAGGATCATGTCGATCCGCCCCCCTCGTCCGACCGCGCGGTGACTCTCGACCTCCCGCGGTCCTGCCGCTCGCCGACCACGAAGGACGACCCTGTAGTCCGGTGCTCCCAATCCCGGCCAGAGCTGCTCGGCCACCAGCCGCTCCTCCGCAGTCTGCGGTGGTACCTCAGCCATTGCGGGGGTCACCACCCGAGGCCTGTGCCCAGGAACTCCTCCAGCTGCGCGTTCCGCTTCGCGAAATGCTCCGTCAGGAGCTCGCGCGCATCCTCCGGCACATCGTCCTTGGTCCGCCACGTTGCATTGAACGTCTTCCTCGTGGCCATCTCCACCCGGGGCAGGCCGAGAAAGGCGCACACCTTATCGAAGGTGTCCTGCGTCTTGCTGTAGAGGTCTTCGGAGCGCAATACCAGCAGCTGGTTCGACGGAAAGTGCGCCAGCCAATTCTCGATCTGAGGAAGGTAGTCTCCTCGCGACTTGTACGGATACCAGTCGAAAGCCGTGCTGTAGTAGCCAGGGTCCGCTGCCATCTTCTCTCTCTCACCAGCGAGGCGATCATCTTCAGCGGCAAGGGCATCCATGAAGGTGAGGGGCTCGACGCCGTTCTGCACGCGCTCCTGATAATGGGACCACGCGCGACGCACTGGATCGCGCATGAGCAGGATGGACTTCACCTGGGGCGCGGTCTCGCGTGCGAACTGCGCCACGCGCGGGTCCCAGCAGTAGTAGGGTGAGGCTTCTCCCACGACGGGCGAATACCCGATCTCCTCCGCCCTTCGACTCCTTTCAGCGTCGGTGGGGAAGTGCGACCGATACCACGCCTCACCCCGACCGCGACGGAAAAAGTAGTCCGTGCTCTTCAGATCCCGGGACGAAGGGAACATCCTCATCACACCGGGGTGGCGCAGCAGATAGTTGTACAGGGAAGTCGTTCCACCGCGCTTCGACCCGATGATGAGGTAGTCAGGTAGCGAGCGCCTGGCGCTCGTCAGGATCCCGTAACGACGCGTCACACCATCCGCGGCGTCGCGAACCCAGCGGGGCGACCTGTCTTTGACTGTGCGGACGAGATCCATGGCTTCTCCTGCTGGGCTGTGAGGTCGGGTCAAGGTCGTGCAGCGCGTGTCGACGTGACCATCCGTCGCCGCCCGTGTCCCCTGACCCGGCGGGTCTCGTATGCGGATGCCACGAATAGCGCGGCCTGGCCCCGGCAGAACTCGCATCAGACTAGCAGGGCGCGCGCATCACTTCGGCCCCCGGGGGCGGGCCGACACGGGCGGCGGACTCACAAGGGATTCGCGGCAACTCTGCCGTAGCATCGACTTTGCGACTGCGCCGGCTGGGGCGGCGCGGTGATGGGAAGCGCCCCAGGGGCGGCCAATGGGAGGGCATGGCTATATGCAGACGCAGACTGCGAGCGAGGAGCTCGGGGCGACAGGTGGAGTGCCGCTGTCGCACTATTTCCGCGCGCTCGGGCGTTGGTGGTGGGTCATCACCTGCTGCGCCGTCCTGGGTGTTGCCGCCGGATTCGGGTACTGGTGGCTGGCTCCCACGAAAGTGACCGCGACCAGCACCGTCAGCGTGAACGTCATCAGCACGGACCCATTCAGTTCATCACGCCCTGCATCGACCCTCCTCGACGGTGCGGCGGAGGCTCAGATCGCCGGTTCTTACATCGTCGCGGAGGCAGCCGCCAAGGAGACAGGGGGCAAGTTCACTGCCGAGCAGATCCGCGACAGCCTCGACATTCAGTCCGTCGTCGACACCACGGTCCTTCGGATCTCATCGACAATGCCGACCGCCAAAGACGCGTCCACCACCGCAGACGCCGTGGCGGACGCCTACCTGGCGTACCGTTCGAAGCAGGCCGATGAACGGATCGCCTCATCCGTTGCCCAGTCCGACCAGCGCCTCCAGTCGCTGCGCGAGGAACTCCGGACGGTCAACGAGAAGCTGAACGCCGCGAAGGCAGGCAGTGCTGCAGCGACGGATGCCGAGACCGACAGGGCGCTGCTGAACCTCGAGATCAGCTCCTTGCTGAGCCAGTCTGCCAGCACCAAGAACATCGATACCACCGGCGGCTCCATCCTCAACCCCGCGAGCCGCAGCACGATGATCTACGAGCCCAAACAGGGACTGATTGCGATCGCCGGCCTCCTCGGCGGGCTTGGCATCGGTGTGATCCTCGCATTCATCTTGAACGCACTCGATTCACGCGTGCGCAGCGAGGAGGACATCCGGACGGCGACCGGACGCCCTGTCCTGGGCCGGCTCAGCTCACGCGTTCCCGGCATCCCCGCGACGGGCAGCGACCTTCTGGAAGTGCGAGCGATCCGCGAGCGGATGTTCGCGGATGCGCGATTCACGGGAGCCACGGGCGTGTGCGCCGTCATAGACGCGGGCGCGGAAGAGATCTCCGACATCCCCGTCAACCTCGCTTTCGCGTTCGCGCGGTCGGGAGTCGCCGTCGAATTCCTGTCCTCCGGCGCGTCCGATGAGTTCATGTCGTCTCTCCTCGATGCGTTCGACCTCGAGGTCGTCGCGGACGACGACAGCGGGACCCGCCTGACCTCGAAGACGCTGCCTACGTTCTCGGTCTACTTCGCCAACCCGGCCTCCTCGGACACCGACGGCGACTACCTGGCCGCGGCGGTTCAGGCGGAGATTCAGTCCCGCAGCCAGGACGCGCTGATCTTTCTCAGCATTCCGTCCAACACGGCTCTCGCGTCGCGACTGACAGTCAACCGGCTGTCTGACACAACCGTCACTGTCGCCGCCGTCGGAGAGACACGCAGCAAGGACCTGAAGGGGATCGCCCAGGACGCGGAGCGTGCCGGCAGCCACCTTCTGGGAACGATCATCGTCGAGCAGCACCGGCGCGTCCGGACGGACAATGAGCGGGTCGAAGGCGAGGTGGGGAAGGACGTCCCCGTTGAGCTCGCGCGCGAAAGCATCTGAGATCCGCATACGCCCGAGACCCCGGGAACATCATCAGACGTGACAGCTCCATTCGATCCTGAAGCAGCAGGCGCCTTCTCGCGTCGAAAGCGGCTCCCCGCGTGGCCGATAGCGGCGCTGCTCGGGGGCACGCCCGCCTGGTGGCTGCTCGGCGTTGCAGATTTCGCCTGGGTCGTCATCCCGCTCATAATGGCGTGGTATCTCGCGACGCGTACGCGAGTGCGCGCACCCCGAGGGTTCGCGGTCTGGCTGGTCTTCCTCCTGTGGATGTTCCTGTCAGTGACGCAGCTCGAATCCTCGGGAAGCCTCATACAGTACGGCTACCGCGCGCTGCAGTATTTCGCTGCGACGATCCTCGTGCTCTACGTCTACAACTCCGCGAGGGACATCTCCACCCGTTACATCACCGGTTCCGCGACGGTGCTGTGGCTCACCACCATCGTCGGCGGATTCCTGGGAATGCTTCTCCCCACGACCGAGTACCGCAGCCCGTTGAGCTACATACTGCCCCGCGGCCTGTTGGAGAACGACCTTGTCAACCACATGGTCATACGACGCTTCTCGCAGTTCAACGCCGATGCGTGGGTGGAGGTCGACCCTCGCCCATCTGCCCCGTACCTGTACACGAACAATTGGGGAAACGCCTACTCCCTGCTTCTTCCGCTGGTGCTCATCTATCTCATGGAGACACGCCGCACCAAGCGCTTCTGGTGGGTGGCGGCGTCGGTGCCGATCTCACTGGTCCCCGCTGTCGCAACGATGAATCGCGGCATGTTCATCGGGGTGGGCATCGTGATCGCCTACATCGCCATCCGCTACGGCCTGATGGGCAACATGCGGGTGCTGCTCGCCTGCGCAGCGGCGGGCGTCGCCGGTGCGCTCGTGCTGATGGCCCCGCCTATTCAGGCTCAACTCCAGGACCGACTTGACAACTCCGGAACGAACGAGAGTCGATCGAGCGTCTACAAGGAGACGCTGCAGGACGTGTCGACCTCTCCTCTTCTGGGCATGGGCGCGCCCCGCGCCAACGAGAATCCCAAGCTCCCACCCAAGGGCAGCCACGGACAATTCTGGATCGTCATCTACTCGCACGGCATCCCCGCAACCATTGCCTTCGTCGCCTGGTTCATCGTCGCGTTCTTCCGAAGTATCCGGCGGCGGGACTTCGCAACCATCGCCTCTGGCGCTGTCATTCTCGCCTCGCTTGTAGAGTTCACCTTCTACGGTTTCCTGCCGGTAGGACTCTCTCTGCTGATGATCGCCAGCGGACTCGCCCTGCGGAACACCGACTCCCCGGCCGCCACTGCGCCGACGTGGAATCGACGACAACTGGGGATCCGCGCCGGCTAGTTGTTCTTCCTCGTGAGGTTGTGAACGCGTTCGGCTGGGGTTGATCCGCCGATCCCGGTGTGGGGTCTGTGGTGATTGTAGTGATGGAGCCAGGTGGCGTAGGTCGCTGCGCGTTCGGTCTCGGATCGGTAGGTGCTGGCATAGGCCCACTCGGCGGCGAGGGTGCGGTTGAAGCGCTCGACCTTGCCATTGGTCTGTGGACGGTAGGGGCGGGTGCGACGGTGCTTGACGTGCTCGCCGAGTGCGGCAGCGAACGCTCGGGATCGGTAGCAGGAGCCGTTGTCGGTCATCACCCCGGTGACGGTGATGCCTGCGCGGGTGAAGAACGCGTTGGCGCGTTCCCAGAAGCCGGCTGCGGTCTCTTTGCGCTCGTCGGTGAGGATCTCCGAGTAGGCCAGTCGTGAGTAGTCATCGACGGCGTGGTGCAGGAACGCGTAGCCGAGTCCCTGTTTCTTGTTGTTCCGGTTGCCGACCGTCCGCCCGAGCATCCGGTGTCCGCCGCCGTCCGGGATGCGACCGAGCTTCTTGATATCGACATGGACGAGCTCGCCCGGTGCGTTCTTCTCGTAGCGGACGGGCTTCGCCTTGCGCACCGGCAGGCCCGTGGCCTGGTCGACGTGGGCGAGCAGCGGCATCCGGTAGCGGACAAGCACCCGGCCGACCGTTGATCGGGGGATATGCAGGTGGTAGCCGATCCTGTGCGGGCCCCACCGGCGGGTGAACCGGAGCGCGATGATGCGTCGCTCCAGGCGCTGCGACGATCTGGACGGCATCGTTCGCGGCCTGGAAGTGCGATCGGTCAGAGCCAGCCCGGCCCGATACCGGCGCGCCCACCTGGACGCGGTCGCTGGCGAAACCTGGAATCGTTCCGCAGCTCTTCTGAGGGCCCAGCCGTCGTCGACGATCAAAGAAGCCAGCCGGCGACGCCCTTCCGGCGTCAAAGGCGCGTTAGCGTGAGTCACGAAGACCTCCGTGGAATCCGATGTGAGGGTGGTACCCACATCGTCCCGGAGGTCTTCACCTACCTCAGCCGTTCACAACGTGTCGAGGAAGAACAGCTAGTCGAAAATCTCTCGCTTGCGCACCGAACGGGATGTGGCGGCGATGAGATCGTCCAGGCTCAGTTCGTCCGGGTCGACACTCACTGCCAGGCCACGGCCACTGACCATGTCCGCGAACTCGCGCTGATGATCGTCCACATGTTCACCGCGTGCGTTCAGGCGCGGGAGAACCACCGGAACCTTGCCGCACTCGAGACTGGCTAGAACCGAGCCCACGCCAGCGTGAGTCACAATGAGATCGGCTGACGCCATCGCGTGGCGCAGCTCAGCCGCGGGCACCCACTGACGAAGCGGCTCGCCGTCCACGTCGTAACGCGTGGTGCCGGTCTGCCACACGATCTCGGCGTCGGGGAGAAGCCGGCGCACGCTCTCGATCGCCCGCACGAACGGCCAGACTTCCGATCCCAGGGAGACGACGACTTTCGTTGGTGGTCGCAATTCGCCCGGCGTGCGCTCTATCCCTTCGAAGGCGTCGAAGACACTCGGGACGACAGTCCAGCGTGGGTCGTCCCACCCTGGCCGCTGCATGAAGAGGCGTGCTCCCGCGGCGCGTTGAGCGAAGCGCCCCGTCGCCGAGGGCCCGAGTATACGGGTTGCGCTCTCCACGAACCATGTCTCGGTCCTCATGACCCTCGCCGCGAAGAGACTCGGCGCCGCGAAAAGAGCACCAGTGCTGACGAGCAAGTCGGGCCGCAACCGCCTGTGCAATCCGATCGCCGCGGGAATGGCACGCGCCGCCAAGCCATACTGACCGGAGCCGATACGAGGCAACCACACGACCTCGCGATCGGCCAGCACCGACTCTGTCTGAGCATTCCTGCTGGTGACCCACACCGCGTCCTCTGTGGGCACGGCAAGCATGTCCACCATGATCATCAGTTCATCGAGGTGCCCGCCGGCGGACGCCACGAGCATGGTGCGGCCCATTCCTCAGCCAGCCCGCATCAGTAGCGATACCATTTGAGGGCCGGATAGCTCATCGCGGTCACAAGGCGACGGTCACGTCCGGACATCTTGCTCTTCCACGCGTCATCGGGTCGCAGCGTCGTCAACCCGGTACGGAAACGCATCGGATTTCCCGCGACCGAGTGCGTCGGATGAAGCTCAACCGAGTTCCCCTCGACGACGGGAAGATCCGGTACCCCAGGCAGGTCGAGCTCGCGCCATGCTTCGGCCAGCGTCGCCGAGACATCCGCCAGCAGATCCTCGTACCGGATCCTGTGCACGGGAACACCCCGGTAGGCGAGCGCTCCGATCGAGAGGTTGTGGGACAACCAGAGCTGGGTGCTCGCCCGCGCGCTGAGCTGCGGCATGAGCTCCGCATCGCCGGTCTCGGGTCGGGAGACCTGCTTGGACCAGCTGTACGCGACACCTCGACTGTCACGGACGATATGCAGAACGCGCAGGTCGATTCGATCGTCGTGGCTGAGGGCGAGCGCCGTCGGCGCGACCTTGCTGCTGTCCACCACGATGGCCGCATTCGCGACCTGCGCGGCAGCGTCGTAGATCCTTCTGAAGTACTCCGCGTACTCGTCAGCCTGCTCTCGCGTCGACCGGCTCGGCCGTCGCCTCGCGGTCCGGAGAATGCGACGCTGCCGATCCACCGCGTCCTTCAGTGCGCGAACGCGATCGACGTCGACCGCGTCCCACCCTCCGAACGCGAGCGTCCCCACAGCTGTCCAGAACGGACACGCGTCGAACGGCTCCCCGCACGCGCACAGCTCGTTGAGGACGACCCCCCGCTCCCACAGATGAGCGACCTCACCGAGGACAGCGACACCCGGCACTTCGGCGATCAGGCATTCGAGTAGCGTCGACCCACTCCGTCCCGACCCTCCGATGTAGAGGGCGACGGGTTGCGACGACCTGTCACGCGCAGGAGCACTGCCCATACCGATTGTCCCCACCCTCTGATCGAGTTCCCAGCATAATGGCTCTTCGGACATCCGGTGGGGTGAGGGTGGCCGGGCGGTGATTCGGCGGTAGGGGTCGAGGTCCCCGAGGATCAGAAGCGCTAACTCTCTGATTCCGACCGAGGACCTCGACGTGCTTCACCCTACTTCGGGGTGCGCTGACGCGCGCCCCGCCGACTGTCCGTGTGCCCGCTGCGACCTGCTTCTCGGCCTCGACGGTGTCCATGTCGAGCACGTCGAGCGTCGCGACGGACTTCTTGTGGTGACCGTTTCGACTCCGGCGTCCCCGACGGGGTGCCCGGGGTGCGGCGTGCTCGTGACGAGCCGTGGTCGGCGCCTTCGGGTGCTGCATGACGTGCCGGGTGTGACGCGGGTGAGGGTGGTGTGGCGGCAGCGGATGTGGCGGTGCGGCGAGTCCGGCTGTCCGCGGAAGACGTTCGTGGAACAGGTCCCGTCGCTGGTCGCGCCGCGCGGGTCGATCACGAAGCGCGCCGTCGCGTGGGCGATCGGGCAGCTGCGTCGCGAGCACGCCACCATCCAAGGACTCGCCCGGCAGCTCGGGACGTCGTGGAAGACGGTGTGGCGGGCCGTCGAACCCGAACTGGTCAAGCTCGCGGCGGACGAGTCCCGGTTCGAGAATGTCACCAGCCTCGGCGTCGACGAGCACGTCTGGCATCACGTCGACCCGCGCCGACGGGGGCCGAAGGAGCTGACCGGGATGGTCGACCTCACCCGCGACAGCCAAGGGAAGACGCGGGCCAGGCTGCTGGATCTGGTGCCCGGTCGATCCGGGAAGGCGTACGCGACCTGGCTCGGTGAGCGCGGCGACGCGTTCCGGAAGCAGGTGAAGGTCGCCGCGTTGGATCCGTTCGCCGGATACAAGACCGCGATCGACGACAAGCTCGACGACGCCGTCGCCGTCCTCGACGCGTTCCACGTTGTGAAGCTCGGCACCGCCGCGGTCGACGAGGTCCGCCGTCGCGTTCAGCAGGACACCCTCGGGCACCGCGGACGCAAGGGCGACCCGCTCTACGGGGTGCAGACCATCCTGCGCGCCGGGGCCGAGAACCTCACCGAGAAGCAGCGGGTGAGGCTGACCGCGGCGATGGAAGCCGACCCCGCGCACGACGAAGTGTTCGTCGCTTGGCAGTGCGCGCAGCAACTCCGCTCCGCCTACCACCAGGGCGATCTGGCCGCGGGGCGGCGGATCGCTGAGCAAGTCGTCGACACGTTCCACACCTGCCCGATCCCCGAGATCGCACGACTGACTGGGCCGCACCCTCCGCCGCTGGCGCGACGCGTTCCTGGCGTACTTCACGACGGGGCGGTCATCGAACGGTGGCACCGAGGCCGTGTACGGGATCATCGAGCTCCACCGCCGCCTCGCCCGCGGCTACCGCAACCGGCACAACTACCGGCTCCGCATGCTCCTCGCCGCCGGCGGACTCACCCCATGACCCCCACCGGATGTCCGAAGAGCCAGCATAATGGTCGAAATCAACCGGAAGGATCCTGCCCCGTGACATCGCTACGGCTGCACGAACTCATCCGCCGCGACCTGGCAGCGAACCGCGGGTACCCCAAGAGCGTCGTCGTGCTGACGATGTTTCGGGTTGCGCACCACCTGAAGTTCCATGGCGCAGGGTGGTCCAGGCTTTTGTATCTCCCAGTGGCATTCATCTACAAATTCACGACCGAGTGGATCCTCGGCGTCGAGATCCCCGTCGCGACACGAATTGGTCCCGGGCTGCGCCTCCGCCATGGTATCGGCGTGGTCATCAATCCACATGTGGTGATCGGCACGGACGTGATGATCCGTCAGAATGTCACCCTGGGCAATCGTCGAGCGGACGACGACACCCCCACGATCGGTGATCGTGCGGAGTTGGGCGCGGGCGCGATAATCATCGGCAGCTGTACGATCGGCGCCGATGCCCGCATCGCTGCGGGCGCCGTCGTCATCCACGATGTGCCCGTCGGAGGGGTGGCACATCCTGCCGCCGCGGTGATCCGAGCGCGCGCCGTGCCCGAGGCCGACCGTGGGGTGCACGTGTCGACCTCGGGCGACGATCAGCCTGCTACTTGACGGAGCTCGCTACCGCCGCCCGCCATGCGGTCTGCGACGGCTTGTCGAGAAGTCGCCACTCGCCATCGTTGGACGAGTTGAAATATGTCACGAAGACGGCACCGTGCTTGCGGTGATAATCCGCGACTTCTGTGAGCCAGGCGGCGCGCTTGGCCCCGGTGGCGTCGCTCGGGACCTTCGGCGAGCCGGTCTCCGCGATGGCGTACGGCTTGCCCGCCTCCTTGGCGACCTGGACCACGGCATCGAAGATGCTCGCCGCGCTCGGGTAGCCGGTCACCGCCTCCGGGTTCGACGCGCCGTTGTACGGGTCGAACGCCATGACATCGATCACGTCATCGCCGGCATAGTAGGCGCGCCAATCTCGCTTGGACGATGAAAGGGTCGTCCAGCCGGTGAGGATGAGCGTGGCGTACGTGTTGCTGCGGCACACGGAGTCGGCGATCGCGTCGATACGCTTCCACGCCCGCCGATACTGGTCAGCGGTGAAGCGGCCCTGATCGATCAATGGCTCCGGTTCGTGGATGTAGCTCCAGAAGATGTCGACGCCCGTCGGCGCCTCCTGGAACCACTCGCGCAGCATGGCATCGTACTTGCCGGAGAGGACATCCTGAGGCATCGGCCGGAAGGACATCACAAGATCCCGTCCCGCGAAGGCCTTGGTGCGCGGCTTGTCCCAGGCCATCGGGGTGTTCGGATCGAACACACGGACAACGGGGATCTTGCCGACGATCGCGTCGGTTGCTGTCAGGGCATCAGCCGCCGATACGCCAGAAGTGGAGATGCTCGTTCCGAAGACGGTGCCCTTCGGCACGGTGCGCGTGCAAGCTCCCGGAGATGGCACCGGCACTGTGGGGGGCGACGACGGGCTCGGCGCCGGCGTGACGGGTTGGGTCGGCTTGGGCGGGACGCTCGGCGTCGGGGACGTTGTCGGGGACGGCGACGGCGTCGTCGTGGGCGACGGGGATGGTGTGGGTGCAACGGGCGGAGGTGCAACCGGAGACTTCACCGGAGGGGGTCCGACCAACGAGACGGAGTCAACGTAGATCTTGCGGCCGACCTTGTTGCTCCAGAACAGGGCATTGATGTCGAGATTCGACTTTGCGAGACGGGTTTTGAAGGCCAGCACAACCTGATGCCAGGCAGAGTTCGACAGCCGGACCTTGGTGGAGTGCGTGAAATGCGCTCCACCGCCCACCTCGCGCGCCTTGATCATCACGACATTCCCCGGTGCGGAAGTGCGCACCCACACCCGCAGAGTGTATGCCGTGCCTTTGGTCGCGCCATTCACCGTGTCCACGCGGTCATTGAGGGCAACGGTTGATTTCGTCGAGGGCGTGATCGCGGCGGCCATGGTGCCATTGCGTCCTGCCCGCTGAGCAGCGAGACCGTCAGACGTCCGATTCATGCGCCACCCGGACGTTCCCTGAGTGAACTGACCGTTGACGACCAGCTCCTGCGTCTTGCTTGCTCCCCATGCCTGGGAGAACGGCAGAAGCGTGGCGCCGATGAGAGCGACGGCCGTAAGGACGATTACCGCCAGAGTGAGGCGTCGATGACGATCGCCTCCTCGGCGTGCGTGGGCGTGTCGAGCGCGCAATGCGTGAGTGGGGAGCGACATCTGCAACCTTCGGGTCGGGGCAGCCTTCGGGCTTGGTGTACGGTGCGGCCTCGGGAGGACCACATCCGACTAGCGCGCAGTCGGACCCGAAGGGCCGCTGGGCAGAAGGATAATGGGTTCGACAAAGTTATCCGATAGGTCATGCGAACGCCGGTCAGATGAGAACAGACTCATCCATCCATCATCTGCTCGGGGCGCTCGACGCCATAAAGCTCAGTCGATGATCGCGCGACTCTTCAAGAGCTCCATCACCCTCGATACCGACTGCTCGACGGTGAGCTCAGCCGTGTCGATCACGAGGTCTGCATCGTCGGGCGGCTCGTACGGGGAGTCGATGCCGGTGAAGTCAGCGATGAGACCGGCTCGCGCCTTTGCATACAGCCCCTTTCGGTCGCGGCTTTCGGCGACAGCGAGCGCAGTGGCGACGTAGATGACGATAAATGGGTGCGCGGGCTCGACCATTGCTCGCATCGACGCACGGGAAGACGCGAAGGGAGCGATCGGCGCGCACACGGCGATTCCGCCCCCTTCGGCGACGCGCGCAGCAACCCATGCGATGCGGCGAAGATTCTTGTCGCGATCCTCGGCGCCGAAGCCGAGTTCGGCGGCGAGTTCGTGGCGTACGTGATCGCCGTCGAGCAGCACGGGGCGGTTCGATCGAGCACGAAGCTGCTCCACGAGCTCGCGAGCGACCGTGGATTTGCCTGCACCGGACAAGCCCGTGAAGAGGAGAACTGCGCCGTATGACGAGACATCCGCGCGGCGACGAAGGTCGATCACGTCTGCGCCGCGGTCGTCCAGGATGAATCGTGGCAGGTCGATGTTCGCCCCTAGGTCGACCGCAGGGACGTAGAAAACACGTGAACCCTCGAGGAGCGTGGAGCATTCCCGAAGCTGCGCGATGAGCTCAGCAGGAGGAGGTTCACCGGCCGCGCCGGCCGCGATGAGGTCGAGCGGGCGCCCAGCCGCCGCGATCTGCGCCCTCGCCAGATCACTGAGCATCGGCCTGCCCCCGAAGAGGGCGACGAGGCGCCCCTGAAAGCTCACCGATCCGTCCAGACGATCGCCGCGGGCTATCCCCCGCGCGCGGGCTCGCGTAGATCGGACAACGCCGCCGACCCACGCACCTCGGTCGCCGACGACGATGTCGTCGACGACCATTTCAGCGATCGGCGTGTTCTCCAGATCGTGGAGCTCCAGCAACGACCCCGGAGACAGGAGCCCCGCGGTGTCCCGTGGCACCGAGAGTCGTGGCGTGATGGGCCAGCCGGGTGGCTCGGCTCCCGGCACACGATAGCCGTCCACGGGACCGAGCAGACCGGAAACGAGGAGCTCGAGTCCCTCCTGCTGCTCATCGGTCAGGATCAGCGAGGCGTCCGTCATCCGTCGTCCCCGACTCGCCGGCTCCGGTCCGATGGAGGCGAGTCGGCCTCGGGCGGGGGAGGGTCCATGTCGCCATTCAAGGACCTTTCTCTTTGCGCCTTGGCTTCACGCGCCTGCCGCATCTCGACGCTTGCCAGGGCGGGGAAGCCGTGGCGACGACGGATGTACATCCACAGGAGCGGCCCTGCCACGAGGGCGACGATGAGAATCACTCCGGTCGTGACATTCGGCACGTTGAGCAGCTTCAGTCCGGAGGCCAACAGGACGAACGCGAGTGCCCGCCGAATGAACCCGCCGGGAAGCCGTGCGGAGAGTTGAGCGCCGATATAGGCACCAGGCACGCTGCCGATGATCAGCGGAATCGAGATTCCGAGGTCGAGCTCCCCGTAGAACGCGTGGGCAACAGCTGCCGAGAACACCAGGGGGACGGCCTGTACCAGGTCCGTCCCGACCAGCTGACTCGCCTTCAAACCGGGATAGAGCAGCATCAGCCCGATGATGATGAGCGAGCCCGAGCCGACAGAGGTCATTCCGACGATGAGGCCCCCGACGAGGCCGAGAAGAATCGTCGGGACGATGCGGACGCTCACCTCGGGGCGCTCTTGCGGCAGCGGAGCGCCCTTGCCGTCCCGCGTGCGGGCGCGCTCGACCAGCCGCATGTAAGCACGCACGAGAAGCATCGTCGCCGTGAACAGGATCGCGACGCCCAACGCTATGCGCACGCCGTTCTGCACCTGCTCACTGTCACCGAGCGCCTTGAGCACGAAGACGCCCGCGAAAGCGGCCGGCACCGAGCCGATGCACAGGTAGGCCACCAGACGCAGATTGACCGTGCCGCGGCGAAGATGGACGAACGAGCCCACCGGCTTCATGACGGCGCTCGCCACCAGATCACTGGACACCGCCGTGAGCGGAGAGACACCGAAGAACAGGACGAGCATCGGTGTCATGAGCGCCCCACCGCCCATGCCGGTGAGTCCGACGACCACACCGACAGCCAGCGCCCCCAGCACGAGTCCCCAGTCCATGATCGTCATTGTTCCACAGGCACCGCGCACCGGAGAGAGCGGAGAATGCCGCTTTCCGCGACGGCGCGCGCCTGCGCTATGGTTGAGTTCGGATTCGCCCGCATTCCACGCGAGGCGGGGTCGGCTGACGACCGACAACGCACCCGGAGTGCGAGCCGCGTCACACTCATCCGAAACGCTCTTGGGGGAACGTGGACGACACTGATTTCGCTGTGGCGCTCGCCGACAGCGCCGGGACACTCCTTCTCGAGCTCCAGAGATCGGCCACGGCCGAACAGCTCGGCAGCAGCGAACTCAAGGATCGTGGAGACCGCGAAAGCCAGGAGCATCTTGCTGCAGCTCTTGCACGCAGCTATCCCCGCGACTCGGTGCTTTCCGAAGAGGCGACGGATGACGCGCGCCGACTTGTCGCCGACCGCGTATGGATCATCGACCCGCTCGACGGTACGCGCGAATTCGCGGAGGGCCGCGAAGACTGGGCCGTGCATGTCGCGCTCTGGGCGCATGGGGAGCTGACCGCAGGCGCCGTCGCCCTGCCCGCGCTCGGGACGACGCTCTCGTCCGCCGCCCCCGCACGCTCCTGGGCGGCGCCGGAACGGGTTCGACTGGCGGTCTCGCGCAGCCGTCCGACCCCGCTGGTGTTGCGCCTGGCGGAAGACCTGAACGCGGAACTGGTCCCCATGGGCTCCGCCGGTTACAAGGTGAGCGCGGTGGTGCGGGGCGAGGTCGACGCGTACGTGCACTCCGGAGGTCAGTACGAATGGGACTCGGCGGCTCCCATCGCCGTCGCACGAGCCGCTGGACTCTTCACGTCACGTGTGGACGGCACGCCCCTCGTGTATAACCGGGAGAATCCTTACCTGCCCGACTTGCTAGTCTGCAACCCACTGCTTGCAGACGACCTCTTGCGCCGCCTGTCCGCACTCCTGGAGGGGGAGATCCGATGACCGAAATCGCCGATGCCCGCTACGGGCTCACCCAGCTCGACTATCTGGAAGCGGAGGCGATTTTCATCATCCGTGAGATCGTCGCCGAGAACGAAAGTCCAGCCATGCTCTTCTCCGGCGGCAAGGACTCGATCGTGATGCTCCACCTCGCCGCGAAGGCCTTCGCGCCGGCATCCATTCCTTTCCCCGTCGTTCACGTCGACACCGGTCACAACTTCGACGAGGTGATCGAGTTCCGTGATCGCCGCGTGCGCGAACTCGGAGTCCGACTCATCGTCGGTTCCGTGCCTGAGGCCATCGAGGCGGGTCTGGTACAGGAGGAACCCAACGGATCGCGCAATCGCATCCAGACCCCCGTCCTGCTGAAGACGGCAGAAGATCATCGACTTACCGCCCTGATGGGCGGAGCACGGCGGGACGAAGAGAAGGCGCGCGCCAAGGAGCGCGTCTTCTCATTCAGGGATGAGTTCGGCCAGTGGGACCCGAAGAACCAGCGCCCTGAACTGTGGTCGCTCTACAACGGCCGCATCCACCCCGGCGAAAGCATCCGATGCTTCCCCCTGTCGAACTGGACGGAGCTCGATATCTGGGAGTACATCGACCGCGAAGGCATCGAGGTCCCGTCGATCTACTACGCCCACGAGCGCGACGTCTTCGAGCGCAACGGGATGTACTTCGCGGTGAACCAGCACTGCCAGCCGAGACCTGGTGAGCGGGTCTTCAGCGAGACGGTGCGCTACCGCACCGTGGGAGACGCCACGCTCACAGCTGCGGTTCTCTCCCACGCTCGCACGGCGGCAGACGTGGTCGCCGAGGTTGCGGCAACACGCATCACCGAACGCGGTGCCACGCGCGGCGACGACAAGGTCAGCGAGGCGGCGATGGAGGATCGCAAGAAAGAGGGCTACTTCTGATGGACATCCTGCGCTTTGCCACCGCGGGCTCGGTCGACGACGGCAAGAGTACGTTGATCGGACGCCTGCTTTACGACTCCAAGTCGATCTTCACGGACCAGCTGGACGCCGTGGAGCGGACCAGTGCACAACGCGGCGACTCATACACCGATCTCGCGTTGCTTACCGACGGACTGCGCGCGGAACGCGAGCAGGGCATCACGATCGATGTCGCGTACCGCTACTTCTCGACCCCCCTGCGCAAGTTCATCATTGCCGATACGCCTGGCCACATCCAGTACACGCGCAACATGGTGACGGGCGCCTCGACGGCAGATCTCGCCATCATCCTGATCGATGCCCGCAAGGGACTGCTCGAGCAGAGTCGGCGTCACGCTACCATCGTGTCGCTGCTGCGCGTGCCGCACGTCGTCCTGGCCATCAACAAGATGGACCTCGTGGACTGGTCGCAGGATGTCTACGAGGAGATCAGCTCCGAGTTCCGCGAGTTCGCCGCTCGCCTCGACTTCGCCGACGTGACAGCGATTCCGCTTTCCGCGCTCACCGGCGACAACGTCGTCACACGCTCGGACAAGATGCCGTGGTACGAAGGCTCCGCCCTCCTGCACCACCTCGAGCACGTGTATATCGCGAGCGACCGGAACCTGGTCGACGTGCGTTTCCCCGTGCAGTACGTCATCCGCCCGCAGAACGGACGCGGTGACTATCGCGGTTTCGCGGGCCAACTCGTGAGCGGCGTCATCCGACCCGGCGATGAGGTCATCGCCCTGCCGAGCGGTCTCCCGAGTCGGGTGCGCGCGGTGAGCACGGCCGACGGGGAATTGGCCGAGGCGTATCCGCCGATGTCCATCACCGTGCAGTTGGAGGACGAGGTCGACATCTCGCGCGGCGACATGATCTCTCGTCGCCACAATCAGCCAGACGTGACGCAGGACATCGACGCGATGATCTGCTGGATGGACGCGGCGCCGCTGCGAGTCGGGACGAAGTACGCGCTCAAACACACGACGCGGACAGTGCGTGCGCTTGTCAAGGACATCCAGTACGAGCTCGACATCAACACCCTCCAGCGTGATCTGTCCCCCGACGGCATCGGCTTGAACGGGATCGGGCGTGTGAGCCTTCGCACGACCCTGCCGCTGCTTGCCGACCCCTATCGTCGCAACCGGCAGACAGGCTCTTTCATCCTCATCGATGAGGCGAGCAACCGCACGGTCGGAGCCGGTTTCATCACGGAGAACGAGAAGCGCTGACCCGTGGCGGTCAGCCGGACGAGGTCGCCGCGCACGGCTGAGCTCTAGGCTGGTCGCCATGAGCGCAGCCTCCACCGCCGTCATCCAGTCCACCGCCGACGTCGACGAGCGCGCCGTCATCGGCGAGCGCACGCGGGTGTGGCATCTCGCCCAAGTGCGGGAGGGCGCGCAGATCGGCGCCGATTGCAACATCGGCCGCGGCGCCTACATCGGCACCGGGGTCGTCCTCGGAGACAACTGCAAGATCCAGAACTACGCGCTGGTCTACGAGCCCGCGCGCCTCGCCGACGGCGTCTTCATCGGCCCTGCGGTGGTGCTCACCAACGACGAGTTCCCCCGCGCCATCAACCCGGATGCCACCCTCAAATCCGCCGACGACTGGCACGCCGTCGGGGTCACGATCGAGCAGGGCGCGTCGATCGGCGCCCGCGCCGTGTGCATCGCACCGGTGACCGTCGGCGCGTGGGCGCTCGTCGCCGCCGGCGCCGTGGTCGCCAAGGACGTCCCGGCGCATGCCCTCGTGGTGGGGGTCCCCGCCCGCCGGATCGGCTGGGTAGGCCGCGCCGGTCGCCCGCTGGAACGGGACGGCGAGGAGTGGGTCTGCCCGGTCAGCGGCGAGCGCTACCGCGAGGAGGGCGAGACGCTCACGCTCGTGTGAGCGCGTTTCGTCTCGGCTGCGCCTCGCTCAACGACCAGCGGCGGGGTCAGAGCTCGCCCGGGGCCGACGCCAGGTCGTCGAGCTTCTCCAGCACTTCGCGCGCGTGCGTCTTCTTCGCCCCGGCGCGCCGGGGCGCGTAGACCACCAGCGAGTGGAACACGAAGCGCACCACGAACGCGATGGCGAGCGTGATCGCCGTCGCGACGACGGCGGTGATGTGGCCGGTGCTCACCATGAGCCCCACGACGGGGATGCGCACGATGAGCTCGACGTTGTTGAACGTGAACGACTTGAGGAAGCGCGTCCAGACCCCCGAGGCGTCGCCCTTCATGTCCTGGAAGACGAAGCGCTCCTGCAGGAGGAAGTTGCCGAGGATCGTCGTCTCGGCGGCGATGACGGCCGCCGGCAGGTAGTGCATGCCGAGATGGGTCAGCGCCCACACGATCGCTATGTTGGCGATCGCGCCGAGCCCGCCGATGACGGCGAACAGCGACATCTTCCCGAAGCGCAGCTGCGTGAGCTGGAGCACGAAGTGCAGGCCCTGCCGCACCGACGCCTTGGACTGGCCGGCGTTCCGGTCGGCGAAGTCGAAGGGCACCTCGGCGATGCGGAGATTCCGCCGCGCCATGATCTCCAGCAGGATCTTGAACCCGCGCGGCCGGAGGCCCTCGAGGTCGATCCGCCGGCGGTCGACGAGGAAGAAGCCCGTCATCGGATCGGTAGAGTCCTTGAGGCGGATCGGGAACATCGCCTTCGTCAGCGCCGTCGACCCCTTCGACACCGCGACCCTGGTGCGATCGGCCAGGCCGTGAGCGGTGCCGTCGCCGATGTAGCGCGACGCCGCGACGACATCCACGTCCCCGCCCTCGAATCGCGCCAGCATCTCCGGGATCTTCTCGGGCGGATGCTGGAGGTCGCCGTCCATCACCAGGCACAGATCCGCCTCGGCGGCCCGCATGCCCTCGACAACCGCTCCCCCGAGCCCGCCGGTGCGCGAGTCGCGGTGGATGAGGCGCACGGGAAGAGGGGCGGATGCCGCGACCGCGGCGATGACCTCCGGGGTGGAGTCTGTGCTGTCGTCGACGAAGATCAGCTCGGCGTCGAGGCCCGCGACGGCGGCGCCCGTGCGACGCACGAGCTCCGCGATGTTGGGCGCCTCGTTGAACGTCGGCACGATGATCGTCAGCTGCATAGAGGAGGTCCTGGGAGACGGCAGGATCCCATGGTGTCATGCGCGATGCGGCATCCGTAATCTCCCCGGCAAGTACAAAGCTTTCGGCTGGGTGAACCATGATGGAAGCATGTGTGGGGGCGAGGAGGATACATGCGCATATCTGTGATTGGCTGCGGCTACCTGGGGGCGGTGCACGCCGCGGCGATGGCGGAGCTCGGGCACGCCGTCGTGGGTATCGACGTCGATGAGGACAAGGTCGCGGCACTCACACGCGGTGTGGCGCCGTTCTTCGAGCCTGGCCTCCCCGACCTCCTGCGCGAAAACGTCGACGGGGGGCGTCTCGCATTCTCGACCGACATGGCCGCGGCGCGCGACGCCGACGTGCACTTCCTGGCCGTTGGAACGCCACAGCTGAAGGGCAGCAGTGCCGCCGACATGACATTCGTGGACAGCGCTCTCGAGGCGTTGCTCCCTCACACGAGGGCGGGGCAGGTCATCGTGGGCAAATCCACCGTCCCGGTGGGTTCCGCTGCGCAGCTTGCCAGAACCGTCGCCGACGCCGGAACGGGGGCTGTGCTGGCGTGGAACCCCGAGTTCCTGCGCGAGGGATGGGCCGTCAAGGATTCCCTCACGCCCGATCGCCTGGTTTTCGGCCTTCCTCCGGAGCCGGACCGTGCGCACATCGCGGACGCGGCGCTGCGCGGGGTGTATGCCGACATCATCGCGACCGGTATCCCCCTCGTCGTGACCGACTTCGCGACAGCCGAGCTCGTCAAGGTCTCCGCGAACGCCTTCCTCGCGACGAAGATCTCGTTCATCAACGCGATGGCTGAGATCGCCGAGGTCACCGGGGCGGATGTCACGCAGCTCGCCGATTCCTCGGCGCGGGGATCGGCTTCGGCGGAGGATGCCTCCCGAAGGACATCCGAGCATTCACCGCACGGGCGGAGGAACTCGGCCGCGGGGAGTCGGTGGCCTTCCTCAAGGAGGTGGATGCCATCAACCTGCGCCGTCGCCAGCGCCTCGTGGATCACGTCGTGGACGCGTTGGACGGCGAACCATTCGGCAAGAACGTCGCTGTATTGGGTCTCGCTTTCAAGCCGCACTCCGACGATGTACGCGATTCACCCGCACTCGACGTCGCCGTGCGCCTGCGGGGCCTGGGCGCTGAGGTGCGCGCGACAGACCCGGCGGCCATCGAGAACGCACGGCGTCTGCACCCCCAGCTCGAATACCGCGAATCCTTCGAGGACGCCGTCTCGGGGGCAGATGTCATCGTCCTGGTCACAGAGTGGGACGAGTACCGCCATCTGGACCCCGCGGAAGTGGCGCCACTGGTCGCCCGGAAGAGGGTCGTGGACGGTCGAAACAGCTACGACCCGGCGGTGTGGCGCGCCGCGGGATGGGAGTACCGCGGCCTCGGTCGGCCCTGACCGTTCTCGCAGGCGCGGCATCCAGCGCCCACCCATCCTGCATGCACGAGAATTGACGTATGACTTCCTCTTCCACGATCACGATGTTCGGCGCCGACTGGTGCGGCGACTGCCGCCGCACGAAGAAGCAGCTCGACGAGCTGGGCGTCGAGTACTCCTACGTCGACCTCGAGGCCGACCCCGCTGCCGCGGAGGTCGCGCGCGAGATCTCGGGTCGCACGAACATCCCCGTGGTCGTCTACCCCGACGCCTCCCACCACGTCGAGCCGTCGAACGCCGACGTCGAGGCGAAGCTGCGCGAGCTCTCGCTCATCTGACCCCCCGCGCGGTGTCCTCCGCTCACATAGGCTGAGCCCGTGAGCGAAGGGGTCGAACACAACACGCGCGCCATCGAGAGAGGCGTCGTCACCGACTTCGCCGACCGCATGAGCTACGGCGGGTACCTCGACCTCGCGACGCTCCTGTCCGCCCAGCGGCCGCTGAGCTCGCCCGAGCACCCCGACGAGCTGCTGTTCATCGTGCAGCACCAGACCACGGAGCTGTGGCTCAAGCTCGTGCTGCACGAGCTGTCGGCGGCGTGCGCCTACCTCCGCGAGGACCAGCTCGCGCCGGCGCTCAAGTGCATCGCGCGCGTCAAGCACATCCAGAAGACGCTCACCGAGCAGTGGTCCGTCCTTGCGACGCTCACTCCGGCCGAGTACGCGCAGTTCCGGGGCGTGCTCGGGAACGCGAGCGGCTTCCAGTCCGCCCAGTA
>Ga0182748_1001032_pt1 | contig 28096 bp, 30 predicted proteins | sample eDN3rd37CKraftOP_FD_128877 | JGI IMG/M metagenome (GOLD analysis project Ga0182748, IMG submission 128877) | Enriched Organic Plus compost microbial communities from Emeryville, California, USA - eDNA 3rd pass 37_C Kraft OP (version 2) (version 2) ...
CTGCAAGCGCGCGCTCGACGACATGATGACGCTGATCAAGGACAATCCCAATCTGCGCGTCGTCCTCAAGGAAATGCCGGTGCTGAGCCAGGGCAGCATGGAAGCAGCGCAGGTCGCGGTTGCGGTGGCGCTGCAGGACAAGTCCGGCAAGCGCTATCTCGACTTCCATCAGAAGCTTCTCGGCGGCCGCGGACAGGCCGACAAGGCGCGTGCCCTCGCCGTCGCCAAGGAAATCGGCGCCGACATGGCCAAGGTCGAAAAGGACATGAACGGCGCCGAGGTCAAGGCGGCCTTGCAGGAAAGCTTCTCCCTCGCCGAGGCCCTGGGGTTCCAGGGGACGCCTTCCTACGTGGTCGGAAACGAGGCGGTGGTCGGCGCGGTCGGCGTCAAGGAACTGCAAACCAAGATCAACAACGCGCGGTGCGGCAAGCCGACCTGCTGAGGAGCCGCGGCGGGCGAACCCGGCCTTCGGAGGATACCGGGCGGGCTTTCCCTTGCCGGGCGTCCCGCCTATAAGGAGCCCCGCCGGGCGCTCGCGCCCTGACCCTTCCGCACGCTATGGCGCGACCCAAGGCCCGATGGCAACAACGGTCTATGTCCTGAACGGTCCCAACCTGAACCTGCTCGGCACCCGCGAGCCGGAGATTTATGGCCGGGCCACGCTGAAGGATGTCGAAGCCCTGTGCCGCGACGCGGGGCAGCGGCATGGCTTCGAGATCGTCTTTCACCAGTCGAACCACGAAGGGGCGCTGGTGGACTGGATCCAGGAGGCGCGTCGCAAAGCGGCCGGCATCGTGATCAATCCGGCCGCCTACACGCACACCTCGGTCGCCATTCTGGACGCGCTGCTCGCGTCCGATCTCCCGGTGATCGAGGTGCATATCAGCAATGTCCATGCCCGCGAACCATTCCGCAGGCATTCCTACATATCGCCGGCCGCCAGAGCTGTGATCTGCGGTTTCGGCGTCAACGGCTATGTGCTCGCGATCGACGGACTCGCGGCCATGCTCGCATCATCAAAGGGCTGACACGTGGCGTCTGACAACGAGAAGAAAACCAAGGGTAAAGCGGTGCAAGGTGCTGCGCCTTACGACGAGGACATGATCCGCGGCCTCGCCAAGCTGCTCGACGAGACCGGGCTGACCGAGATCGAAATCGAACGTGACGGCCAGCGGATCAGGATCGGCCGCACCGCCCGTGCGGTGAACGTCGCAGCTCCTGCGGCTCCCGTCGTTGCGGCCGCAGCGCCGGCCGCTCAGGCCGCCGATCCGAGCAAGCATCCGGGCGTCGTGCCCTCTCCCATGGTCGGCACCGCCTATCTTGCGCCCTCTCCCGGCGCGCGGCCTTTCGTGGATGTCGGACAGGCCGTCAAGGCCGGCGATACCGTGATGATCATCGAAGCGATGAAAACCATGAACCAGATTCCGGCGCCGCGCGGCGGCACCGTCACGCAGATTCTGGTCGAGGATGGCCAGCCGGTCGAATTCGGCGAAGCCCTCATGATCATCGAGTGAGCAACCGCGGCGGCGACAGGGAGCGGCGAGGAGTGACGACGGGCACAGCGACCATCGGCTATCCGCGATCCGCCAATCGCCATTCGCTGCTTCAGGCGAGACATGTTCGATAAAATCCTGATTGCCAATCGCGGCGAGATCGCGCTGCGCGTCTTACGCGCCTGCAAGGAGCTTGGCATCCATACGGTCGCGGTTCATTCGACCGCCGATGCCGACGCGATGCATGTGCGGCTTGCCGACGAGAGCGTCTGCATCGGCCCCCCGGCTGCGCGTGACAGCTACCTCAACATTCCCTCGCTGCTCGCGGCCTGCGAGATCACCGGCGCCGATGCCGTGCATCCGGGCTACGGCTTTCTGTCGGAAAATGCGCGCTTCGCCGAAATCCTCGCCGAGCACAATATCGGCTTCATCGGACCCAAGGCCGAACACATCCGCACCATGGGCGACAAGATCGAAGCCAAGCGCACCGCCAAGGCGCTCGGCATTCCCGTAGTCCCGGGATCGGAAGGCGGCGTGACGTCGGATGACGAAGCGCTGCGGATCGGACGCGAGATCGGATATCCGGTGCTGGTGAAGGCCGCGGCCGGTGGCGGCGGACGCGGCATGAAGGTCGCGATGAGCGAAGACGAGATGATCGTCGCCTTGCAGACGGCGCGCTCCGAAGCCAAGGCCGCGTTCGGCGACGACGCGGTTTATCTGGAAAAATATCTGCAGCGGCCGCGGCACATCGAGATCCAGGTGCTGGGCGACGGGCGCGGCGGCGCCATTCATCTCGGCGAACGCGACTGCTCCCTGCAGCGCCGGCATCAGAAAGTGTTCGAGGAGAGCCCCTCGCCCGCACTCAACACGGCGCAGCGCGATCGCATCGGCGAAATCTGCGCCAGCGCGATGCGGAAGATGAAGTATCTCGGCGCAGGTACCGTGGAATTTCTGTACGAGGATGGCGAGTTCTACTTCATCGAGATGAACACCCGCATCCAGGTCGAGCATCCGGTGACGGAGATGATCACCGATATCGACCTCGTGCTCGAGCAGATCCGGGTCGCGGCCGGCGGCGAATTGCCGTGCCGGCAGGACGACCTGCGCTTCCATGGCCATGCCATCGAGTGTCGCGTGAATGCGGAGAACCCGTTCAACTTCCGGCCCTCACCCGGCAAGATCCAGCATTACCATCCGCCGGGCGGGCTCGGGGTTCGCGTCGATTCCGCCGCCTATCAGGGCTACACGATCCCGCCCTATTACGACTCGATGGTCGGCAAGCTGATCGTGCACGGCAAGACGCGTCAGGAATGTCTGATGCGGCTAAAGCGGGCGCTCGACGAATTCGTGGTCGACGGCGTCGAGACGACGTTGCCGCTGTTCCGGACACTGGTGCGCAACCAGGACATCATCGACGGCAATTATTCCATCCACTGGCTCGAGAAATTCCTCGCGCAGGGCGGGATGGAAGGCTGAAAAAGTCGGTCAGCGGAGCCTGTCGCGGGAACAAACCCGGGTTCTGGGGCGTTCTTCGAGGTTCGACCACAGGAGTCCCCGCCCCCGCCATGAGCTCCCACAACACGGCCGACCGGATACGGTCGCCCGGGGCCCAGCCCATATTGCTCGCCTTAGGCTTTGCCATTCTGGTCGCCATCAGCGTCGCATCCTTCTGGCTCGCCGATCGCGCGCATGATGATGCCGACGCCCTGGTGACGACATTCGACGTCCAGAACCATCTGTCCCTGATCCTGTTAAACCTGCGCCGCGCGGAATCCTCGCAGCGCGGCTATATCATCACCGGCCAGAAGGATTACCGGGACGAATATCGCGAGGCGATCGCCAATACCCGGCCGGCCCTGAAGCGCGCGGCGGAGGTGATCGCAGGGGAGCCCCTCCTCGCCGCACGGTTCGAAAAGATCCCCGCGCTGGTCGAACGCAAGCTGTCCGAAATGGAGCAGGTCGTCGGATTGCACGACGCCGGTCGTGGCAAGGACGCCGCCGACCTGATCTGGCAGGGTGAAGGCCGCAACGCGATGAACGAGGTCAAGGTCGCGATCGAAGACCTCTACAACGCCGAGCGGGCGATGCTCGAAAGCCGGCGCGCAACCTCCGCCAGCACCAATTCACGGTTGCTGCTGCTGACGCTGCTCGGCGCCGCCGCTATCACAGCCATCGGGGCGTTGTCGGTCTACCTCGTCCAGCGCAGCAATCGCCAACGCGAACAGGCCCGCCGCGCGCTGCAGGACATCAACGAAAATCTCGAAGCCCTGATCGAGGAGCGCACCGCCGAACTGCGGGAAGCCAACAACGAAATTCAGCGCTTCGCCTATATCGTCAGCCACGATTTGCGCTCGCCGCTGGTCAACATCATGGGCTTCACCGCGGAGATCGAAGCTATAAAAAATGACATATTCCAGCGTGTGGCCGAGACCGAAAAACCCGATGACGGGACGGCCGGGACTACACTAGAGTTGTCGAAGGATTTTGATGAATCGCTCGGATTTATCAAAAGCTCGATCGGCAAGATGGATCGGCTGATCAATTCGATCCTGAAACTCTCCCGCGAAGGTCAGCGCACCTTCAAGCCGGAATATGTGAGTATGGATCAATTGATCAAATCGATCACCGATGCGGTGGCCCATCAGGCTGCCGAACAGGATGCGGAGATCATTGTCGAGCCGCTTCCGCCGTTGAAAAGCGACCGCCTGGCGTTGGAACAGATCTTTTCCAACCTCGTCGACAATGCCTTGAAATATTCAGAGCCGGGCCGGCCCGGCCGCATCCGCATTCGCGGACGCACCGAAAACATGCAGGCGATCTACGAAGTCGAGGACAACGGACGCGGCATTGCGGTCGAGGACCAGCAACGGGTCTTCGACCTGTTCCGCCGCGCCGGACAGCAGGACCAAAAGGGCGAAGGCATCGGTCTCGCCCATACCCGCGCACTCGTTCGCCGGCTCGGCGGCTTCATAACGTTGCGCTCGGAGCTTGGACACGGCAGCACCTTCATTGTCACGCTGCCGCGCAGAATGCAGGAAAACGAAAGACAGGCCGCATGACCGAACACGTCACCATCATCATGGTCGAGGACGACGAAGGCCACGCGCGGCTGATCGAGCGCAATATCCGCCGGGCCGGCGTCCATAACGAGATCATCCCGTTCGCCACTGGCGGCGATGCGGTGCGCTTCCTGTTCGGCTCCGACGGCTCAGGTTCGGTCAATAGCGGCCGCGCGCTGCTGATTTTGCTCGACCTCAACCTGCCGGACATGAGCGGCGTCGATATCCTGAAGCGCGTCAAGGAGAACGAACATCTCAAGCTGACGCCGGTCGTCGTACTGACCACCACCGACGACGAGCGCGAGATCAAGCGCTGCTACGATCTCGGGGCGAATGTCTACATCACCAAGCCGGTGAACTACGACAGCTTTGCAAACGCGATCCGGCAACTCGGCCTGTTCTTCTCGGTCATCCAGGTCCCGGCAACGGACTGAAATCAAACATGCCGAAGAAAGTCCTTTACGCCGATGACGATGCTGGCCTCCGCCGGCTGGTAGAGCGCGGGCTTGGCGCGCATGGCATCGAAGTGGTCACGGTCGAGGACGGCGTCCGCGCTGTGGAGCGGCTGAAGCAGGAGCAATTCGATGTCGTGGCGCTCGACAATTACATGCCGCGGCTCGACGGCATTGCGACCCTGAAGCAGATTCATGACATGCCGAACCATCCGCCGGTGATCATCGTCACCGGCGAACAGGATTCGGCGGTTGCGGTGTCGGCGCTGAAATCCGGCGCCTTCGACTATGTACTGAAGGATGCCTCCGGGCAGTTCGTCCCGCTTCTGCTTGCCGCACTGACCGGCGCTGCCGATGCGATGCGGATGCGGCGCGCGAAGGAAGCCGCCGAATCCGAATTGCGCGAGCAGCGCGACCGGTTCGAAAAGCTCGCCGTCGAGCGCGCCCTTCTGCTTCGTGAAGTCAACCACCGTGTTGCCAACTCGCTGCAACTGATCGCGGCCTTCCTGCAGTTACAGGGCGGCTCGTCGAACAATGCGGAGGTCAAGGCCGCACTGACCGACGCCACCCGGCGCGTCATGGCCGTCGCGCAGGTCCACCGGCGGCTATACACGTCGGATGACGTACAGTCGGTGTCCGTCGATCAGTATCTTGCGGCGCTCGTGGAAGATCTTGCCAAGACCGACACCACCGAGACCCCGGTGCTCAGCCTCGCCGCAGAACCGATCGATCTCGATCCGGACCGTGCCGTTGCGATCGGCGTGATCGTGAACGAGCTGGTTCTCAATGCGATGAAATACGCCTATCCGCAGCAGGAAAAGGGCCCGATCCGCATTGGCCTCAAGCGCGTCAATGGGCGACACGCAATGCTGAGCGTCGAAGACGACGGGATCGGCCACAACGTCAAGACGCTGCCGCGGTCCACCGGACTCGGCCGCTCCATCGTGGGCGCCATGGCGAACCGGCTTGGTGCCGATGTGGTGTACGATCCGGACCACCACGGCACACGCGTGGTGATCACGTTCGAGTGCGCGCCACGCGTCAACCCGTCCTGACGGCCGGCTTTTCGCCACTTACCGCACGCGTTGCTCAGGAATTGATCGCTGCCGTCTCGCGGCGCAGCATCGCTGGTTGTCGCAGCGCCTCGCAAGGCGGACCGCCCTCACCTATATGCATTTCTGCAATTGCGGGTGAGCGATGAAACGTCTCGCTATTTTCATGCTGGCGCTGTTCGGCACGATCCTCGCCGCAGCCTTGGGCCATGGCGCGGCGTCGGCTGCCGAGAAGGTCTATGTCGTCGAGATCGAAGGCGCGATCAGCGTCGCCGCCCAGCGTCAGGTCGCCCGCGCGATCCAGCGCGCGGCGCAGGACAAGGCGGCCGCCGTGGTTATCCGGCTCGATACGCCGGGTGGTCTCGTGTCTGCGACCCGCGACGTCATCCGCGAAATGGTCACAGCTCCCGTGCCGGTCCTCGTTCTGGTGTCGCCCGGCGGGGCAAGGGCCGCTTCGGCCGGCACCTTCATCGTCTATGCCGCGCATCTCGCCGCGATGGCGCCCGGGACCAATCTGGGCGCCGCGACGCCCATTGCGATGGGCGGAATTCCGGGCACCCCGCAACCGAAGAAAGACGACAAGACCGCGTCCGATCCCTCCGCCGTCGAGAAGAAGGCGCTGAATGACACCGTCGCCATGTTGCGCAGCCTTGCGCAGATGCGCGGCCGCAATACCGATTTTGCCGAAAAAGCGGTGCGCGAGGCGGAAACGATGACCGCCGAGGAAGCGCAGAAGGCGGGCGTCGTGGACTACGTTGCGCGCGATGTTGCGGACTTTCTGGCGCAGGCCGATGGCCGCGTCATCCGTGTCGGCAATGCAGATCGCAAGCTCGCGACACACGACGCGACGATCGAGGTGCTGCAGCCGGAATGGCGCACGCGCCTCCTTGCAACGATTGCAGACCCCAATCTCGCGTTCATCCTGCTGCTGGTCGGCGTCTATGGCCTCCTGTTCGAGTTCTGGAATCCCGGCGCGTTCCTTCCCGGCATTATCGGCGGCATCTCGCTGCTGCTGGCCCTCATCGCGCTTTCTCTTCTCCCCGTGCATTACGGTGCGCTGGCGCTGCTGCTGCTCGGCGTCGCGTTGATGATCGCCGAGGCCTTCACCCCCGGCATCGGCGCGCTCGGCATCGGGGGCGTGGTGGCGTTTCTTGTCGGCGCGTTCTTTCTGTACGAGGGCGAAGGCGCCGATTTCGACATGCGCGTTTCGATCCCGGTGATTGCCGGCGCGGCGCTTGCGAGTGCCGGACTGAGCTTCTTCGTCCTCGGCGCCGCCCTGAAGGCCCGCAACCGGCCGACGCAAACCGGCGCCGAGCAATTGCTGCGCGAGCACGGGACGGTGATCGCGTGGTCGAATGATCGGGGCAATATCCGCATTCACGGCGAGGTCTGGGCGGCGCGCGCCGCCAAGGCTCTCGCACCCGGCGATCGCGTGCGCGTCAAGAGCCGCGACGGCCTGATCCTGGACGTCGAACCCGTTTAGCGCTTGGAGGCATTCATGGTGGGCTATCTGCCGGCCTGGTCGGCTCTCGCAATACCGGCTGCTTTGGTACTGCTTATCCTCCTCTATTCTTTCCGGGTGCTGCGGGAATACGAGCGGGGCGTCGTTTTCATGCTCGGCCGGCTATGGAAGGTCAAAGGCCCGGGCCTGGTCCTTGTCATTCCCTTTATCCAGCAGATGGTTCGCGTCGACCTTCGCACCCGCGTGCTCGATGTCGAGCCGCAGGACGTGATCTCTCGCGACAACGTCTCGGTACGCGTCAATGCGGTGGTGTATTTCCGGGTCATCGATCCGCAGAAGGCCATCATTCAGGTCGAGGAATTCAACGAAGCGACCAGTCAGCTCGCGCAAACCACGTTGCGCTCGGTGCTCGGTCAGCACGATCTCGACGAAATGCTGGCAGAGCGCGGCAAGCTGAACGACGACATCCAGACGATCCTCGACCAGCAGACCGACGCGTGGGGCATCAAGGTGTCCAATGTCGAGTTGAAGCATATCGACATCAACGAGAGCATGATCCGGGCGATCGCGCGTCAGGCCGAAGCCGAACGCATCCGCCGCGCCAAGGTGATCGATGCCGAAGGCGAGTTTCAGGCGGCGCAAACACTCGCCAATGCGGGCGAGATCCTCGCGTCACGCCCGGAAGCGATGCAGCTTCGTTATCTGACTGCGCTGCAGACCATTGCCGGCGACCGGGCATCGACCATCGTGCTGCCGATCCCGATGAACCTGCTCGACAAGCTAAAGAGCTAACGCGGCTTCCTGCGCAGGCTCGGACTCGTCGGTGTCGAGGGCGCGTTCCGCGAGCAGCGTCTCGACCGCTTCGCAGGCGCGCGCCGGGCTATAGGGCTTGCGCAAGGTCGTTGCGTTCGGAAGCTTCTGCAGCTCCTCCAGTCGCCACCAGCGTCCGGAGGCAAACACGATCGGCAGCGTCGGATTGACCCCGCGCGCCTGTTCGGCGAGGCCGATGCCGTCGAGTCCGCCCGGCAGGTTGATGTCCGTGAACAACAGATCGACGCGCGTGCCATTGGAGAAATGGGCCATCGCCTCCTCGGCATTCGCGGCCATGTGGACCAGGTGGCCCGATTCCGTCAGCGCCTCGCCGATGATTTCGGCGATCAGGGGCTCGTCCTCGACGAGAAGAACGCAGTTCTGCCGGGGTTCGACCCTAGCCTCGGCGTTCTGCGAATTGATCTTGCGGTCGGCGGCCTTCCGTTTGGATGACTTCTGCGTCATGGTCCACCCCTCTTACGCAACACAACTGGGCGGGCAAATCCTGGCCGCCTCATTTGTTCGCAAAGTGTCGAAAATTTAACGGGTTCTGGGATAACGGAGCGTTAAGTTAACGGTGATGGCCAGCAGGGATTCGGCGCGCGAGACCGGCTTTGTGGAGATCACCCCCGAGGTGCTCCTCAAGGCCTATGCCTGCGGCATTTTCCCGATGGCGGAGAATGCCGACGATCCCTCCCTGTACTGGTTCGAACCCGACATGCGCGGCCTGTTGCCGCTCGAGGGGTTCCATCTGCCCCGCCGGCTCGCCCGGACGGTCCGCTCCGACCGGTTCGAAATCTATATCGACCGCGATTTCGAGGCGGTGATCGACGGCTGCGCCGAGCCTGCGGCGGGCCGATCCCGCACCTGGATCAACCGGCGCATCCGCACGCTCTATTGCAAGCTGCACGAGATCGGCCATTGCCATTCGGTCGAAGCGTGGCGCGACGGCAAGCTGGTGGGCGGGCTCTATGGCGTGCGGCTCGGCCGCGCGTTTTTCGGCGAGAGCATGTTTCATCGCGAACGCGATGCCTCGAAGGTCGCGCTGGTGCATCTCGTCGGACGATTGCGCGCAGGTGGCTTTGCCTTGCTCGATACGCAATTCGTGACCTCGCACCTGTCGCGGTTCGGCGCGATCGAGGTCAGCAAGCGCCATTACAATCGGCTCCTTGAGCGCGCGCTCGAAGGCGAAGCCGATTTCTTCGCCCTCGATCCCGATCCGCTGCCGGGATCGACTGTGCTCGCCGCGCTGAGCGAAGGCGCGATCGACGACTAACGGATCGGCGTCGGGAACGGATTGGCCCCGGTCTGCGGCTGGGGCCGCGGCCGTTGCGGCTGAGGCTGGGCCTGGGGCCGCGGCGGCTGTTGCGCCTGCTGCGAACGCTGCGGTTGCGTCTGTTGCTGCGGCTGTTGCGGCTGCTGGGCCTGTTGCGGACGCGGACGCGGCGTCTGCGGCTGATCGGCCGTCGGCGTGTCCGGGCTGTCCTCGCCACTGGCCTCCGCATCCGGAATGACCTGCGGCGGGCCCTGAAGGCCAAGCTGCGGCGGCGCCGGCTGTTCTGCCACATTCACCGTTGGCTGTTTGCAGTCGGTGAGCCACACGTCATAGATCGGATGCTCGACCGCGTTCAGTCCGGGACTCGCGGCAAACATCCAGCCGGAGAAGATTCGGCGCACTTCACCCTGCAGCGTGACTTCGCTCACTTCGACGAATGCATCGGTCGCCGCGGCCTCGGTCGGCGGCCGCGTATAACAGACCCGCGGCACCACCTGCAGCGCGCCGAACTGGACCGTCTCGTTGAGCTCGACATCGAACGAGATGATGCGCCCCGTGATCTTGTCGAGGCCCGAAAACACCGCCGTCTTGTTGGGGATCTTCTGGGCCGGCGGGATGTTCACCACCTCGTCGCCGGGTTGCGGCGCAGTCACGGCCGGCTGCGGCGTACCCCGAGGCGGGCGGACGCCCGGCGGCAGCGACGGCTTGGCGGTGTCCTGACGCCCGGCTCCGGGCGGCGGCAACGGCTCAGACTGGATCGGAGGCTGGGAGCGGCGCGCGCTCGGCGGCGGCCCCGGCGGCAATCGATCCGGGAATTGCGGCTGAGGCTGGGGCTGCTGCTGTTGCTGCGGGAATTGCTGGCGCTGCCCTGGAACCGTGGCCGGCGGACGCGGCGGCGGATCACCGAAGATCGAACCAAACTGGGCGACCGCGCTGGGAGGCGTTACGCACAGAATCGCCGTACCCGCCGCCGCAGCGACGAGCCCGGCAGCACCCCGTCGTAACCAGCCGATTGTCATCCAGGCCCCGGAACAAGCAATTTCGCCCCTCCGCGATCATTGCTCCTGACGGGTTAACATGCCGAATACGGCGGCGGAAGGGCGATCCGCGTCAATCTGGCTCGCCATCCGGGCCTGCCGGACCGCTTGCCGGGCAGGCGTCGGACCTGCATTGTGCGAATCGAGGGCGCCGCAGAGCGCTGATCAAGGGAGGACTACATGCCGTTCGCCATCGGACGCCGCGCGCTGCTTGCACTCGCCGCGTGCGCCATTCTGCAACCCGCAACGTCGATCGCTCAGGACTATCCGAACCGTCCTGTCACCATCGTCGTACCGCTTGCCGCCGGCAGCGGAATGGATTCGCTGGTGCGAATCTATGCCGACAAGTTGCAGGCCGATCTCGGTCAACCGGTTGTCGTCGAGAACCGTCCTGGCGCTGCGCTGATGCTGGCTGCGGTGGCGGTTTCGAAAGCCCCGGCCGATGGCTACACGCTCCTGGTCTCGACGTCGTCCGCGATGGCGATCAACCCGGTGCTCTACAAGAAGATCAACTACGACCACATCAATGACTTCGTCCCGATCTCGCTTTACGTGAAATCGCCATTCATCCTCGTGGTGAATCCGAATCTGCCGGTGAAGTCGGTTTCGGAACTGATCAAATACGTCAAGGAATCCAAGAAGCCGCTGACCTATTCGTCGCCGGGCGCGGGCGTCGCGCAACATCTGTCGATGGAATACATGAAGAAGCGCTTTGGCGTCGACGTGACCCATGTTCCGTACAAGAACACGCCGCAATCGATCGCCGATATCGCGGCCGGGCATGTCGATCTCGGCTTTGCCGAAGCCGGCGCCTCGTTGCCGCTGATCAAGGACGGCAAGCTTCGCCCGCTGGCGGTGTCCGCGACCACCCGCCTGCCCTCGCTGCCCGACGTGCCACCCTTTGCCGAAGCGGCCAGCGCGCCGGATTTCGAAGCGGTGTCGTGGCATGTGCTGCTTGCGCCCGCCGCGACGCCGAAGCCGATCGTGGACAAGCTGCACGCCTCCATGAAGAAAATCATGGCGGACCCGGAGATGATCAAGCTCACTGAAAAGATCGGGCTGATCCCGGTGGATACGCCGTCGGTCGACGGCATCAGATCCTACATGGCGTCCGAGCGCGACAAGTGGGGCGATCTGGTCAAGCAGCTCGGATTGCAGGGCGCGATGTGATCTGAGCCGAGAGCGCGGTTTTCCCGCGCCTCGATCCAAACAGAAAACCAGGGCTTCGGCCCTGGTTTTGCGCATTTGGGGCCACGGAGGCGGCGCGTCATTGCGCCAAGGTGGCTGATTTTCGGCGCTGCCGGTTCTATCGGCCGGGCGTCCAGGCCTTGTAATCGCCAGTCGCCTTGGGCCGGCGGCCCTGTGCGAGGGTCGAGCCGGACGGGCGATAGGCGCCGGGCGTGCCGGTCAGGTTCGGCCGGTGCGGCTTCTGCCAGGGACGCGGCTTGTATTTTTCCTCGGTCGGCGGGGTGTCCACGATGTGATGGATCCAGCCGTGCCATGCCGGCGGAATGGTCGTGGGCTCGGTATAGCCGTTATAGATCACCCAGCGCCGCTCGAAGCCGAGCGACGGATCGATCCTGCCGCCCTTGGTCCGGTAATAGCGGTTGCCGTTCTCATCCTCGCCGACAAGCTCGCCATAGAGCCAAGTCCAGAGCTGGGTGTTCAGCGTCTGACCATTCCACCAGGTGAAGAAGCGGAGCAGGAAGGTTTTCATCAGCGTCGAGGTCCCGTGCTGGCTCCTCTTGCCATCGGGCCGCGGCGAAGTCCAGACCGCGCTATTGCAACCGATTTGCATTTGAAATCAACGCGCTTGCTTCGGACCCGCCAGCGCCCTAGATCGCGGCTTTAGCCAAACAGCGGACACATGAAACGGGTCCAAGCCATTGCCCTGGGCAGCATCGTCGTTGGACTCGTCGTCCTCGGGCTGAAATATGTCGCCTATTATCTGACCGGCAGCGTCGCCCTGCTCTCGGACGCCATCGAGAGCATCGTCAATGTCGCAACCGCCATCGCGGCCCTCATTGCGATTCGATTTGCCGCCCAGCCTGCCGACGCGGACCACCCCTATGGCCACCACAAGGCCGAATACATGTCGGCGGTGGTGGAAGGCGTGCTGATCATCATCGCCGCGCTCGCGATCTTCCGCGAGGCCTATGCCGCCTATCTCACGCCGCGCCTCGTCGACGCGCCCTGGGCCGGCCTTGCCGTGAATGGCATCGCCACCGCGATCAACGCCGGCTGGAGCTACCTCCTGATCACGCAGGGACGCCGGCGCAAGTCGCCGGCCCTCCTCGCCGATGGGCGCCACCTCTTCACCGACGTCGTATCCTCGGCCGCCATGCTGGTCGGCGTGTCGCTTGCCGCGCTGACCGGATATGTCGTTCTCGACCCGATCATCGCGGCGCTGGTCGGCGTGAATGTCCTGTGGGCCGGCTACCGGGTGATGAAGGAATCGGTTGGCGGCCTGCTCGACGCGGCGGTGCCCGAAGGGGACCTCGCGCGCATCCGCACCATCATCGCTGCCAATGCCGATGGCGCCATCGAAGCGCATGACCTTCGCACCCGCCATGCCGGGCGCAGGACGTTCGTCGACTTCCATCTGGTGGTCAAAGGCTCGATGAGCGTCACCGAAGCCCATGACATCTGCGACCGGCTGGAACGCGCGCTCAAGGCCGAGATTGAGGACGCGCTGATCTCGATCCATGTCGAGCCCGACGAGAAGGCCAAGCATTCCGGCATCGTCGTTCTTTAGGACCGCCGGCCCGCTGAATCTTCCCCTGACCGTCGAACTTTAGGGGATGGCCCACGTTCAATCCTGACGACGCGCATCTCGTTGGGAGCGATTTTCATGAAAGCATTGGCGTGGCACGGCAAGGCGGACATCCGCTGCGAGGAAGTTCCCGATCCGAAGATCGAGCATCCGCGCGACGCCATCATCAAAGTCACGGCCTGTGCCATCTGCGGGTCCGACCTGCACATCTATGGCGGTATCATCCCGGACATGCGCAGCGGCGACGTCATCGGGCATGAGACGATGGGCGAAGTCGTCGAGGTCGGCCGCGACAACAAGGCACTGAAGGTCGGCGATCGCGTCGTCGTGCCGTTCACGATCTCATGCGGCGAATGCTTCTTCTGCCGGAACGGCTTCTTCTCGGGCTGCGAGCGCACCAATCCGGATCACGCCAAGGCGGCGAAGCTCTGGGGTAATTCACCCGGCGGGTTGTTCGGCTATTCTCACCTTCTCGGCGGCTATGCCGGCGGTCAGGCGGAATATTTGCGCGTGCCCTACGCCGATGTCGGCCCGATCAAGGTGCCGAACCATCTCAGCGACGAGCAGGTGCTGTTTCTCTCCGACATTTTTCCGACCGGCTATATGGGCGCCGAATTCTGCGACCTGAAAGGCGGCGAAACAGTCGCGATCTGGGGCTGCGGCCCGGTCGGGCAATTCGCGATCCGCAGCGCCTTCCTGCTTGGCGCCGAGCGTGTGATCGCGATCGATACCGTCCCCGAGCGGCTCGCGCTCGCGCGCGAAGCTGGCGCCGAGACGATCGATTTCCTCGAGGAGGATGTCTACGACGCGATCATGGACAAGACCAAAGGCCGCGGCGCCGATGCCTGCATCGATGCCGTCGGCACCGAGGCTGATCCGGCATCGAGCCTGATGGCAAGATGGGACCGGATCAAGGTCGCGACCTTCATGGGCACCGATCGTCCGCACGTGCTGCGCCAGGCAATCCATTGCTGCCGCAACTTCGGCACCGTATCGGTGATCGGTGTCTATGGCGGATTCCTGGACAAGATCCCGATGGGCGCCGCCATCAATCGCGGCCTCACCTTCCGCATGGCGCAGACGCCGGTGCAGCGCTATCTGCCGAAGCTTCTTCAATACATCGACGAGGGCAAGATCGACCCGACAGTGGTGATCACGCATGTTGCCCCGCTCGAGAAGGGCCCCGAACTCTACGACACATTCCGAGAGAAAAAGGACGGCTGCATCAAGGTCGTGCTCAAACCCGGCATGACTGACGCGCCGCTGGATCGCCGAACGGAGGCCGCCCATGCTTGACGCCACCCGGCAACTCGCCGTCGTCACCGGTGCCTCGACCGGCATTGGCCTGCAGCTGGCGCGCCAATGCGCCGAACACGGCTTCGATCTGATCATCGCCGCCAACGAACCGGAGATCGAGAAGGCCGCGGAGGAGTTGCGGATCGGCTCATCCTCGGTGGAGACGGTGCAGGTCGATCTTGCGACGATCGAGGGCAATGAAGCGCTCTATCGCAAGATCGGTGGGCGGCCGGTCGCCGCCCTCCTCGCCAATGCCGGACGCGGATTAGGCAAGGCTTTTCTCGATCAAGATTTCGACGACATCCGTTACGTGATCGACACCAACGTCACCGGCACCGTCTATCTCGTCCACAAGATCGGCCGCGACATGCGCGCGCGCGGCGAAGGCAAGATCCTCATCACCGGTTCCATCGCCGGCTATATGCCGGGCGCCTACCAGGCGATCTACAACGGCACCAAGGCCTTTATCGACTCGTTTTCCTACGCCTTGCGCGAGGAGCTGAAGGACAGCGGCGTCACCGTCACCTGTCTGATGCCGGGGCCGACCGAAACCGAATTTTTCGAACGCGCCGACCTGATGGACACCAAGGTCGGCACCCAGGCGAAGGACAGCCCGCTCGATGTGGCAAAGGACGGCTTCCGCGCGATGATGGCTGGCGATGGCGGTGTCGTCAGCGGATGGCAGAACAAGATGCAGGCGGCGATCGCCAATGTCGTGCCCTCGGAGACGCTCGCCCATCAACACACCAAGATGGCGAAGCCCGGTACCGCGGAGACCAAGCGATGACCGGCGGCAAGAAAGGCAGTGACAGCGAAACTGACGAGCCGTGGAAGCTGCCCGGACAATCGTCGCAACAACCGGCGCAGAAACCGCCGCCGAAGCGCGATCCGGAGCGCGACTACCCGCCGGATGGGCAGCATTAGGTCTATCTGCCTGCTTTCCAACGGAGAATCGCTGCGCTTTTGGTTTTTGGAAGGACCGCGAAACGGGCTTTGGCGCTGCTTCGCGGTCTTTCCTTGCGCGTCCTCCCACGTGACGCTTGACAGCGAATCTTCGGTTTTCTGCCTACTTCGGACAACGCAACGGGACCATGACGGGCGTGCTTCGTCGCGGGCGGATTTGCGCTTGGCGAATCCGCAAAGCCCTCGCAAAGTATCCTCACCGGTTCGTGAGTAATCCCCATAATTCCCAGCCGGGGGCACAAGCCTTAGGGTTTCATTGATACTTAACCACTAGAGCTTGACGTGCCGGGCAGTAGTTCATAGGTTTGAGTCCTCAGCTCGGCGCGGGTGTGTCTTTAGTCTCCGCCGGCTCCTCCGACAGCGCGTAGCGAGGCAGCACCCGCCCGGAATAAGCCCTTGGCGGGGGTGGGTTTCGCGTCTCTGCCGGGTGGGAAACGGGCGCGTCCGAACCAGCGCCCGGGTGTTAAAGTGAGAAGGCGTCGAACAAGAACACGGGCCGGACGACGCGAGGCGGGGCGGGCTTCGCGGTGACGGTGATGGGTGGGCCGGCAAATGGGAAACTGCCGGTTCGCACCACGAATAAGACGGGGCGAGAAGAATGCGAATTGAGCGGCGCTTTACGAAGGACGGCCAATCCCCCTATGCGGGGATCGACTTCCGGCTGACCACGAGCGAGATCAGGAACCCCGACGGATCGGTGGTGTTCCGGCTCGAGAATGTTGAAGTGCCGGAATTCTGGTCGCAGGTCGCCTCCGACGTCCTTGCCCAGAAATATTTCCGCAAGGCCGGGGTGCCCGCCCGGCTGAAGAGCGTCGAGGAGAATTCCGTCCCCTCCTTCCTGTGGCGGCATGTGGCCGACCACGCGGCCTTGTCGCTGTTGCCCGAAGCCGAACGTTTCGGCGGCGAGCATTCGGCCAAGCAGGTCTTCGATCGCCTTGCCGGCACCTGGGCCTATTGGGGCTGGAAGGGCGGCTATTTCGACACCGAAACCGACGCGCAGATTTTCTTCGACGAGCTTCGCTACATGCTGGCGATGCAGATGTGCGCGCCGAACTCGCCGCAATGGTTCAACACCGGTCTGCACTGGGCCTACGGCATCGACGGTCCTTCGCAGGGTCACTATTACGTCGATCACGCCACCGGCGAATTGCGCAAGTCGGACAGCGCCTACGAGCATCCGCAGCCGCATGCCTGCTTCATCCAGTCGATCAAGGACGACCTCGTCAACGAGGGCGGCATCATGGACCTGTGGGTCCGCGAAGCGCGCCTGTTCAAATACGGCTCCGGCACCGGCTCTAACTTCTCGCGGCTGCGCGGCGAAGGCGAGAAGCTGTCGGGCGGCGGCAAGTCCTCGGGACTGATGTCGTTCCTCAAGATCGGCGACCGCGCGGCGGGCGCGATCAAGTCCGGCGGCACGACGCGTCGTGCGGCCAAGATGGTCGTGGTCGATGCCGACCATCCCGATATCGAGCAATATATCGACTGGAAGGTGAAGGAAGAGCAGAAGGTTGCCGCTCTCGTCACCGGCTCGAAGGTCAATCAGAAGCACCTGCGCGCGGTCTTGAAGGCCTGCGTCAATTGCGAGGGCTCTGGCGACGACTGCTTCTCGCCCGACAAGAACCCGGCGCTGAAGCGCGAGATCAAGCTCGCGCGCAAGGCCTTCGTCCCTGACAACATGATCAAGCGCGTGATTCAGTTCGCGCGCCAGGGCTATACCGATATCGAATTCCCGGTTTACGACACCGACTGGGATTCGGAGGCGTATCTCACCGTCTCCGGCCAGAACTCGAACAACTCGGTCCGCGTCACCGACGATTTCCTCAAGGCGGTCGAATCCGACGCCGACTGGGATCTGACCTGGCGCAACAGGAAGGGCGTCGCGAAAACCCTCAAGGCCCGCGCGCTGTGGGAGAAGATCGGTTACGCCGCCTGGGCCTGCGCCGATCCCGGCCTGCAATTCCACACCACGGTCAACGACTGGCACACCTGCCCGGCCTCCGGCGAAATCCGCGCGTCCAATCCGTGTTCGGAATACATGTTCCTCGACGACACGGCGTGCAATCTTGCCTCGCTCAATCTCCTCACCTTCCGCGACAAGGAGACCAAGCGCTTCGACATTGCCGCTTATGAGCACGCGGTGCGGCTGTGGACGATCGTCCTCGAAGTCTCGGTGATGATGGCGCAATTCCCCTCCAAGGAAATCGCGCAATTGTCCTACGAATACCGCACGCTCGGTCTCGGCTACGCCAATATCGGCGGGCTCCTGATGTCGTCGGGCATTCCCTATGACTCCGAAGCGGGCCGCGCGATCTGCGCTGCGCTGACCGCGATCATGACCGGCATCTCCTATGCGACGTCGGCCGAGATGGCCGCCGAACTCGGCGCCTTCCCGGGATACGAGAAAAATCGAGAGCCGATGCTGCGGGTCATCCGCAATCATCGCCGCGCGGCCTATGGCGAAGCGTCGGGTTACGAGAAGCTCGGCACGAACCCCGTGCCGATCGAGGCATCGCATTGCCCCGACCCCGAGCTGGTGCGCCATGCCAAGCTCGCCTGGGACAAGGCGCTCGCGCTCGGCGAGCAACACGGCTACCGCAATGCGCAGGCCACCGTGATCGCGCCGACCGGCACCATCGGTCTCGTGATGGATTGCGACACCACCGGCATCGAGCCCGACTTCGCGCTGGTGAAGTTCAAGAAGCTCGCCGGCGGGGGTTACTTCAAGATCATCAACCGCGCCGTGCCGGAGGCGCTGCGCGCGCTCGGCTATTCGGAAAGCGAGATCGCCGAGATCGAGGCCTATGCCGTCGGTCACGGCAACCTCGCCAACGCGCCGGCGATCAACCACTCGACCCTGAAGGCCAAGGGCTTCACCAATGAAGCCATCACGCTGGTCGAGAAGGCCTTGCCGACCGCCTTCGACATCAAATTCGTCTTCAACAAGTGGACGCTCGGCGAGCAGTTCTGCCGCGATGCGCTGGGCGTCTCGCCGGCGGATCTGGCGAATCCGTCCTTCGACCTGCTTGCCCATCTCGGTTTCACCAAGCGCGAGATCGAGGCGGCCAACATCCATGTCTGCGGCGCGATGACGGTGGAAGGGGCTCCGCACCTCAAGCCCGCGCATTACGCGGTGTTCGACTGCGCCAATCCGTGCGGCCGCACCGGCAAGCGCTATCTCTCGGTCGAGAGCCACATCCGCATGATGGCCGCGGCGCAGCCCTTCATCTCGGGCGCCATCTCCAAGACCATCAACATGCCGAACGAGGCGACGGTCGAGGACTGCAAGTCAGCCTATATGCTGTCCTGGAAGCTGGCGCTGAAGGCCAACGCGCTCTATCGCGATGGCTCGAAGCTCTCGCAGCCGCTGAACGCGCAGCTGATCGCCGACGAGGACGACGACGAGGAGGATATCGAGTCCTTCCTCGACAAGCCGGCCGCCGCGCGTACCGCGCAGCTCGCCGAGCGCGTCATCGAGAAGGTGGTCGAGCGCGTCACGGTGATCCGCGAACGCGAGAAGCTTCCCGATCGCCGCAAGGGCTACACCCAGAAGGCGGTGGTCGGCGGCCACAAGGTCTATCTGCGCACCGGCGAATATGACGACGGCCGGATCGGTGAGATCTTCATCGACATGCACAAGGAAGGCGCGGCGCTCCGCTCCTTCATCAACAACTTCGCGATCGCGGTCTCGCTCGGCCTGCAATATGGCGTGCCGCTCGAGGAATATGTCGACGCCTTCACCTTCACCCGGTTCGAGCCGTCCGGGCCGGTGCAGGGCAACGACTCGATCAAGTTCGCGACTTCGATCCTCGATTACGTGTTCCGCGAGCTTGCGGTGTCCTATCTCTCGCGCTTCGACCTCGCGCATGTCGATCCGTCGGAAGGCGGCTTCGATGCGCTCGGCAAGGGCGTGGAGGAAGGAAAATTGCCGGACATGCCCCTGCCCGCCCCGGCCGCGAAATATCTGTCGAAGGGCCTGACCCGCTCGCGCACCGACAAGCTCGGGGTAATCTCGGGCGGCACCCATCATGCCGGCGGCACGACTGGCGGCTCTGCACAGCAGGCGGCGGCTGGCAACGTCACCTCGTTCCGCACCGAAGGCGCGGTGGCGCTGAAGGGCGGCGCCACCCCGGCGCTCGATCTCAATCCGGTCGCCGAGCGCATGCGCGCGATGCTGGACGAGCCGAAGGCCCAGCCGAAAGCTGCGATCTCCGAGCGCCGTGCTGAAGCCAAGGCTCGCGGTTACGAGGGCGAGGCGTGCAGCGAGTGCCAGAACTTCACGCTGGTGCGCAACGGCACCTGCATGAAGTGCGACACCTGCGGATCGACGACGGGGTGTTCGTAACGCGGCACCGTTCGCCTCCGCGAAAGCGGTGACCCGGCGTCAAACCGGAAACAGCAATGCAAATGCCCGCACCAGGTGCGGGCATTCTGCTTTTCGGCTGACGGCGCCTCCTCAGCCCTCGATCGCAGGGCTGCTGACGGGCCGCGGCGACATGACAAGACGCGTCGACAGCGTAGCCTGACTTGCTGCGGGTCCCTCTGTTGCCTCAGCACAAGTCGCGGCGCCCTACCCCGGTCCGGCACGTGTCGAATCAGATATGTGTTAGCCTCATTTGCTGCGCTGGCCGGGACACCCGGCATCTGCACCATCATCAACTCCGGGGACAACCATGATCTTTGCCCGCCTTCGCATCCTGGCCGTCGCGCTTCTTGCCATCGTCGCGCTCGGCTTCGCCACCACCGCAAAGGCCGATACCGGCACCGTGCATATCCGCTTTCTGAAAGGCGGCTGGGTCATCGGCGGCACCATCGGCGAAGGCACGCTGACCTTCCGCGGCCGCACCTACCGGCTGGCGGTGGGCGGCCTGAGCTGGGGCCTCACCTTCGGCGGCGCGGCGATCAACCTGCGCGGCACCGTCTCCAACATCCGCTCGCCGCGCGATGTCGAGGGCGTCTATGGCGCGGGCTCGGCGGGCGCCGCTATCATCCGCGGCCCGCAGGCCGTGGTGCTGACCAACCAGAGCGGCGCGGTGATGAGACTGGCCGGCATGCAGACCGGACTGATGGTCAATCTCGATCTGAACGGCATGGCGCTGACGCTGAAATAATCGAGCGTCGGTCCGCTCCGACCACCATGGCCGGGCCTCGCCGTTTGGCTAGGCCCGGCCATTTTTTTGAGCGATAGTCGAGGCGCGACTTTCCGGATCGGGACAATGATCCGCGGGCGGCGCCTCTGCCGGATGCGTTCCGGCACGTCGTCCGTCACGCCAAAAGCCTGGGGGAACGACATGCAGGGCAACGTCAGCCGCCGGCGGCTTCTCGCCGGCGCGGCATTCCTGGGATCCGCCGCGGCACTCGCGCCGCGCAGGCTATTCGCGCAGACAACGCGCAATGCTTTGCCACCGTCCGCGCCACTGCCCGCGCGCGGCGAATTCCTCATCCGCGGCGCGACCGTGCTCACCATGGATCCGGCCGTGCCCGATCTCGCCGCGGGCGACATCCATGTCCGCAACGGCGACATCGTGGCGGTGGCCGCGCGCATCGACGCACCGGGCGCAGAGGTCATCGACGGCGCCGGCATGATCGCGATTCCGGGCTTCGTCGATACCCACTTCCATCTGTGGACCAGCCTGTTCCGCATGTTCGTGCGCGCCGATACGCCCGCGCTCGGCTATTTCCCGACGACCGCAAAGCTCGGCCCGCTGATGAGCCCGCAGGACAGCTACCGCGCCGTCCGCCTCGGCGCGGCCGACGCCATCAGCGCCGGCATCACCACCATTCACAACTGGGCCCACAACACCCGCAGCCCGGAGCACGCCGACGCCGAATTGTCGGCGATGCGTGACATGGGCCTGCGCGGCCGCTTCGCCTACGGCACCCCGGTCGGCCTCCCCGACGACGCGCCGATGGACGTCGCCGGCCTTGCCCGCGTGAAGAAGGACTGGATGCCGGACAAGGACGGCCTGCTCACGCTCGGCATCTCGTCGCGCAATCTCGGCGCGCTGACGGTGGGTGGCCCGGCCTCCAACGCCTCGCGCGGCGTTCTCACGCTGGAGCAGCTCAAGCGCGACTGGGATGCGGCCCGCAGCCTTGGCCTGCCGATCACCATGCACACCTCCGGCGCGAGCCCGATCGCCGAACTCGAGAAGGCGGGCCTTCTCGGGCCGGACGTGCAGCTCGTCCATCCGCTGCTGACGACGCCCGAGGAGCGCGCGATCATGAAGGCGCGCGGCGTCAGCTACTCGACCTCGCCGCAGCTCGAGGCGCGCCGCGCCGCGCGGCTCGGCGTCATCCAGCTCGGCGAATTGCTGGAGGCCGGCGTCAAGGTCAGCCTCTCGACCGACCACATCGCCTCGATCAGCGCCGATCCCTTCGCCTCGATGCGCATCCTGTTCGCGCTGCATCAACATCGCATCGGGGCGCGCGTGCCGCTGACGCTGAAGCGCCTGTTGCGGCTCGCGACCCTCGACGGCGCGATCGATCTCGGCATCGCCGACCGCACCGGCTCGATCACGCCGGGCAAGCGCGCCGACCTCGTGCTGGTACGAACCGCCGACACCAACATCGCGCCCGCCGGCGATCCTTACGAAGCGATCGTGTCGCTCGGCATGCCCGCGAATGTCGACACCGTCATCGTCGACGGCCGCGTGCTGCGCCGTGGCAGCCGCTTCACGGCGTTCGATCACCCGCGCATCGTCGCGGAGGCACGCGAAGCGGGATTGGCGCTGCAAGCCAAGGCGAAGTAGCGGGGGCGAAGGACACTGTAGCGACGAATACGTTGGGTACAGGATGAACCTCAACGCGACACACATTCATCCTTACTCATCCCACGGCCGTTCCCGAGCTCCATGTAGAATGCGTAGCACCGTAACCTGATCCTCCGTCACCTCGTAGTAGATGACATACGGGAAGCGCGAGCGGCAGCCTCCGCACCTCTGGCCGCTGCTCCAGCCGTTGCGCGGCTTCCGGATGACGCGCGATCAGATCGAAAGCGCGCCGCAACCGCGTTTCGACATGCGCCGCACCAGTCGGACTGCGCGCCGCAATGAATTCCAGAATCCCGTCGAGTTCGGCAAGCGCGAGCCGTGAAAGGACAAGCCTCATGCACTGCGATGTTTGGCGAACACCGCTTCAACCTCGGCGCTGGTCGCAACTTCGCCGCGCCGCACCGCAGCGAGCGCCTCGTCGATCTTGTGCAGTTCATCCTCGGTCGCACGATAGGTTCCGGCCTGAACCTCGCGATCCATGTCGGCCGCGATCTCGGCCAGCATTTCCTGCGCCCAGTCGGGCCAACGCTCGGCACGGATCAGGACGTCTCTCAGCGTCTTCGTCATCTTGTTATTCTACCACCGTCTCGGCACCCGGTCACGGACGCAGGAGCGAACGAAATGGGTCTTTTGGACATATAGGATCAAATTTCCCATTCTTACCATCGTCCCTGCTCTACCCCTCACCGTCCCCCCGTCCACGGGGCGGTGGAGCGTTCCACCGGTGGCGCGGAGCGGGAGAGCAAGCGTAGCCCGGATGAGCGAAGCGAAATCCGGGAAACATGTTGACCTCGCTGCATGGAAGTCGAGCAAGCCGCCAATTCGCTCGACTGCAAGTTACTGCTCGATCCACGGCCTGCGCGCCGCGTGGCGGATGTGAATGATCTCTACCGTCTCATCGGTCACGCTGTAGAAAATCTTGTACGGTAACGCCCGAGACTCTTCACGCGAATATCGGCTTCTGATGTCCGCGGCGCCGCAAGCAGATGCGATGCAATCTCACCGATGGCTTCACGGATTGCGCGCAGGACATTGTGCGCGCCGGCCGGGCTTCGATCGTTCAGGAACTGGAAAATGCCTTCAAGGTCCGCAAGCGCGCGTTCGCGATAGCGGACCTTCATGCAAGCCCGTGGCGCTTCCAGAACGCGGTGGCCTGCTCGTCCGATGCGAACGCTCCGCGTCGCGCGTCAGCGATTGCGGTGTGCTCGGCATCGCTCAATTCATAGACGCTGCTGCGGCGGGCCTCGATCTCGCGCGCCAGTTCGGCAAGTTCCTCCTGGTCCTCGACGGGCCAGCCGGCGACCTTTTGCAGGATGTCTTTCGTCCTACAGTTCATTCCCGAAGTCTATGTCAGGAGGATCGCAACCACAAACTCCGCTCATTCCCGCGAAAGCGGGAATCCAGGCTCCGACCACAAGAACGCTTTTTCGGCGCTGGGTCCCCGCCTTCGCGGGGACGAGCGGAAACAGGCCCTGGGAGAATTAGGACCAAATTCCTTACTTCCGCCATCTTCCCCTGCTCTATTCCTCGCCATCCCGTCCCGTCCAAGGGGCGTTTCATGAGCGTCGCGAGACGCGGGGCGGGATGCGGTGGCCGTTGTTTGTGCTGAGACGCAGCACGGCAGCGGAGGCCCAAGCTGCGATGATCCGGGCCCAGTGCCTGGGCTCACCAGCGGAGGATAAAAAGTTGGCCGCCCGTGCCAGGGCGTCGCTCCTCCGGGGTTGTCGCAGAGCAAGCCTCAAACACCGCGCGCGGAACGCTGACGCAATCGGCGGTCCGTGGTGACTGCAATCTCGTGTGGTCAAACTCATCCACCACACGAGGCCATGGGCTTGGCTGAAAGCCCGGCGTTCCGCGCGCCCTTGGATTTCCAGGGGCATGGAATGCGAGCTGGAATACGGGCGCGCCCGCGCCGTCACAAGAATAGGGCAGCGCCCGCGCGTCTGTGCTGTGCCGGCCTCTGCTCCAGCCGTTGCGCCGCATGCGGATGAACCCCTCTTGGCCCGGCGCCCGGCCAAGCAAACCGTGACACGGCCGCAATCCCGCGCCTCGCGCCATCACAATCACGCAACGATTGTTACAGCCGCCCGGCGACCGCCGGTGAACCGTGCCTAGCGGTGCCCCGCAGCTGTAACAAAATGGGCGGCAACGTGGCGATCGCGCGGCGCACCTGCCCTATCTGCCCCGATCTACGACAGCTTTGGGGAGCGCTCGTCCAATGATGCGACAGTAGAGTCCGGAATGCGCCCGCAATGTGAGCTATGCCCTTGATGCACAAGGGGTATCCGCTCCGCGTCTGACACGAAATTGCCCCATCCCGCCCGTGTAACCCCACCGCGCAGTTGACCTGCGCTCTGTCGTGCAGCGCACGACATTCGCTGCGGTGTCCGGGACGCCCATCGTCCATCAGCGGCATGGCAGTGCAATCGCCAATCCCTCAACAACGAGTACGAGGTTCAATGCGTATCGCCACGTCACTTGCCATTCTGCTGGCTGCAATCGTGCTTTTCGCCCTTCCCGCGCAAGCGCAATATTCCGGCGACCCGGCTTCGGGTATCAGCACATCGCATCTCGGTTACGCCACACCGTATGCCGGCTATCGCGCCCGCGGCTATCGCGGTCGCTATGCATCGCGAGGCCATCGGCGCGCCTACACGCGTGCCTATTCGCATCGGCATGCCTATCGCCATGCGCACCGGCATGCACATCGCCATTCGCACGGCGGCGCCAGCGCATCGCGCGGCTGTCTCACCGGCGAGACCCGGGCTTTGCTGTCGCGGATGGAGGCGCGCTTCGGTTCGGTGAAGGTGATCTCCACCTGCCGTCCGGGTGCAGTGATTGCTGGCTCGGGACGTCCGTCGCAGCACCGTTACGGCAAGGCGGTCGACTTCATGCCGAACCCCGGACAGCGCGCCGCGATGATGGCGTGGCTGCGGTCGAACGCCAATGGCGCGGTGATCACCTACGCCACGGGTCACATCCATTTCGACACCGGTGGCTATCGCAACTTCGCGGTCAGCGCGAAGGCGCGTCGCGCCTACGCTCGCTCGCGTTAATCGCTCCGCCGTCACCCGGCAAACAACGCCGGGTGGCGGCGCAATCGCCTTTTGAGTTCGCTGCGGCTTACGTCTCGGGCTCCGTCGTAAAGAACAGCGGATAGCCGTTCTGTTTGCCGAGGTCGGTTGCCTCCTTGGCCTTGGTCTCCGCAACATCGCGCGTGTAAACCGCGATCACGCAGGCGCCGCGCCGATGCGCGGTCATCATCACGGCATAGGCGCGATCCGCACTCATGCGGAATACCGCTTTGAGCACCTGCACGACGAATTCACGCGGCGTGTAATCGTCGTTGAGCAGGATCACCTTGTAGAGCGGCGGCCGCGCCGTCTTGGTCTTGGTCGCTGTTTTCGACCTGGTCTTGACATTGGGATCTGGCATTGCGCTGACCGGTTGAGCACGCCTGCCGAAGATAGGCCGTTACGGCCGCCCCGCGCCATCACGGTTTCGCGCCAAGGAGCGCGAACAGCCGGTTGAGAAGCGGAACCTGCGCCGGCAAGATTCTCTCACGCGCCTCATCGAGGTCGAACCATTGCGCCCGGTCCACTTCGGGAAAGCTTTTCCGCTGCCCGCTATCGGGCGGCCATTCGATCTCAAAATGGCTCGAGGTGATCGTGTCGACGTCGAGATCGCCCTCGAGAGCAAAGGCGGTCACGATCTTTCCGCCCTTCTGCCTGATCTCGCCGAGCGGCTGGCACGCACCCTGCGCCGCCATGCCAAGCTCTTCCGAAAACTCGCGGCGCGCCGCATCCTCCGGGTCCTCATCCGGACCGTATTCGCCTTTGGGTATCGACCACGCCCCGGCATCGCGTCGGACCCAGAAGGGTCCGCCGGGATGGACAAGCAGCACCTGCAGGACACCAGCGGCCCGCCGGTACATCACGATGCCGGCGCTGCGCCTGGTCAGGATCTCACCCGCTGACGATGAACGTAACTCCGACCCCCCGCTCCTGCGCGCGTCGCAGAAAGCGGACCATGTCGGCCAACCAGATCCGCGTCACCGCCGGTGCGCGGGGTGCCTCGGTTTCGATGAGCGCAACCACGGCTGCGAGATGCTCCGGCTGGAAGGAAAATTCTTCGTATGAACCGATGATCCCGTCGTGCGGCAAGCCGTGCATATGCTCGCACAGAGCCGAATCCTCGAAGGCGCGCCACGCATCCTCGGGGATCGGACGGCTTTCGAAATGCACGTCGTCCGCGGGATCGCCGGGAACGACATCGTCGATCCAGGGACCGCGCGCCGCATAGACGCGGCCAATCTCGCGCGCGCCGAGGTCCGGCATTCTGTGCCTCCGCGAAGCCAGCGCGAACCATAGCGTCCGGCACGCGAACTGAAAATGGCCGTCAGGCCGAGGGTTTGAAATTCATCGCCACGCCGTTGATGCAGTAGCGAAGCCCGGTCGGTGGCGGACCATCCGGGAAGACATGGCCGAGATGGCTGCCGCAGCGGCTGCAATGAACCTCGGTCCGGACCATGCCAAACGAACGGTCCTCGGTGGTTTCGACTGCTCCGGGTTCCGGATCGTTGAAGCTTGGCCAGCCGGTCCCGCTTTCGAACTTGCGGCCCGACTTGAACAAGGGCTGTCCGCACCCGGCACACTCGAACGTGCCGGCGCGCTTTTCGTAATTCAATGCGCAGCTGCCCGGCCGCTCGGTGCCGTGCTGACGCATGATGTAATATTGTTCGGGGGACAGGAGCGCGCGCCATTCGGCGTCGCTGCGGGTCACGGGATACGTCTTGGTGTCGGTCATGGCGCAAATATGGGGCGAACCGCGACGTCTGCCAAGTCGGGCGGCGTCTGGACTTAGGTGCTGCCGAGACCTTTCATTCTACTGACATCCTACTGACATCGACCCTGCTCGCTCGGGAGGACTGATGATCGAATCGACTATCCGCTTTGTGCTGTCGAACTTCACGCTCAGCCTTCTGGTGATCGGACTGATCGCATCGCTCATCGCCTATGCTGCCAAACCGCGCCCGCGCGACCGGCGCGATCTGATCGAAGCCTTGTTCTCTTACTTCCTGTTATTCTCCGTCGGATTCAGCTTCCTCTATAATTTCGTGATGCATGTTTTCTTCGGGGAGATGGCGGCGCGGTTCATCGGGTGGGTCGACAGTCCTTTTCAGGCCGAAGTCGGGTTCGCCAGTCTCGGTTTCGCAATCATTGGTTTCCTTGCCTTTCGGGGCGACGGTGAAGTGCGTGTCGCAGCGGTCGCAGGTCCGGCTGCGTTTCAGTTGGGCGCTGCGGGCGGCCACATCTACCAGATGATCACCGCACACAATTTCTCGCCTGGAAATGCAGGCATCATCTTCTGGACAGACATCCTTCTTCCGGTGATCGGTTTCACGCTGCTTTATCTGCAACGACGCTATGGAACCGTCGAAGAAATCACGCCCCCTTGAACAAGATTTGCGTTGCTATTCAAGGAAGCGGGATCGACACTTGCGCCCGGTTTTCGGTTGGTAACGGCATTGCGTTCACCGGAATCGAACGGGCGCCGCACATATCGCGACTGAGAAGAACCATCTTTCCGTCCACGTGAAGGAGAAGGTTATGTCGAGATCGATATCATGGGCGCTTGCCGTCGCATTAGTAGCGGC
>Ga0182748_1001043_pt1 | contig 27928 bp, 27 predicted proteins | sample eDN3rd37CKraftOP_FD_128877 | JGI IMG/M metagenome (GOLD analysis project Ga0182748, IMG submission 128877) | Enriched Organic Plus compost microbial communities from Emeryville, California, USA - eDNA 3rd pass 37_C Kraft OP (version 2) (version 2) ...
GAACGCATTGGGCAGGACAAAAGACACGACTGGGTGCTGCTCACCCGAGAAGTGAACTGAGCAAAGGCAGGACAATATGGCCGACATTTACGACGTTATTGTTATCGGCTCGGGCCCGGGTGGCTATGTAACCGCAATCCGCGCTGCGCAGCTTGGTCTCAAGACGGCTATCGTCGAGCGCGAGCATCTGGGTGGCATTTGCCTCAACTGGGGCTGTATTCCCACCAAGGCGCTGTTGCGTTCGGCTGAAATTCTGCATTTTGGCGAACACGCCAAGGATTATGGCCTGAAGCTGGAAGGCACGATTACGCCTGACGTTAAAGCTGTGGTGCAGCGTTCGCGCGGTGTGTCTGCGCGTCTTAACGGCGGCGTCGGCTTCCTGATGAAGAAGAACAAGATCGATGTGATCTGGGGCGAAGCGAAGCTCGTCAAGGCTGCTTCGGGCAGCAATCCGGTCGAGATTTCGGTCAGCAAGTCGTCGAAGCAGCCGATGCAGCCGCAGAATCCTGTTCCAAAGGGCGTACTGGGCGAGGGCAGCTACAAGGCGAAGCACGTCATTGTCGCCACTGGCGCACGTCCGCGTTCACTGCCGGGCATCGAGCCGGATGGCAAGCTGATCTGGACCTATTTCGAAGCAATGGTTCCGCAGGAACTGCCGAAGTCCATGCTTGTGATGGGTTCGGGAGCAATCGGTATCGAGTTTGCTTCTTTCTACAATGACATGGGCGTCGATGTGACGGTCGTTGAATTGATGCCGCAGATTATGCCGGTTGAGGATGCGGAAATTTCCACATTCGCTCGCAAGCAGCTTGAAAAGCGCGGTCTGAAGATCATCACCGATGCCAAGGTTACAAAGGTCGAGAAGGGCGCAAACAACGTGACCGCCCACATCGAGACCAAGGACGGCAAGACTCAGTTAACCGTTGACCGCATGATCTCGGCTGTAGGCGTTCAGGGCAATATCGAGAATCTCGGCCTCGAAGCGTTGGGCGTCAAAACCGATCGCGGATGCGTTGTCATCGACGGTTACGGCAAGACCAATGTTGCGGGCATCTATGCTATCGGTGACGTTGCCGGTCCGCCGATGCTCGCGCACAAGGCCGAGCATGAAGGCGTTATCTGCATTGAGAAGATTGCCGGTCTTCCGAACGTGCATCCGCTCGAAAAAAACATGATTCCGGGCTGCACCTATTGTAATCCGCAGGTTGCGTCGGTTGGTCTGACCGAAGCAAAGGCCAAGGAAAAAGGTTACGATATCCGCGTTGGCCGTTATTCGTTTGCCGCAAATGGCAAGGCGATTGCGCTGGGTGAAGATCAGGGATTGGTCAAGACCATCTTTGACAAGAAGACCGGGCAGCTGCTCGGTGCCCATATGGTTGGTGCCGAAGTCACGGAGCTTATTCAGGGCTTCGTGATCGCCATGAATCTTGAAACGACAGAGGAAGAACTGATGCATTCGGTCTTCCCGCACCCGACCCTTTCGGAGATGATGAAGGAAAGCGTTCTGGACGCATATGGTCGCGTGCTGAACGCATAATACGGAGAGACGCTCATTCCGCTGATCGAAGACGGAGGGCCTTGGCGGCGCGCCGCTTGGCCCATCATCAAATGGTGTACCGTAGCAGGACTGGTGCTGGGCTTTGCAGCTGGCACCTTGAGTGTTCTCGGCGGTAACACCATATCGATCAACGGAATGGCCTTAACCGGCTGGTATGGCGTGTGGGTGCTCACATTGGCGCTCGGAACCGCGGGTTTGGTGTTTGGCCTGATATGGGCATTGGTTTTCCGCGCTCTCGGATTGGCTACGCGGCGATGAGTAGCAAATCGCTCAAGTTGACAGGGTAGAGGGCAGGGATTAGGACCAAACCCAATTGGAAAGCATTTCAGGTCCATTCATGAAAATGGACCGGATAGGCAGGAAAAAGCATGGTTACAGTTCTCGATCTGGTGAACCAAGGCAAGCGCGAGCGGCATCCTGAAAAGGCGCATCGTCCAGACAATGTTGTTCTGAAGAAGCCCGACTGGATCCGCGTCAAGGCTCCTGTCTCGCGTGGCTACAGCGAAACGCGCGATATCGTTCGTTCAAACAATCTGGTAACGGTTTGCGAAGAAGCCGGTTGTCCGAATATCGGCGAGTGCTGGGAAAAGAAGCACGCGACCTTCATGATCATGGGCGAGATTTGCACACGCGCCTGTGCTTTCTGTAATGTCTCCACCGGCATTCCGAGTGCGCTCGATCCGAATGAACCCGAAAATGTCGCCAAGGCCGTCAAGCAGATGGGGTTGACGCATGTGGTCATCACTTCGGTGGATCGCGATGATCTTGCCGATGGCGGAGCGCAGCATTTTGCGGAAGTCATTCAAGCAATCCGCGAAGCTACACCTGCGACCACGATTGAAATCCTGACGCCGGATTTCCTGCGCAAGGAAGGTGCTCTGGAAGTGGTGGTCAAGGCGCGCCCGGACGTGTTCAACCACAATCTGGAAACCGTGCCTTCGAAATATCTCAAGGTTCGCCCCGGCGCCCGCTATTTCCATTCGATCCGCTTGTTGCAGCGCGTCAAGGAACTGGACCCGACCATTTTCACCAAGTCCGGCATCATGGTCGGTCTCGGCGAAGAGCGGAATGAAATCTTGCAGCTGATGGACGATCTGCGTTCGGCGGATGTGGATTTCATGACCATTGGTCAATATCTCCAGCCGACGCGCAAGCATCATCCCGTCATTCGCTTTGTGACGCCGGACGAATTCAAATCGTTCGAAACAATTGGTCGGACGAAGGGCTTCCTTCTCGTCGCGTCCAGCCCGCTGACGCGTTCGTCGCATCATGCAGGCGACGATTTCGCCAAGCTGAGGGCAGCGCGCGAGGCGCAGATTGCTGCACGGGCCTGAGATCAGACATGCCGCAATTTACTACCGTCAGGCGGGTGCATCACCGGGCAGAGCAGATGTTCGGCCTCGTTGCGGATGTTGAGAAATATCCGCAGTTTCTGCCGATGTGTGAGGCTTTGTCGGTTCGCTCCCGCAAGGAGCGTGACGGCAAGGCCCTTCTCATTGCCGACATGACGGTTGGTTACAAGCTCATACGCGAGACATTCACCAGCCAGGTACTGCTGAAGCCCGAAGACAATGTTATCGATGTGAAATATCTCGACGGGCCGTTTCGCTATCTCGACAATCGCTGGACCTTCAAACCAGTGGGCGATGGGAGTGAGTGCGATGTCGAGTTCTTCATCGATTACGAGTTCAAGAGCCGCACGCTCGGACTTCTCATGGGGACCATGTTCGATCTCGCTTTCAAAAAGTTTTCCGAAGCTTTCGAGAAACGGGCCGATCAAATATATGGCACGGCTTGAATGAACCCCCGGTTTTCCGGCGTGATTTTTATTGCGCCGTATAACCGCCATCGACCAGTATGGATGCTCCGGTGACAAAGGACGCGTCATCGCTTGCCAGAAATAGCACGACGCTGGCGACTTCTTCGGCGCGACCGAGACGACCTATCGGATGCAAAGCCACGAGCGCCTGTTTCGTGTCGTCCGGAATATCCTTGAGAAGTGGCGTGTCGATGTAGCCGGGGCAGACTGCATTCACCCGAATGTTCTGTGCACCGTAATCAATGGCAAGCGTCTGAGTCAGAAGTTTTACGCCACCCTTTGCTGCCGCATAAGCGGTAACACCTGATTTTCCGACATGACTGTGAATGGAGCCGCAATTCACGATCACGCCGCCGCCTTGCGAGCGCATCTGGTCGACAGCGTATTTATCGCAAAGATAGACGCCGGTGAGGTTGATATCGATGGTTTTTTGCCAAGCGGTTTCATCCAATTCGTCTATCGGGGCGTCTGCTGCGATGCCTGCATTGGCGAACATGATGTCGAGACGGCCATAGGTTTCGACGGTTTTGGCAACCAGCGCCTGCACGGCTTTTGTATCCGTCACATCGGTCTTGATGAATAATGCGCGCTCGCTACCGCCTGCAAGCTCGTTGGCCAACTGCTGGCCGTGCTCCGAATAGTCGGCGATGACAACATTCGCTCCCTCTCGAATGAAAGCGCGAACAGTTGCTTCACCGATGCCACTAGCTCCGCCTGTAACGATTGCTACCTTTCCATCAAAACGCATTGCCATGTTCTCCTTGCCTGATCAAAGACAAGGATAGGGCGCACGAGATAAAAGTATATGCTCTAAATTGATTGAAGGTTTTCCAGAACTAGGTCCAATGCGGCGAGAACGGTCGCGTGGCGAATTTCTGCCCGGGTTTTTGGCCCGAAACGGTATTCGCGATGGAGGGTCGGTTGGCCTTCTCGCGCTGATGCGATGTGAATGAGACCGACAGGCTTTTCATCGGTACCGCCGCCAGGCCCGGCAACTCCCGTGACTGCCACGGTTATCCCTGCGTGGGAACGGGCAAGTGCCCCTTCAGCCATGGAAAGTGCGACTTCCTTCGAGACAGCGCCCACGCTATGGATCAATTCCATCGGAACGCCGATCATTTCGGCTTTTGCTTCATTGGAATAAGTGACAAAACCGCGATCCACGACATCCGATGATCCGGCGATGTCGGTCAAGGCTCCGGCTATCAGTCCTCCGGTGCAGGACTCAGCCGTTGCGACCATCACACCAACGTTACGGCAAGCCGCCAACACGGCGATGGCTTTTTCTTCTGCGATGAGTTGGCTCATTCGGGAACCTCGCCGGGATAGATAACGGTTGCCGTTGCGATTGCTGCGATACCCTCTCGGCGTCCGACGAAGCCAAGCTTTTCGTTGGTCGTAGCTTTGATGGACACGCGGTCTGCGGCAATGCCCAGCATGTCGCAAAGCGCTTCTGTCATTGCTGCGCGATGCGGGCCAATCTTCGGTGCTTCGCTGATAAAGGTCACATCGACATTGGCGATACGACCGCCTGCTTCACGTACGATATTGGCGGCATGTTCGACAAAAATGCGGGAAGCCGCGCCCTTCCATTGGGGATCGGATGGAGGAAAATGCGTGCCAATATCGCCAGCTCCGCGTGTCGCGAGCAAGGCGTCGGTCAGCGCATGAAGCCCCACATCGGCGTCCGAATGGCCATTGAGTTTTGCTTCATGCGGAATTTTCACGCCACACAGCGTCACATGATCTCCGGGTTCAAAGGAATGGACGTCATAGCCATTGCCAGTACGAATATCGGGAAACGAGACGTGGTCTTGCCGCAGGCGCTTGTCAGCCATTTCAATATCCTTTGCCCAGGTAAGCTTTGTATTGTCCGCCGATCCCTCGATAATGCGGACAGCGATACTTTGCCATTCGGCAATAGCGGCATCGTCCGTAAAATCAGACCGGTTGATCGCGAATGCCTTTTCATGCGCAGTGAGGATCGACGAATAGGGGAATGCTTGTGGTGTCTGCGCAGCAAAAAGACCGGCGCGAGGCACCGTCGTCTTTACCGTTCCGTCCGTAGCTGACTGCTTGAGCGTGTCCGAAACGGCCAATGCCGGTAGAACGCCTTCATCAGGCGCGAGATTTTCGACAATACGCTTCAGCAGGTCCTGGCTGACAAATGGTCTCACGCCGTCATGAATCATGACATACTGTGGCGCGTAGTCTCGCAACGCAAGGAGACCAAGACGCGTTGATTCCTGCCTAGTCGGGCCACCATTCACGACCAGAATGTTGCCGCAGTTTTCCGGAAGGGCGCGTTCGTAGAGCGCATGGTCGTCGGGGTGAATGACGACAACGATGCTATCAACCAACGGGCAGTCGCTGAAAGCGCGCAATGTGCGGGCAAGTACGGCTTCGCCACCGATACGCCGATATTGTTTCGGCCCTTCGACGCTTTGCCCGGCTCGCTCACCGCGGCCAGCTGCCACAATGACTGCTGCTATCTTTGAAATGGTGGTCGCCTCTGCCAAAGGTTGCATCTGTTCAAGTTTGCGTTTTCAAGCCGAATAATGCCTTGCGCAGATAAATGCCAGACGACATTTGATTTATCGCGATTTTGCGCATGCTTTTCCTTGCGTTGAAAAGTGAGGTTGATTAATGTATAAGCTAATTACATTGTGCACATCAAATAGGCATTATCGGTGAGTTTTCTCGAGCAACCTTTGAACATTGGTGGGGTGGCGCTTGCCAACCGTGTCTTTCTCGCGCCGATGTCGGGCGTTTCGGACCTTCCCTTCCGTAGGCGTGCTGCATTGGCTGGCGCCGGCATGGTCGTGTCTGAAATGGTCGCCAGTGCTGAACTTTGCAATCGTCATAAGGAAAGCCTTCTCCGCCTTTCGGGTAGGGGACTTGGCACCCATGTCGTGCAGCTTGCCGGGCGCGAAGCGCATTGGATGGGTGAAGCCGCACGAATTGCCGAGGGCGAGGGCGCTGATATCATCGATATCAATATGGGTTGTCCGGCCAAGAAGGTGACTGGCGGTTATTCAGGGTCTGCGCTGATGCGCGATCTCGATCACGCAATGACCCTCGTTGAAGCTACCGTTAATGCGGTCAGCGTTCCGGTTACGCTCAAGATGCGGCTGGGGTGGGACGAGAAAAGCATCAACGCGCCCAAACTTGCCAGACGCGCCGAAGGGGCCGGTATCACCATGGTGACTGTCCATGGGCGTACGCGTTGTCAGTTTTATGAAGGCAAGGCGGACTGGAATGCAATTCGCGCCGTTCGTGACGCGATCAGGATTCCTTTGGTTGCCAACGGAGATGTGGCGTGTCGACATGATGCTGAGGAAATTCTGCGTTGCTCCGGAGCGGATGCTGTAATGGTCGGACGTGCCTCTTACGGCCAGCCGTGGTTGGCCGGTGCAATCGCAGGAAGCGATTTTGCTCCACAGTCGAAAAGTGAAATTCTCGATTATATTATAAAGCATTATGAAGATATGCTCGATCATTATGGCAACACGACGGGCATTCGCCATTCCCGCAAGCATCTTGGCTGGTATCTTGATCGTCATGCTGGTGCCACGTGTACGTCCGCCGAGAAGGCAGAAGTGATGACCCTGACAGACAGGCAGGCCGTCATCGACCTTTTACGTCGTATATTCATGCGCGAAGCTCCTGAAGCCGCGCTCAAAAAGGTTGCCTGATGCGCGAAAGAGCAGAAGTGAGCGGCATTCCCTCTGTGGTGCTAGACGCCATCAGCCAACCGGTTATCATGGTCAGCGCAGAAAATTACATCGCCTATGCCAATCTGGATGCAGAGCAATTCTTTCGCTCAGGCTCGTCCATTTTGGCGCGTAACCGGCTGGAATCCTTTCTGCCTTTCGGCAGCCCGCTGCTAGCTCTGGTCGATCAGGTTCGCACCAGCCAGATGCCGGTTAACGAATATCGCGTCGATGTTTCATCACCGCGTCTTGGGGCGGAACGTATCGTCGATGTTTACGTGGCGCCCGTAGCAGAGTTGCCGGGGGCCGTGGTCATCCTCTTCAAGGAAAAGACGATGGCCGAAAAGATCGACCGGCAGATGACGCATCGCGGCGCGGCACGGTCCGTGACCGGACTTGCATCGATGCTGGCCCATGAAATCAAGAATCCTCTCTCCGGTATCCGCGGCGCGGCACAATTGCTCGAACAGGTTGTCAGCGACGAGGATCGCGCGCTTGCGCGTCTTATTACCGATGAAACGGATCGGATCGTTTCACTGGTTGATCGCATGGAGGTTTTCTCGGACGAGCGCCCCATCGAGCGTTCTGCCGTCAATATTCATGCGGTTCTGGATCATGTGAAGGCGATTGCGAAGAACGGGTTCGCACGAAAAATCCGTTTTGTAGAAGATTATGATCCTTCTCTCCCGCCGGTTTTCGCCAATCGTGACCAGCTCGTGCAGGTTTTCCTTAATCTCCTGAAGAATGCCTCGGAAGCCATAGGTGATCGTGAGGGTGGCGAGATCGTCCTCTCCACGGCTTACCGTCCGGGCATCCGTCTACAGGTTCCCGGGGCACGAGACAGAGTGGCGCTGCCTCTCGAATTCTGCGTGCATGATAACGGACCCGGCGTACCCCAAGATATGCTGCCGCATCTGTTCGATCCTTTCGTGACAACGAAAACCAATGGCTCGGGACTGGGATTGGCGCTGGTCGCAAAGATCATTGGTGATCATGGTGGCATCATCGAATGTGACAGCCATCCCTCGCGCACAACTTTCCGCGTTCTGATGCCTGCTTGGAAAAATGCCGAGAATGCGGCTGGAAATATTGGAGACAACGCATGATCGCAGGACGTCCGACTGGAACCATATTGGTGGCGGATGACGATGCAGCCATTCGGACAGTGCTGAACCAGGCCTTATCGCGGGCAGGCTATGATGTGCGCGTGACTTCCAACGCAGCTTCGCTTTGGCGTTGGGTGGCGGCCGGTGACGGCGATCTCGTCATTACTGACGTCAATATGCCGGACGAAAACGCCTTTGATCTTCTGCCGCGCATCAAGAAAATGCGCCCAGACCTTCCGGTCGTTGTGATGAGCGCACAAAATACGTTCATGACGGCGATTAGGGCGTCAGAGGCCGGAGCCTACGAATATCTGCCGAAGCCATTCGATCTGACGGAACTGATCAATATTGTCGGCCGAGCGCTGTCAGAGCCCAAGAATAAACCTGTCGCAGCTCTTTCCGACGAGCACGCAGAGAACATGCCACTGGTGGGCCGGTCGCCTGCGATGCAGGAAATCTACCGTTTGCTGGCGCGTATGATGCAGACGGATTTGACAGTCATGGTCACGGGTGAATCCGGCACGGGCAAGGAACTGGTTGCGCGCGCGCTGCACGAATACGGGCGCCGCCGAAAGGGGCCGTTTGTTGCGATCAATATGGCCGCGATCCCACGCGACCTGATCGAGTCTGAACTGTTCGGGCATGAAAAGGGCGCCTTTACTGGCGCGCAAAATCGCTCAAGCGGGCGCTTCGAACAGGCAAATGGCGGAACGCTGTTTCTCGATGAGATCGGCGATATGCCCATGGAAGCGCAAACTCGCCTTCTGCGCGTGTTGCAGCAAGGTGAATATATGACAGTTGGCGGACGTACGCCGATCAAGACCGACGTGCGCATCGTTGCGGCGACCAACAAGGACTTGCGGCAACTGATAGCGCAGGGACTGTTTCGCGAGGATCTCTATTACCGGCTCAATGTCGTGCCGCTGCGTTTGCCGCCGCTTCGCGAGCGTAGCGAGGATGTAGCCGATCTCGTACGCCATTTTTTCAAGCGGGCTGCTGAAGAGGGTTTACCGGAGAAACGTATCAGCACTGCCGGCTTGGAAATGATGCGCCGGTATCCGTGGCCGGGCAATGTCCGCGAGCTTGAAAATCTTGTGCGAAGGCTTGCAGCGCTTTACCCGCAGGAAGAAATTTCGCCGGAAATTATCGAAACGGAGTTGCGGGCTGAACTGGCCAAGCCGGAAGTCGTTTCCGCAGGCGGTCGCGATATGGAAGACATCTCCATTTCGCAGGCTGTTGAGCAGAATATGCAGCGTTATTTTGCGTCTTTTGGTTCCGACCTGCCTCCGCCCGGACTCTATCATCGGGTTCTGGCTGAACTGGAATACCCTCTAATACTCGCATGCCTTACGGCGACTCGGGGAAATCAGATCAAGGCGGCGGATCTTCTGGGGCTGAACCGCAATACGCTGCGCAAGAAAATTCGCGAACTCGGCGTCAATATATATCGCGGAAACAAGGGAAATTAGCGGCAATCAAGCCCTGATAAAGTATTAACTACATTATTTAACTGGCAATTAAGTCTGTCCGGCTACTGTTGGTTGCATGAGAAACGAGCAATCAACGCGAAACAACAAGACCCGCCGCATTCTCGAACCGGCGGTAAGGAGCGGCATTCTCGCCGCGCCATTGATATTGATGCTTGCGATAGTTGTGCTCTTATCTGGAGCAGAGCCAAAACTCGCAGCGATGATTGATCAGACCTTCACCGGTTCGATAAGTCCCCTCATAAAGTAATGCTCGTTGGCCTTGAAGAGGATGTTTGAACTCCTACTCTTTTAGAATAGCTAAGGAGATCATCATGCGTCTTATCGTTTCGACACTGTTTCTTGGTTTGTCTGTTACCGCAGCCTACGCCTCTCCGCCGCCGGAAGGGTCTAAGCTTTCAGAAATAATCGCAAAAATCGAACAGTACGCAGATACGGCCTTCGTCGACGAAGTCGACTGGAACGATCGCGGTTATTATGAGATCGAATATGTTACCAAGGCTGGCGCCAAGGTTGAGGTCAAAGTCGATCCCAAAACCGGAGAGAACATCCGGTAATCTCCAGCGTTTGTGCTGGAGCGGGTAGCGGGAATCGAACCCGCGCGTTCAGCTTGGGAAGCTGACAGGCTACCATTACATCATACCCGCAAACTGTAATATGTTTCAGTCAGTTAGCGACAAACTTGACGAAGCCGCATCAGAAAGTTTTACAGCTGATTTCGTTAAACTATGTTCTCTTTCTGGTCTCGTCAAACTGTTTTGTCGCGAGCTACGTCCTGCTATGGCGTTCAATTTATCGGCCTCACGAACCACTACAGGATCGAGACAAATTTTTTATGAACCGTTCCATTGATATCCCGGTTTAAGAAGCCATCTGCAAATGAATTCCGAACCATGCAGCCAGACTGGCAGGCTGTTGCAGATGACAGGGAATCCATGGGTAAGACCACAAAGCGCCGGGCACTTCTTATCGTCAATCCACATGCCCGAAACGGCAGGGGATACGGTGCGGACATTCGTTCCGCGTTGGAACGCGGCGGGCTCGAGCTCACCGAGCGAAATCCGGAGGGCGACGAAACGATTTCGGACGTGATCCTTCGGGAAAGAGATTGCGATCTTGTAATTGTCGGCGGCGGTGATGGGTCCTTGAATGCTGCGGCTAAGGGGTTGATGGAAACGGGATTACCACTTGCGATCCTTCCGCTTGGAACCGCGAACGATTTCGCCCGCACCATCGGCATTCCTGCCGATCCTGTGGAGGCGGCGCGTCACCTCGCAACCTACGACGTTTATCCCATCGATCTGGGTGAAGTGAACGGTCATCTCTACTTCAATGTCGCGAGCATCGGTTTCAGCGCCGAATTGGCGCAGCAGCTCAGTTCCGCCGCAAAGAAGAAGTGGGGAAAGCTCGGTTATGCCATTGTTGCAGCGCGCATCCTCATGCGTTCGGAGCTTTTCACCGCCTATTTGGAGCATGACGGCGTGACGGAAAAAATCCGCACGTTGCAGGTCTCTGTCGGGAATGGAAAATTCTACGGCGGCGGCATGGCGGTCGAGAAAGATGCGACCGTAGACGATGGTAAGCTCGATTTCTATAGTCTGGAGGTCGATCACTGGTGGAAACTCTTGCGGCTGCTGCCGAGCCTGCGTCGTGGTACTCATTCGAAATGGGATGACGTACGGGCTTTCCCAACGACAGATGTGATCGTGCGCACAAAAAAACCGCGTGCCGTGAATACTGATGGCGAACTGTCGACCTGGACACCCGCTCATTTCCGCCTTCTGCGCAAGGCGATCAATGTCTACATGCCGGATCCGGCATTGAGACCCTGATGCCGGCTTAAAAAAAGACCCGCCTTTGTCAAAGCGGGTCTAATCCATGACGTTAGGTGACTGGCTCGGAGGTCATTTGAGCCGTATGAATAACGGTTGAAAGGACCGAACGTTCCACCTTCAAAAGAAAAAATACCAGATAAGCAATACGACAACGAGGGGAACTCCCATCAGCCAAAGGATCATTGCTCTTAACATTTGTGTTCTCCTTCCTGTTGGAAATTCAACGTTTCGAGTGAATGATTGTTCCACCGGGCACACAATCAGCGCGGTTGAAGCGTCATTGAATGCGACTCAAATGCGCGGAATTTCAAAAGCTTTAATGATCCGTCAATGAATCGGTGACATCACTAAAATCTAAAAAGGGCCCAACCAGCGTTTTCGGTTGTGTTGTTGAGTAACGGGCGTGTGGCGTATGGATTCGAAACGAGGGTTGAAACTTTCGGTCAACAGCAAGGCTGCGCAGGCGCAAGACAAGCGCGGTTCCGTCGCCATGTTGTCGTTCATAGCTATCGCGGTTGCTCTGGCAGGATGCGCATCAGCGCCGCAGCCGAAGTCGAAAACCAAGCGATCCAAGGAATATTTCGCTGAATCCAAATACGGCGTGAAAGCCAGTCCTCGTGTGGCTTTTTCCAAAGGGAAACCCTTGCCGCGTGGCGGCGGACGAGATCAGACAGGTCAGCCTTATAAGGTTAAGGGACGCTGGTATTACCCCAAGGAAGATAAGAATTACGTCAAGGTAGGCCATGCCTCATGGTATGGCGAAGCTTTCCACGGACGCCTGACTGCCAATGGCGAAGTCTATGACATGACCCATTTGACGGCTGCGCATCCGACTATGCCGCTGCCGAGTTATGCCCGCGTGACCAATCTTGCCAATGGCAGTTCGGTGATCGTGCGCGTTAATGATCGGGGTCCGTATGAATATGATCGCGTGATCGATCTGTCGCAGAAAGCCGCCGAGATGCTGGATTACCAGCATCACGGAACGGCGAATGTGAAGGTCGAATACGTCGGAAGAGCTCCGTTGGATGGCAACGACGATTCATTCCTGATGGCTTCTTATCGCCCTGGTGGTGGTGACGCGATCGGCCAGCCTGCAACTGGCGTTATGATGGCGATGAATGGGCCAACGCCTACTTCGCCGAAGTCTCGGGTTCCGATGCCTGTGATGGATGCGGTTCCGGTTTCTGCGCCTATACCTGAAAACTCGCCTTTTGCTGTCGATCCCGCTTACGGCGATCCGTCGGGTGGGGTAGCGCCATTGCTCCCGGCAAATGTGCCCGTTCCATCGCAACGTCCGGGTTCCAGCTTTGGGGTGGCGAATGCTGCCGGCGTGAGCGGTCTTGCCGGTTATGCCACTGATCGGCTTGCCGCGGCGGCTTATACTGAGGAGCGCGCCTATGGCAGCATCTTGACCAAGGATGCGATCTCAAGCGCGTGGAAGCGCCGCGAGGCTGAAGAACATGGAGAATATGTCGAGCTTGGCACGTTCGATACGCTGGAAGAGGCAAAGCAGATTCAGTCATCGCTGCCTCGCTCGACCAGATTTACACTGACCAGGCTTCCGACCGAAACCGGCGTAATCTATGAGTTGACAGCCATGGCGACGAAGGGTGGAAACGATGCCTTGTTGCGTGAGGCCTGGAAGGCCGGTGCAGTGAATGCGTTTGTCGTTCGCCTCGATTGAGCTCACGATGCGGCGATAAACGCTGGCATATTGATTTTGGTCAGATTCGTTGCGTAAGCTCTAAGACATTGCTCACGTAACGGGGTTTGTATGGCGCTGTTATCAAAAACACTGTTATTTGTGCGTGCCGCTGCCGTTGGCCTTTCGGTCGCGGTTTTCGTGCCAGCTATTTGTTCAGCAGCACCTGTCGAGGCAGCATTTGTTTCAAAGGCTCCGCAGGTATTGCTTGTCGATGATCGAAGCGGAACGGTGCTTCTCTCAAAGAATGCCAATGTTCCTATTCCGCCCGCTTCTCTTGCCAAGCTGATGACGGCGGAAGTGGTCTTCGAGGCCCTCGATAAGGGTGCCACGACACTCGAAACGCCTTATACCGTCAGCGAGAACGCCTGGAGAACCGGTGGTGCGCCTTCGGGAACGTCAACGATGTTCGCGCGCATCAAGTCAGCACCGACCGTTGCCGATCTGCTGCAGGGAATGATTGTTCAGTCGGCGAATGATGGAGCCATCGTGCTGGCTGAAGGGCTGGCAGGCAGCGAACAGGCATTTGCGAAGCGTATGAATGATCGTGCGCAGGAGCTTGGCTTGACCAACTCCAAATTTGTTAACTCGACAGGTCTCCCCGCTGAAGGGCAGGCAGTCTCGCTGCAGGATCTGGTCAAACTGGCGCAACATATACGAACCGCCCATCCTGAATATTATAAATATTATGCCCAGCCAGCGTTTACCTGGAACAACATCATGCAACGCAACCGTAATCCATTGTTGCGGCTTGATGTCGGAGCTGACGGCATGGGAACGGGTTTTACGGAAGCATCGGGCTTTGCGCTGGTCGGGTCGGCGGAACAGAACGGCCGCAGGCTTTATCTGGCGATGAGCGGTGTTGCCAGCATCAAGGAGCGTGAAGAAGAAGCAAAGCGTCTCCTGCAATGGGGGATGACGGCCTTTGACGACGTGCAGCTTTACCCGGCAGACGAAATTGTGGGTGAGGCGCAGATTTTCGGCGGTGCGCTCACGCATGTGCCGCTGAAAATCAAGGATCGCGTCGAACTGTTGCTGCCGAAGGACGGCCGCGACAAGCTGAAAGCTCGTATTGTCTATAAAGGACCACTTGATGCCCCTGTCGCCGGCAACCAGCAGGTCGGGGTTCTTCAGCTAGAGCTTAATGGCAGCATTCTTCGTGATATCCCTGTTTTTACGGAGCAATCCGTCGAGGAAGGAAGTCTCTCGAAGCGCGCGCTGGGTGCGGCGATGGAGCTTTCCACCGGCTGGCTGCGGAAAAATCTTTAGTCTGCGCTACGCATATTCCAGGCTCGACCTGATAGCCAAAGGCCGATAATAACTTTCACAGAAAGTCCGTTCGGGCATCGATTCAAACGTTTGGAAGTTGGTTTGTCGGGATTGTTCATCACATTCGAAGGCGGCGAAGGAGCGGGCAAATCAACACAGATTGCTTTGCTGGCCAAGCACCTGCGAGCAAGCGGCTTCGACCCTGTCATCACGCGAGAGCCAGGCGGTTCTCCTGGGGCGGAAGCTGTTCGTCATGTCATATTGAGCGGCAATGCAGAGCATTATGGTCCTGCGATGGAAGCCCTGCTGTTTGCTGCGGCAAGGGCTGACCATGTTGACCAGCTTATCCGCCCGGCATTGAACGACGGGCGGGTTGTTCTCTGCGACCGTTTCATCGACTCAAGTCGCGCGTATCAGGGCGTGACCGGCAATCTCGACGGCACCTATATGGCCGCCGTGGAGCGCATTGCCATCGACGGCGTCATGCCTGACATGACAATCATTCTCGACATTCCCGCAGAGAAAGGTTTGTTGCGTGCAGGCAAGCGGCGCGGCAGCGAAACCGCAGATCGGTTCGAAAAAGAAGATATTGCGGTGCATGAGGCACGGCGGCAGGCCTTTCTCGCAATTGCTCGAGCGGAACCTGCGCGCTGCAAGATAATCGACGCCGACCGCTCGCAAGACGCGATTGCCAGCGATATCGCAAAAGAAGTCGATAGTGTCCTGACGGAAAGGGGGCTGTTGTGATCGCGGAACTCGACGTCCCAAAAGCTCACGATTCCATTGAGGGTGTGCCAGAACCATCAGCAAGCGATTATGTCACTGGCCACCGGGAGATCGGTGATTTTCTGGCACAGGCCTATCGCGAGGGACGCATGCATCATGCGCTGCTCTTTGAAGGTGCGCAGGGGATCGGCAAGGCAACGCTCGCCTTTCATCTGGCAGGCCATATGCTGGCGCATGGCAACAATGGCGATGCGCCTGAACATCTTATTGTACCCGACTTTACAAAACCGCTCTGGCGACAGATCGCAGGCGGCATGCATCCCGCTGTCCTGCATATCAATCGGCCGTTCGATCAGAAAACCGGAAAGTTCAAAACGGGTATCCCAGTGGAGGAAATCCGCCGCGTTACGCATTTTCTGACCAGAACGGCGTCGGACCATGCCTGGCGCATCGTTATTGTCGATCCGGCCGATGATATGAACCGCAATGCTGCCAATGCGCTCCTGAAAACTCTAGAGGAACCTCCTATACGGGCGCTCTTTATCCTGATTTCCCATTCGGCTGGGCGCTTGCTCCCGACAATTCGGTCGCGCTGCCAGAGCATCGGCTTCAAGCCGCTTGACGATGGATCGCTCAGGGATGCTTTGATCCATGCAGGCCGCAGTATCGGAATGGAGCTGGAAACGGTAACACAAACGCTGCTCCAGCGATCAGAAGGCAGTGTGCGCAAGGCCCTCTTGCTGGTGGCAAATGGCGGCATTGAAATTTCCGACACAGTCGATTCTCTTCTCGAAGGACAAAATTTCGATTTGCCGAAAGCACAGGCGCTGGCTGGCATCTTGAACGGTCGCGAGTCGGAGGTTCAGTATGAACTGTTCCGTGACCATCTCCTGGGAAGGGTGGCAGCAGAAGCTCGGCGCCGCGCCGGAGCCGGGCAACTGCATGATGCGGAACGGTGGTCGCATTTCTGGAGCGATCTCGTGCGTGAAACTGTGGATGCCGAAACCTACAATCTCGACCGTCGGCAAGCGGTGATAATCCTTTTGGAAAAAACGCATCGCGCTTTTCGTTCCGGTCTGCCTCCGCTTGCGTGACATGGCCGCTGACATGCGTTATGTCACCGCTGATAATTTTCTCCTCGTGTGTCTGCTAGTCGTTCAGGCGCGCTTTCAAACTTCGAAAGACCGGGTCCATAATGAGCCGTGAAAAATATTACATCACTACCGCGATCGCTTATCCAAACGGAAAGCCGCACATCGGCCATGCGTATGAACTTATCGCAACCGATGCCATGGCGCGTTTTCAGCGACTGAATGGCAAGGATGTTTTCTTTCTGACCGGTACGGACGAACACGGTATCAAGATGCTGCAGAGCGCGCGCAAGGAAGGCATCACGCCGCGGGAGCTTGCAGACCGCAATACGGCTGCCTTCCGGCAGATGGCAGATGTGCTGAACAGCTCCAACGATGACTATATCCGCACGTCGGAAGAGCGCCACTACAAGGCAAGCCAGGCTATCTGGAAAGCGATGGCTGATAACGGCGATATCTACAAGGGTGGATATGCCGGTTGGTACTCCGTGCGTGACGAGGCCTATTACGGTGAAGAGGAAACAGAAGTTCGCGAGGACGGCGTTCGTTACGGCCCGCAGGGGACGCCTGTCGAGTGGGTCGAGGAGGAAAGCTATTTCTTCCGTCTTTCATCCTATCAGGACAGGCTGCTCGATCTTTACGAGCAAAACCCCGGCTTCATCATGCCTGCGGAACGTCGCAATGAGATCGTGAGCTTCGTCAAGTCCGGGCTGAAGGACCTGTCGATTTCGCGCACGACTTTCGATTGGGGCATTCCGGTGCCGGGTGACGAAAAGCATGTCATGTATGTCTGGGTCGACGCCCTGACAAACTACATCACGGCCCTCGGCTATCCAGACACTACGGACGGCAAATGGGGCTATTGGCCTGCCGATGCGCACATCATCGGCAAGGACATCTCGCGCTTCCATGCGGTCTACTGGCCAGCATTCCTGATGTCCGCTGGTATCCCTCTGCCTAAGCGGGTTTTTGCTCATGGTTTCCTGTTCAACCGCGGCGAGAAAATGTCGAAGTCCCTCGGCAATGTGATCGATCCATTCAGTCTCGTTGAGCGTTATGGGCTCGATCAGTTGCGCTACTTCCTGATGCGTGAAGTACCGTTTGGTCAGGACGGCAGCTACAGCCATGACGCTATTGTCAATCGCACCAATGCCGACCTGGCGAATGATCTCGGCAATCTTGCCCAGCGCTCGCTGTCGATGATCGCCAAGAATTGCGAAGGCAAGGTCCCGGTTCCAGGTGAATTTTCAGAGGCGGATAAAGCCATTCTGGATCAGGCCGATGCGGCGCTCCATACCGCAAGCAAGGCAATGGACGATCAGGCGCTGCATCTTGCACTGGGAGCGATTTTCGCTGTTGTTGCCGAAGCCAACCGCTATTTCGCGGGGCAGGAGCCTTGGGCGTTGCGCAAGACCGATGCAGCGCGCATGGGTACCGTTCTCTATGTGACTGCCGAAGTCATTCGCCGTGTCGGCATCATGGTGCAACCGTTCATTCCGCAGTCGGCGGAAAAGCTTCTCGACATACTGGCTATTCCTGTCGACAAGCGTCAGTTCTCTGACGTTACAGCAAGCCAGCTTGTCGGCGGGAGCGATCTGCCAGCTCCGCAGCCGATATTCCCGCGCTATGTGGAAACAGAAGAACAAAACTGAGTTCGATGATGCTTGTCGATAGTCATTGCCACCTCGACTTTGCCGATTTTGAGCCGGAGCGCGATAATGTCGTTCAGCGCGCTCTGGATGCCGGGGTCACGCGCATGGTGACGATTTCCACGCGGGTCAGGAAATTCGACACGATCCGTGCGCTCGCTGAAACTTATGATTCCGTTTATTGTTCGGTTGGAACCCATCCAAACAACGCGCATGAGGAACTGGACGTGACCGCCGACGATCTCGTGCGTCTGGCTGAACACCCGAAAGTGGTGGCCATCGGCGAGGCGGGTCTCGATTATCATTATGATTATGCGCCACCGGAAGCACAGAGGCAGGGTTTTCTCGTCCACATCGAGGCAGCGCGCCGTACCCAATTGCCGCTGGTCATTCATGCCCGCAGCGCGGATGAGGACATGGCCGAGATTCTGGAGCAGGAAACGGCGAAAGGGGCCTTTCCTTTCATCTTGCATTGCTTCTCATCCGGCCGCTTGTTGGCGGAAAAGGGCATTGAACTCGGTGGTTATATTTCCTTTTCCGGTATCCTGACCTTCAAAAACTCGCCGGAAATCCGCGAGGTCGCGACCATTGTTCCGCGTGATCGCTTGCTGGTGGAAACGGATGCGCCTTTCCTCGCGCCGCTGCCGCATCGTGGCAAGCGCAACGAACCATCCTTTGTTCAGCATACGGCTGCCGTGCTTGCCGATACGATCGGTGTGAGCAGGGAAGAGATTGCGCAGATTACCAGCGAAAATGTCTTCCGGTTGTTCTCAAAGATGCCCAAACCAGCAGAGTTGGCCACAAAAGGAAGTTAATTGTGTCAGTGCCGCGTAACTGCCTGCGTTTTACGCTTTTGGGCTGCGGGTCGTCCCCCGGTGTGCCGCGTATCAATGGCGACTGGGGCAGCTGCGATCCGAAGAACCCGAAAAACAGGCGTCGTCGTGCATCGCTCCTGGTCGAGCGATTTGACAGTGCGGGTCACAGCACAACGGTTGTGATCGATACGGGACCGGATTTCCGCGCACAGATGATAGATGCAGGAGCGCACAGCCTCGATGCGGCTGTTTATACCCATCCACATGCAGATCATATTCACGGTATCGATGATTTGCGTACGTATGTCGTCGAAAATCGCCGTCTCATGGATGTTTACGCCAATCGGCTGACGCGTAACCGGCTCTTCGAAGCCTTCGGCTATTGTTTTGAGACACCCGCTGGATCGAGCTATCCGCCGATCCTCAGCATGCACGACATAGCTCCCGAAACGCCGTTTTCCATATCGGGAGCGGGAGGTGCAATTCGTTTTGAGCCTTTCAGTCAGGTGCACGGCGATATTGAATCGCTCGGCTTTCGCCTTGGTTCCGTGGTCTATTGCACCGATGTGAGCGCATTTCCCGAACAAAGCCGCAAATATTTGGATGGAGCCGAAGTGCTCATCATCGATGCGCTGCAATATCGTCCGCATCCAAGCCATTTCTCGCTCAGTGAAGCGCTCGAATGGATTGAGAAGCTGGCGCCCAAGCGCGCTGTTCTCACGCATATGCATGTCCCGCTCGATTATGAAACCGTCATGCGCGAGACACCTGACAATGTCGAGCCCGGATATGACGGGCTCCGCTTTGAGGTGCCGCTTTAAATTCAGATTTGTTGATAAAAAGAAAAAGCCCGCGATGAGATCATCGCGGGCTTATACATTGGAGGCCGGAACATCTGTTAAGGTGTTCCGGCCTCTTTGCCGTTGTGTTGTCGCACTTCACAATGGCGGGTGCAAAGTGGTTGAGCCCATGCGGGCATGAACTTTCGTTCGTAAAAAAAGCAGAACCCTTTGCACCTTTGAGACTTCGTCGAACCGTTGAGAGAGCTTCGCGCTCGAGTATAAGGGAGACCAGCCTCATGACTGATACTACCCGTTTTGTCGGCATCGACATATCGAAATCTTCCTTCGATGTTTGTGTTTTGCCAGAGGGCCGCTCGGCAAGCTTTGCCAATTCGGCAGAAGGCATTGCCGATTTCCTCGTGTTCATTGAGCCTTTTTGCGGAATAGAACGCCTCGTTCTCGAGCCGACCCGGCGGTTACGAGCGTCATGTCTTTGCAGCCTTGCAGGCAGCACAATTGCCAGTCGCACGCGTGAATGCCAAACAGGCCAGACAATTTGCCAAAGCCTGCGGCCAGCTCTCCAAGACTGACAAGATCGATGCCTTCATCCTTGCCGAATATGCAAGACGCATGGAAACACGCATTGTACCGCAACGCTCTTCTCAGGAAGGCGCTCCGGTGGATTTGGTCCGTCGTTACAGACAGTTATCCCATATGATCGTGCAGGAGAAGAACCGCAGGGAAAAGCAGAACGAAACCCTCAAGGACTGGATTGAGGAGATGTTGCATGTACTGCTCGAACAGCGCCAGGCAGTTGTCTATGCGATGGAAGCTTGTCTGAAGGCTGATCTGGAACTTGCCCGTAAAGCCGATATCCTCATGTCGCTCAAGGGGATCGGCCTGCGAACGGCCTGTTTCATCCTGGCCGATCTGCCGGAATTGGGCCGCATCGGCAAAGGGCAGATTACCAAGCTGGTTGGCGTTGCGCCGCTTAATCGCGATAGCGGGCTGATGCGGGGCAAGCGGTTGATTGGAGGCGGAAGACAGCCGGTGCGCGACGCGCTTTACGTTGCAGCCCTACCAGCCATTCGCTTCGATCCGGCGATGAAGACATTCTTCATGCATCTCAAGCAAAAGGGAAAGTCCAGCAAGGCCACCCTCGTTGCCGTCATGCGCAAAATCATCATTATCCTCAACGCAAAAATGCGAGACGAATATGCAACGGTGCTTGACCACTGACACCGTTGCTTTTTGTTTACAATTTCTCTGATTAGCCAACCGCGCCTTTGGTCGGGAAGGGCATTACGTTGCTACCCTCAATGACTTTGGTTGCCTTATCTTCGAGTTTGAGACCACCAGCGCGGAGCAGGTCGGTAAAGCGACCGCCACGTGCGGCAAGCTCATCAAAGCTGCCGCTTTCAACCAGATGTCCCTTGTCCATGAACAGGACCAGATCGGCCGAGCGAACCGTCGAAAGACGGTGCGCGATGATAAAGGTCGTGCGGTTGTGGCTCAAATCGTCAACCGCCTGCTTCACCTTCTCCTCGGTTTCGACGTCGAGTGCGCTGGTGGCTTCGTCCAGAACGAGGATAGGCGAATCCTTCAGAATTGCACGTGCAATCGCCAGGCGCTGACGTTCGCCGCCTGAAAGCTGCGAGCCACGTTCGCCGACAACGGTATCGTAACCGTCGCTCTTGGCTAGAATGAAGTCGTGGGCGGCAGCAGCGCGAGCGGCAGCGTGGACTTCTTCGGATGTTGCGTCTTCACGACCAACACGAATATTCTCTTCCACAGAGCGATTGAACAGTCCGGCGTCCTGAAAAACGGTCGCAATAGCATGACGCAGGGAGCGACGGCTGACCGTACGCGTATCGGTTCCATCGATGGTGATGCGACCAGCAGCGGGATCGAAGACCCGTTGCAGCAGATTGATGAGCGTGGTCTTGCCCGCGCCGGTCGGACCGACAATAGCCACCGTCTGCCCCGGCTTGATCTCAAAGGACACGTCATAGACGCCCTGACCAGAGTTCGGGAATTCGAAAGTGACATTATCGAATACAATGTCGCCCTTTACGTCGGTGAGGTCAGAAACGTCCTGCGGTTCCTGACGGTCGGCAGTCGCATCTTCCATCTGGAAGAATTCTTCAAGCTTGGCACGTGCGGTAACGGTCTGATTGATGAAGGCACTGATCTGATCGAGACGGCCGATCATCAACTGCGCAAAACCGATAAAGGCAATCACGTCGCCGACGCGCATCTGGCCCTTCGTGACGAAGTACGCGCCCAGAACGAGAACAACCACCATTGAGAAGGTCGATGCCATGCGGTTCAGGCCACTGGCGAGCGCCCACCAGTTAAGGACAGGGAACTGTGCCTTCTCGAGATTCTTGGCATAATTGCGCAGGGATTGCGTTTCCGACGCGATACGGTTGTAGCTCTGCACGACCGAGACGTTACTGATCGTATCGCTGACATGCTCGAAAAGCTTGTGGTGATGCTTTTCGACAGCTGTCTGACCGTCCTTGGTTTTGCGCATGACCAACTGCCCGATCATCACATAGATGACGCCGAGCACGATAAGCACCAGCGACATGCGCATATCCATGTTCATTGCAACAGGGATAAGCGTTGCCAAGGCAACGATTGTCGTCAGATGCTGGCGCATGAACTCGAGCCAGAGGGTGAAGAGCGAGTCCGTCGCGCGGATCAGCGTATGGAGCGCGTTGGACGTGCCGCGCTTCTGGTGCCATGAAAGCGGCATCGTGATGAGGCGCTCATAGGAATCGATCATCACGCCCAAACGGCGGCGGTGTGCGAGACGGTCGGCTCCGCGAGCCACAAAGACTGCGGCTACAATATTGAAGCCGCCAAGTGCAGCCCACATCGCCAGGGGCGAAAAAATGTCACCCTTGTCGGAGATAGCCTGTATGACCCGACCGAACAGAATTGGTTCGGCAAGTGTGACTAGGGCAACCAGCACGCTGGCCACGCACATGGTTATCGTTGCAGCCTTCTCGACCGCAAGATATTCCATGGCTCGCCAGTAAATTTTGAGCAATGACACTTTCGCACTCCCGCTCGTCTATTCACGGGGCTAAATGGTATAGCCCGCTTGTTCTATCAATATCAGATGGCGACAAGAAGTGGCGATTGGGTGTCAAGACCGACCATAAATTAAAAACGTATGTAACCGAGCGTGAAGTTTATGCGTGGAAATCAACCTCGTTGGAGAAAGAGAACCGGTTTCCTTCAAAGCAGCCAAATTTCGGTTTTCGGGAATTCCGCCTAGCAATCCGCGAAACTCGCGTCTATTGAGATGACTAAATGACCGGCGGGCGAGTACACGCCGTATTAGGAAGAGTTGATCGGGTTTCTCCATGGCAGTCGTTGAACAGAAGATTGTGGATACAGGCGAGGCGGGCATGCGGCTCGACCGCTGGTTCAAGGTCCATTATCCAGGCTTGGGTTTCGGTCACCTGCAAAAACTTCTGCGGTCGGGCCAGATTCGTATCGATGGCTCCCGGGCCAAGGCGGATACACGTGTTCAAGCCGGGCAGACTGTTCGCATTCCGCCGCTCGGCGTCGATGAAAAAGCCACCGGACCGGTTACGGCGCGAACGATCCGCAGCCAGCAGGACGGCGATGTGCTTTCGCAGATGCTTCTGTACGAAGACGCGAAAGTGTATGTTTTCAATAAGCCTGCAGGTCTCGCTGTGCAGGGCGGGTCCGGCGTAACGCGACATATCGACGGTATGCTGGAGGCCTGGCGCAACAAGAAGGGCGAAAAACCGCGTCTAGTGCACCGCATCGACCGCGACACATCAGGCGTGCTGGTTGTGGCCCGTACACGCGGCGCGGCACAGGCATTAACCGCCGCTTTCCGCGAACGCGATACCAAGAAGACCTATTGGGCCTTGGTAAAAGGTGTTCCACGCAAGCGCGAGGACAAGATTTCCACGTGGCTGGTCAAGGAACAGACGCCCGACGGTGACAAGATGCGTGTGTGCCAGCACGGCGAACCGGATTCCGATCATGCGGTCTCTTATTATCGCATCATCGAGAAGGCGGGGAACAACCTGACGTGGCTTGAGATGGAACCATATACCGGCAGAACCCATCAGCTGCGCGTTCATGCGGCTTATATCGGTCATCCAATTATCGGTGATCCCAAATATTTTGAAGCTGACCAGAATTGGGAGTTTCCGGGCGGGATACAAAAACGGCTGCATCTTCATGCACGCCGCATTCGCATTCCGAACCCGTCGGGCGGCATTATCGATGTGACGGCGCCTTTGCCGCCGCACATGGTGCAATCGTGGAATCTGCTCGGCTTCGACGAGGAAAGCGCGGAAGATTAAAAATGTCAGGCGAAGCGGGGGGATCGTCCGAAGGACGAGTTTCGTTCGATGGGCTGGCAATCATGCTGGTCATATTCATCATGTTCAGTTGGGGGCTCAATCAGGTTGCCATCAAGATCGGCAATCAAGGTTTCAACCCGATGCTGATGGCAGCCGGGCGTTCCGCGCTCGGCGGCATGTGCGTCTTTCTATGGTGTTGTTGGCGTCGCATTCCGCTTTTCAAGCGTGATGGCACGCTCTGGGCCGGGATAGCTGCTGGATTGCTATTCGGGACCGAGTTTGTTCTGATTTTCTTGGCAATGGAGCTGACGAGCGTGGGACGTGTAACGCTCATGATGAATGTCATGCCGTTCTGGGTCGCTATCGGCAGTCATTTCCTTTTAGGCGAACGCATGTCTGTTCGCGCCTTCATCGGCATGTGTATCGCCTTTCTGGGCGTGTTTCTCGTCTTCTCCGACCATGTTAGTCGGCCAGGACCGCACGCTGTCTATGGCGATATGCTTGCGCTTGTGTCAGGTGTGTTGTGGGGACTTACCACACTGGTCATCAAGCGGACCCGGCTTGCCTATACGGCGCCGGAAAAGACACTCCTCTACCAGTTGGTGGTTGCAACTCTGGTGCCGCTGCCGTTCATTTCGTTGAGCGGTCCGCTGCTTCGTAGTCCGGATGCCTTGTCCATATCGGCCTTCCTGTTTCAGGCGATATTCGTGGTCGCATTCACCTATCCGCTCTGGTTCTGGATGGTGCGCCGTTATCCCGCTTCTAAACTGTCGAATTTCGCCTTCCTCACGCCTGCTTTCGGCGTGTTATTAAGCGGTCTCATCCTGAGCGAGCCTTTGAGCTGGAAAATATTCGCGGCTCTTGCGCTGATTGGTTGCGGACTGATGATTATCAACAAGCCGGCAAAGGTCTCCAACGCCCGATGAAACTTGTACTCTTCGATTGCGACGGAACGCTGGTCGATAGCGGTGATTTCATTCACAGGTGCATGGCGACCAGTTTTGCTGACGCTGGTCTGGAACCTCCTGCAATCGAGGAAACGCATTCGATCATCGGTCTGTCGCTGCATCTGGCTATTGCGAAGCTGCTGGACCGGGAACCGGACGAGCAGGTCCACTGGCTGACCCAACGCTACAAGGAAAACTTTGTGATGTTGCGACAGGCGCCGGACTTCGCAGAGCCGCTCTATGATGGAATTCTGCCGCTCCTGAGCGAGCTTGGCGCGAGGGATGATCTTCTGCTCGGTATCGTAACCGGCAAGTCCCAGCGCGGTGTGCGCTCTGTTTTCGAACGTCACGATATAGGGCATCATTTCGTGGTAACGCGTACCGCCGACGATTGTCCGTCGAAGCCGCATCCGGCCATGGTGCTTGAATCCTGTGCGGAAATGGGGATAGAACCCAACCGAACGATCGTCATCGGTGATGCTGTCTATGATATGCAGATGGCCCGCTCGGCGGGCGCTATGGCGGCGGGTGTTTCCTGGGGTTATCATAACAGGCAGGGACTGATAGAAGCTGGCGCCCATCACATTCTGGAAACACCATCCGAACTCCATGCATTGCTGCAAGGTATGGATGAGCAGGTTCTCTAGTTGTTGAGCCTTCCGCCACGTCAGCGATACAGAACTGGATAAATCTATGCGTGATATTTTGAGTGATCTTGAAGCGGGAAAGCAGCTTTCCGACGAGAACCCAATCGTGCGTGCGCAAAAGCAGATGCTGGCGCAGCTGCCCAAACGCTTCTACGAGAAAGCAGAAGTAGCGGAAGTTGAAGGCGGTTTTGCCGTCCATCTGGACGGTCGCCCGGTCAAGACGCCAGCGCGCAGCCTGCTGAGGTTGCCGACGAAGGCAGCTGCTGAGATTGTGGCAAACGAATTTGCCACTCAGGAAAAGGTCATCGATCCCGGCAAAATGCCTGCGACCCGCCTCGTCAACACGGCGATTGATGGGATTGCACGGGACCCGCAAGCGGTTTTCGAGGATATTCTACGTTTTGCGGGTACGGATATGCTTTGCTATCGCGCTGACAGTCCGCACGAACTCGTTTCTCGTCAAACCCAGCAATGGGACCCGCTGATCGAGTGGATGGAAGGGTTAGGTGCGCGGTTTTCGCTTGCCGAAGGTGTGACGCATATCGAGCAGCCGCGTGAAGCCATCACAGCCTTTGGTGTCCATCTATCTGCTTTCAAAGATCCAGTTGCGCTGGCGTCATTGCATACAATGACTATGCTGACGGGATCGGCGATTATCGCACTTGCCGTCGCGAAGGGGGAAGTAACGGCGGAACAAGGCTGGAGTCTGGCCCATCTCGATGAGGATTGGACTATCGAACATTGGGGATCCGATGCGGAAGCGATAGAGCGCCGCAGGAACCGTGAAATCGAGATGATGATGGCTGCTCGCATGCTTGCAGCGCTTTAAATATCAGAACTATCGCATTGATCTAATAAAGAAACCCCGGCATTGCCGGGGTTTCTTTATGCACGCAATCATCGAGTGTTGCGCATCGTTCCCCTCGGTGAAAACAAGAGAAACAGCGCAGACGGATTAGCGCCTGCGCGGTGTTCTTAAACTGAGTAATACATGTCGTACTCGACCGGATGCGGCGTTGTCTCATAACGCATCACTTCCGCCATCTTGAGCTCGATGAAGCTGTCGATCTGATCGTCGTCGAACACACCGCCAGCCTTCAGGAACTCACGATCCTTGTCGAGCGACTGCAGGGCTTCGCGCAGCGAACCGCAGACGGTCGGGATTTTCTTCAGTTCCTTGGCAGGCAGATCGTAAAGATCCTTGTCCATGGCCTGTCCCGGATGAATCTTGTTCTTGATGCCGTCAAGACCAGCCATCAGCAAGGCAGCAAAGCACAGATAAGGGTTGGCGGCCGGGTCAGGGAAGCGAACTTCCAGACGCTTGGACTTCGGTGAATTGCCGAACGGAATACGGCAGGAAGCCGAGCGGTTGCGAGCCGAATAGGCAAGCAGAACCGGAGCTTCATAACCTGGAACCAGACGCTTGTAGGAGTTGGTCGACGGATTGGTGAATGCGTTCACGGCCTTTGCGTGCTTGATGACGCCGCCGATGAAATAGAGGCAGTTTTCCGACAGGCCGGCATATTCATTGCCAGCGAAGGTCGGCTTGCCTTCTTTCCAGATCGAGAAGTGGACATGCATGCCCGAGCCGTTGTCACCGAAGATAGGCTTCGGCATGAAGGTTGCCGTCTTGCCATAAGCATTCGCAACCTGATGCACGACATACTTGTAGATCTGCATCTTGTCGGCATTGCGAACCAGCGTGTCAAACTTCACGCCAAGTTCATGCTGGGCGGAGGCAACTTCGTGGTGATGCTTTTCGACCGTGACGCCCATTTCGGTGAGAACGGTCAACATTTCCGAGCGCATGTCCTGCGCGCTGTCGATTGGCGGAACCGGGAAATAGCCGCCCTTGACGCGCGGACGGTGGCCGAGGTTGCCAGTTTCGTAATCGGTGTCGTCGTTCGACGGCAGTTCGGTTGAATCGAGCTTGAATCCGGTATTGTACGGATCAGCCTTGTATTTCACGTCATCGAAGACGAAGAATTCGGCTTCCGGGCCGACATAGACGGTATCGCCGATGCCGAGCGACTTCATATAGGCTTCGGCCTTCTTCGCGGTCGTGCGCGGATCGCGGCCATAGGCCTCGCCCGAAACAGGGTCGAGAATGTCGCAAAGAATGACGAGCGTAGACTGGGCGAAGAACGGATCGATATGGGCGGTCGTCGGATCCGGCATCAGAACCATGTCGGATTCGTTGATTGCCTTCCAACCGGCGATGGAAGAGCCGTCGAACATCACGCCATCGACGAACATATCTTCGTCGACGAGGCCGATATCCATCGTAACGTGCTGCAGCTTGCCCTTCGGATCGGTGAAGCGAAGGTCGACAAACTTGATGTCGTTGTCTTTGATTTGTTTGAGAATATCGTTGGCAGTCGTCATATTAATTCCCTGTTTGCACGACGATGGATTGTACGC
>Ga0182748_1001062_pt1 | contig 27619 bp, 27 predicted proteins | sample eDN3rd37CKraftOP_FD_128877 | JGI IMG/M metagenome (GOLD analysis project Ga0182748, IMG submission 128877) | Enriched Organic Plus compost microbial communities from Emeryville, California, USA - eDNA 3rd pass 37_C Kraft OP (version 2) (version 2) ...
CGGCAGCGTCGGCATTCCGTTCAGTTTCCGTTTGCTTGCGACACCGCGAGATGGGAAAACCGCTCGCGCCGCGTTACCCTAAGCGGCCATTGCCGCACGATTATCCTACTCCGGGAGCTTGAAGCCATGACCCGCTTTCGCGCAAGCCTCGCCGCGCTGCTGACGCTTGCCGCCGCCACGACGGCCTCCGCGCAGGCGCTCGACAAGGTCTCGTTCGGAACCAACTGGGTGGCGGAAGCCGAGCATGGCGGGTTCTATCAGGCGGTGGCCGACGGCACCTATAGGAAATACGGTCTTGACGTCACGATCGTTCCGGGCGGCCCGAACGTGAACAACCGCATCCTGCTGCCGGTCGGCAAGCTCGACTTCTACATGAGCGCCAACTCGCTGCAATCCTTCGACGCGGTCGAACAGAAGATCCCGACCATCGCGATCGCCGCATCGTTCCAGAAGGACCCGCAGGTCCTGATCGCCCATCCCGATCAGGACATCAAGGACTTCTCCGACCTCAAGAAGCTCACGATCTTCGTGTCGAAGGAAGGCATCGCCTCCTACTATCAGTGGCTCAAGAAGGATTACGGATTCACCGACGCGCAGGTGAAACCCTACACGTTCAACCCTCAGCCGTTCCTGGCCGACCGCCGCTCGGCCATGCAAGGGTACGTGACGTCCGAACCCTATGCGATCGAGAAGCAGACCGGCGTCAAGCCGAAGGTGTTCCTGCTCGCTGATCAGGGCTTCAACACCTATTCGACGCTGATCGAAACGCGCAAGGATCTCATCGAGAAGAAGCCCGGCCTCGTGCAGCGCTTCGTCGATGCTTCGATCATCGGCTGGTACAACTACATCTACGGCGACAACAAAGCCGCAAACGCGATGATCAAGAAGTTCAATCCGGAGATGACGGACGACCTCCTCGCCTACTCCGTCGCGAAGATGAAGGAATACGGCATCGTCGATTCCGGCGACTCGCTCACCCTCGGCATCGGCGCCATGACCGACGCGCGCATGTCGAGCTTCTTCGAGAAAATGGTGCGCTCCGGCGTGGTCAAGCAGACCGTCGACTACCGGCAGTCCTATACGCTGCGCTTCGTCAACAAGAAGGTCGGACTCGAGCTGCGTCCGAAGAACTAGGCCGGCCGTGACCACCACAGCCGGAGCCCCTGCAATCGTCACGCTTCGCGGCGTCGAAAAGGTCTTCGCCGACGGGACGCAGGCGATCGCCCGCCTCGACCTCGACGTGCGGGCGGGGGAATTCCTCACGCTGCTCGGCCCCTCGGGCTGCGGCAAATCGACGGCGCTGCGGCTGATGGCGGCGCTCAGCGATGCGACGCGCGGCACGGTGTCGTGGCCCGGCGGCGGCGCGGCGCACGGCGAGATCGGCTTCGTCTTCCAGGAGCCGACACTGATGCCGTGGACCACGGTCGCGGGAAACGTCGCGCTTCCGCTCAGGCTCAAGGGCGCGCCGACGGCGGAGATCACAGCGCGCGTCGAGAAGGTGCTCGAGCAGGTCGGGCTCGCCGGCTTCGCGGCGGCCTATCCGCGCCAGCTCTCCGGCGGCATGAAGATGCGTGTGTCGATCGCGCGCGCGCTGGTCACGACGCCCAGGCTGTTGTTGATGGACGAACCCTTCGCCGCGCTCGACGAGATCACGCGATTCAAGCTCAACAACGACCTGATGGCGCTGGCGTCTGGCCTTGGAATGACCGTGGTGTTCGTCACCCACTCGGTGTTCGAATCCGTGTTCCTGTCGCAGCGGATCGTGGTGATGACGCCGCGCCCCGGGCGCGTCTTTGCCGAGCTTGCGATCGAGGCGCCCTATCCGCGCGGCGACGCGTTCCGCACCTCGCCGGAATACGCCGCCTATTGCCGGCGCGCGTCGGAAGCACTCTCGACCGCCATGGAGACGCGGCCATGAACGAGCTCGACACGCCCGCGCGTGCGCGGCGCGAGCGCATCCTGCGCGTGGCGCTGCCGCTCCTCGCCCTCCTGCTCGGCGGGCTCGTGTGGCACCTCGTCGTCAAGGTCAACGACATCCCGCCCTACGTATTGCCCGGGCCTGGCCTCGTCGCGAACACGCTGGTGACCGACTGGCCCATCCTGTGGCAGTCGCTGCTCGTTACGCTGACGACGACCTTCCAGGGTCTGCTGCTGGCGCTGGTCGGCGGCGTCGGGCTCGCGATCCTCTTCAACCAATCGCGGCTCGTCGAATATTCGCTCTATCCCTACGCCGTGGTCCTGCAGGTCACCCCGATCGTCGCAATCGCGCCGCTGCTGCTGATCTACCTGCCGCAGCACCTTGCCGTGCTCGCCTGTGCCTGGATCGTGGCGTTCTTTCCCGTCCTCGCCAATACGACCCTCGGCCTCAACTCGGTGGACCACAACCTGCGGGACCTGTTCCACCTGTGCGGAGCGACGCGTGCGCAGGTGCTGTTCCGCCTCAAGCTGCCCTCAGCCCTACCCTTCATGCTGGAAGGCCTGAAGATCGCCGGCGGCCTGTCGCTGATCGGCGCGGTGGTCGCCGAGATTGCCGCGGGCTCCGCCGGCGCCGGATCCGGTCTCGCTTACCGTATCGCAGAGTCCGGCTACCGCCTGAATATCCCGCGCATGTTTGCCGCGCTGCTCCTGCTCTCGCTCGCCGGGATCGTGATCTTCTTCGCGCTGTCGCTGTTCTCACACGTCATGCTGCGGCGCTGGCACGAGAGCGCAGTCGAGCGCGAGAGCTGACGGGTTTACTGCCAGGTCGCGAAGGCCATGCCGCTGCCGGTGCCGGCCTCCGAGCGGTAGCACGGCACGTAATCAAGCAGGTCCATCTGCAAGTTGGTTTCCGCCAGCATGCCCGCGACCACCAGCCAGTTCTTGGTCTCCGAGGTGCCCGAGCGGAAATGCACGTCGGGCTCCGCGACCAGGGTTTTGTAGTCTCGCTTCTCCATGGCCGTGAGCAGCCGCCGGTCGAAGTCCTCGTCCACCACGAAGTGCGAGACCCCGCCCGACGCGACGACCGCCACACGCTCGCTGCCCTTCCACGACTTGATCGCCCGCGCCATCGCGCGGCCGAACTCGAGGCAGCGCTTGGGCGTCGGCTGGTTCGGCGGATAATAGGTATTCACCAGCACAGGAATGAGCGGCACCGGCCGGCTGTTGAGCACGCGCCTGTAAATGAAGCCATAGGAATGGCCAAGCTGGCGAAGTTGCCCGTTGGTGGCTGGCTGCTCCCCGAGCGACGTCGTGTCGAAGTCTTCCCGGACGGTGTGCTGTACGATGTGCGCCGCCAGTCCGGACGGACATGGATAGATCTCATCCTTTTGCGGGTAATAGATTTTCATGGCGTAGCCCCCGCCATTGGCGATCTTCTCCTCCTCCTCGGCCTTGGTAAGGGCGCGATTGAATACCTGCTGGCCGTGGAAGATGGAGAACGCCGGCTGGATATCGTTGAGGAACCACTCGTGATGATCGTCGCCGACGATCACCAGCACGTCAGGATTTACCTCGGCCACACGCTCGGCGATGACATCGAGTTGACGCTGGCAGCGGGCGTGGCGCTCACTGCGTACGTCGAGCGCGTTCTGCTTCTCGAAGTGCTCTCCCTTGCGGAGATCGTAGAGCTGCTGGAAGTCGAAAGTGCCATCGCGGAAAGCCAGCGCCTTGTTCTTGCGGTCGACATTGGCACGCAGGTCCCATTCTTGCGGCGGGGTTGCCAGCAAAGGCCCGTGGGACGTTCCAAATCCGAACACGATCTCGGCCATCCTTGTCGTCCTCCGTTGCACCGCGGCGCCGGTCGACCGGCTACGTTCATTGAAACTCAAATTTAACCGAGCCGCGGCCGTAGGGCCAGAACGAGGCCCAAAAGCCATGCGGTGCCGGCAGGGCACGGAGGGCATACCCCGATGCGATGCATAGCCGCGGGCGTTAACGCGGATTCGCAGATTGCATTAAATTGCAGGTAATGCCCTGCGCGCAGAATTCTGCATGCGCCTCAAACAGGAGAGGTGACATGCAAGAGCGTCGACGAAGTCCACGCATGCGCGTGCTCAAGTCCGGCAGGATCATCGTGGCCGCAAAAGCGCCGCCGATCGCGTGCACGGTGCGCAACATCTCCGAGGGCGGCGCCTGCCTGCAGATGGATAACCACTACGGCATTCCGGACGCTTTCGATATCGTGATCGATGGCGTGCATCATCCGTGCCGGGTGGCCTGGCGTTCCAGCCTCAAGATCGGTGTCGCTTTCGAGCAGCACGCGGCCTGAGGCTGATTGTTCCGGATCGAGCGCGGCGCGCCGCGCTTTCGCCCGCCGATTGCCGCCGCCGGCCGCGACGATGCCGGCGCCTGATGCGCCCACCCCACTCGCCGCGATCAGCTTGGCTTGCGGCGCAATATCGGACTGCCGCGGCCGGCCTGTAACCGCAACACATGCCCCGCGAGAGCAGGATCGCTGCGCCGCGGCCGCGCAGGGGCAGATGGTCGCAGGCGACGAAGCTCATCTGCAATCTCCGGCGGCAGGCGACCAGCACCGCTGTGCGCGCCGAGCGCCCTGCTTGGATGGGAATGTTCGACATACTTGCAGGTCGGTTGACAATCGTTTCAGATAGCCTCCCATAAGGGCGTGCGCCGCTCAAAAATCTTGGAAATCCAAGGCGACTCAAGGGAACACCCATGCCGAAGACTCCAGGCCTTGCTCAGGCCGTTGTGACACCCGTCGTAAATGACGACATCGGCGAGCAACTGCGGCTCAAGCTCTACCATTCGCAGATGCTGATCCGGGAAGCCGAGCAGCGCGCCTTCGATCTGTTCCTGCAAAACCTCGTGAAGGGCACGAGCCACCTGTCGCTCGGACAGGAAGCGATCGCCGCCGGGTTCGCCGAGGCGATGCGGCCGGGAGATCTGTCGTTCTGCACGTACCGCGGGCACGCGCACACCCTGGCGCGCGGCGTGTCGGTCGAGAAGGTGCTGGGCGAACTGATGCAGCGCGACAATGGGCTGATGCGCGGCAAGGGCGGCTCCATGCATCTCACCTCGACCGAGCACGGCGTGATGGGATCCTACGCGATCATCGGCGCGCACCTGCCGATTGCCTGTGGCGCCGCGCTACGCGCGCAATACAAGGGCCACAGCGACGTGTCGGTGTGCTTTTTCGGTGACGGCACCACCAACATCGGCGCGTTCCACGAGGCACTCAACTTCGCGGCAATCTGGAAGCTGCCCGTCGTGTTCGTGTGCGAGAACAACCTGTACATGGAATACACGCCGATCGGCGAGGTGACCGCTGTGGAGCATCCTGCCGCCGACCGCGCATCGGCCTATGGTCTCGACCGCATCATCATCGACGGCAACGACGCCGATATCGTCTACCGCACTGCCAGCGCCGCCTATGCGCGCGCACGCGCCGGACATGGGCCCTCGCTGATCGAGTGCATGACCTACCGTCATTCCGGACACTCGCGCGCCGACCCGGCCAAGTACCGGCCCGAGGGCGAGCTCGAGCGCTGGAAGCAGCATGATCCCGTCGTGATCTACCGCGAGCGGCTCAAGCAGTTCGGTATCTCCGAAGCGGCGATTGCGAAGATCGACGAGGATGTGCGGCGCGAGGTCGACGAGGCGACCGAGGCCTGCAAGAAGGCACCGATGCCGCCCGCGGACATCCTCTTCACGGACGTTTACGCCGATGGAGGGTGGGCATGGCGGAACTGACCTATCGCGATGCGGTTGCGCGCGGCATTGCGCAGGAGATGGCGCGCGATCCGGACGTGATTTTCTTCGGCGAGGACGTCGCTAAGGCGGGCGGCGTGTTCAAGGCGACTGTCGGCCTGTACGAGCAGTTCGGGCCTAAGCGCGTGCGCGACACACCGATCTCGGAACAAGCGATCCTCGGCGCAGCCATGGGCGCGGCGATGACCGGGCTCAAGCCGATCGCGGAGATCATGTTCTCCGACTTCGTTGCGGTGTGCTTCGATTACATCGCGAACGAGTTTCCCAAGAGCCGCTACATGAGCAACGGCCAGCTCAAATGTCCGCTGGTCGTACGCACGGGCAACGGAGCCGGCTCCCGCTTCGGCGCGCAGCATTCGCAGAGCGTCGAGAACTGGTGCATGATGATTCCCGGCCTGAAGGTCGTTGCGCCCTCAACGCCGCGCGACGTCATCGGGCTGCTCGCAGCCTCGGTGCGCGATCCCGATCCGGTCATCTTCCTCGAGCACAAATCGCTGTATGCGATGAAGGGCGAGGTGCCGGACGGCGAGATCGTCGACACGCTCGGCACCGCCAGCATCATCCGGCCGGGCAAGGACGCGACTATCCTCGCGCTCGCGCTGATGGTGCCGCGAGCACTCGCCGCCGCCGAGAAGCTCAAGGCCGAGCACGGCATCGATTGCGAGGTGATCGACGTCCGCTCACTGGTGCCGCTCGACACCCAGACGATCCTCGGCTCGGTCGGCCGCACCCATCGCCTGTTTACCGTGGAGGAAAACCCGCGGCTGTGCGGCTGGGGGGCCGAAATCGTGTCGATCGTTGCCGATGAGGCCTTCTACGACCTCGACGGCCCGCCGGTGCGGATCACCACCCCCCATATTCCGCTGCCTGCCGCCGATATTCTCGAGGACATGGTCCTGCCGACGCCCGAGCGCATCGCCGAAACGATCCGGCGGTCGCTGCAAAGCTGAAGCGGCCGCCGGCCGCGTCCAAGGGGAGGAATGACCGTGGCGAGCGACGAGCCCACGCGTGAAAATCCCAACGGGCCGATCGGCACCAGGGTGATTTTCGAGAATGACCAGGTACGCATTTGGGACATGCAGGTGGCGCCGCGCGGCCGCAAGCCGTGGCACCATCACACGCTGCCCTACGTCATCGTGCCGATCACGGGCGGAAAGGTCGAGATCGAGACCGTCGAGGGTAAGATCTACCAGGGCGAGGAAGGTCCCGGAGAGATCCTGTGGCGCGACCCCGGGGAGAAGCACGAGCTGCGCAATCTCACCGACATGCCCTACAGGAACATCCTGGTCGAGCTGAAACCGCAGAAACCATAAGCGCCAAGGGACAAAGGTCATGTACGACAATTTGCTCGCAAATGTTCCGACCGACCTGTGGATCGGCGGAAAATGGCGCAAGGCCTCCGACGGCGGCCGTTTCGACGTGATCGATCCCGCCACCGAAACGACCATTGCATCGGTGGCCAGCGCCACCGTCGACGACGCGAAGGCGGCTGTGGACGCCGCCAGCGACGCCTTCGAAGGCTGGGCGGCGCGCAAGCCGCGCGAGCGTGGGGAAATCTTGCGCAAGGCTTTCGAGTTGATCATGCGCGACGCCGAGCGCTTCGCGAAGCTGATCACGCTCGAGAACGGCAAGGCGCTTCCGGATTCGCGCGGCGAGGTGGCTTATGCCGCCGAGTTCTTCCGCTGGTACGCCGAGGAGGCCGTGCGCAACATTGGCGAAGTGTCGCGCGCGCCCGCGTCCGGCGCCCGCATCTTCGTGCACCACAAGCCAGCCGGCGTCGCGGTGCTGGTGACACCGTGGAACTTCCCGGCTGCGATGGCCACGCGCAAGATCGGCCCCGCCCTGGCCGCCGGCTGCCCGGTCGTGCTCAAGCCCGCGTCCGACACGCCGCTCACCATGCTGGCGCTCATGCCCGCACTGGAGGAAGCCGGCGTCCCGCCGGGCGTCGTCAATGTCATCCCGTCACGCTCCTCGGGCAAAGTAGTCAGCGCCATGCTGCACGATCCGCGCGTGCGCATCGTCTCGTTCACCGGCTCGACCGAGGTCGGCAAGAAGCTGCTGCACGAGGCGGCCGATTCGGTGATCACGCCGGCGATGGAACTGGGCGGAAATGCACCGTTCATCGTATTCGAGGACGCCGATATCGACGCGGCCGTCGAGGGCGCGATGATCGCCAAGATGCGCAACATGGGCGAGGCCTGCACGGCCGCCAACCGATTCTATGTACAAGAGAAGGTGCACGCGGAGTTCGCGAAGAAGCTCACCGAGAAGATGGCCTCGCTCAAGATGGGCAATGGTCTTACCGAGGGCGTCGCGCTCGGCCCGCTCGTCAATGCCGAGGGCCGCGACAAGGTGATCGAGCTGGTCGAGGATGCCGTGAAGAAGGGTGCCAAGGTGCTCACCGGGGGAAAGTCGCCCGGCGGCAAAGGCTTCTTCTACCCAGCCACGGTGCTCGACAACGTGCCGGATGAAGCCGCCATGCTCCGCGAGGAAATCTTCGGCCCTGTCGCGTCGATCCAGACCTTCAAGTCGGAAGATGAGGTCGTTCGTCGCGCCAACGATACCGAATACGGCCTCGTGGCCTATCTCTTCACCAAGGACCTGACCCGCGGCATGCGCGTTTCCGAGAAGCTCGATTTCGGCATGATCGGCCTCAATCGCGGACTCGTCTCCGATCCAGCGGCGCCGTTCGGCGGCACCAAACAATCGGGCATCGGCCGTGAAGGCGCCCACGAGGGCATGATGGAATTCCTGGAGACGCAGTACGTCTCCGTGAGCTGGTGAGTTCGATGGACATCCTGATGCCGCAGCTCGGCGAAACCGTCGCCGAAGGCAAGATCACCAAGTGGTTCAAGTCGGCGGGCGATGCGGTCAAGCCGGGTGACAACCTGTTCGAGATCGAGACCGACAAAGTATCCATGGAAGTGCCGGCGACGAGCGCCGGCGTGCTGGCGGAAATTCGCGTGCCCGAGGGCGAGATTGCGCCGGTCGGCGCCGTGGTCGCGGTGATTTCCGGCGACGGCGCGGCAGCGAGCCCCTCGCCCGGCGCTCCAGCCACCCCACACAACAACCCGGCGCCGATAGCCGCGCCGCGCACCGCAGCCGCATCCGTACCACTCGCCGCAGCAGCGCCCGTACCCCCGCCGACGCCGCGCGCGCCGGTCGAGCTCGATCCCTTTCAGGCCGTCCGCACCCCGGAGCGCAACTACGGGCGCGCGCGCTTGCCCGGCGGCACCTATGCCACGCCCCTGGCGCGGCGGCTCGCGGCCGAGAACGGCATCGACCTTGCCGTGCTGCCGCCCTCGGGCCCGCACGGCCGCCTGGTCGCGCGCGACGTCGAGAGCGCGCTCGCCAAGCTCGGGCGCGCGCCTGCGGCCGCCACACCACAGCCGGCACTCGCGCGCGGCCCCGGCGCCGAGCGTGTGAAGGCGCTCTACGCGCCCGGCAGCTACGACGAGGTCCCGCTCGACGGCATGCGGCGCACCATCGCGACCCGCTTGATCGAGGCCAAGCAGACCGTGCCGCACTTTTATCTCACCGCCGACGTAACGCTCGAGCGCGTCATGGCGGTGCGTGCCGAGATGAACGCAACCGCGGGCGAAGGCGACGGCACACCGAAGCTGTCGATCAACGACTTCGTCATCAAAGCCCTCGCCTTGGCCTTGCAGCGCGTCCCAGCCGCCAACGCCGTGTGGGCGGATGATCGCATTCTGCGCTTCCGCTCGTCCGACATCGGCGTGGCGGTGGCGATCGACGGGGGTTTGATCACGCCCATTATCCGCGACGCGCAGATGAAGTCCGTGGCGCAGATCTCCTCCGAAATGCGCGAGCTCGCAGCGCGTGCGCGCGCCAAGAAGCTCAGGCCGCAGGAATATCAGGGCGGGGCGAGCGCGATCTCGAACCTCGGCATGTACGGAGTGCGTGAGTTTGCGGCCATCATCAATCCGCCCCACGCAACCATCCTCGCCGTCGGCGCCGGCGAGCGGCGTCCGATCGAAACACCAGAGGGTGTGCGCTTCGCGAGCCAGATGTCGGTGACGCTCTCGTGCGATCACCGCGTGGTCGACGGGGCGCTGGGCGCGGAGCTGCTGGCGGCGTTCAAGCTGTTCTTCGAACATCCCGTCGGAATGATGATCTGATTTTCAGGCGGGCACTTTCGTCCCCGTCGTGTTCGATAATACCCGATGAAGGCATCGCGGCTGGCCCGCGGTCACAGGATTGTCGGCATGCTTCCTGCTTGCTAGGGGCTGCACGTTCTCCGGAGAAACGTATGGCCGCCGACAAGCCTGACCTCCTGCTGATCGGGCCGCCCAAGCCGCTGATTGCCGATGGGCTGGCGGGCGCCTTCACCGTGCATAAGCTTGCGCAGGCGGCCGATCCCGCCGCCCTGGTCACCGAGATCGGGCCGCGCATCCGGGCGTTTGCCGTCAGCATGGTCACCGAACGGGTGCCCGCCGATCTGATGGCGCAGTGCCCCAAGCTCGAGATCGTGTCCACATTCGGCGTGGGCTATAGCCACATCGACACCGGCTTTGCCCGCGCCCGTCGCATCATGGTCACCAACACCCCGGACGTCTTGACCGAGGAGGTGGCGGACACCGCGCTCGGACTGTTGCTCTGCACCGTGCGCGAACTTCCGCGCGCCGACCGGTTCGTGCGCGCCGGCGATTGGCCCAGGGGCGAGTTTCCACTCACCGCTACCCTGCGCGACCGAACCGTCGGCATGTTGGGCATGGGCGCGATCGGCCGGGCGATTGCTCGCCGGCTCGACGCATTCCGCGTTCCGATCGTCTATCATACGCGTCGTCAGGCGCCGGACCTGCCCTATCAGCACTACTCCAGGCTTGTCGACATGGCCCGTGACGTGGACACCCTGATCGCGATCGTCCCTGGCGGCGCCGCCACCCGCCATCTCGTCAACGCCGATGTGCTGGCCGCGCTCGGTCCGCGGGGCATCCTGGTCAACATGGCCCGAGGCTCGGTGGTGGACGAGAGCGCCCTCGTCACGGCGCTGCAGGATGGAACGATCCTGGCCGCCGGGCTCGACGTGTTCGAGAACGAGCCGCAAGTCCCGCCCGAATTGCTGGTGATGGACAACGTCGTTCTGTTGCCTCACCTCGGTTCCGCCACAGTGGCAACGCGCAATAAGATGGATCAACTTGTCGTGGATAATCTGCTCGCCTGGGCTGCAGGCCAACCGCCGCTGACGCCGGTGCCGGAGGCATTCCTGCCGGCCCATGGGGTTGCATGATGGATGGCCAAGCCGCGCGCGTAAGGAGGTGCCGTATGATCGATCCTGCATCGCTTGTGCGCTGTGCCCTGCTGTCGTTGGCCTGCTGCCTTCCGCTCGGCGCCGCCCGGGGACAGCTCAACGAGACGGTCGAAAGCCTGGTCGGAGCCTGGGAGATGTCCAATGCCGACCACGATCAGACCTGCATGATCACGCTCAAGGCGGAGACTGGCGGCACGGGCTACAAGCTCGAATTCGAGAAGGGCGCGTGTGTCGCACAGTTCCCGCCGCTGGCCGGAGTTTCTGCCTGGACCCTGACGAGCGACAGCAGCGTGCGGCTCGTCGACGCCAAGGGCAAGGTCATCTACGACTTCACCGAAGTCGAGAGCGGCATGTACGAATCGTTGCGGCCCGGCCAGCCGCTCACCTTCCTGCAGAGCGCCGCCTCGGTGGCCGCCACCGTGCGCACGGTCGAGCAGATGATGGGCGACTGGAGCGTGCAGCGCGGATCGGGCGAAGTCTGCGTGATGACCTTGTCGAACACACCGGCCAGTCCAGGTGAGATGGCGATGCAGGTGAAACCCGGCTGCGACGCCGCGGTGATGCGATTCGGCCCCGTCACGTGGCAGATGGATCACGGCGAGTTGGTGATGAAATCCGCCCGCGGCCAGATCTGGCGCTTCGAAGACAACAACGGCGTGTGGGAACGGCGGGTGCCGCGCGAAGCCGAATCGGTGATCCTGAGCAAGCGCTAGCCGCGCACGGCGCCGCGGGACCGTTCGGTCTCACACCTGCATGCGCGCGTCGCAGAAGCAATCGTGAGGTGGCCGATGGTGTCCCGGACGGCGTCGTGTTCCTGCGGGCAGTTGCGCATCCGGGTCGACGGAGAGCCACGCGGCGTCGGCGTCTGCCATTGTCTCGCCTGCCAGAGGCGCACCGGCAGCGCATTTGCCGCGCTGGCCAGCTTCTCCGCTCCTTTCCAGGTGTTCGGCACCGCCACCGAATACGTTCGCGTCGGAGACCAGGGCGCGAGGTTCAAGTTCAGGTTCTGTCCCGTATGTGGAACCACGGTGTTCCACACGGAAGAAGGACACGATGGAACGGTGGGTGTCGCCGTTGGCGCATTTGCCGACCCGACGTTTCCGCCGCCACGCGTGTCGGTCTATGACAGCCGGCGGCATCCTTGGGTTCAGTTGCCGCCGGGCACCAGCGTGTTCGAGAAGGATCCCGAGTGATCCTCTGCCGGAGCCGGGCACGTCGCCCGGCATACCGAGTGTTGCCGATTGGCTGCATACTCCCTGCGGTCGATTGCGCTTTGCTTCACGTCATGCCGTCCATTCCGCGCCGGCATCGTCTTCGGTGATCTTCCCCTTCTTCGCCAGTGGAACGCGGGCGGTCTACCGTGTCATCCCATGCGTCACGTGTTGCATTTGCGAGCCGTATTCGCTTGCTGTCGCAGCCACGACGCCCGCCGTGCTGACGAGCCATGTCTCGGGAGCCGCCCGTGATCTCGCCGAAGGACCATTGTGGGTTTCAGTGGGGCGGCCCATCCCGCGCACGGTCGCCACCGCAGCGCAGTAGGCCGCGATCAATACGATGAAGGCCAGCGGCGGAAGGATTGTTTCCACGATCGAACCTTGTGACATTGCTTATGGGCTCGTGTCGCGGTCAGTCAATCCTGGCCAGGCCTCTGGACATAATGTGCCGGATACGGGCCCTCCAAGCGGCCGCTCTGGCCCGGCGCCATCGGGCCAGCCATACACGCAGCGCAAGAAAACCGTTCCGACGGGCGTGGCCGTTGACGCAAAATCCGAGAAACTGGCGAAGCGGCGCGACGACTGGCCTGGCAACCGCAGCCGCCAGCACCGCGCTGCCCGCCACGAGGCCCCCTGAGAATCGCCGGAGCGCGTCGGCGCGCATCTGGCGCGCCTCGTGCTTGTAGGCGTCCATTCGCGCCAGCGCGAGTTCAAGCGCTTCCCGCTCACCAGGCGCCTTCATGGCCCAAGTGGTTTCACTTTTCGGAACGCGCGCGACCGCCGCCGCCGGGATCGGGCCGGCAACGACAGCGCGCGGAGGCACGACTGGCTGTTGGTCGATGGAGACCGCTGAAACGCCCAAAGACGTCACCCCCCTTAGGTCCGCTCGTGCGGATTGCGACGATGGCCGCTGGCAGACGCCAAGGGCGATCTTGGGAGGCGCGGAAGACGTAAGCCTGAGCGAGCCCCCGACAGCAACCCTGTGGTCAGGCTAAGGGCGACAATTTCCGCCCGCAGTCCTCATTTGGGAATTGCCCGCCCACGAATCCGATCGAGCCCGCGAGCCGCGCAAACACGCCAGAAACCCAGGACGTCGATGTTCCGCCGCAGCCGAAATCGGGCCAAGATAGGCGAACTTTTCGCCAATCGATATTTTCTGGCATTGAACGTTGGGGGGATGATTGAACGATACTCGGCAGCTGATCGCCGTGGTGGACCGGCTCTACGACGCCGTCACGGACCTGGACAAGTGGCCGGCCTTCTTGGAGAGCGCCACGGCGCTTTTTGCCGCTCGCGGCGCGCAGGTGGGGCACACGGATCTCGTCAACAGCCGGCTCTCGTTCAGCGTCGTGCACGGCTACGACTGGAGCGCCGCGCATCTGCAACGCTACGAAAGCCTCATGAGCGAGGATCCGCGCATCCCGTATTTCAGCGCCAACCCGTTCAAGCCGGTTCATTGCCGGATGGCGCTGTCCGACGAGCAACTGCACGCGTCGCGCGTCTACCGCGAGGTCTTGTCAGTCGGCGGCGTCGAATATTCGCTCGGCGTCAACCTCGTCGAGGATGCCCGCACACTCACGTATTTCCTTGTTCTGCGTGACCGCACGCAGCCGCCGTTCTCCGATCACGATTGCGAATTGATGGCGGTCTTGATTCCGCATCTCGACCGCGCACTCAAGCTGCAGCGCGACCTCGGCCTGATGGAGTTCGGGAGGAACGTCGCGCTCGACACGCTGGACAGCATGGCGCTCGGCGTTACGGTCATCGACGATGAAGCACGGATAAAGCTATGCAATCGTGCGGCACGCGAGATCGCCGATGCCCGCGATGGGATTCGTTTCGTCGGAGAGCGCCTGGTTATCGAGGGCAGCGACGGGAGCCGAATTAGAATGAAGGCTCGGGAGCTGATCCGCGCCGCCCTGACCGGTGCTCCGACGCCGGGCGAGGCGTTCGAGATCGCACGCCCGTCGGGCGGCGAATCCTACCAGGTGATGGTCTCCGCCCTCTGGGGAAATCAGCTCCGCTTCGGATCGGGCCTGCTCAACCAGCCGCTCGCGATCATCTATGTCCGTGATCCGCACCAGCCGGACGAGACACGCGCCGAAATCCTTCAGCGGCTGTACGGGCTGGCGCCGAGCCAGGCCCGGCTGGCGGAACTTATTGCCAACGGCAGCACGCTGAAGGAGGCAGCAAGGGACCTCGGCATCACCGAAGTCAGCGCCCGCCAGTATCTCAAGCTCATTCTTCAAAAGACCGGAACGCACCGGCAGCCGGAGCTGGTTCGCAAGATCCTTCTCATACCTCCCGCGCCGAAGTGGCGGACCAACGCGGCAGCGCCCGGCAGGCGCCAGCGCGGAACCGTCTGAGCGATCACTGCCGTCGTACAGGGCCGTGCCCGGACCGCGCACGAACTGGTGCCTTGATTGGCTTACTCTTTCGAACGGGAGCCACACCCGCCGTGCAGACACCGTGTCTCAGGAGTCTGTCGCTCGGGCACACACAACGGTTCGAGCGTACGACGCCGCCGGCACAGCGGATCGCGGGCCGGACCACAACCGGGTTTGGCTTGACCGCTGGAGCCGGCGACCTCGCGATGCAGCGGTAAACTCGTGTGCCCCCGCTGCTGATTCCCCCGATGACGATCGTCTTGCCGGAGCAGACGCAGGTGCCCTTTAGGACCTTGCCGCCATGACAAACGATCCGCTCAGGTGCGGCGATTTGAGGATTGATCCGGGTCGGGTCGACGGCTGGCTTGGTCCCCACCACCGCACCCGGTGTCGTGATGTCGGGGTTAACCTTGACCACGGGCGGAGCCGTCAGCCCGATCGGTGCCGGATCATGGCAAGTAAAGTCATAGTTCGCGATGTTGCCGACAAATTGCGCAGGACTCTCGACGACGATCTGGAGCGAGCCTTGTTTGCGGCCGGCCTGACTGCCGGTCCCGGTTGCCGGCATGGCCCAGCCCCCGCCCTGCGACACCCAGATTCCCTGTCCGCTTTTTGAGAAGTCGAGATATTCGACGAATTTGCCGATGCTGTTGGCGTGCGACGTTTTGATCGTCTGCGCGTTCGTCGTGTTGCCGTCATGATTCTTCAAGCGGAATGTGACGTTCGCGTTGTTGACGTTGGTCTGTACAAGCCCGCTGACGGTCAGGCCGCATTTCGAGCCGTCCCTCGGAGCGGCGGGAATGAGCGTCAGGAACGCCTGTTCGATGAACACAGGCTGCGCTAGGCCACCCCTACCCCCGCTGGCGTCCTGGTTCTTCTTCGGCTCGCAAGCCACCTTGTACTTCCACCAGTTGCTGGTGACCGTGTTCCCTCCGCTGGTGACGACGAGGCGCAGGGAATCCTCATGCAGGTTACCTGGGTTAAACTCGGTCTGCACTTGCGATGGACCTGACGGCTGGCCGGGCGGAACGAGGGGCTCTTCAGGTTGGGGAGACGTTTCGAGGTTGTTGATGCCGTCGGAGTTGTTGATCGCACCGCTGGAGGGCTGATTGGCCGGCACAAGGATAGGCACTGTGAGTGTATCCTGGAAGTGTTTCGACCAGGTTCCGGTGGCATTGGGCTCGTTGGTCTGGGATGCGTACTTCTTCGATTTCCAACCACTCTTTGCTTCGACTCGCGCCTCGAAGGGTCCTTTGATGTTGCTCGTGGCGCTCATGAATAGCTTGATCCCGACCGGGCAGGCCCCCGCGTACTCGATCGGATCGCCGTGCAGCGTAGCACCAATTACTTGGTAGGGCGGCAACTGCGCGCCGACCTGATCGGGCGCACCGGCCCCCAGCGGCACGCCTTCGCAGGTGACCGGGATCGCCACGTCGAACGTCTTGCTGAAATCGATGTCGGCCAGCGGATCGTTGCCCAACACGAAGTCGTGGCCCGCTGTACCGAACTTAAATCCATTCCAAATCCTGGTATCTGCCCCAACGGTCATCTGGACCGTGTGCATAAATCCGAAACCCTGATGGATGCTCTTGCCCTGTTCCAGGCCAGCATTGCATCGCGCGATGATTTCGGCGCCAAACGGTACGACTGGAATACCCGGCGAACCGGGATCACCGAGCTTGAGCGAGGAGAAGGAGAAGCTTGTGGTGCCGTCGATGTCTTTCACATAGGGCGGATTGACGTGAATGGATCCGAGCAATGGCGTGCTCACCTGCTCGAAACACGCGTGCCCGCTGCACGTTCCCAGATAGATGCCGAAGGCCTTGATCAAACCATGCTTCAAGTCGATCTTGATAGAGCCGGCCAACGAGACATTCGTGTCCCTGATATTGGTCCAACCGGCACCATCGCTCGACTCGACGATTACACCTGAAAAAATTCCACCCGATCCGAGTTCTAGCGAGATGCTGTCCAGCGTACCCTCGGGCGCCGCGATCGCATACTTCGGCATCGCCGCGGCGGCAACCGCAACCCATCCGATGATAACGGCTGCGAGGACTGCCGAACGACCCGCATCGGGATGGCAACGAAATCTAATCACGCTTTTCATGATCGCTTCTCCGGGTCAGGCCGCCCACGAATTCGAAATCACACTGCAGCGCCGCCGTACGGGTCGACCGGAGCCGACCAGCCTCGTTCCGGTAGTGTGCGGCGATCCCTGTTAGGTTCATCGTCTCCGCACAGACAACGATCACAAAGACGCGGGCCACATTCTCTGCAGCGGTGAGTTCACATCGGGCAAAATGAAGCGAAGGTTCGAACGCCAGCGCCCCTCACCAGCCTTCATCGGCGTGCGTGAGCCGCAATAAAATCGGTTCGAACACGCGACCATTCGCATGCCGAAGCCGGCGCAACACGCCGCCTGCGAGTTGACACAGGCTCACGCTTCCAATCTCATGAGCGACAGCAGTAGGGCCTCTTTTAGCCGAACAGATTTCAGCCGCCTTGTAAAAATCGGACGGCCGCATGGAGCGAGGCAACTTTGAAATCATCGTGCCGCCGGCCGAAATTCGTCCCTTCGTGCGTCGCTATCTTTATGCAAATCGAGCGCTGCAAGACGGATTGACTATCCATGCCAAACCGACCGGATATTCCTATCTATCCAGTTTTTTTGGCCGACACAGCCCTGACTACGGCATCATCGACGGCCGCAGATTCGAGCGTAAGACGCGCTGGTTCCTGTTTGGCCGGATGGTCGATCATCAAGTCACATTCCATCATGCTGAGTCGCTTGAACTGTTGGTGTGTGAATTGACGGCGACGGCGCACCAGCGGCTGTTCGGGATTTCGGGCGAGAGAATCGTCGGAATGGCGTCTGCATTTGACGAAGCCGCGCCACACCGGCTCGAACTTGCGCGTGCGTGTTTCAAGCTGGATGCCAATGCATCACGCGATGATCATGTTGCTGAAGGAAATTCTTTCTTTTCTCGACTAAGCGAGTCGGCTTTACCCGGAGACCCGGCCGTCGAACGCGCCGTCGCATTGATCGAAGCCGCCGACGGCGCAATCCGCATTTCCGACATTTGCCGCGAAATTGGCATCGGAGAACGGCAGCTCAACCGCAAATTCAAAAGCATCGTCGGATTGAGTCCAAAATATTTCGCGCGCATTCTGCAGATCAATTGGGTCGTCGGCCTGCTTTATGCAGAGGATAAATCCACGCTCACCGAAATTGCCCACGAGGCTGGCTTCTACGATCAAGCGCATTTCAATCGTTCCGTTCAGCATTTTCTGCGCGAGGGGCCGCGCGACTTTTTGCGCAGCGACCATCCGGCACTCCGTAGCTTCCTCGCCGGCTCGCGCCGCTTCGGTCCTAACGCATTGCGCACGGGTGCTGCCGCTCGGTCACGGCCGAACGCGCGCCGCTGCTGAGCCTAAAGACGCATTTCCGGCCAAGCGCCAGCAAGTCGTCTTGGACCAGCGTGGACGTTGGCACCTTTTCCGGGACGTCGCCCGCTGCGAGCGGCATGGACGAAGTGTTCCGCTGGAAAAATTCAAAAGAAGCCGGAGACATGACCGGCCGGCTCCCTCTGCTCGGGTGCGCGGCACTGCCGACAGCGCAGCGGCGCTTCCGCCGCTCAGGCCACTCCTCGATTCGGTCGCCACACTGCGTGCTCAACGCCTACTGCCCCGACGGTGACGCTCTAAATCAGTCGCAGCCCCTTCAAGCTCGCGTGCCCGTCCTTGCCGACGATGATGTGGTCATGCACGGCGATACCGAGGGGCTTGGCGACGTCGATGATCGCCTGTGTCATCTGCACGTCGGCGCGCGAGGGCGAGGGATCGCCCGAGGGATGGTTGTGCACGAGGATGATTGCCGTGGCCGACAGCTCGAGCGCCCGCTTGATCACCTCGCGCGGATAGACCGGCGTATGGTCGACGGTACCGGTCTGCTGCACCTCGTCGGCGATGAGTTGGTTGCGCTTGTCGAGGAACAGGATGCGGAACTGCTCCTTGTCGGCGAAAGCCATGGCGCTGCGGCAATAGTCGACGACCGCGTTCCATGACGCGAGCACCTGGCGCCTCTTCACCTGCCCGCGCGTCAGGCGCTGCGCCGCCGCCTCCACCACCTTGAGGGCGGTGATCGCCGCCTCGCCGACGCCATCCACCTCGCGCAGCAGGTTGGGCGGCGCCGCGATCACTTCAGCGAAGGAGCCGAAGCGGGCCAGCAGCGCCTTGGCGATCGGCTTGGTGTCGCGGCGCGGCAGCGCGTTGAACAGCACCAGTTCGAGCAGCTCGTAGTCAGGGAGCTCGGCCTTGTAGCGGTTGAAGCGCTCGCGCAGTCGGCCGCGATGACCGTGGAAGTGCGGCGTCTCCCCCCGATCGTCAGACCCGGTTTCTACCGCTGGCAAGGGAGCCCCCACTTCATGATCCCTGGGGCATTGGAACAAAATGTGAACAAAAACGCAAGCGGAAGAGTTCGGCCGGGCCGTATGATCGAGCCATCCGCCCGCGCATGATGCTCGTGCGATCAGGCTTCAAGAAACGTGATCTCCACAAGGTGCCCACCTTCAGGTGGTTAGCACCTTGTGGTGGTTGTGGATTCCTCACGAGAATTCGCCTGCGCGCGGCGCACGGCTCGCGCCGACTGCTCCCGCGGGCTCCCGAGCGGCCGCGTGGCCGCTCCGGTTCATCGATCAGAGGCGTGCCTCGAGCACCAGGTTGAAGGGAGTCGCCACCGCCCGCCGGAAATGGCGGAAGCCGGCCTTGCGGAACACATCGGCGAGGCGAGCTTCGCCGGCCTGTGCACCGAGCACCGTGCGCCCGCCTTCAGAAATCGCATGGGCGCAGCAGAGCGTGGTTGAGGCGGCGTAATAAAGCCGAGCCACGGGCGAGATGTTGTCCTCAACGCGGTCGTTCGCGAACGGCTCGACCAGCATCACCGTGCCGTCGCGCGCCATCACCTCCGCCGCGTGTTTGGCTGCAGCCTGCGGATCGCCCATGTCGTGCAGGCAGTCGAAGAAGCAGATCAGATCGTAGGCTTTGCCGGAGTGGCCATCCGCACGCCCGATCGCAAAGGTCGCGTTGCGAACGCCTGCGTCGGCGGCGATCCGCTGAGCTGCTGCGATCGACTCCGGATGCGTGTCGAACCCATGGAATTGCGAGGCCGGAAACGCCTGCGCCATCAACACGGTGGAGTGCCCGTGGCCGCAGCCGATGTCCGCGACGCGCGCGCCTGCCTCAAGCTTCTCCACGACGCCGTCGAGCGCCGGCAGCCATTCGGATACGAGGCTCGCGCGATAGGCATTGCGATAGAAGCCTGCCACGCCGCAGTAGAGCCGACCGTTATGATCGCCCCAGGCGACGCCGCTGCCGCTACGGAAGGCCTCCACAGCCTTGTCCTCATCGAACCACATCGAGGCCGGCACCGCCCACGCATTCGGAATGAACACCGGGCTGTCCTCGTCGGCGAGCACGAACGCCTGCTCGGGGGTGAGCTCGTAGGTGCTGCTGCTCGCGTGATAGGCGACGTAGCCGCCCGCAACTTGCGAGCCGAGCCACTCCCGCACGTAGCGCTCGGCGCATCCCGCGCGCCGCGCAATGTCGCGCGAACTCAAGGGGCCCGCTCCGGCCATGGCCTTGTAGAGGCCGAGCCGGTTGCCGAGGCTGACCATCACGCCGCCATAGCCGGCCGACAGGTCGCCGACGGCACGGGCAAGGAACGCGTCCAGCTTGGCCGGGTCGATGGCCTTGGGTGAAATCATGTCCATGAAACTCTCCTGTTCGCAGCGCTCAACCGATCTGAGCCTTGCAGACGGGTTTGCCGTTTGAGCGACCCCGCCGGGAGAGCCGGACAGGCCAGACCCGGTCCATTTGTGCCGCCGTGGTCCGCGGCGCATCTGCCGCAGGAGTCGCCGTGGCGACGATGCTGCGTCGGCGGTAAACTCGCCGTAGCATCAAGGGCCCCGCATGCCGCGCCAAGCTGCCAGCCGCTCGAAGCCGCTTCATGTCAGCCTCGTGGCCCTTCCCGAGGCGGTCGTATCGACGCTGAGCGGAATCTTCGACGTAATGAATGCCTTCTCCGTTCTGCCGGAGCCCATCGACCCGCGGCGCCCCGGACCGCCATTCGAGGTCGAAATCGTCGGCCTGCGCACCGGTCCGCTGGAGCTGGCGAGTCGCGTGCCGATCACCGTGCAGCGGAGCGTCGATACGATCGAGACGACCGACATCATCATCGTCCCCTCGATCGTGCTCGGACCCCAAGGCTGGAAGAAGGGGCTCCATCCCGAGCTGGTCGAGTGGCTGCGCGCCATGCACCAGCGCGGAGCGCTGCTCTGCTCCGCCTGTTCGGGAATCTTCCTGCTGGCCGAGACGGGCTTGTTCGACGACACGGACGCGACGGTGCACTTCGGCTACGCCAAGCCCTTCGCCGCCACCTATCCGAAAGTCCGGATCCACCCGGAGCGTGTGCTGGTGATCTCGGGCAAGCGCGAGGAACTGATCAGTTCGGGCGCATCGATGACCTGGCACGACCTCGTCCTCTACCTGATCGCGCGCCACACCGGAGCCACTGCCGCGCAGACCATTGCGCGTTTCTTTGCGCTGCAATGGCACCAGGACGGTCTCACCCCTTACATCGTGTTCGAGGGCCGCAACGATCATGGTGACGAGGCCATGCGCGCCGCCCAGGACTGGATCGCCAAGAACTTCTCGGTGGCCGACCCGCTGGAGCAGATGATCCGCCGCAGCGGTCTTGCGGAGCGGACGTTCAAGCGCCGGTTTACCAATGCCACGGGCCTAAGCCCGATCGCCTACGTTCAGCGGCTGCGGATCGAGGACGCAAAGCGCCGGCTCGAGCGCACGGAGGCGTCGGTCGACGAGGTGAGCTGGCAGGTGGGCTACGAGGAGCCGGCGTTCTTTCGCCGGCTGTTCAAGCGCGTCACAGGGCTGACGCCCGGCAGCTATCGCCGCCGCTTCCAGATTCCCGACTATGCGCGTTCGCGCGCAAAGTCGTGAGCGGTCGCTCGTGCCCCTCGCTTGCGAAGTTCGTGCGAGACGGCGCTGCGATGTATCACGAACGTCGCAAACGAGGCATCAGAGCTGGTACGGCGGCTTGTCGAGGCCTTTGGGCGAGCGCGTGAAGATCTCGACGCCGTCCTCGGTCACGCCCACGGCGTGCTCGAACTGCGCGGACAGCGAGCGGTCACGGGTGACGGCAGTCCAGCCGTCGGAAAGCACCTTCACGTGCGGCCGACCGAGATTGATCATCGGCTCGACAGTGAACAGCATGCCCGGCTTGAGCACGATGCCCTCACCCGGACGGCCGACATGGATGATGTTGGGCTCGTCGTGGAAGAGCTGTCCGAGGCCGTGACCGCAGAAATCGCGCACCACGCTCATGTGCTGGGCTTCCACATAGGTCTGGATGGCGGCGCCGATGTCGCCGGTGGTGGCGCCCGGGCGAACCGCAGCGATGCCGCGCATCATCGCCTCATAGGTCACCTCGATCAGCCGCTCGGCCCGGCGCGGGATCTCTCCGACCGCATACATCCGGCTCGAGTCGCCGTGCCAGCCGTCGAGGATCAGGGTGACGTCGACGTTTACGATGTCCCCTTCCTTCAGCGGCTTCTCGTTGGGAATGCCGTGGCAGACCACATGGTTGATCGAGGTGCAGGTCGATTTCTCGTAACCGCGATACATCAGGGTCGCCGGCAGGGCGCCATGATCCATGGCGAATTCGAACACGAAGCGGTCGATGTCGTCGGTGGGGGTGCCCGGCTTGATCAGGGGGGTGATCTCGTCGAGGCATTCGGCGACCAGCCGCCCGGCTTTGCGCATGCCCGCGAACGCCTCCGGGCCATAGAGCTTGATCTGGCCGTTCTTGCGCAGCGGCGCGGCGCCGGCATCCACGTACGTCATTACCCACCTGCGGGGAAGAAATTCGGTTGAACGGACTGTAATTTAAGCCTCAACCGGGCGGTTGCAAGGCGAAAGGCGCTACGCCTTGCGGGCGCAGGTATGCTAGCTACGCCCACCCTTATGAACCAGTTCACCAAACCTGCCCCGTTCGGGGCTCTGCGGCCCGGACGCCTCGACAGCCTTGTCCTGGCTGCGACGACCGCGTTGCCGGACACCTGGCTCGGCCTCCGGATGGCCATCCTGCTGCGCCGGCTGGTCACGATGCGTCTCTCCGGCCGGCAGCCGGCCGCCCTCGACGTCGACCGCTGGGGGCTCGCCATGCGTTTGCACCCACTCGACAACGGCTGCGAGAAGAACCTGCTGTTCACGCCGAAGATGTACGAGCCGGCCGAGCTTGCCGCTCTGGAGGAGGCGATCAAGGCGACGCGCGGCCGGCCGTTCGTGTTTGTCGACATCGGCGCCAACGTCGGCCTGTTCTCCCTGTTCGTGGCGGCGAACGCGGGATCTGATGCACGCATCGTCGCCATCGAGCCCGAGCCCGGCAACATGGCCCGGCTGACTTTCAATCTTGGCGCCAACAAGACGCTGCCGATCCGCCCCCTCGCGCTCGCCGTCGGTGAGGAGGACTGCGAGGTCGCCATCTCGCTCAATCGCCGGGACCGTGGAGGCACCCGCGCCCGCGCGGTCACGGCAACCGACGCGGGCGATCTCGTGCGCGTGCCGTGCCGTCCGCTGCTAAGCGTGCTGCGCGAGGAAGCGCTGATGGCGGTCGACGCGCTCAAGATCGACGTCGAGGGCATGGAGGACCGCGTGCTGGCGCCGTTCTTCCGCGATGCTCCACCCGAGTTGTGGCCGCGCCTCGTCCTGATCGAGGACTCCAGTCACGAATGGAACACGGACCTGTTCAAGCTGCTGGCGGAGAAAGGCTACACAGTTTCCACGCGTAGCAAGCAGAACGTCGTGTTGCGGCGCTAGCTGCCTGCTCGCTCTCCACCGCCGCGGCTACGGCATTGAAGATGCCTACTTTCCGCGGCGCAGCGTCCTAAACAACGACGCTCACTCCACGATCGGCACGGGATGCGCCACGTCGATCGCCTCGCATGACAATGCACAGCGATAGGCGATCGCCTCCACGCCGGCGGCGCGCGCCAGATCGAAGGCCGCTCCGTATTTCGGATCGATGTCGCGGGCCAGCGCGAAGCTCTCCGCCGAAGCGATCTGGATCAGATAGAACATCACCGCCCGCCCGCCGTCCCTGACCACTTGTGACAGCTCGGCGAGGTGCTTTGCTCCGCGTGCGGTGACGGCGTCGGGAAACTCGGCACGGCCGCGGCTGCGCATCAGGTGCACGTTCTTGACCTCGACATAACAGGGCGCACGCTCCACGCTCTCGAGTAGGAAATCGACACGCGAGTTCGCGCCGTACTTCACCTCGCGCCGGATCGTGTCATAGCCGGCGAGCTCCGGAACGAGCCCGGCTGCGATCGCCTCGCCCACGAGGAGATTCGGATGCGCGGTATTGACACCCGCAAGTTCACGGCCGCCGCCGAAATCCGCCTCCACCAGCTCCCAAGAATAGGCGAGCTTGCGTGCCGGATTGGCGGACTTGGACAGCCATACCCGCATCCCGGGCTCGGCGAGGCCGATCATCGCGCCCGGGTTTGCGACGTGCGCCGTGACCTCTTCGCCACCCGGTAGTATCACATCCGCCAGGAAACGCTTGTAGCGGCGCTTGAGGGTCGCCGGAATCAGCGGACCAGCGAACCGCATTCAGACCGACCGTCCCAATGCAGCCAGCACCTCGCGCGCTCCCGCGGCGAGATCACGCGTCAGCGCAGCAGCGCTGGTCTCCTTCGCGAGCGCGGCGGCCTGGCCCGCCCACAGCGGCGAGAAATCGCCGGAACCGCGCTTCTCGGCCTCGGCGCGCAGCGGCCCCAGCGCATTCGAGGCGGTGGGAAATGGCGGCGCGATCTCGTTCATGGGGCCGAGCTCGCGGATCAGCCGGTTGACAATTCCGCGCGCCGGCCTGCCGCTATAGAGCGTCGTCAACACGGTGCTGTCGTCACGCGCCGCCGCGAGCGCGGCCCGATGCGGCGCGCTCACCTTCGCTTCCGGGCACCGGAGGTAGGCCGTGCCGACCTGCACGGCTGACGCGCCGAGCGCGAAGGCCGCCGCGACACCGCGCGCGTCGGCAATGCCGCCAGCAGCGATCACCGGCACGTTGACGGCGTCCACGACCTGCGGGACCAGCGCCATGGTGCCCACCTGATTGGCGATGTCGCGATCGTGCGACAGGAACAGGCCGCGGTGACCGCCCGCCTCAACACCTTGTGCGATGACGGCGTCGGCGCCGAGATCGACGATGTGCCTCGCCTCGGCCACGCTGGTCGCCGAACACAGAATGACGATGCCGGCATCCTTCAGGCGGTGCACAAGATGTGCGTGCGGCATGCCGAAGTGGAAGCTCGTCGCTTTCGGGGCAATGCCCAGCACCGCCTCACAATAGCTCTCGTCGAACGGGCGGCGCGGGGGCGGCGGCGGCTGGTCGGGATCCACGCCGAGCTCGCGATTGTAGGGTGCAAGCGCCTCCCGCCAAGCGCGCTCCTGCGCCGTCGTATCGCCCGGCGGCGCGTGGCAGAAGAAGTTCATGTTGAAGCTGCGGTTTGTGAGCGTGCGCAGCCGGCTGGCGTCCTGGATCACTTGCTCGCGCGAGAGCATGGCGCAGGCGTGTGAGCCGAGACCGCCTGCGTTCGACACCGAGGCGGTCAATTCGACCGTCGAGTTGCCCGCCATTGGCGCCAGGATGATCGGCAGGTCGATGTCCAGCATCTCCATCAGCCGGTGGCTCTGTCGCATCGAATTCAACTCCTTCACGCGCCGGACGCGCCATTCAGCGCGCTCAGGCTGACCTTCTGCTGCCCGAGCTCGTCGAAATTCTCCGGTGCGAGCCACCGCTCGAACGCTGCTTTGCGCGCCGGCCATTCGGAATCGAGCATCGAGAAGTAGGCCGTGTCGCGGTTGCGCCCCTTGGCGATCATATGCTGGCGCAGGATTCCCTCGAACTTGAACCCCAACCGTAACGCGGCGCGTCGTGACGCGGCATTGAGCGCGTTGCATTTCCACTCATAGCGCCGATAACCCAGCGTCTCGAACACGTAGCACGCGAGCAGATACTGCGCCTCGGTCGCGAGCCGCGTTCGCTGCAATTCCGGCGAATAGACTACATGACCGACCTCGCAGGAGCGCATGGCCGGCCGGATCTCCATCAGCGCGGCGATGCCGCGCGGTCGGCCGTCGGCATCAACGATCGCGTAGGAATAGGGATCGTCGAGCGGGATGCGTGACCCGATCCAGGCGGAAAACGTTTGGAAATCGCCGAACGGCCCATAAGACGACATGTAGGTCCAGACGTGGTCGTGCCCTTTCAACACGTCCCACAGCGCGATGTCGTGATGCTGCTCCAGCCGCTCAACGCGGCCGCAGGCCCCCGTGAGCGTGACCGCACCGGGACGCTGCGCCGGCGTGCCGTCCACCGGCGGCCCGACCGGAAGCGCCGGGTTCACGGACGTCAACCCGCTCACGACGCGCGGCTTCGCTTCATCGCTTCGCCGAAAATTGCATTGAGCTCCATATGCGGCGAAGCGTCGGCAAATGAATCGAACCTGCCTTCGTCCATGATCTGCTTGGCGGCGCGTATCACGGCGCCCCAGCCGACGCGCGCGAGCGTTCCGCCGACGCTGATCCGGCGCACGCCCATGGCCGCCACATCAGAAACGGTGAAGCCCAGGCTGGTGGACATCAGGAAGTTGACGGGCTTGGGCGCCACCGCCTTCACGACGGCTTCGATCTGCTCGCGCGTGCGCAAGCCGGGTGCGTAGAGGCAATCGGCACCGATGTCGGCATAGGCCTTGAGCCGTTTGATGGTCTCGTCGAGGTCGGGCCGGCCGACCAGGAAGCACTCGGCGCGCGCCGTGAACACCACCTCTCCGCCGGCGGCGTCGATGGCCTTGCGCGCGGCGCGCACGCGCGCCACGGCCTTGTCGAAATCGTAAAGCGGCGCGCCATGGTCCCCGGTCGAGTCCTCGATCGAGAGGCCGGCGACGCCGGTGTCGATGCAGAGCCGCACATTCTCGGCCACATCATCCGGCTCGTGTGCATAACCATTCTCGAAATCCGCGTTGACCGGCAGATCGGTCCCGGCGCTCAGCTCTCGCAAGTGACCCAGCATCATGTCGCGCCCGACGCCGTGGTCCGGGAGGCCTTGCACGAAAGCATAGCCCGCGCTGGTGGAGGCCAGGGCCTTGAACCCGAGGTGCTGCAGGTAGCGCGCCGACCCGACGTCCCATGGATTGGGGATGACGAAGCACCCGCTCTCGTGCAGCTTGCGGTAGTTACGACACTTTTCGTTGACGCTCGGCATTGCATTTCCCCGGCTGATTACGCGATAACATGCGCCCAAGAACGACCCCCTGGCAATTGAGATTAGCTCGCCGGGACCGTGAGTTATCCGCAAGTCTTTCGCGTCCGGGCGACACAGCCTTCGCGTAAGGAAAAAGGCTGGAGGAACGCATGCTGAAGACGATCCCCGGGTTCGACCGCATCGGCGAGGAGAATGCGTTCGCGGTGCTGGCGCGGGCGACCGCGCTGGCCGCGCAAGGCCGGGACATCATCAACCTCGGCATCGGCCAGCCTGATTTCCGCACGCCCGAACACATCGTCGAGGCAGCGGTAAAAGCGCTGCGCGACGGGCATCACGGCTACACGCCGGCGACGGGCATCCTGCCGTTGCGTGAGGCTGTCGCCGCCGACCTGCACAAACGCTTCAACGTCGAAGTGTCGCCCGACGAAGTCATGATCATGCCGGGCGGCAAGCCGACGATGTTCATGTCGATCCTGATGTTCGGCCAGCCGGGCGTCGAGATCCTCTACCCCGACCCGGGCTTTCCGATCTACCGCTCGATGATCGAGTTCACCGGCGCGCGGCCGGTGCCGGTGCCCGTCCGCGAGGAGAACGGCTTCGCCTTCTCGGCGGACGAAGTGCTCAAGCTGCTGACGCCGCAGTCGCGCCTGCTGATCCTCAACTCGCCGGCCAATCCCACCGGCGGCGTCACGCCGCGCCG
>Ga0182748_1001064_pt1 | contig 27593 bp, 4 predicted proteins | sample eDN3rd37CKraftOP_FD_128877 | JGI IMG/M metagenome (GOLD analysis project Ga0182748, IMG submission 128877) | Enriched Organic Plus compost microbial communities from Emeryville, California, USA - eDNA 3rd pass 37_C Kraft OP (version 2) (version 2) ...
CGACCTGCAATTGCAGACCGAGGAAGACGCCCGCGGCCGCCTGCGCCTGAACTTCGACTACGCCGCCGAACTGTTCGACGCCGCCAGCATCCAGCGCCTGGCCGACCAGTACGTGGCGCTGCTGCGCCAGGTGGTGGCACAACCGCAGCTGTGCCTGGGCGACATCGCCCTGGCGACGGACGCAGAACTGGCGCGCCTGGAACAGTGGGGCAGCGCGCCCTGCGAGCCGGCGCGCAGCTGGCTGCCGGAGCAGCTGGAACGCGCATTGCCGGCCCATGCCGAACGCGTGGCGCTGCAATGGGACGGCGGCGAACTCAGCCACGCCGAACTGCACGCCCAGGCCAACCGCCTGGCCCACTACCTGCGCGACAAGGGCGTGGGCCCCGACGTGCCGGTGGCCATCTGCGCCGAACGCTCGCCGCAGCTGCTGGTGGGCCTGCTGGCCATCCTCAAGGCCGGCGGCGCCTACGTGCCGCTGGACGCGGACTACCCCGCAGAACGCCTGGCCTACATGCTCGACGACTGCGGCGCCAGCCTGCTGCTGACCCAGTCCCACCTGCTGGAATGCCTGCCAAGCCTGGAAGGCGTCGCCACCCTGTGCTTCGACGGCCTCAAGTTGGACGGCTGGCCGGGCAGCGCGCCGGGCCTGCACCTGCACGGCGACAACCTGGCCTACGTCATCTACACCTCCGGCTCCACCGGCCAGCCCAAGGGCGTGGGCAACACCCACGCCGCCCTGGCCGAGCGCCTGCAATGGATGCAGGCCACCTATGCGCTGCGGGCCGACGACGTGCTGATGCAGAAGGCCCCGGTGAGCTTCGACGTCTCGGTGTGGGAATGCTTCTGGCCGCTGCTGGCGGGCTGCCGCCTGGTGCTGGCCGGCCCCGGCGAGCACCGCGACCCGGCGCGCATCGCCCAACTGGTGCGGCAGTTCGGCGTGACCACGCTGCACTTCGTGCCGCCGCTGCTGCAACTGTTCATCGACGAGCCGGGCGTGGAGGAATGCACCAGCCTGCGCCGCCTGTTCTCCGGCGGCGAGGCGCTGCCGGCGCAGCTGCGCGACCGGGTGCTGCAACGCCTGCCCGGCGTGGCCTTGCACAACCGCTACGGCCCGACGGAAACCGCGATCAACGTCACCCACTGGCACTGCTCGCTGGAGGATGGCGCGCGCTCGCCCATCGGCCGGCCGCTGGGCAACGTGGTCTGCCGCGTCCTCGACAGCGAGCTCAATCCGCTGCCGTCGGGCGCCGCCGGCGAGCTGTGCATCGGCGGCATCGGCCTGGCCCGCGGCTACCTGGGCCGCCCGGGGCTGAGCGCCGAACGCTTCGTCGCCGACCCGCTGGGCGCGCCCGGCGCACGGCTGTATCGCACCGGCGACCGCGTGCGCTGGAGCGAGCAGGGCGTGCTGGAATACCTCGGCCGCCAGGACCGCCAGGTGAAACTGCGCGGCTTCCGCATCGAGCTGGACGAAATCCGCGCGCGCCTGCTGGCCCAGCCCGGCGTGGCCCAGGCCGTGGTGCTGATCCGCCAGGCCGGCAACCTCGGCAGCCAACTGCTGGGCTACTACACCGCGACCGCCGATGCCCCGGCCAAGGCCGAACACGGCCAGGCCCTGCGCACCGCATTGCAGGCCGCATTGCCGGAATACATGGTGCCGGCGCAGCTCATGCGCCTGGACAGCATGCCCCTGGGCCCCAGCGGCAAGCTGGACCTCAAGGCCCTGCCCGAACCGAGCGGGCAGCAGCGCGAGCACGTCGCCCCGCGCGACGAGGTGGAACAGCGCCTGGCCGCCATCTGGAGCGAAGTGCTGGGCCTGCCGCAAGTGGGCCTGGACGACGACTTCTTCGAGCTGGGCGGCCACTCGCTGCTGGCCACCCGGATCGTCTCCCGGGCGCGCCAGGCTTTCGCCATCGAGCTGCCGCTGCGCGAGCTGTTCGACGCCAGCCGCCTGGGCGCCTTCGCCGAGCGGGTGCGCCAGCTGCGCGCCGCCGGCAGCCGCGACAGCCAGGGCGCGATCCGCCCGGTGGACCGCAGCCAGCGCGTGCCGCTGTCCTACTCGCAGCAGCGCATGTGGTTCCTCTGGCAACTGGAGCCGGGCAGCCCGGCCTACAACGTCGGCGGCATGGCGCGGCTGCGCGGCGCGCTGGATGTGGACTGCTTCGAGCGCGCCCTGCAGGCCCTGGTGCAGCGCCACGAGACCCTGCGCACCCGCTTCCCCAGCGTCGACGGCGTGCCGCATCAGCAGGTGCAGGCGGACAGCGGCCTGCGCATGCAGCGCCTGGACTTCACCCACCTCGACACCGAAGCCCGCCAGCAGGCCCTGCAGCAACTGGCCGACGACGAGGCGCACAAGCCCTTCGACCTTGAACAGGGCCCGCTGCTGCGGGTGTACATGGTCCGCCTGGCCGAGGACGAGCATTACCTGGTGGTGACTCTCCACCACATCGTCACCGAAGGCTGGGCCATGGACATCTTCGCCCGCGAGCTGAGCGCGCTCTACGAGGCCTTCCTGGCCGGCCGCGAATCGCCCCTGGCGCCGCTGCCGGTGCAATACCTGGACTACAGCCTGTGGCAGCGCGACTGGCTGGAAGCCGGCGAACGCCAGCGCCAGCTGGACTACTGGACCGCCCAGCTGGGCGACGAACACCCGGTGCTGGAACTGCCCGGCGACCGCCCGCGGCCGCCGGTGCAGAGCCACCGCGGCGACCTCTACCGCTTCGACCTGGCGCCGCAGCTGGCCGAGCGGGTACGCCGCTTCAATGCCGGCAACGGCCTGACCCAGTTCATGACCATGACCGCCGCCCTGGCCGTGCTGCTGTACCGCTACAGCGGCCAGCAGGACCTGCGCATCGGCGCGCCGGTGGCCAACCGCATCCGCCCGGAGAGCGAAGGGCTGATCGGCGCCTTCCTCAACACCCAGGTGCTGCGCTGCCGCCTCGACGGGCAGATGAGCGTGGCCGGGCTGCTGGAGCAGGTGCGGCAGACGGTGATCGACGGCCAGTCGCACCAGGACCTGCCCTTCGACCACCTGGTGGAGGCCCTGCAGCCGCCGCGCAGCGCCGCCTACAACCCGCTGTTCCAGGTGATGTGCAACGTCCAGCGCTGGGAGTTCCAGCAGACCCGCCAGTTGGCCGGGATGACAGTGGAGTACTGCGTCAACGACGCCCGCGCCACCAAGTTCGACCTCAACCTGGAAGTCACCGACCTCGACCAGCGCCTGGGCTGCTGCCTGACCTACAGCCGCGACCTCTTCGACGAGCCGCGCATTGCCCGCATGGCGCGCCACTGGCAGAACCTGCTGGCGGCGATGATCGCCGACCCGCAACAGCGCCTGGGCGAGCTGCCGATGCTGGATGCCGGCGAGCAGGATGCGCTGCTGACCTGCAGCGGGCCGCAACTGAGCGATACCCTGCACGGCCTGTTCGCCGCCCAGGCCGCGGCCACGCCGCAGGCCCCGGCGCTGACCTTCGCCGGCCAGAGCCTTAGCTACGCCGAGCTGGACGCCCGCGCCAACCGCCTGGCGCGCCTGCTGCGCGAACGCGGCGTGGGCCCGGAAGTGCGCGTTGGCCTGGCCCTGGAACGCTCGCTGGAAATGGTCGTCGGCCTGCTGGCGATCCTCAAGGCCGGCGGCGCCTACGTGCCGCTGGACCCGGAATACCCGCTGGAGCGCCTGCACTACATGATCGAGGACAGCGGCGTGCGCCTGCTGCTCGGCCAGCCGGCGCTGTTCGAGGCCCTGGGCGCGCTGCCCGAAGGCGTCGGCCGCTGCTGCCCGGCGCAGGAGGGCGCGGCCCTGGCAGCACTGGGCGACGGCCCGCTGCCGGCCTTCGCCCAGCCGCAGCACCTGGCCTACCTGATCTACACCTCCGGCTCCACCGGCAAGCCCAAGGGCGTGGCGGTGTGCCACGGCGAGATCGCCATGCACTGCCGCGCGGTGATCGAGCGCTTCGGCATGCGCGCCGACGACTGCGAGCTGCACTTCTATTCCATCAACTTCGACGCCGCCAGCGAACGCCTGCTGACGCCGTTGCTGTGCGGCGCCCACGTGGTGCTGCGGGCCCAGGGCCAATGGGGCGCCGAGGACATCTGCCAACTGATCGCCGAGCACCGGGTGAGCATCCTCGGCTTCACCCCCAGCTACGGCAGCCAACTGGCCCAGTGGCTGCAGACCCAGGGCCGGCAACTGCCGGTGCGCCTGTGCATCACCGGCGGCGAGGCGCTGACCGCCGAGCACCTGCAGCGCATCCGCCAGGCCTTCGCGCCGCGCTACTTCTTCAACGCCTACGGCCCGACGGAAACGGTGGTCATGCCCCTGGCGGCCCTGGCCCCGGAGCAGGTGGAAGCCGGCGCCGGCGTGCCCATCGGCAGCCTGGTGGGCGAGCGCAGCGCCTGCCTCCTCGACGCCGACCTGGCCCTGGTGCCCCAGGGCGCCGGTGGCGAGCTGTACGTCGGCGGCGCCGGCCTGGCCCGCGGCTACCACGAACGCCCGGCGCTGACCGCCGAACGCTTCGTGCCCGATCCCTTCGGCGCGCCCGGCGGGCGCCTGTACCGCACCGGCGACCGCGTGCGCCAGCGCGCCGACGGCCAGGTGGAATACCTCGGACGCATCGACCAGCAGGTGAAGATCCGCGGCTTCCGCATCGAGCTGGGCGAGATCGAGGCGCGCCTGCAGGAACACCCGCAGGTGCGCGAGGCCGCCGTGCTGGCCGTCGACGGGCCGAGCGGCAAGCAACTGGTGGGCTACGTGGGCTGCGCAGAGGCGGGCGCCGACGAGGCGGCCCAGGCCGACCTGCGCGAGGCGCTCAAGGCGCACCTCAAGCAGCAACTGCCGGACTACATGGTGCCGGCGCACCTGGTGCTGCTGGAGGGCCTGCCGCTGACCGCCAACGGCAAGCTCGACCGCCGCGCGCTGCCGGCGCCGGACGCCAGCCTTGGCCAGCGCGCCTACGAGGCCCCGCGCAGCGAGCTGGAACGCCAGCTGGCGGCGGTCTGGGGCGAGGTGCTGAACCTCGCCCAGGTCGGCCTGGACGACAACTTCTTCGAACTGGGCGGCGACTCCATCCTCTCCATCCAGGTGGTCAGCCGCGCCCGCCAGCAGGGCATCCAGTTCAGCCCGCGCGACCTGTTCCAGCACCAGAGCGTGCGCAGCCTGGCCGGCGTCGCCCGCAGCGCCGGCGCCAGCCTCGCCGAGCAGGGCGAAGTGCAGGGCGAGAGTGCGCTGACGCCGATCCAGCAGTGGTTCTTCGAACTGTCCCTGGAGAACCGCGCGCACTGGAACCAGTCGCTGCTGCTGGAGCCGCGCCAGGCGCTGGACGCCGAGCTGCTGCGCCAGGCCCTGCTGCAACTGGTCAAGCACCACGACGCCCTGCGCCTGACGTTCCGCCAGGAAGGCGGCCGCTGGCACGCCGAACACCGGGCTGCGGACGATGGCGCCTGGCTGCTATGGCAGGCGCAGGTGGCGAGCTTCGACGACTGCGCCGAAGTGTTCGAGCGCGCCCAGCGCAGCCTGGCCCTGGACGGCCCGCTGCTGCGCGCGGTGCTGGTGGACGGCCCCGGCGCCCAGCGTCTGCTGCTGGCGATCCACCACCTGGTGGTGGACGGCGTGTCCTGGCGCGTGCTGCTGGAAGACCTGCAGCAGGTTTATCGCCAACTCGCCGCCGGCGAAGCGCCGCAACTGCCGGCCAAGACCAGCGCCTTCCGCGACTGGACCGCGCGCCTGCAGGCCTACGCCGGCAGCGAGCCGCTGCGCGAGGAACTGCACTGGTGGCGCGGCCAACTGGACGGCGCCCCCGGCGCCTGGTTCTGCGACAACCCGCAAGGCCGCAACGACGAGGCCCTGGCCCGCAGCCTGAGCCTGCGCCTGGACCGCGAGCACACCCGCCAGCTGCTGCAACAGGCGCCGGCGGCCTACCGCACCCAGGTCAACGATCTGCTGCTGACCGCCCTGGCCCGCGTGCTCTGCCGCGTCAGCGGCGAGGCCTCGGTACTGGTGCAACTGGAAGGCCACGGCCGCGAGGCGTTGTTCGACGACATCGACCTCAGCCGCACGGTCGGCTGGTTCACCAGCGCCTTCCCGCTGCGCCTGGCGCCCGCCGGCGAGGCGGGCGAAGCGGGACTGGCGGCGTCGATCAAGGCGATCAAGGAACAGCTGCGCGCCGTGCCGCACAAGGGCCTGGGCCACGGCGTGCTGCGCCACCTGGGCGACGAGGCCGGGCGCCGCGCCCTGGCCGCGCTGCCGCAGCCGCGCATCACCTTCAACTACCTGGGCCAGTTCGACCAGAGCTTCACCGACGACGCCCTGTTCCACCCGCTGGACGAGCCCACCGGGGCCATCCACGACGCCGCCGCGCCGCTGCCCAACGAGCTGAGCGTGGACGGCCAGGTCTACGGCGGCGAACTGGTGCTGCGCTGGACCTACAGCGCCGAGCGCTACGAAGAGCAGACCATCGCCGAGCTGGCCAACGCCTACCGCGACGAACTGCAGGCGCTGATCGCCCACTGCCTGGACGACAAGGCCGGCGGCCTGACGCCTTCCGACTTCCCCCTGGCGCGCCTGAGCCAGGCGCAGCTGGACGCCCTGGCGGTGCCGGCGGCGCAGATCGACGACGTCTACCCGCTGACGCCCATGCAGGAGGGCCTGCTGCTGCACACCCTGCTGGAGCCGGGCACCGGCATCTACTACATGCAGGACCGCTACCGCATCGACAGCGAGCTGGACCGCGAGCGCTTCGCTGCCGCCTGGCAGGCCGTGGTGGCGCGCCACGAGGCGCTGCGCGCGTCCTTCTCGTGGAACGCCGGCGAGGCCATGCTGCAGGTGATCCACAAGCCCGGCCGGCTGCGCATCGAGTTCCTCGACTGGAGCGAGCTGCCCGCCGACGGCCACGAGGAACGCCTGCAGGCCCTGCACAAGAAGGAGCGCGAGGCCGGTTTCGACCTGCTCAACGAGCCGCCCTTCCACCTGCGCCTGATCCGCCTGGGCGCGGCGCGCTACTGGTTCATGATGAGCAACCACCACATCCTCATCGACGCCTGGTGCCGCGGCCTGCTGATGAGCGACTTCTTCGAGATCTACGCCGCCCTGGGCGAGGGCCGCGCGCCGCAACTGCCGGCCGCGCCGCGCTACCGCGACTACATCGCCTGGCTGCAGCGCCAGGACCTGGAGCATTCGCGCCGCTGGTGGCAGCAGAACCTGAACGGCTTCGAGCGCGCCACCTACATCCCCAGCGACCGGCCGATCCTCCACGAGCGCGCCGGGGAAAGCGGCGGGATGATAGTGGGCGACCGCTACACCCGCCTGGACGCCGCCGACGGCGCGCGCCTGCGCGAACTGGCGCAGCGCTACCAGCTCACCGTCAACACCTTCGCTCAGGCGGCCTGGGCCCTGGTGCTGCGGCGCTACAGCGGCGAGCGCGACCTGCTGTTCGGCGTCACCGTGGCCGGGCGCCCGGTGGGCCTGCCGCAGATGCAGCGCACCGTGGGGCTGTTCATCAACAGCATCCCACTGCGCGTGCAGCTGCCGGCGCCCGGCGCGCGGCAGACGGTGCGCGACTGGCTGACCGGGCTGTTCGAACGCAACCTGGAGCTGCGCGAGCACGAGCACCTGCCGCTGGTGAGCATCCAGGAAGCCAGCGAACTGCCCAAGGGCCAGCCGCTGTTCGACAGCCTCTTCGTGTTCGAGAACGCCCCGGTGGAAGTGGCGGTGCTGGACCGCGCGCAGAGCCTGAAGGCCAGCTCCGATTCCGGGCGCACCCACACCAACTTCCCGCTCACCGTGGTCTGCTACCCCGGCGACGACCTGGGCCTGCACCTGTCCTACGACCAGCGCTACTTCGAGGCGCCGACCATCGAGCGCCTGCTCGGCGAGTTCAAGCGCCTGCTGCTGGCCCTGGCCGACGGCTTCCATGGCGACGTGGCCGAGTTGCCGCTGCTGGGGGCCGAGGAACGGCGCTTCCTGCTGGAAGACTGCAACCGCAGCGAGCACGCCTACCCGCTGGAGCAGGGCTACGTGCGCCTGTTCGAAGCGCGGGTGGCCGCGCACCCGCAGCGCATCGCCGCCAGTTGCCTGGACCAGCAGTGGAGCTACGCCGAGCTGAACCGCCGCGCCAACCGCCTGGGCCACGCGCTGCTGGCCGCCGGCGTCGGCTTCGACCAGCCGGTGGCCCTGCTCGGCGAGCGCGGCCTGGACCTGCTGGGCATGATCGTCGGCAGCTTCAAGGCCGGCGCCGGCTATCTGCCGCTGGACCCGGCGCACCCGACGCAGCGCCTGACGCGCATCCTCGAACTCAGCCGCACGCCGGTACTGGTGTGCAGCGCCGCCTGTCACGAACAGGCCCTGGCGCTGCTCGCCGAGCTGGGCTGCGGCGGTCGCCCGCGCCTGCTGGTGTGGGACGAGGTGCAGCACGGCGCGGCCGCCGAGCACGACCCGCAGCGCTACAGCGGGCCGCGCAACCTGGCCTACGTGATCTACACCTCCGGCTCCACCGGCCTGCCCAAGGGCGTGATGGTGGAACAGGCCGGCATGCTCAACAACCAGTTGAGCAAGGTGCCGTATCTGGCGCTGGGCGAGGGCGACGTGATCGCCCAGACCGCCTCGCAGAGCTTCGATATCTCGGTCTGGCAGTTCCTCGCCGCGCCGCTGTTCGGCGGCCGCGTGGCCATAGTGCCGAACGCCATCGCCCAGGACCCGCAGGCCCTGCTGGAACACGTGGTGGAGCAGGGCGTGAGCGTGCTGGAAAGCGTGCCCTCGCTGATCCAGGGCATGCTCGCCGAGGAACACAAGGCGCTGCCCGGCCTGCGCTGGATGCTGCCCACCGGCGAGGCCATGCCGCCGGAACTGGCGCGGCACTGGCTGCAACGCTACCCGCAGGTGGGCCTGGTCAACGCCTACGGCCCGGCGGAATGCTCGGACGACGTGGCCTTCTTCCGCGTCGACGCGGCCTCCACCGAGGCCACCTACCTGCCCATCGGCAGCCCCACCGACAACAACCAGCTGTACCTGCTGGATGCCGAAGGCGACTTCGAGCTGGTGCCGCTGGGCGCGGTGGGCGAGCTGTGCGTGGCCGGCACCGGCGTCGGCCGCGGCTACGTCGGCGACCCGCTGCGCACGGCCCAGGCCTTCGTCCCGCACCCGTTCGGGGCGCCGGGCGAGCGCCTGTACCGCACCGGCGACCTGGCGCGGCGCCGCGCCGACGGCGTGCTGGAGTACGTCGGGCGCGTCGACCACCAGGTGAAGATCCGCGGCTTCCGCATCGAACTGGGCGAGATCGAGGCGCGCCTGCACGAGCTGCCGGAGGTGCGCGAGGCCGCCGTGGCGGTGCAGGAAAGCGCCACCGGCAAGTACCTGGTCGGCTACCTGGTGCCCGCCACAGCGGTGGCCGAGGAGGGCGCCTGGCTCGAACAGGTGCGCCAGCACCTGCGCGCCGACCTGCCGGACTACATGGTGCCGCTGCACTGGCAGGTGCTGGCGCGCATGCCGCTCAACGCCAACGGCAAGCTCGACCGCAAGGCCCTGCCGGCGCTGGATATCGGCCAGGCCCTGGCGCACGCCTACCAGGCGCCGCGCACGGAGCTGGAAGGCACCCTGGCGCAAATCTGGGCCGAGGTGCTCAAGGTCGAGCGCGTCGGCGTGCTGGACAACTTCTTCGAACTGGGCGGGCACTCGCTGCTGGCCACGCAGATCGCCTCGCGGGTGCAGAAGGCCCTGCAACGCAACGTGCCGCTGCGGGCCATGTTCGAGTGCAGCACGGTGGAGGAGCTGGCCAGCTACATCGAGGCCCAGGCCGCCAGCGCCATCGACGAGCGCAAGGCGGCGCGCCTGGACGACCTGATGTCGCAGCTGGAAATGCTCTAGCCCGGCACTTGCCGCGGGGCCGCCGAGGCCCCGCGGAGGTATCGCGAAACACCTGCAGCCCACGCGCGGTTCGTCGCGCGCAGGCCGCCCTGCGTCCGCGGAAAGAGCGCCGGGGCAGGGCGCGGCCGGCGGTAAATCCCGAGCGCCGCGCTGCGTTATCCACTACAGCCGCTCCGCCATCGCGGGGCACCCGTCAACCGTGGCACACCACCACGTCTCGAGGTTGAAGACATGCAAGTCGCTACCAGCGTCATCGATGACCAGCCTGCCCATGCCGAACCGGCCGCGGGCGAAACCCTCTACGAATTCAGCGAGTCGCCGCTGCTGGCGCGCCAGCGCCACCAGGAATCCAACGCGCGCAGTTACCCGCGGCGCATCCCCCTGGCGCTGAAGAAGGCCCGCGGGCTGTACGTCGAGGACGTCGAGGGCCGTCGCTTCATCGACTGCCTGGCCGGCGCCGGCACCCTGGCCCTGGGCCACAACCACCCGGTGGTAATCGAGGCGATCCAGCAGGTGCTGGCCGACGAACTGCCGCTGCACACCCTGGACCTGACCACCCCGGTGAAGGACGCCTTCGTCCAGGACCTGTTCGGCCTGCTGCCGCCACAGCTGGCGCGCGAGGCGAAGATCCAGTTCTGCGGGCCCACCGGCGCCGACGCCGCGGAAGCTGCGCTCAAGCTGGTGCGCACCGCCACCGGGCGCAGCACCGTGTTGTCGTTCCAGGGCGGCTACCACGGCATGACCCAGGGCGCCCTGGGGCTGATGGGCAACCTCGGGCCGAAGAAGGCCCTGGGCGCGGTGCTGGGCAACGGCGTGCAGTTCCTGCCGTACCCCTACGACTACCGCTGCCCCTTCGGCCTCGGCGGCGAGGCCGGGGTGCGCGCCAACCTGCACTACCTGGAGAGCGTGCTGAGCGACCCGGAAAGCGGCGTGCCGCTGCCGGCGGCGGTGGTGGTGGAAGTGGTGCAGGGCGAGGGCGGCGTGGTGCCCGCCGACCTGCAGTGGCTGCGCGGCCTGCGACGCATCACCGAGAAGGCCGGGGTGGCGCTGGTGATCGACGAGATCCAGACCGGCTTCGGCCGCACCGGGCGCATGTTCGCCTTCGAGCACGCCGGCATCGTCCCCGACGTGGTGCTGCTGTCCAAGGCCATCGGCGGCAGCCTGCCGCTGGCGGTGGTGGTCTACCGCGACTGGCTGGACACCTGGCAGCCCGGCGCCCACGCCGGCACCTTCCGCGGCAACCAGATGGCCATGGCCGCCGGCTCCGCGGTGATGCGCTACCTGAAGGAGCACGATGTGCCCGGCCATGCCGCGGCCATGGGCGAGCGCCTGGCCGAGCACCTGCGCATCCTCCAGCGCAGCTACCCGCAGCTGGGCGACATCCGCGGCCGCGGGCTGATGCTCGGGGTGGAAGTGGTCGACGCCGAAGGTGCCGCCGACAGCCTCGGCCACCCGCCGGCCAACCCCGCGCTGGCCTCGCGCATCCAGCGCGAATGCCTGCGCCGCGGGCTGATCCTCGAACTGGGCGGCCGCCACGGCGCAGTGGTGCGCTTCCTGCCGCCGCTGATCATCAGCGCCGAGCAGATCGACGAAGTAGCCCGCCGCTTCGCCCGCGCGCTGGCTGCGGCGGTGCCTGCCGGCAAATTGTAGGAGCGGGCCCTGCCCGCGAAATCGCGCGCAGGGCGCGCTCCTACAGGCTGACGCCGAGCTCCCCGCCCACGCCGAACGGCCCCCTCTCGTTTGCGAGCGACCCTGGTGATGGGTATCGCTTCGCTCAACCCATCCTACGGGGCTTTCCTGAAACTGTAGGAGCGGGCCCTGCCCGCGAATCGCGCGCAGGGCGCGCTCCTACAGGGGAATGGCGCGGGTGGGGCAGCGTAGGAGCGGATCTTATCCGCGAATCGCGCCGGAACCCCCGGCTATCGCGGACAAGGTTCGCTCCTACGAAGAGCCTCAGCACCTAATTTTCCCCCAACCCACTTCGTTAACCCATAGCGGCCACCCCGGGGCGGCCGGCCCATCCAGTTGAGGAAAGCGCAATGACTTCTGTATTCGACCGCGAAGACATCCCATTCGAAGTGGTGGTGAACCACGAGGAGCAGTACTCCATCTGGCCGCAGTACAAGGAAATCCCCGCCGGCTGGCGCGCCGTGGGCAAGAGTGGGCTGAAGAAGGACTGCCTGGCCTATATCGAGCAGGTCTGGACCGACATGCGCCCGCTGAGCCTGCGCCAGCACATGGACAAGGCGGCCGGCTGAGTGGCGCTGCGACTCTTCTGCCTGCCGTACTCCGGCGCCAGCGCCATGGTCTACAGCCGCTGGCGGCGCAAGCTGCCGGCCTGGCTGCAGCTGCGCCCGGTGGAACTGCCGGGGCGCGGCGCGCGCATGGCCGAGCCGCTGCACACCGACCTGGCCGGCCTGGCCCGGCAACTGGCCCGCGAGCTGCACGACGAAGTGCGCCAGGGCCCCTACGCGGTACTCGGCCACAGCCTGGGCGCGCTGCTCGCCTGCGAGCTGCTCTACGCCCTGCGCGAGCTGGGCAGCCCGACGCCCCTGGGGCTGTTCGCCTCGGGCACGGCGGCGCCGTCGCGGCGCGCGGAATACGACCGCGGCTTCGCCGAGCCGAAGAGCGACGCCGAGCTGATCGCCGACCTGCGCGACCTGCAGGGCACCCCCGAGGAAGTGCTGGCCAACGCCGAGCTGATGAGCCTGACGCTGCCCATCCTGCGCGCCGACTTCCTGCTCTGCGGCAGCTACCGCCATCAGCGCCGCGCGCCGCTGGCCTGCCCCATCCAGGTGCTCGGCGGCCGCGCCGACAAGGCCAGCGAGGAACAGCTGCTGGCCTGGGGCGAGGAAACCTGCGCCGACTTCGAACTGCAACTGTTCGACGGCGGGCACTTTTTCATCCATGAGCAGGAGGCCACCGTGCTGCCCTGCATCGAGCGGCGCCTGCAACGCTGGCGCGCGGGCGAGGGTTCGCTCGCTCCGCTGGCGCAAGCCGCGACCTTCTGAGCCCATCGGCAACGCGCGGGCCGGGTGCTGGCGACGGCACCCGGCTTTCGCCGCCTCCTGCTTATAACTATTTGATATTTAGGTAGAAATTATTTCCTGCCGGCAGTCCCGATCAGCGCCGCGAAGCTAATTTTCCGCCGTTCCTGTCCGTTCCCCATGAGCCCACTCGAGCCCTGGCGCTCGTTGCCCACGTGCACGGAAGAAGACAGATGAACGCAGAACAGTCCCTGAAACTCGCCCGCCGCTTCATAGAGCTGCCCCTGGAAAAACGCCGGATGTTCCTGGACAGCCTGGCCGCGGAAGGCGTCGACTTCTCGCTGTTCCCGATTCCGGCCGGGGTGGAGAGCGTCGAGCGCAAGCGGCCTTCCTACGCCCAGCAGCGCATGTGGCTGCTCTGGCAGCTGGACCCGCACAGCGGCGCCTACAACCTGCCCGGCGCCGTGCGCCTGCAGGGGGCGCTGGACCGCCAGGCCCTGGAGCGCGCCTTCACCAGCCTGGTGGAGCGCCACGAGACCCTGCGCAGCGTCTTCGTCCCGGATGCGGACGGCACCCCGTTGCTGGCGCCCATGCCCGGCGAGCTGCGCGTGGCCTACGAGGACTTCAGCGCCCTGGCCGCGGACGAGCGGGAAGCGCGCGTGCGCGAGGAAGCCCAGCACGAGTCGCTGCAGAGCTTCGACCTGGGCCGCGGCCCGCTGCTGCGGGTGCGCCTGATCCGCCTGGGCGAGCAGGAACACGTGCTGCTGCTGACGCTGCACCACATCGTCTCCGACGGCTGGTCGATGAACCTGCTGATCGAGGAATTCGGCCGCTTCTACAGCGCCTACGCCGAGGGCCGCGAGGCGCAGCTGTCGGCGCTGCCGGTGCAGTACGCCGACTACGCCCTGTGGCAGCGCAGCTGGCTGGAGGCCGGCGAGCAGGAGCGCCAGCTGGACTACTGGCGCAAGCAGCTCGGCGAGCGCCACCCGGTGCTGGAACTGCCGGCCGACCACCCGCGCCCGGCCCAGGCCAGCTACCGCGGCGCCCGCTACGAATTCGCCGTGGAACCGGCGCTGGCCGAAGCGCTGCGCGCCGCCGCGCGGCAGCAGGGGTTGACGCTGTTCATGCTGCTGCTGGGCGGCTTCGACGTGCTGCTGCAACGCTACAGCGGCGAGGGCGACCTGCGCGTCGGCGTGCCCATCGCCAACCGCAACCGCGCCGAGGCGGAGGGGCTGATCGGCCTGTTCGTCAACACCCAGGTGCTGCGCGCGGTATTTGACGCGCAGACGCCGGTGCGGGACCTGCTGGCCCAGGTGCGCGACAGCGTGCTGGGCGCCCAGGCCCACCAGGACCTGCCGTTCGAACGCCTGCTGGATGCCTTCCAGGTGGAGCGCAGCCTCAGCCACAGCCCGCTGTTCCAGGTGATGTACAACCATCAGCCGCAGGTGGCCGACATCGAGGCTCTGGACGACGTGGCTGGACTTCGCCTGAGCCGCCTGGACTGGCAGAGCCGCACCACCCAGTTCGACCTTTCCCTGGACACCTACGAGAAGGGCGGCCGCCTGTACGCCGCGCTGACCTACGCCACCGACCTGTTCGAGGCGGCGACCATCGAACGCATGGCGCGGCACTGGCAGAACCTGCTGCGGGCGATGATCGACGACCCGCAGCGCGCGGTCGGCGAGCTGCCGATGCAGGATGCCGGCGAGCGCGAACTGATCCTGCAGCAGTGGAACGCCACGGCCGTCGAATACCCGCTGCAACGCGGCGTGCACCAGCTGTTCGAAGAACAGGCCGAGCGCTACCCGGATGCGCCGGCGCTGGCCTTTGGCGAACAACGCCTGAGCTATGCCGAGCTAAATGCCCGCGCCAACCGCCTGGCCCATGCGCTGATCGAACGCGGCGTCGGCCCGGACAGCCTGGTGGGCATCGCGGTGGAGCGCTCCATCGAGATGGTCGTCGGGCTGATGGCGGTCCTCAAGGCCGGCGGCGCCTACGTGCCGCTGGACCCGGAATACCCCGCCGAGCGCCTGGCCTACATGCTGGAAGACAGCGGCGTGAAGCTGCTGCTGAGCCAGTCGCACCTCGACCTGCCGCTGGCCGAGGGCGTGCAGCGTATCGATCTGGATCAGGACGGCGACTGGCTGGAAGGCTACAGCGAGGCCAATCCCGCTGTGGTTCTGGACGGTGAGAACCTCGCCTACGTGATCTACACCTCCGGTTCTACCGGCAAGCCGAAAGGCGCGGGCAACCGCCATCGCGCGCTGACCAACCGGCTGTGCTGGATGCAGGAAGCCTACGGCCTGGATGCCAGCGATACCGTGTTGCAGAAAACGCCCTTCAGCTTCGATGTCTCAGTCTGGGAGTTCTTCTGGCCGCTGATGACCGGCGCTCGCCTGGTCGTCGCGGCGCCGGGCGATCACCGCGACCCGGCGAAGCTGGTGGAGCTGATCAACCGCGAAGGCGTCACCACGCTGCACTTTGTGCCCTCGATGCTGCAGGCCTTCCTGCAGGACGCCGCAGTTACCAGTTGCTCCAGCCTGAAACGCATCATCTGCAGCGGCGAGGCGCTGCCGGTGGATGCCCAGCAACAGGTTTTCGCCAAGCTGCCGCAAGCCGGCCTGTACAACCTCTACGGCCCCACCGAAGCTGCCATCGACGTTACACACTGGACTTGCGTGGAGGAGGGCAAGGACGCCGTCCCGATCGGCCAGCCCATCGCCAACCTGGGCTGCCATATCCTCGACGGCAATCTGGAACCCGTGCCGGTAGGCGTACTGGGCGAGCTGTACCTGGCCGGCGAAGGTCTGGCCCGCGGCTACCACCAGCGCCCGGCGCTGACCGCCGAACGCTTCGTCGCCAGCCCCTTCGTGGCCGGCGAGCGCATGTACCGCACCGGCGACCTGGCGCGCTACCGCGCCGACGGCGTGATCGAATATGCCGGCCGCATCGACCACCAGGTGAAGCTGCGTGGCCTGCGCATCGAACTGGGCGAGATCGAGGCGCGGCTGCTGGAGCACGAATCGGTGCGCGAAGCGGCGGTGCTGGCCGTGGATGGCAAGCAACTGGTCGGCTACGTCGTGCTCGATGCCGAGCAGGACGACTGGCGTGAAATCCTGGCCGCGCATCTGGCCGCCAGCCTGCCGGAATACATGGTCCCGGCGCAGTGGCTGGCCCTGGAGCAGATGCCCCTGAGCCCCAACGGCAAACTGGACCGCAAAGCCCTGCCCAAGCCCGACGCAACGCTGGCCCAGGCCATCGCGCCGCGCAACGAGGTGGAACAGCGTCTGGCGGCCATCTGGCAGGACCTGCTGAGCATCCCCCAGGTCGGCCTGGACGACAACTTCTTCGCCCTGGGCGGCGATTCCATCATCGCCATCCAGGTGGTCAGCCGGGCGCGCCAGGCCGGGCTGCAACTGAGCCCGCGCGACCTGTTCCAGCACCAGAGCGTGCGCGGCCTGGCCCAGGTCGCCCAGCCCCTGACGGCTACTCCGGTGGAACAGGCACCAGCCCATGGCGAGGCGGCGTTGGCGCCGGTGCAGCACTGGTTCTTCGAGCAGGCCATCCCCGAGCGCCAGCACTGGAACCAGTCGCTGCTGCTGCAAGCCCGCCAGCCGCTGGATGGCGAACGCCTGGAGCGGGCGCTGCTGCGCCTGCTGGCGCACCACGACGCCCTGCGCCTGCGTTTCCGTGAAGAAGACGGCGTGTGGCACCAGGCCTATGCCGAACAGGCCGAAAGCCCGCTGTGGCGCCGCCAGGCCACTTCGCCCGAGGCGCTGGCCGCGCTCTGCGAAGAAGCCCAGCGCAGCCTGGACCTGCAGCAGGGCCCGCTGCTGCGCGCGCTGCTGGTGGACCTGGCCGACGGCGGCCAGCGCCTGCTGCTGGCGATCCACCATCTGGTGGTGGACGGTGTGTCCTGGCGCATCCTGCTGGAAGATCTGCAGCACCTGTACGCACAGCCGGACGCCGAGCTGCCGCCGCGCAGCAGCGCCTACCAGGCCTGGACCCGCCAGTTGCAGGAACAGGCCCGACAACGCCAAGGCGAGCTGGCCTACTGGCAGGCGCAACTGGCCGACGCCCCGCGCAGCCTGCCATGCGACAACCCGCAAGGCGCGCTGGAGAACCGCTACGAACGCAAGCTCGCCCTGACCCTCGACGCCGAGCGCACCCGCCAGTTGCTGCAGGAAGCCCCGGCGGCCTACCGCACCCAGGTCAACGACCTGCTGCTGACTGCCCTGGCCCGGGTGATCTGCCGCTGGAGCGGCGAGGCCAGCGTGCTGGTGCAACTGGAAGGCCACGGCCGCGAGGACCTGGGCGGCGGGCTGGACCTGAGCCGCAGCGTCGGCTGGTTCACCAGCCTGTTCCCGCTGCGCCTGGCCCCGGCCGCCGACCTCGGCGCCTCGATCAAGGCAATCAAGGAACAACTGCGCGGCGTGCCGGACAAGGGCGTCGGCTACGGCCTGCTGCGCTACCTGGCCGGCGCCGAAAGCGCCCAGGCCCTGGCGGCGCTGCCGCAGCCGCGCATCACCTTCAACTACCTGGGCCAGTTCGACCGCCAGTTCGACGAAAGCGCGCTGCTGGTGCCGGCTGCGGAAAGCGCCGGCCAGGCCCAGGACCCGCGCGCACCGCTGGCCAACTGGCTGAGCATCGAAGGCCAGGTCTACGGCGGCGAGCTGAACCTGAGCTGGGCGTTCAGCCAGGAGATGTTCGCAGAGGCCAGCGTGCAGCGCCTGGTGGACGACTACGCGCGCGAGCTGCAAGCGCTCATCGACCACTGCCGCGACCCGCGCCACGCCGGGGCGACGCCCTCGGACTTCCCCCTGGCCGGCCTGGACCAGGCGCAACTGGACGCGCTGCCGCTGGACCTGGCCTCGGTGCAGGACCTCTACCCGCTGTCGCCGATGCAGCAGGGTATGCTGTTCCACAGCCTCTATGCGCGGGAGGAGGGCGACTACGTCAACCAGCTGCGGGTGGACGTGGAGGGGCTGGACGTCGAGCGCTTCCGCGATGCCTGGCAGGCCGTGGTGGCGCGCCACGAGGTGCTGCGGGCCGGCTTCCTCGGCACCCTGGAGCGCCCGCTGCAGTGGGTCCGGCGGCAACTGCAGGTGCCCTTCGCGGTGCTCGACCTGCGCGGCCGCGACGACCTGCCGGCGGAACTGCAGCGCCTGGCCCTGGCCGAGCGCCGCCGCGGCTTCGACCTGGCCGACGAGCCGCTGCTGCGCCTGACACTGGTGCGCACCGGCGAGCACAGCCATCACCTGATCCACACCCACCATCACATCCTGCTGGACGGCTGGAGCAATTCGCGGCTGCTCGGTGAGGTGCTGCAGCACTATGCCGGGCAGGCGCCCACGGCACCGGCGGGGACCTTCCGCGACTACATCGGCTGGCTGCAGCGGCGCGACCTGCAGGCCGAAGAGAGCTTCTGGAAGGAACAACTGGCCGAGCTGGAGTCGCCGACGCGGCTGCTCCTGTCGCTGCCCGCCGCGGACGCTGCGCAGGCCGGCCACGGCCTGCTGCGGCGCGACCTGGAGCGCCCGGCCAGCGAGCGCCTGCGGGCCTTCGCCCAGCGCCAGAAGGTGACCGTCAACACCCTGGTGCAGGCCGCCTGGCTGCTGTTGCTGCGCCGTTACACCGGGCAGGACACGGTGTGCTTCGGCGCCACCGTGGCGGGCCGCCCGACGGAGCTGGCCGGTATCGAGGAACAGGTCGGCCTGTTCATCAATACCCAGCCGGTGGTCGGCAGCCCGCAGGCGGAACAGACGGTGGCCGAGTGGGTGGCCCAGGTCCAGGCGCGCAGCCTGGCCCTGCGCGACTTCGAGCACACCCCGCTGTACGAGGTGCAGAGCTGGGCCGGGCGCGGCGGCGAAGCGCTGTTCGACAGCCTGCTGGTGTTCGAGAACTACCCGGTGGCCGAGGCCCTGCAACAGGGCGCCCCGGCCGGGCTGCGCTTCGGCGAGGTGGACAACCGCGAGCAGACCAACTACCCGCTGACCCTCGGCGTGCACCTGGGCGCCACCCTGGCGCTGCACTTCAACCACGACGCCCGCGTCCTGCCGGCAAGCGTGATCGCACGCCTGGCCGAGCATTTCGTCAACCTGCTGGTGGCGTTGTGTGAAAACCCGCAGGCGCGCCTGGCCGAGCTGGAAATGCTCGGTGAGGCGGAGAGGGCGCAGATTCTGCAACGCTGGGACCACACCGCGGATCACTACCCGAGCGACCGCTACATCCACCAACTGGTGGCGGACCGTGCAGCGGAGACGCCGGATGCGGTGGCGGTGATCTTCGCCGACCAGCCGCTGACCTATGGCGAGCTGGATACCCGGGCCAACCGCCTGGCCCATCGCCTGATCGAGCTGGGCGTGGGCCCGGAAGTGCGGGTGGCCATCGCCATGCGCCGTTCGGTGGAGACCATGGTGGCCTTCCTTGCCGTGCTGAAGGCGGGCGGTGCCTACGTGCCGCTGGACGTGGCCTATCCACGTGAGCGCCTGCTGTACATGATGCAGGACTGCGCGGCAGCGCTGGTGCTGACCCAGAGCGATCTGAAAAGCCAACTGCCGCTGCCGGAAGGACTGCCGACCCTGGCCGTGGATCGCGCCGAGGAGTGGCAATCCCGTCCCGCTACCGCGCCGAGCGTGGCATTGCACGGCGACAACCTGGCCTACGTGATCTACACCTCCGGTTCCACTGGCCTGCCCAAGGGTGTGGCGGTGTCCCACGGGCCGCTGGTGTCGCATATCCGCGCCACCGGTGAACGCTACGAGACGAACCCTTCGGACTGCGAACTGCACTTCATGTCCTTCGCCTTCGACGGCGCCCATGAAGGCTGGATGCACCCGTTGATCAACGGCGCACGGGTTCTGATCCGCGACGACAGCCTGTGGCTGCCGGAGCAGACCTACGCGCAGATGCACCGTCATCAGGTCACTTTGGCGGTGTTCCCGCCGGTGTACCTGCAACAACTGGCCGAACACGCCGAGCGTGACGGCAACCCGCCGCCGACGCGGGTGTACTGCTTCGGCGGCGATGCCGTGCCGCAGGCGAGCTACGACCTGGCCTGGCGCGCCTTGCGCCCGCAATACCTGTTCAACGGCTACGGCCCGACAGAAACGGTAGTGACACCGTTGCTGTGGAAGGCTCGCAAGGAAGACCCGTGCGGCGGCGCCTATGCACCGATCGGCACGCTGCTGGGCAAACGTCGCGGCTACGTGCTGGACGCCGAGCTGAACCTGCTGCCGGTAGGCCTGGCGGGTGAGCTATACCTGGGCGGCGAGGGCGTGGCGCGAGGCTATCTGGAGCGCCCGGCACTGACCGCCGAACGCTTCGTGCCGGACCCCTTCGGCAATGGCGAGCGCGTCTACCGCAGCGGCGACCTGACCCGTGCTCGACCGGACGGCGTGGTGGATTACCTGGGCCGCGTGGATCATCAGGTGAAAATCCGCGGCTTCCGCATCGAACTGGGTGAAATCGAAGCCCGCCTGCTGGAGCAGGACGCGGTGCGCGAGGCAGTGGTACTGGCCCGCGACGGCGCCAGCGGCAAGCAACTGGTGGGCTACGTGGTGCCGACCGAACCGATCCCGGTCGAACAACGGCACGCCCTGCGCGATGAGCTGAAAGCGGCGCTGAAGGGCAGCCTGCCGGAGTACATGGTGCCCACGCAGTTGCTGTTCCTCGAAACGCTGCCGCTGACGCCCAACGGCAAACTGGACCGCAAGGCACTGCCGCAGCCGGACATCAGCGAGCTGCAGCAGGACTACGTGGCGCCGAGCAGCGAGCTGGAGCAGCGCCTGGCGGCGATCTGGCAGGCAGTGCTGAAACTACCGCGGGTAGGGCTGAAGGACAACTTCTTCGACCTGGGCGGCCACTCGCTGCTGGCCACTCAGGTCACTGCGCGGGCGCAGGACGAACTGGGCGTGAACCTGCCCCTGGCGCTGATGTTCCAGAGCGAAACCCTGGAGGCCTACGCGGCCTCGGTGGCGCAGTACGCCCCCAGCAGCGACGCGGACTTCGACGATCTCCGCGACTTCATGACCGAACTCGAGGCAGTGTGACATGCAACCCGACAAGAACCTGGACCTGGCCCAACGCTTCGTTCGCCTCCCCCTCGAGCAACGCCGGCTGTTCTTCCAGAAGCTGGTGTCGAAGAACATCGGCCTGTCGCAGCTGCCGATCCCCGTCACCCGCCACGAGGTCGCGGCGCTGCCGCTGTCCTATGCGCAACAGCGCCAGTGGTTCCTCTGGCAGATGGCGCCGCAGAGCGCGGCCTACCACATCCCGGCGGTGCTGCGGCTGCGTGGCCGCCTGGACCTGGGCGCCCTGTGGCGCAGCTTCGAGACGCTGATCGCGCGCCACGACACGCTGCGCACCCGCTTCCGCCAGGAGCAGGACCAGGCCGTGCAGCTGGTGGACGCCGAACTGCCGTTCGAGCTGCCCTGCGAAACGCTGGTGGGGTGCGGCGAAGAGGTCCTGCAGGCCCATATCGAGGCGGAAATCCAGGCGCTGTTCGACCTCCAGCGCGGCCCGCTGCTGCGGGTGAAGCTGCTGCGCCTGGCAGCGGACGATCACGTGCTGGTGCTGACCCTGCATCACATCATCGCCGACGGCTGGTCCATGGCGCGGATGGTCGACGAGCTGGTGCAGCTGTACGCGGCGTACAGCGAAGGACGCGAGGCGAACCTGGCGGAACTGCCGATCCAGTACGCCGACTACGCCCTGTGGCAGCGCTGCTGCATGGAGGCCGGCGAGCGCGAGCGCCAGCTGGCCTACTGGCGCGAACAGCTGGGCGGCGAGCAGCTGCCGCTGGAGTTGCCCAGCGACCGCTCGCGGCCGGCGGAGCAGAGCTATCGCGGCGGCGAGGTGGACATCCCGCTGCCCGACGAGCTGGCCCACAGGCTGCGCGAACTGGCCCAGCGCCGCGGCGTGACCCTGTTCATGCTGCTGCTGGCGTCCTTCCAGAGCCTGCTGAACCGCCATTCCGGGCAGGCCGACATCCGCGTGGGCGTGCCCATCGCTAACCGCACCCGGGTGGAAACCGAGGGGCTGGTCGGCTTCTTCGTCAACACCCAGGTGCTGAAGGCGGAGTTCGCGCTGCACACCACCTTCGACGACCTGCTGGCCCAGGTGAAGCAGCGTTCGCTGGAGGCCCAGGCCTACCAGGAGCTGCCCTTCGAACAACTGGTGGAGGCACTGCAGCCCGAGCGCGACCTGAGCCACAGCCCGCTGTTCCAGGTGATGTACAACCACCAGAGCGAGAGCCGCGGCCAGGCGCGGGAGCTGCCCGGCCTCAGCGTCGAGAGCCTGCCGCGCGAGGCGCGTACCGCGCAGTTCGACCTGACCCTCGACACCTTCGAGTCCGAGCGCGGGCTGCGCGCCTCGCTGACCTATGCCAGCGACCTCTTCGAACGGTCCACCGTGGAACGCCTGGCGGACCACTGGCGCAACCTGCTGGAAGCGGTCTGCGCCGACCCGCAGCGGCGCATCGCCGAACTGCCCATCCTCGGCGCCGCCGAGCGCCACCAGGTGCTGCATGAGTGGAACGACACCGCCGCGCCTTACCGCCAGGCCTGCCTGCACGAACTCTTCGAGGAGCAGGTGGCGCGCACGCCGGAGGCCCTGGCGCTGATCGACGGCGAGCACGAATACAGCTACCGCGAGCTGAACCAGCGGGCCAACCGCCTGGCCCACAAGCTGCGCGAGCTGGGCGTGGGGCCGGAAGCGCTGGTCGGCATCGCCATGCAGCGGCGCCTGGAGATGCTGGTCGCGCTGCTGGCCACCCTCAAGGCCGGCGGCGCCTACGTGCCGCTGGACCCGGAGTATCCGCAGGAACGCCAGGCCTACATGCTGGAAGACAGCCAGGCGCGCCTGCTGCTGACCCAGCGCGCTTTGCTCGCCCAGCTGCCGCAAGGGGGCGCGGCGCAGGTGCTGGCGGTGGACGACCTGGCCCTGGAGGCCTATTCCCAGGACGACCCGCGCCACCTTGCCAGCCCGGAAAACCTGGCGTACTGCATCTACACCTCCGGCTCCACCGGCAAGCCCAAGGGCGTGCTGATCGAACACCGCAACGCGGCGGCCCTGGTCGGCTGGGCCCGCTCGGTCTACAGCCGGGAAGACCTGCAGGGCGTGCTGGCCTCCACCTCGATCTGCTTCGACCTCTCGGTGTGGGAGTTCTTCGTCACCCTGGCCTGCGGCGGCTTCGTGGTGCTGGCCGACAACGCCCTGGCGCTGCCGGAGCTGCCGGCGCGCCAGCGGGTGCGCCTGGTCAACACGGTGCCCTCGGCCATCCGCATGCTCTGCGAGGCGGGGCAGATTCCCGACTCGGTGCGCATCGTCAACCTGGCGGGCGAGCCGCTGGCCCAGGCGGTGGTGGACAACCTCTACGGGCTCGGCCACATCGAGCGGGTCTACGACCTCTACGGCCCCTCCGAGGACACCACCTATTCCACCTACACCCTGAGGGCCCCGGGCGGCAGCGCCAACATCGGCCGCCCGCTGGCCAACAGCGGCGTGCACCTGATCGACGCCAGCGGCGAGCCGGCCGGCATCGGCAAGGGCGGCGAGCTGTGCATGGTCGGCGCGGGCCTGGCCCGTGGCTACCTGAACCGGCCGGCGCTGACGGCGGAGAAGTTCCTCCCCGACCCCTTCGCCGCGCAGGGCGGCGGCCGGCTCTACCGCACTGGCGACCTGGCGCGCTACCGGCCCGACGGCGTGATCGAGTACCTGGGGCGCATCGACCACCAGGTGAAGATCCGCGGCTTCCGCATCGAACTGGGCGAGATCGAGGCGCGCCTACTGGAGCAGGACGCGGTGCGCGAGGCGGTGGTGCTAGCCCGCGACGGCGCCAGCGGCAAGCAGCTGGTGGGCTACGTGGTGCCGGCCGCAGGCGTGGCGGCCGGGGACCCGCGCGAACTGCGCGAGGCCCTGCGCACGGCATTGAAGACGAACCTGCCGGACTACATGGTGCCGGCGCAGCTGCTGTTCCTAGAAGCGCTGCCGCTGACGCCCAACGGCAAACTGGACCGCAAGGCCCTGCCGCAGCCGGACGCGAACGAGCTGCAGCAGGACTACGTGGCGCCGCGCAGCGAACTGGAGCGGCAACTGGCGGCCATCTGGCAGGAAGTCCTCAAACGCCCGCAGGTGGGCGCGACCGACAACTTCTTCGAACTGGGCGGCGACTCCATCGTCTCCCTGCAGGTGGTCAGCCGGGCGCGCCAGGCGGGCATCCAGTTCACCCCCAAGGACCTGTTCCAGCACCAGACGGTACAGGGGCTGGCAAGCGTGGCCCGGCGCGCCGAGGGGTTGCGCGTGGAGCAGGGCGCGGTCAGCGGCGGCCTGCCGCTGACGCCGATCCAGCAGTGGTTCTTCGGCCAGGACATCCCCACGCGCCAGCACTGGAACCAGTCGCTGCTACTGGCGCCGCGCCAGCCCTTGCAGATCGAGCCCCTGAAGGCCGCGCTGCAGGCGTTGCTGGCGCACCACGACGCCCTGCGCCTGCGCTTCGAGCGGCATGACGGCGCCTGGCGCGCCGAATTCAGCGCGCCGCAAGCGGACGCGGACGTATTGTGGCGCCGCCGCCTGGCCACGCCGGAGGCGCTGGAAGACGTCGCCAACCAGGCACAGCGCAGCCTGGACCTGCAGCAGGGCCCGCTGCTGCGGGTGGTGCTGGCGGAACTGCCCGGCGGCGAGCAGCGCCTGCTGCTGGTGATCCACCACCTGGTGGTGGACGGGGTGTCCTGGCGCGTGCTGCTGGACGACCTGCAACAAGCCTATGCCCGGGCCGTTGCCGGGCAGCCGGCGGAGCTGCCGGCCAAGACCAGTTCGTTCAAGGCCTGGGCCGAGCGCCTGGCCGCCCATGCCCAGGGCGCGGCCGCCGCAGCGGAGCTGGCTTACTGGCAGGCCCAGCTGGCCGGTGTGAGCGACGCGCTGCCCTGCGCCAACCCGGCCGGCGGGCGGCAACAGAAACACGTCGCCTATGCCAGCACCCGCCTGGACCGCGACTGGACCCGCCGCCTGCTGCAAGAGGCGCCGGCGGCCTACCGCACCCAGGTCAACGACCTGTTGCTGACCGCCCTGGCGCGGGTGATCTGCCGCTGGAGCGGGCAGGCGCAGACCCTGGTGCGCCTGGAAGGCCATGGCCGCGAAGAGCTGTTCGAGGATATCGACCTGACGCGCACCGTCGGCTGGTTCACCAGCATGTACCCGGTGCGCCTCAGCCCCCGGGCGGGGCTGGCGGATTCCATCAAGACGATCAAGGAGCAGTTGCGTGCAGTACCCGGCAAGGGGCTCGGCTACGGCCTGCTGCGCCACCTGGGTTCCGACGAGGCGAGGCGGGCGCTGGAAAGCCTGCCGAGCGGGGCGATCGTCTTCAACTACCTGGGGCAGTTCGACCAGAGCTTCGACGCCGAGGATGGCCTGTTCGTCCCCGCCAAGGAAAGCAGCGGCGCCGGCCTGGACGAGAATGCGCCGCTGGACGGCCTGCTCAACCTGAACGGCCGCGTGTACGACGGCGAACTGAGCCTGGACTGGGGCTTCAGCCGCGAGGTGTTCGACGAGCGGACCGTCCAGCGCCTGGCCAGCGAGTACGCCGACGAGCTGCGCGAGCTGATCGGCCATTGCTGCGCTGCGGCCAACCGCGGCCTGACACCCTCGGACGTTCCCCTGGCGCGCCTGAGCCAGGAGCAGCTGGACAGCCTGCCGCTGCCGGCGGCGCAGATCGCCGACATCTACCCGCTGTCGCCAATGCAGCAGGGCATGCTGTTCCACAGCCTGTACGAGCGCGAGGGCGGCGACTACGTCAACCAGATGCGCGTGGACGTGGAGTGTCTGGAGGTCGAAGGCTTCCGCCGTGCCTGGCAGGCGGCCGTGGATGCCCACGACGTGCTGCGGGCGGCGTTCATCAGCGAGCTGGCGCAACCGCTGCAGGTCATCCGCCGGCAGATGCCGGTACCGTTCGCGGTGCTGGACTGGCAGGGCCAGGCGGACCTTGGCGCGCGCCTGGACGCCTGGGCGAACGCCGACCGTGAACGCGGCTTCGACCTAACGGAGGAGCCGCTGCTGCGCCTGACGGTGATCCGCACCGGCGAGCGCAGCCACCACCTGATCTACACCTGCCACCACATCCTGCTGGATGGCTGGAGCAATTCGCGGCTGCTAGGCGAGGTGCTACAGCGCTATGCCGGCCAGCCGGTCGGCCGCGCCGCGGGCGGCTATCGCGACTACATCGCCTGGCTGCAGCGGCAGGACCCGCAGGCCAGCGAAGCGTTCTGGAAAACCCAACTGGTGGAACTCGACGCGCCGACGCGGCTGACCCACGCGCTACGCCCGGCCCTGGCGGGGCAAGCCGGCCACGGCTTGTACAGCCAGGTGCTGGATGAGCAACGCACCCGCCAGCTGGGCGAGTTCGCCCGCAGCCTGCGGGTGACGCTGAATACCCTGCTGCAGGCCGCCTGGTTGCTGTTGCTGCGCCGCTACACCGGGCAGGACACGGTGTGCTTCGGCGCCACAGTGGCGGGGCGCCCGGCGGAACTGGCCGGCATCGAGGAGCAGGTCGGCCTGTTCATCAATACCCAGCCGGTGATCGGCAGCCCCCGTGCGGAACAGACCGCGGCCGAGTGGATCGCCCAGGTGCAGGCGCGCAGCCTGGCCCTGCGCGAGTTCGAGCACACCCCGCTGTACGAGGTGCAGCGCTGGGCGCGACTGGGCAACGAAGCGCTGTTCGACAGCCTGCTGGTGTTCGAGAACTACCCGGTTTCCGAGGCTCTGCAGCAGGGCGCCCCGGCCGGGCTGCGCTTCGGCGAGGTGGGCAACCACGAGCAGACCAACTACCCGCTGGCCCTGGCCGTGCTGTTGGGCGAGCGGCTGGAAGTGCACTACAGCTACGACCGCCGGCACTTCGACGAGGAAACGCTCGGCCAGGTGGCCGGGCACTTCGGCAACCTGCTCGTGGCGTTGTGCGAAAACCCGCAGGCGCGCCTGGCCGAGCTGGAAATGCTTGGTGAAGCGGAGAGGGCGCAGATTCTGCAACGCTGGGACCACACCGCGGATCACTACCCGAGCGACCGCTACATCCACCAACTGGTGGCGGATCGTGCAGCGGAGACGCCGGATGCGGTGGCGGTGATCTTCGCCGACCAGCCGCTGACCTATGGCGAGCTGGATACCCGGGCCAACCGCCTGGCCCATCGCCTGATCGAACTGGGCGTGGGCCCGGAAGTGCGGGTGGCCATCGCCATGCGTCGTTCGGCGGAGACCATGGTGGCTTTCCTTGCGGTGCTGAAGGCCGGTGGTGCCTACGTGCCGCTGGACGTGGCTTATCCGCGTGAGCGCCTGCTGTACATGATGCAGGACTGCGCGGCAGCGCTGGTGCTGACCCAGAGCGATCTGGAGGGCCAGTTGCCGCTGCCCGAAGGACTGCCGACCCTGGCAGTGGACCGCGCCGAGGAATGGCAATCCCTTCCCGCTACTGCGCCGACTGTGGCGTTGCACGGCGACAACCTGGCCTATGTGATCTACACCTCCGGCTCCACCGGTCTGCCCAAGGGCGTGGCGGTGTCCCACGGACCGCTGGTGTCGCACATCCGCGCCACTGGTGAACGCTACGAGACGAACCCTTCGGACTGCGAACTGCACTTCATGTCCTTCGCCTTCGACGGCGCCCACGAAGGCTGGATGCACCCGTTGATCAACGGCGCCCGCGTGCTGATCCGCGACGACAGCCTGTGGCTGCCGGAGCAGACCTACGCGCAGATGCACCGTCATCA
>Ga0182748_1001067_pt1 | contig 27564 bp, 22 predicted proteins | sample eDN3rd37CKraftOP_FD_128877 | JGI IMG/M metagenome (GOLD analysis project Ga0182748, IMG submission 128877) | Enriched Organic Plus compost microbial communities from Emeryville, California, USA - eDNA 3rd pass 37_C Kraft OP (version 2) (version 2) ...
CGCGATCGCACCCAGCCCTCCGGGACGGCGGAAAGTGGTGCTCGCGACCTCGATCGCGGAGACCTCGCTCACCATCGAGGGCGTGCGGGTTGTGATCGATTCAGGGCTTGCGCGCGTGCCGCGCTTCGAGCCGGGCACGGGGCTGACGCGGCTCGAGACGGTGCGCGTCTCGCGCGCCGCCGCCGATCAGCGGCGCGGTCGCGCCGGCCGCACCGAACCCGGCGTCTGCTACCGGCTGTGGAGCGAGCCCGAAACCGCATCGCTCGAGGCCTATGCGCGCCCGGAAATCCTGTCGGCCGACCTGTCCGGCTTTGCGCTCGATCTCGCGCAATGGGGCGTCGCCGATCCATCGACGCTGACATTCCTCGATCCGCCGCCCAACGCCGCTTACGCCGAAGCCCGCAAGCTCCTGGTCGAACTTCGCGCGCTCGGCGATGACGGCCGCATCACCGACGAAGGCCGGAGCTTGCGCGCGCTTCCGTTGCCGCCGCGCCTCTCGCGCATGGTGGTCGATGGCGCGCGCGAAGGCGCCGGCGAGATGGCGGCGCAGATCGCGGTGCTGGTGACCGAGCGCGGGGTCGGCGGCAACGATGTCGATCTGACGCACCGTCTCGACCTGTTCCGCCGCGACCGCTCGCGCCGCGCGGAGGATGCGCGCGCGATGGCGAAGCGCTGGGCGGCGTCAGCGTCACCGCGCACTCAGTCCGCCCCCTCCCCCCTTGCGGGGGAGGACTGGGGAGGGGGGTCCGTCGGTGCGCTGCTCGCGCTCGCCTATCCGGACCGCATCGCGAAGAATCGCGGCGGCGGACAGGGCTCGTTCCTGCTGGCGAATGGACGCGGCGCGATGCTCGATCCCGCGCTGTCGCTGGCCCGCGAGCCGTATATCGTCGCGGCCGATCTGTCCGGCACCGCGGCGCAGGCGCGCATTCTGATGGCCGCACCGATTACGCTGAGCGAGATCGAGCAGCGCTTTGCCGATCGCATCGAACAGCGCGATGAGGTGACCGTCGATCCGGCGACGCTCAGCCTGCGCGGCCGCAAGGCCAAGCGCCTCGGCGCGATTGCCTTGTCCGAACAGATCATCCCGGTCGCGCCGTCTTCGGAAACCGCTTTGGTCCTGGCAAACGCCATCGCCGAGGCCGGCATCGGGCGGCTGCCCTGGAGCAAGCATCTGCGCCAATGGCGCGACCGTGTGATGTTCCTGCGCAAGGCCGAGGGCGACGAATGGCCCGACCTCTCCGACGCCGCATTGAGTGCAAGCGTGCAGGACTGGCTCGCACCTCTCCTCGCCGACAAGACCGCGCTGAAGGACATCGGCGCGGACGAGCTGTCGAACGCGATCATGGAGCTGTTGCCGTGGGCGATGCGGCGTCGCCTCGACACTGAGGCGCCCACCCATTTCGAGGCGCCGACCGGCACCAGCGTCCCGATCGATTACGAGGCCGAAGCCGGGCCGACCATCGCGATCCGGGTGCAGGAATTGTTCGGCATCAACCGCCATCCCGCCATCGCCGGCGGCCGCGTGCCGCTCGTCATCGAATTATTGTCGCCCGCGCATCGCCCGGTGCAGGTGACGCGCGACCTGCCCGGCTTCTGGGCCGGCAGCTATGCCGCGGTGAGAGCCGAGATGCGCGGCCGCTATCCGAAGCATCCGTGGCCGGACGATCCCGCCAATGCGCTGCCGACGCGGCGCACGAAACGTGCGACGCCATAAAGCGGCAATCGTTCAAGCAATCGTTCAAATTGTAGCGACCGCGTTCAGACTCGCGTCACCTTGCCGCGCGCGGGGCCCGGCCGGCGTTTGCCCGTTAGCGTTGCATTTGCCCCGACGTGCTGTGTTGCCCGCATTGCCAGACGGATGACATATGCGCGCGATCATCGTTGTTGCCGGATTGATACTGGGCGCCGCCGGGCTGGTCGCCTCGTGGATGGACCGCGGCTCATCCTCGGCCGCGAAGCAGCCCGAACAGAAAGCGGCGATGGCAACGCCGGCCTCGAGCGCACCGCGTGTCGTCAGCATCGGCCGCGATCACCGCGGCCACTTCCAGGCGCATGGCCGCATCGACGGCCGGCAGGTATCGTTCATGGTGGATACCGGCGCCTCGATCATCGCCCTCACCGAACGCGACGCCGACCGCATCGGGGTTCGGCCCGCACGCAACGCCTACACCGCAGCCGTGCAGACCGCGAACGGCGTCGTGCGCGCAGCGCCGGTCACCCTCAACACGGTCGATATCGGCGGGCTGGTCGTGCGCGACGTGAAGGCCGTGGTGGTGTCCGGCGGCGGGCTCAAGGAGAATTTACTCGGCCTGTCCTATCTGACTCGGCTGAAGCGGTTCGAATATTCGAACAACAAGCTGGTTCTCGAGAACTGACCGACCCGGTCGCAGAGCACCTGCCGGCCCGCAGCCGAAACCATTCCCCACCTCCGGTGTTTAGGCTATTCCTCCCGTCAATCTGGACCGACCCCTCCGAGGACACGCATGTTTCCCACGCCTGCGGCACAGCTCGTGCCCAATACCTATGCCTACGAATCCCAGCCGATGGTGAAGCCCACGGGCTTCCGCGAATATGACGCGCGCTGGCTGCTGGGCAAGGAAATCAACCTCATGGGCGTGCAGTGGCTCGGCATGGGCATCGGCACGCTGGTTCATGAAATGGGAGTTCGGCCCGACATCGTCACCGGGCATGATTTCCGCGGCTATTCGGCGTCGGTGAAAGTGGCGCTCACCGCCGGGATGATGGCGGCCGGCATGCGGGTACGCGACATCGGTCTCGCGCTGTCACCCATGGCCTATTTTGCGCAATTCGATCTCGACGTGCCCTGCGTTGCGATGGTCACGGCCTCGCATAACGACAATGGCTGGACCGGCGTGAAGATGGGCGCCAACCGCCCGCTTACCTTCGGCCCGGATGAGATGACACGGCTGAAGGAGATCGTGCTGAACGCCGCGTTCAAGACGCGCGAGGGCGGCTCCTATCAGTTCATCGACAATTTTGCGGCGCGCTACATCGCCGATCTGACCAACCGTCCGAAGCTGAAACGCAAGCTGCGGGTCGTGGCAGCCTGCGGCAACGGCACCGCCGGCGCCTTTGCGCCGCAAGTGCTGGAAAAGATCGGCTGCGAGGTGATCCCGCTCGACTGCGAGCTCGACCACACCTTCCCGAAATACAATCCCAATCCCGAAGACATGAAGATGCTGCACGCGATGCGCGATGCGGTGATCAATTCAGGCGCCGATGTCGCCTTCGGTTTTGACGGCGACGGCGACCGCTGCGGCGTCGTCGACAACGAGGGCGACGAGATTTTCGCCGACAAGATCGGCGTGATGCTCGCCCGCGACATGTCCGCGCTGCATCCGGGCGCGACCTTCGTGGTCGATGTGAAATCGACCGGCCTGTTCGCAACCGACCCGGTGCTGATCAAGAACAAGGTGAAGGCCGATTACTGGAAGACCGGCCACTCCTATATGAAGCGGCGCGTCAACGAGAGCGGGGCGCTGGTCGGCTTCGAGAAGTCGGGCCACTTCTTCTTCAACAAGCCGTTCGGCCGCGGCTATGACGACGGCCTCGTTTCGGCGATTGCGATCTGCGATATGCTCGACCGCAACCCGGACAAGAGCATGAGCGATCTGAAGAACGCGCTGCCCAAGACCTGGTCGTCGCCGACCATGTCGCCGCATTGCGACGACGAGAAGAAATACGCCATCGTCGATGCGGTGGTGAAGCATTTCGAGAATGCAAGGGCGAAGGGCGAGAAGGTCGCCGGCCAGGCGATCCGCGATCTCGTCACCGTCAACGGCGTGCGCGTCACCGTCGAGGACGGCACCTGGGGACTGGTGCGCGCCTCGTCAAACAAGCCCGAGCTCGTCGTCGTGGTCGAGAGCCCGGCCTCCGAAGCGCGGATGCGCGAGATGTTCGCAACGGTCGACGGCGTGCTGCGCACGCATCCCGAAGTCGGCGAATACAATCAGACGATCTGAAGCGCCCGGTCAGATCACGCCGAGCGCCCGCATCGCCTCCGCCACGCGAATGAAGCCGGCAATATTGGCGCCCAGCACGTAGTTGCCAGGGGCGCCATATTCCTCGGCGGTCTGCGCGCAGCGGTCGTGGATGTCGTGCATGATATGCGCGAGCCGTCCTTCGGTCTCCTCGAAGCTCCAGGAATCGCGCGACGCATTCTGCTGCATTTCGAGCGCGCTGGTGGCGACGCCGCCGGCGTTGGTGGCCTTGCCCGGACCGAACAACACGTCCGCTTCGAGGAACATGCGCACCGCCTCCGGCGTGCAGGGCATGTTGGCGCCCTCCCCAACCGCGCGGACGCCGTTCTTCACCAGGATGCGCGCATCCTGTCCGGTCAGTTCGTTCTGGGTAGCCGACGGCATGGCGATGTCGGCCGGAACTTCCCAGATGCGCCCGTCGGGGACATAAACAGCGCCGTCGCCACGCGCCTTTGCATAATCGGCCATGCGGCCGCGTCGCCGCTCCTTGATCTCCTTGAGCAGCGCCAGATCGATTCCGTCCTTATCGTACACGTAGCCGTTGGAGTCGGAGCAGGAGACCACACGGCCGCCGAGCTGCTGCACCTTCGCGATCGTGTACAAGGCTACATTGCCCGAACCCGACACGATGACCGTGCGACCCGCAAAGCCGTCGCCGCGCGTCTTCAGCATGCGCTCGGTAAAATAGACCGCGCCATAGCCGGTCGCTTCGGTGCGCACGCGCGAGCCGCCCCAGGTCAATCCCTTGCCGGTCAGCACGCCGGATTCGTAGCGGTTGAAGATGCGCTTGTACTGACCGAACATGTATCCGATCTCGCGCTGGCCGACACCGATGTCGCCGGCCGGCACGTCGGTATATTCACCGAGATGACGGCCAAGCTCAGTCATGAAGGACTGGCAGAAGCGCATGATCTCCGCGTCGCTGCGGCCCTTGGGATCGAAATCAGATCCGCCCTTGCCGCCGCCGATCGGCATGCCGGTCAGCGCATTCTTGAAAATCTGCTCAAAGCCCAGAAACTTGATGGTTCCGAGATAGACGCTCGGATGGAAGCGCAGTCCGCCCTTGAACGGCCCAAGCGCGGAGTTGAACTGAACCCGAAAGCCGCGGTTGATCTGCACCTGGCCCTTGTCATCCACCCATGGCACCCGGAAGATGATCTGGCGCTCCGGTTCGCAGATCCGTTCGATCAAGGCGCCTTCAGCATATTGAGGATGCTTTGCAATCACGGGGCCCAGGCTGACAAGCACCTCACGGACCGCTTGGTGAAATTCATCCTCTCCGGGATTGCGGCGCAGGACGGCGGCGTAAATCGGTTCCAGTTTCTCGTCGATCAATCTTCAGCACTCTCTTTGAGGGATTGCACACTAGTTTGGGCATGAGGCGAGATGCTTGAGGTAAATCAGCGCGAACCTGGGCGCGCTGTTACGCTCTTGCGAAGTATTTGCGCTGCAACTCGCGCACTTCGCCCGCAAATTCCGGCACCGGTCCTTCGACGGTGATGCCCGGCACGAGGTCCTGCGCCGGAATTGGCGTGACGGTGCGCTTCGGCAGGCTGAGTTCTTCCAACAGCTCCGTGAATTGCGCGGTGGAGGTGATGTAAACGATCCGACCGAGCCCGACCTGACCGTGCGCCGCCGCGCACATCGGACAATGTTCGCCCGAGGTGTAAACCGTCGCCGCCGCGCGCTGCTCCGGCGTCATGTTGGTCGCGGCCCAGCGCGCCAGTTCGAATTCCGGATGGCGGGTCGGATCGCCGGTCGAATTGGCGCGGTTGTGATCTTCCTTCAGCACGGTACCGTCGGCTGCGACCAGCACCGAGGCGAAGGGCCGCTCGCCGGCTTCAAGCGCCTGCCGTGCGAGTTCGACGCAGCGGCGCAAATATTGCAGGTCGGTGTCGGTGATCATCGGATACCCTTCGCGTTCCGCGCCCGGCATTTCACCATCGCTGCCGGCGCAAGGCCAGAGCGCTTTAAGGGAGGCGCTACTCCGCCTGTTCGCTGAAGGTCGCGCGATAGGGATGCGCCGGATAGACGCCGAGGATCTTGGTCTCCTTTGAGAAATAGTCGAGCTCTTTCAGCGCCAGCGCCACGTTGTGGTCGTCGGGATGGCCCTCGATGTCGGCGTAGAACATGGTGGCGAAGAAATTGCCCTCGATCATGTAGCTTTCGAGCTTGGTCATGTTCACGCCGTTGGTGGCGAAACCACCCATCGCCTTGTAGAGCGCGGCTGGAATGTTGCGCACCCGGAAGATGAAGGTCGTCACCACCGGGCCGTTGCCGGACTCGGCCCATTTCGGTTCGCGCGCCAGCACGATGAAGCGCGTGGTGTTGTGCGACTCGTCCTCGACGTCCTCGGCGAGGATGTCCAGCCCGTAGATTTCGGCCGCGAGACGCGACGCAATCGCCGCGCAGCTCCTGTCGCCGCGCTCGGCGACTTCGCGCGCCGAGCCCGCGGTATCGGCGGCGACGACCGGCTTGATCTTCAGCTTGCGGATGATGTTGCGACACTGGCCGAGCGCGTGGACATGGCTTTCCACGGTCTTGATGCTCTCCAGCGTCGCGCCCTTCGGGGCCATCAGCTGATGCTTCACCGGCAGAAACCATTCGGCGACGATATGCAGGTTCGAACGCGGCATCAGATAGTGGATGTCGGCGACCCGGCCGGCGACCGAATTCTCGATCGGAATCATGGCGAGCGCGGCTTCCCCGCTCGCGACCGCCGTAAAGGCGTCTTCGAACGTCGCGCAGGGCATCGGCTCGTAATCGGGATAGGCCTCGCGGGCCGCCAGATGCGAATTGGCGCCAGGCTCACCCTGGAACGATATCTTCTTCTTGGTCATCGGGGATGGTTACGCTCTGCGAAAGCGGGGGGTCAACCGGCGAGCAGCTTGCGCGCGGTTTCGAGGTCTTCCGGGGTGTCGACGCCGAGCGGCACCGAAGAAACAACCGCCACGTCGATGCGCATACCATTCTCGAGCGCGCGGAGCTGTTCGAGCTTCTCGCGTTTCTCGAGCATGGACGGCGCCAGGGACACAAAGCGGTCCAGCGCCGGACGGCGATACGCGTAGAGGCCAATATGGTGGTAGAGCGGCCCCTCGCCGTAAGGCGCGGTGGCGCGGGTGAAATACAGCGCGTGCAGGCGGTCCGCCGCGACCGGGGAGCCGACGACTTTCACCACATTCGGATTGGTGCGCTCTTCGTCCTTCACGATCTCCGCGGCCAGGGTCCCGATATCCACGGCCGGATCGTCCAGCAGCGCGACGGCGGCGCGCAGATCCGCGGGCTCGAGCGTCGGCAGGTCGCCCTGAACATTGACCACGATGCGGATGCGTCCGTCCGGATCGATCAGATTCAGCGCCTCGTGGATCCGGTCCGAGCCGGAGGCGTGGTCGGTCCGGGTCATCAGGGCGCGGCCCCCGGCCTTCTCCACCGCGGCAAGGATGGGCTCGGAATCAGTCGCCACGACGACCTCGCCCAGGCCCGCGGCCTCGGCCCGCCGGATGACGTGCTCGATCATCGGCTTTCCGCCGATCTCCGCCAGCGGCTTGCCGGGCAGCCGGGTGGCCGCCATGCGCGCGGGGATCAGAATCAGGGCGTCGCGGTGTCGCTTCGAACCGGGCAATTCCGGAGGTCTCCGTTGCCACCAATGTCGCAGGGAATGGCTCGCTTATACGGGTTGCAAGCCGTGGCGCAAACCGGCTAATGGTTCGCCGCCGCCGGGGCATGTTCCTGGCGCACCCCTCACGATCACGGCCTGCTTGGAGCGCCGATGGACTCCTTCGAACTTAACAAAATTCTGGGCGCCATCCTGGCGACCTGCCTTGGCCTACTCACTCTCAACATCGCCGCGGGGGCGATCTTCGCACCTCACAAGCTGGAAAAGCCGGGCTACGCGATCGCTGTGCCGGACCAGCCGGGAGGAACCGAGACCGCCAAGCCTGAGCCGGCAGAACCGATCGCGGTTCGCCTGGCGAGTTCTGATGTCGGCAAGGGTCAGGCCGCGTCCAAGCAATGCGCGGCATGCCACACCTTTGAAAAGGGCGGACCGAACCGGGTCGGACCGAACCTCTACGGCGTCGTCGATCGGCCCAAGGCCTCGGTCCCCGGCTTCAACTACTCGGCGGCCATGAAGGCCAAGGGCGGCAACTGGACCTTCGACGACCTCGACGCTTTCATCGCCGCTCCCAAAGGCTTCGTTCCCGGGACGAGCATGGGCTATGCCGGCCTGCCGCGCGGCGGCCAGCGCGCCGACCTGATCAATTATCTGCACACGTTGTCCGACAATCCGGTCCCGCTCCCCAAGGCAGCTGAGGCCGCACCGCCGGCAGACAAGAAATAAGCGCTCGATTTTGCGTTCACTTTTGCGACGGCCGGGACAAGAACCCGGCCGTTTGCCTTTTAAGGCCATGACGTTACGGTTAAGGGCATGCCAGCGGCTGATTACAGCCTTTTAAGGCCGCGGGGCTCGGGTTATCGGTAAAATCGTCATAGATAAAAGGGCAGTTTGGGGTCTCATCCCCCAAGAGTGACCGGAGCAAGATCGTGAGCCTGTCCCGCCGTACATTGATCCAAGCAGGCGCGGTCGCGCTGACCGCCCCCCTCGCCTCCGCGGTCGAAGGGCTCGCCGGGGCCAAGGCGTTGGCGCAGGGTTCAGCCTCAGGCCAGACCTGGCGACATGGTCTGTCCCTGTTCGGCGAACTGAAATACCCCGCCGGTTTCAAGCACTTCGATTACGTCAATCCGAAAGCCCCGCAAGGCGGTCTGGTACGGCAAGTTGCGATCGGCACCTTCGACAACTTCAACATTGCAGTCGGCCGCGTGAAGGGCGCGATGGCCGCCGGGATCGGCAGCATCTACGACACGTTGATGAGCTCGTCCCTCGACGAAGTCTCCACCGAGTATGGCCTGCTCGCGGAAGCTGTCAGCCACCCGGATGACTTTTCGAGCTGCACGTACCGGCTCCGCCGCGAGGCAAGATGGCATGATGGCAAGCCGATCACGCCCGAGGACGTGATCTTCTCCTTCGAGGCGTTCAAGAAACACGATCCGCAGCTTTCCGCCTATTACCGGCAAGTCACCAAAGCCGAGAAGACGGGCGAACGCGACATCACCTTTACGTTCGATCAGGCCGGAAACCGGGAATTACCCCAAATCGTCGGTCAGCTCAGCGTGCTGCCGAAGCACTGGTGGGAAGGCACCGATGCGCAGGGTCGCCAACGCGATATCGGACTGACGACCATGGAGGTCCCGCTGGGATCGGGGCCCTACAGGGTCAAGTCATTCGTACCCGGCCGCAGCATCTCGTATGAGCGCGTGGCGGACTACTGGGGCAAGGACATCAACGTCAATGTCGGCATCAATAATTTCGACGAGCTGCGTTACGAATATTTCCGCGACTCCACGGTCGCTCTGGAGGCCTTCAAGGCCGACAATCTCGACTGGCGATACGAGAACAGCGCCAAGGATTGGGCAACGGCTTACGACTTCCCGGCGGTCCGCGACGGGCGCGTGATCCTCGAGGAATTCGAGATCCGCAATTTCGGAATCATGCAGGCGTTCGCATTCAACACGCGACGCGACAAGTTCAAGGATCCGCGGGTGCGCCGCGCCTTCAACTTCGCCTTCGATTTCGAAGAAATGAACAAGCAGATTTTCTTCGGCCAATATCGTCGCATCAACAGCTATTTCGAAGGCACCGAGCTGGCTTCCCAAGGCTTGCCGCAGGGGCTGGAGCTCGAAATCCTGCAGACCGTGAAAGACAAGGTGCCGCCTGAAGTCTTCACCACGCCGTTCACCAATCCGAAGGGCGGCGATGCGGCCGCGGTCCGCAACAATCTGCGCGAGGCATTGCGGCTGTTCCGCGAGGCCGGCTGGGAAGTCAAGGATCACAAGCTGACGAACGTGAAGACCGGCGAGAAGATGCAGGTCGAAGTTCTGCTGTCGCAGCCGACCTTCGAACGCATCGTCAGCTTCTGGAAGCCGCTGCTCGAGCGCGTCGGCGTCGAAGTGTCGATCCGGGTGGTGGACGCGACGCAATACGAGAACCGCCAGCGCAATTGGGACTTCGACATTATCCTCGCCTCCTGGGGCCAGTCGCTTTCTCCCGGCAACGAGCAGCGCGGCTTCTGGGGCTCCAAGTCGGCCGACCAGGCTGGTTCGCGCAACTTCGTCGGAATTCGCGATGCCGCGATCGATGCGCTGATCGAACGGGTGGTGTTCGCCAAGAATCGCGCCGAACTCGTGGCCGCGACCCAGGCGCTCGATCGCGTGCTCCTCGCCAATCATTTCGTGGTCCCGCAATGGACCTATGGCAAAGTGCGCACTGCGCGTTGGGACCGATTCGGCAAACCGGACCCGATGCCGAAATATGGCATGGCCGCATTCCCGACCGTTTGGTGGTGGGATGCGGAAAAGGCCGCGAAGACAGGATCGCGTTCGTGACAGTGCTGACGCGCCGTACGTTTGTTGCTACTGCTGCGGCAAGCATCGGCGCCCTGACGCTCAGAGGGCCAGCAGTCGCCGAAACCGGAGAGCGGCACGGAATTTCCGCTTTCGGCGATCTTAAATACTCTGCCGACTTCGCGCACTTCGATTACGTCAATCCGGACGCGCCGAAAGGCGGCACCTTCTCGTTGATCGGCACCAACCGGCAAAACAACCAAAACTTCCTGACCTTCAATACGCTCAACAGCTACATTCTGCGCGGCGACGCCGCGCTCGGCATGGAGCGCACATTCGCCAGCCTGATGACAAGCGCGCTGGACGAGCCGGACTCGATGTACGGGCTTGCCGCCCAATCCGTGCACATTTCGGATGATGGCCTGATTTACCGCTTCACCTTGCGCCCCGGCTTGACGTTTCATGACGGCAGTCCGCTGACTGCGCATGACGTCGCCTTCTCACTCAATATTTTGAAGGAGAAGGGCCACCCCATCATCCAGAGCGTGTTGCGCGATTTCACAGGCGCCGAAGCAATCGACGACCGCATCGTGGTGACCCGCTACAAGGAAAAGCGCGCGCGCGACGTCCCTCTCGCCGTCGCAGGCTCGCCGATCTTTTCACGGGCCTATTATGCGAAGCAGCCCTTCGCCGAATCCACTCTGGACATCCCGTTGGGCAGCGGCCCCTACAAGGTCGGACGATTCGAGGCCGGACGTTATATCGAATACGATCGGGTCAAGGATTGGTGGGGCGCCAACCTGCCAGTGCAGCGCGGCGTCCATAACTTCGATGTGATCCGTTACGAATATTACCGGGACCGCAACGTCGCCTTTGAAGGCTTCACGAGCAAGAACTACACCTTCCGGGAAGAATTCACGTCCCGGCTCTGGGCGACGCGCTACGATTTTCCCGCCATCCGCGACGGCCGCGTCAAACGGGAAGTGCTGAAGGACGAAACCCCGTCCGGCGCGCAGGGCTGGTTCATCAATACGCGGCGTCCGAAATTCCAGAATATCAAGCTGCGCGAAGCGCTGATTTACGCCTTCGATTTCGAGTGGACCAACCGCACGATCATGTACGGCTCCTATGATCGCACGCATTCGGTGTTCCAGAATTCGGACCTGATGGCGACGGGAAAGCCGAGCGAAGAGGAACGCAAGCTCCTTGAGGCGTTTCGCGGTCAGGTGCCCGACGAGGTCTTCGGTGAGCCTTTTGTCCCGCCTGTGACGGATGGGTCCGGTCATGATCGCAACCTGTTGCGTCAGGCGACCCGTCTGCTCAACGAGGCCGGTTATCCGGTGAAGGATGGCAAGCGGATGACGCCAAAAGGCGAGCGGATGACCATCGAATTCCTGCTCGATGAGCCCAGCTTCCAGGCTCATCACATGCCCTACATCAAGAATTTGGGCGTGCTGGGCATCGAGGCGAGCATCCGCATGGTCGATCCGGTACAGCTCAAGACGCGGACCGACGATTTCGATTTTGACATCGTGATCCAGCGTTTCGGCTTTTCGACCGTCCCGGGCGAGTCGCTGCGCTCCTATTTTTCGTCACGGGCGGCGGGAATCAAAGGCTCGCAGAATCTCGCTGGCATATCCGACCCCGTCATCGATGCGCTCATCGACAAGATTATCGCAGCGCCCAGCCGGGCCGAGTTGGTGACCGCCTGCCGGGCGCTCGACCGTGTCATCAGGTCGGGGCGCTACTGGGTCCCCCACTGGTACAAAGCCTCCCACTGGATCGCATATTGGGACATGTTCGACCGCCCGGCCCAGGGCAAACCGAAATATGCGCGCGGCATTCCTGAAACCTGGTGGTACGATCCGGCCAAAGCGTCGCAACTGGAGCGGCGGGGATAGCGTTCTCGTAGGGCGCTGTTAAGGGGCGGAACGACAAGCCATGATGGGCCTGACGACATGAGTTCCTACATTCTACGCCGCGTTCTGCTGATGATTCCGACGCTTTTCGGGATCATGCTCGTGTCGTTTGTGGTGATCCAGTTCGCGCCCGGTGGTCCGGTCGAACGTGTGATCGCGCAATTGTCGGGTTCCGACACCGGCGCCACTTCGCGAATATCCGGTTCGCCGAGCGGTGATTTCGCCAATCGGGGGATAGAGGGCGCCGCCGGCATCGATGGCGGCTCGTCCAAATATCGCGGTGCACAAGGCCTCGATCCCGAATTCATCAAGCAGCTCGAGAAGCAGTTCGGCTTCGACAAGCCCGCCTACGAGCGCTTTTTCATGATGCTCTGGAACTACGTCCGTTTCGACTTCGGAAAGAGCTATTTCCGGGACATCAGCGTTCTTCAGCTCATCAAGGAGAAGCTTCCGGTCTCGATATCGCTGGGATTGTGGATGATGATCCTGTCCTACGCGATCTCCATTCCGCTGGGCATCCGAAAGGCCGTCCAGGACGGAACGCGCTTCGACGCCTGGACCTCAGGCATCATTATCGTCGCCTACGCCATTCCCGGCTTCCTGTTCGCGATCCTCCTCATCATCCTGTTCGCAGGCGGGTCGTTCTTCGACTGGTTTCCGCTCCGGGGACTGACCTCGGACAACTGGGCGCAGCTACCGTGGTACGGCAAGATCCTGGATTACTTCTGGCATCTCACCCTGCCGCTGATCGCAATGTCCCTCAGCGCCTTCACCACGATGACCCTCCTCACCAAGAATTCCTTCCTTGACGAAATTCGCAAGCAATACGTGCTCACCGCGCGCGCCAAGGGCTGCAAGAATTCGCGCGTGCTTTACGGGCACGTGTTCCGCAACGCGATGCTGATCATCATCGCCGGCTTTCCGGCAACCTTCATCGGTGCGTTTTTCGCCGAGGCGCTGCTGATCGAAACCATCTTCTCGCTGGATGGACTTGGGCTATTAGGTTTCGAGAGCATCATGAATCGCGACTACGCCGTGACCTTCGCGACGCTGTACATTTTTGCGCTGGTCGGACTGGTCGTCGGTCTGGCATCCGACGTTGTCTACATGCTGGTCGATCCCCGCATCGACTTTGAGGCGCGCGAGGTCTGACCATGGATGCACGCGTCCCAGCGACAATGCCGGAAACGGAATCGATCGGACCGACCGGACTGGTCGTGCCGCCCGAACGGAGGCCATTGCGTCTGTCGCCGATGAACCGCCGGCGCTGGCAAAACTTCAAGCGCAACCGCCGCGGCTTTTATTCGCTCTGGATCTTTCTGTTCCTGTTCGTGGGCTCGCTGTTCGCCGAGGTGATCGCGAACGACAAGCCGTTCATGATTCAGTATGATGGCCGCTTCTACTTCCCGTCGATCTTCACCTATTCCGAAACGACCTTCGGCGGCGAATTCGAAACCGCAGCGGATTATCGCGATCCTTATCTCCAGCAGAAGATCGCCGAGGCCAATGGCCGGATGTGGTGGCCGCCGATCCGCTATTCCTACTCCACCCACAATCTCGACCTTCCGACCCCGGCGCCCTCGAAGCCGACCTGGCTGCTGACCGAGGAGCAATGCCGCCCGGTGGTCGAGCGCAAGAATCTCACCGGCTGCCGCGACCTCGAATATAACTGGCTCGGCACCGACGATCAGGGCCGCGACGTGCTGGCGCGGATCATCTACGGCTTCCGCATATCCGTTCTGTTCGGTCTGATCCTGACCAGCATTTCCTCGGTCATCGGCGTGACCGCCGGTGCAGTGCAGGGCTTTTTCGGCGGCAAGGTCGATCTCTTGTTTCAGCGCGCGCTTGAAATCTGGACCTCGGTGCCGACGCTGTTTCTGCTGATGATCATTTCGTCGGTGCTGATCCCGAGCTTCTGGGTCCTGCTCGGCATCCTGCTACTGTTTTCCTGGGTTTCCCTCGTCAACCTGGTGCGTGCCGAATTCCTGCGCGGGCGCAATTTCGAATACGTGATGGCGGCGCGGGCGCTCGGCGTGTCCAACGTCAAGATCATGTTCCGGCATTTGCTCCCGAACGCAATGGTCGCGACGCTGACGATGCTGCCATTCCTTCTCTCGGCGTCCGTGGGAACACTAACCGCCCTCGATTTCCTCGGACTTGGGCTGCCTCCCGGTTCGCCGTCGCTCGGTGAATTGCTGTCCCAGGGCAAGGCAAACATCCAGGCGCCGTGGCTGGGATTGGCCGGGTTCTTCACCATCGCCATCATGCTGTCGCTGCTTGTATTCATCGGCGAGGCGGTACGCGACGCCTTCGATCCGCGGAAGATCTTCGCATGAGCATCCCGCCCCTTCTCTCCGTGCGCGACCTGTCGATCGCCTTCACGCAAGGCGGCCGAACCCATCTCAGCGTCGATCGGATCTCGTTCGACGTCCGGCCGCGCGAAACCGTCGCCCTCGTCGGCGAATCCGGCTCGGGAAAATCCGTTACCGCCTTGTCGGTGATGAAGCTGTTGCCTTATCCGGCCGCAAGCCACCCGTCCGGCACGATCCATTTCAAGGGCAACGAATTGCTCGGCATGTCGGAACGCGGGATGCGGAAAATCCGCGGCAACGACATCACCATCATTTTCCAGGAGCCGATGACCTCGCTCAATCCGCTCCACACGATCGAGCGGCAGATCCGCGAAATCCTGGAACTGCATTCCGGTCTGCGCGGCGAGGCTGCGAAGAAGCGCGTCATCGAGCTGCTCACGCAAGTAGGCATTCCCGACCCCGCGGGCCGGCTGCAAAGCTATCCGCATCAAATGTCGGGCGGCCAGCGGCAGCGCGTGATGATTGCGATGGCGCTCGCCAACGAGCCCGAATTGCTGATCGCCGACGAGCCGACGACCGCGCTCGACGTGACGGTACAGGCTCAGATCCTCAAGCTTCTTAAGGATCTGCAAGGGCGGCTCGGAATGGCGATGCTGTTCATCACCCACGACCTCGGGATCGTGCGAAAGATCGCGGATCGCGTCTGTGTGATGAACCAGGGCAAGATTGTCGAACAGGGTGATGTGAAGCGAGTGTTCGCCGAGCCCGAACATCCGTACACGAAGGCCCTGCTCACCGCCGAGCCCACCCCCGATCCGGCGCCGATTCAGCCGACCGCCCCGGTCATGGTGAAAACCGACGACCTCAAGGTGTGGTTTCCGATCAAGCGCGGCGTATTGCGCAAGACGGTCGGACATATCAAAGCTGTCGACGGCGTCTCTATCGAAGTCCGGAAGGGTGAGACCCTCGGCATCGTCGGCGAATCCGGTTCAGGCAAAACAACGTTGGGTCTCGCCATTCTGCGCCTCATCTCGTCGGACGGCCCTGTCGTCTTCATGGGCAAGGAAGTGCAGGACCTCAGCTTCAAAGAGATGCGTCCCTTCCGCCATGCCATGCAGGTGGTGTTCCAGGACCCCTATGGATCGCTCAGCCCGCGCATGTCCGTTGCCGACATCGTGGAAGAAGGCCTGCAGGTTCATCACCCCAACCTGCCGAAGCACGAGCGCGAGGCGATGGTGGTGCGCGCGCTCACCGATGTCGGACTGGACCCCGAAACGCGCTTCCGCTACCCCCACGAATTCTCCGGCGGCCAGAGACAGCGCATCGCAATCGCACGCGCAGTCGTGCTGCGTCCGAAATTTATCGTGCTGGATGAGCCGACATCGGCCCTGGATATGCTGATCCAGTGTCAGATCTGCGATCTGCTTCGCAATCTGCAAAAGCGTCTCGGACTGACCTACCTGTTCATTTCGCACGACCTCAAGGTGGTAGCGGCGCTGTCGAGCCGACTGATCGTCATGCGCAATGGGAAGATCGTCGAAGAAGGGCCGGCCAAGGAACTGTTCCGCCATCCGAAGACCGAATATACCCGCGCCTTGTTCGCCGCCGCTTTCGATCTCGAAACGACGCAGGCCGACGTGGTCGCGCAGTAATGCCAGGACTGCGCGTCGGTCGTAACGCAAACGTTATTGTGGTTTCGCCGAAATCTCCGCCAAGACGCATCCGTCATGCACACTCGGCTCATTCCGCGAATCCTGTCGATCTTTTCGGCCATCGCCGTCCTCGGCACGACGGCGCACGCGCAGTCCCTGCCCTCCGAGTTGCCGATCATGGGACCGGACGGAACGCGCGTCGCCAACCATGCCATTCCGAAAGGCAGCGTCACCGCGGCGGAGAAGCTTCCGGGCGCTGTCGTTGCCGCCAATCCGGACGGGGACGTGACGCTGGTTGAATTCTACGACCTGAATTGTCCGTACTGCCGGCGCGCTTCGGCCGATGTCGATGCGCTGGTCAAGGCAGACAAGAAACTCCGGCTGGTTCTAGTACCGTACCCTGTTCTCGGTCTCCCGTCCGTACTCGCGGGCCGCGTCGAGATCGCGGTCTCCAAATCGGTGCCGCCGGCCTACTTCTATCGTTACCATCGTGCGATCTATGAAGGGCGCGGCGTCATCGACGGGCAGCGGGCCCTCGAGGCCGCTTCCGGCTTCAAGCTCGATCAGCAGAAGATCGTGGATGCAGCGAACAGCGATGACGTCACCGAGATCATGAAGTCGCATCTGCGCTTCGCGAATACGCTCGCGCTGCAGGCGACCCCGATCTTTCTGATCGGTGACACGGCGATCCAAGGGCACCCCGGCCGCGCTGGCCTGAAGGCGGTGATAGACGCGATGCGCAAATGCGGTAAGGCGGTGTGCTGACGCCTCGGCAGCCTGCGTTCAGGCCGCGGTCGCCAACCGGCGCACCGATGATACCGCGGCGCCCGCGTCCCTGATACGGGTCACGGCTTCATCAAGACGCTCGATCGCGACCGCCATGTGATGCGCATTGGCATGGATGATGGTTTCGCCATCGCGGACCATCGCGACGTGACGGGGCCAGAAAATGAGGTCGCCGCGTTTCGGCATCGATAACGCACGCGCCACCTCAACCGATTCGCCCAGTGCTTTTTCCTGCATATCGCTGTCACGCGGGCATGCGAACCCGCACGCCGTCAATGCGACCTGAACGAGACCCGAACAATCGATGCCGCGATGAGACTTGCCGCCCCAGAGATAGGGCGTGCCGAGGAATCGTTCCGCAATATCGACGGGATCGCGTTCGAAGCTCTGCAACTCGGCCAGGTGGCGGGCAGGAATAAAGCCACGGCCCCCCGCCACAACGGCGAAATGCGCATCGGACTGAGCGATCGCCAATCGTGCGCCGAGGGGCAGTGCATCGACTGGCGGCACCTTGATGTTGGGTGCCGGAAAGACGAGCGTGCTCAGCGCGCTCACTTTCCTGTTCGGCTCGGTGAGCGTTGTCGTCAGCGCACGCGCCGGCAGCCATCCGACATAGCCGTCGGACGCGAGCTGCCCCCAGCACCAGCCTTCGTCAGTGGTCTCGTAGACGGAGACCCGATCGCCCTTCAGCGCTTCTGTCTCGAGCGGGGCGTCCGGTGCCGGCGCGCGCCGCACGGGCGCAAGCGCATCCGAAACCTCGTGAATGACGGCGTCGACGAAACGCGCAGCCTCAACGTGACCCTGCAAGTGCCGGGCCGCCAGTTCGGGCCTTGCAGGCGTGACGCGAGGATCGAAGCTCGTCGGCCGCTCAGCCATAGCGTTCGCACAACATCGCATAGAGTGCGCGAGCGGCCTGGCATTCACCGCCTTCCGGGCGTCCCGGCTTGCCCGATGGATTCCATCCGTAGATGTCGAAATGCAGCCACGCGTTTGCATTCGACACGAATTTCTTCAGGAACAGTGCGCAGGTGATCGAACCTGCAAAGGCTCCGCTGCCGACATTGCTGGTATCGGCGACTTTCGACTCCAGCATGGAGTCGTAAGGCGACCACAGCGGCATGCGCCATAAAAAATCGCTCTGCCGCATGCCCTGATCCATCATCGACGCAGCAAGCGCGTCGTCATCGGTGTAGAACGGAACAAGTTCCGGACCGAGCGCCACCCGTGCCGCGCCGGTCAGTGTGCCGATGTCGATCAGCAGATCGGGCTTCGCTTCGTCGGCAAACGCCAGCGCATCGGCGAGAATGAGGCGACCCTCGGCGTCGGTATTGCCGACTTCCACCGTGATGCCCTTGCGCGACGGATAGACATCAAGCGGCCGAAATGCCGAGCCGGCAACCGAGTTCTCCACGGCGGGGATCAGAACGCGCAGCGCGACGGGAAGCTTGCGGTCCATGATCATGTGCGCGAGGGCGAGCGCTGCGGCGGCGCCGCCCATATCCTTTTTCATCAGCAGCATCGCGCTGCTCGGCTTCAGATCGAGTCCGCCGGTGTCGAAGCACACGCCCTTCCCGACCACTGTCACTTTCGGATGGTTCGGATCGCCCCAGCGCAACTCGATCAGCCGCGGCGGCCGCGCTGCCGCGCGTCCCACCGCATGGATCAGCGGGAAATTCTTCAGTAGAAGCTCTTCGTCCGTCACCGCCTCGATCCAGCCGTCATGCTTCTCGGCGAGCAGCCGCGTCGCCTCGTGCAGCTCCGCCGGCCCCATGTCGTTGGACGGCGTGTTGATCATGTCCCGCGCGAGGAAGACGCCTTCGGCGATACGGGACAGATCAACTGCGTCGACACCATCGGGCGGAACCAGCGTGAGCGCTTTCCTGTCGCGCTTGCGGTAGCGATCAAATCCGTAGGTGCCGAGGACGAAGGCGAGCGCGGCCAGCCTCGAGTCATGTGGCGCATTGGCGAAGCGATAGGCCCCGCCTGGCAGCAAAGCCGGCAGCTTGCCCGGAAGGAAGAGATTCGCGCCGCGCGGTTCATCCTCGATACCGAACAGCACAGCATCGATGCTGCCGTCCGCTGCGGGCACCAGGAGATGTGAGCCCGGTTTTGGCTCGAAGCGCGCCGCGTCGGCGAAGGTGCGGGCGGATGGGGTCAAGGATTCGCGTATGCCCGGCCATGTGGACCGGGTCACGAACCAAAGCGGGATGGCAGGGATGCTTGCGGAAACGTCAAGGATCGGGTGCATCCGGGCTTTTTATCGGGTTCGCCCTGCCCGCGCCAAGCGCCGCCTTAACTGCTCGTTAGGGTTAACGCTTTATTGCGGAAGACTGCATGCGGGAATGCCCGCCGCGGTTTGAGGCGCGCCATGGTTTGTAACAAGTCGAAATACCGCCTTCTGGCCAGTGCAGCCCTTCTCGCCGCTCTCCTGCTTGGCGGCTGCCAGACCGCGCAAATCGCCACCACAACCGAGCCCGATGCCCCCCGAACCGAAGCAGAGTGGCGGCAGCTCGCTCAAATCTGGGGCGAGAGATACCGCAAGAACCCGGCAGATCCAGAGGCCGGCATCCAATATGCCCAGGCGCTGCGGGCCACGGGCCAGCGCTCCCAGGCTGTCGCCGTGCTGGAACAAACCTCGATCCAGAACCCGCGCAACACCGCCGTTCTCGGCGCCTATGGGCGGGCGCTCGCCGACACCGGCGCGTTCACACAGGCACTCGACGTGCTGGGCCGGGCGCATACGCCGGACCAGCCCGACTGGCGCCTCCTCTCGGCACAAGGGGCCGTGCTCGATCAGATGGGCCGCCATGAAGAGGCCCGGCGCCATTACATCGCCGCGTTGAAGATCGTGCCTGAGGAGCCCTCAGTAATGTCCAACCTCGGACTTTCGTACGCATTGTCGAAGAATCTGCGCGAGGCCGAGGAAACCTTGCGCCGCGCAAACGCCTATAACAGCCGCGAGCCCCGCGTGCGCCAGAACCTTGCGCTGGTGGTCGGCCTCCAGGGCCGATTCAAGGAAGCCGAAGAGATCGCGCGCGCAGATCTATCGCCGGAAGAGGCCGCTACCAACCTCTCGTATCTGCGCAACATGCTGGCGGCCGAGACCGGCGGCCGGGGCAGACCGGCGCAGCGTCCCCTCAGGCAGGCGGCGAATAATTCATGAGCGTCCGTTACTGGATCGCCATGACGCGGATCGCGGCCGGTCCCAGGATCACGACGAACAGCACCGGCAGGAAGAACAGAATCATCGGCACGGTGAGCTTCGGAGGCAAAGCCGCCGCCTTTTTCTCGGCTTCGGCCATGCGCATGTCGCGGTTTTCCTGAGCGAGCACCCGGAGCGTCTGCGCCAATGGCGTGCCGTATCGCTCCGCCTGCTGCAACGCGACGCAGACCGACTTGACGCCTTCCAGATCGGTGCGCCTGGCAAGATTGTCATAGGCCTGACGCCGATCGGGCAAATACGACAATTCGGCGGTGGTGAGCGTGAATTCCTCCGCCAACGCAATCGATTGCGAGCCGATTTCGTTCGCCACCTTCTTGAACGCGGCCTCGATCGACATGCCGGATTCGACGCAGATCAGCAGCAAGTCGAGCGCATCCGGAAAGGCGCGGCGGATGGATAACTGGCGCTTCTGAATCTTGTTCTTGAGGATCAGGTACGGCAGCTGCATGCCGAGATAGGTGGCGAACAGGCAGATGCCGATTTTCACGGTCCACGGCTTGTCGAGCTGCAGCACAAAAAACACGTAGAATATGGAAAAAAGCGAGGCGGCGATCGGCGTCACCATCCGGAAGAACAGGTATGTGACGTAAGGCGCCTGCCCGCGGTAGCCGGCCTGCACCAGCTTCTCCCGGGCCTCTTCCTGGCCGACCCACTTGTTGAGCTGGAAATTCTCGACCACACGCTGGATGAATTCCTTCGGCGACTGCCGAAGCGCGATCTTTTCTCCACGCGCCATCCGTTCCCGCTCGCGCTGGCGGATCTTTTCGCGCTCGATCGCAACCGATTTCATCCGGCGCGGCAGCGGATCCGGAGACAGCAGCGGCATGGCGAGCGTCATCACGGTGGCGACCGCGGCGATCCCCGCGAGGATCATCGCGACCAGCCTGGTGTCGTGCATTATTCCGATGATGAGCTGGATCATTGCATGCTCAGAAATCGAAATTGATCATCTTCTTCATGACCATCACGCCGATAAACATCCACGTGGCGCAGCAAAGCATCATCAGCTGCCCTGTCGGGTGTGTCCAAAGAAGCTCGATGTAAGTCGGGCTCGTAATCCAGACGAGGCCCATCACCGCCGGAGGAAGCGAACCGATGATGGCGGCAGACGCCTTGGCCTCCATCGACATCGCCTGGATCTTGGCCTTCATCTTCTTGCGCTCGCGCAGCACCTTCGAGAGGTTGCCGAGCGCTTCCGAGAGGTTGCCGCCGGCCTTTTGCTGAATGGCGATCACGATGCCGAAGAAATTCGCTTCCGGCACCGGCATGCGCTCATAAAGCTTGGCGCAGGCATCTCCGAGCGGCATGCCGATGGCCTGCGTCTCGATGATGGATTTGAATTCGCTTTTCACGGGCTCCTGCCCCTCCTGCGCGACCATCTTCATGCTGTCGAGCAGAGGCAGGCCCGCCTTGATGCCGCGCACAATGACGTCGACGGCGTCCGGGAAGACCGTCAGGAACAGGTTTTCGCGGCGCTTCTTCAGGTATTTCAGCATCCAGAATGGCAGTCCGAAGGCGGCGGCAAACCCAAAGCCGAGCGCGGCCAGGATTCCAAAGCCACTGCTGAAAACCAGAAAGAATGCGACCATACCCATTCCGGCAGCAATGAGGATGAATTGCCGCGTCGACCAGTTCAGGCCGGCCTGTTCGATTCGCTGTGAGATCGTCGGCCTGCTGTTCTTGCGCTGGCGCTTTTCCAGATCCCTCAGCGTTTCCTCGACCTGCTCGCGCCGCGATTTCTGATGGCCGCGTATCGCCCGCTGCACCGGTTGGGTCTGCGCCGCGCTCGCGACACGCCGCTCGACTTTTTTCTCCCCGGACAACAGAGGATAGACAAACACCCACCCGAGCCCGCCGACCGCAATGGTCGCGAGGATCGCCATCATCAGGGGCTGGTTGCCGAAATCGAGCATGATCAGGCCATCACCTCATCATCCTCGTTCACGCTCGCATCGAGCGCCGCGGCCAGCCGCTTCTCCTCGCCATAATAGCGTGCGCGGTCCCAGAACCGCGGCCGACCGATGCCTGTCGAACGGTGCCGGCCGATGAGGTTGCCTTGCGCATCCTCACCGATCATCTCGTATACGAAGAGATCCTGGGTGATGATCACATCGCCTTCCATCCCGAGGACTTCGGTGATGTGCGTAATGCGGCGCGAACCGTCACGCAGGCGAGCGGCCTGAATGATGACGTCGATCGAGGAGCAAATCATCTCGCGTATCGTCTTGGACGGTAGCGAGAAGCCCCCCATCGTGATCATCGACTCGATACGGGACAGAGCCTCGCGCGGCGAGTTCGCATGCAGCGTACCCATGGATCCGTCGTGGCCGGTATTCATGGCCTGCAGCAGGTCGAACGCTTCGGGTCCGCGCACTTCGCCGACGATGATGCGTTCAGGCCGCATACGCAGACAGTTCTTCACCAGATCGCGCATGGTGACCTGGCCCTCGCCCTCGAGATTCGGCGGCCGTGTTTCCAAACGGACAACATGCGGCTGCTGGAGCTGAAGTTCGGCCGCGTCCTCGCAGGTGATGATGCGCTCGTCGTCATCGATGAACTGCGTCAGACAGTTCAGCAGCGTGGTTTTTCCCGAGCCGGTTCCGCCCGACACGATCGTATTCACCCGACAGCGGCCGATGATCTTCAGGATCTCGGCGCCTTCCGGCGTGATCGTTCCGAACCGCACGAGATTTTCAAGCCTCAGCTTGTCCTTCTTGAACTTGCGGATGGTCAGCGCAGGGCCATCGATCGCAAGCGGTGGCACGATGGCGTTGACACGAGATCCATCCGGCAAACGTGCGTCGCATATCGGCGAGGATTCATCGACTCGTCGGCCGACTTGGCTGACGATGCGCTGGCAGATATTCAGGAGCTGCTGGTTATCGCGGAACCGTATCCCGGTCTTGTGGATCTTGCCGGCGACTTCGATGTAAACCGTGCCGGAACCATTCACCATGATGTCGGCGATGTCGTCGCGCGCCAGCAACGGCTCGAGCGGGCCGTAGCCGAGAACGTCGTTGCAGATGTCGTCGAGCAGTTCCTCCTGCTCGGAGATCGACATCACGACATTCTTGATGGCAATGATCTCATTGACGATGTCGCGAATTTCCTCGCGGGCGGCATCGGCGTCGAGTCGAGCGAGCTGCGCCAGATCGATGGCTTCGATCAGCGCCCCGAAGATCGTGCTCTTGGTCTGATAATAGCTGTCGGATCGCCGGCTGTCGGTCGCGAGCAAGGGTGCGGTCTTCTGAGGCGTGGTTGGCGCCGACAGAAGCTGGGCGCCGAGCCCCGCGGAAGGCAGCGGCGCGCGCCCTTCATTCGATGTGGCGGCCGGAGGCGGTGCAACCGGTTTCGGTGCGACTGGAGGCGGCGCCGGCTGGGGCGCCACCGCAGCGGCTCCCGGAGAAGGACTTGGAGCAGGACCTGACGCGATACGCTTCCCGAACACGGTAGACGAACTCCAACTTACGCTTTTTTGCGGAACTTCTGCAGGATCGGCGAGAGCAGACTCGTCTTGGATCGCTTGGCTTCCGAACGCCCTGTCATCAGTTGGGCCAGATGTCGGAACATTTCCGCGATCTTGTGATTGCCGGCGACCTCCGCAATCATCTGCCCGTTGTTCGCCGCGGTCCCGAAGATCTGGGGCTCGAACGGGATGATGACCGCTGGCTCGTCATCCAGCGCCTTGGCAAAATCTGATGGCTTGATCTCGGGCCGCTTCGGAACGCCGACCTGATTGAGCGCGTAATACGGCCGATGGTCGTTGACCCGTGCCGCCTTGAGGAAATCGACGAGATTCTTGGCGTTGCGCAGATTCGCGAGATCCGGCGCGGCCACGACCAGAATATCGTCGGCGGCAAGCAGCGTGCGCTGGGTCCAGCCCGTCCACTGATGCGGCACATCGAGCACCACGCATGGCACGGTGGCGCGAAGCGAATCGAAGATCGCATCGAACGCATCGGCGCCGAAATCATAGACGCGGTCCAGCGTCGCGGGCGCAGCCAGCAAGCTCAGGTTTTCCGAGCATTTGGACAAGAGGCGGTCGACGAATGCGGTGTCGATGCGGTCCGGCGAGAAGACCGCATCCGCGATCCCCTGGGGAGGATCCTGGTTGTAATCCAGGCCCGCGGTCCCGAACGGAAGATCAAGGTCAGTCACGACCGAATCCAGCGCCAGATCGCGCGCGATCGACCAGGCCAGGTTGTGCGCGATTGTGGAAGCGCCGACGCCGCCCTTCGCGCCGATCACGGCCAGGATGCGGCCGACAGGCTTCGCGTCCGGCGACGAGTAAAGACCGCATACCGAACGCACGATGTCGAGCGTATTGACAGGTGCGATCAGATAATCGCTGACGCCACGGCGAACCAGTTCGCGATATAGCGCCACGTCGTTATGGCGGCCGATCACGATGACTCGCGTGCCCGGATCACAAAGTTCGGCAAGCGAATCGAGTCCGGCGAGCACCACCTCGGGCCGCGATTCGAACTCCAGAATGATGACATTCGGCGTCGGCGCCGAGCGATACGCCTCGGAAGCAGCGGTCATGCCGCCCATTTGAATCTTCAGATGAGCTTTGGAGAGCCGGCGATCCTCTCCCGCCGCCTGCACCGCAGCCGCCGTCTCAACCGATTCGCAGAAAGCCTGGATCGATATGCGCGGCGCCGGAGCGATGTGCTCCTCAGGCGCAGGCACGTCGGCCGGAAGCTCCTGGGTCGCGATCTGAAATGCGCTTCTTGTCATCGATTCACGTCGCTTGACTTGCCCTGATCCTTGTTTGGATAAATCGTCTCAGGACTCTGACCTTGACGATATTTTTCAAGCACGGTGGTCCGCCGCGAATTCCAGGCCGGGCCTTCCGAGCGAGGTTGAACGAGGTCGGCGGGGTTTGCGACCATCGCGGCGAGATTGCGCTGGTTTGAACACCCGAGATTCCAGTAATTGCGATTCTCGTTGTAGAAGGGATCGGGACTTGGCCCGAGGTCTTGCGGCCACAATCCGCAGGGGCCGGCCTCCGCAACGATCTTCGAGTATTTCAACCGAACCGTCGGAAAGTTTTCAGGGTTATCCGGCGTGTAGCTTCGTACCGCGACGCTTTCCATCGGAATGCCGGATGCTGCAAAGATCGAGTTGATTTCGCGCAGCGCCTGCGATGCCGCCACACGGTTCGGCGTCCCGGTCGGAACGTCGATGACGACACCGCCAGTGGCTTCCTCTCGCCACACGCTTGCGAATGCGAGCACCTCGGCCCGTTGTGTGGGCGTGAGAGAGCCCCGGCTCTGGCCAATGAACAGTTCCATGGAGTGCGAGCCGTCGCGCAGCGCTATCTTGTGACGCTTCCGATAGTCGTTGGGATAACCGATCGTATCCTGCGCGATGTACGGCGCATTCGGAGCCACTGAAGTCGCGTAGCACCCCGACAAACTCATCGCCGCCGCCAACAGGCCCGCCATGCGGACCGCCATATCGAACCTTCGGCTGCCGAACGTGAACTCTTGCCTCATCGCACCATCTCCCCGTTCAGCATCAGTCCACGATGAACCCGTATCTGCCTTGATACTTGAGGTTCGGATCAACTCGGCCAGGAATGCCGTAAAGGCGGTTGAGGCGGCCCATGAATACGGTCGACGGGTCCGCAGCATCGGCAAATCCGTCATCGGGCCGCGACAGATCCTTCGGCTTCACCGCGCGCACAACGTAAGGCGTGACCAGAATCATCAGTTCGGTCTGACGATTGACGTAATCGCGGCTCTTGAACAGAGACCCCAGGATCGGAAGCTGCATCAGCCCGGGCAGGCCGTTCACCTGCTGCTTGGTTTGCTCGTGAATCATGCCCGCCATCGCGAGCGCGCCGCCCGACGGAATCTCCACCGTCGTTTCCGCACGACGCACGCGCAGCGAGGGGATCGTAAAGCCGGAGCTGACCAGCGAAGCTTCGGTCGACAATTCCGAGACCTCTGTCGTGACCTTCATGCTGATCCGTCCCTCCGAAAGGACGACCGGCGTGAAGCCGAGGCTGATGCCGAACTTCTTGAATTCGATGGTGGGCGTACAGGAGTTCACCGACTGACAGCTCACGCCGGTCACGACCGGAAATTCACCGCCGGCCAGGAAATTCGCCGATTCGCCGGAAATCGCCGTCAGATTCGGCTCGGCGAGCAATCGCATCACGCCGGCTCGCTCCATCGCCCGGATAGTGGCGCCAAGCCGTGAATTGAGCTGTCCGCTCAGGCGCGAAGGATCGAGATTGGTGTTCAGCGGCGTTCTGGCACCATAGCTCGGCACGATCGCGGTCGTTGCCAGATCCTGACCATAAGCGGTGAACGGCGTATCGGTATTGAAATTGATCACCGAGCTGCCGCCGCCGACGCTGCCGCTCAGATTGATGCCGAGTTGCTTGATCACCTCGCGCTGCACTTCTGCGACCGTGACGCGCAGGTTCACCTGATCGCGGCCCTTGACCGCAATTGCGTTCACCACCTTGTCGCCGGCGCCGACCATGGTCGTCGTCCCCGCCCCCATCAGGCGGCTGGCGATCTCGAAGGCGCTCTGCGAATCCGCCTGGCTGTCCACCCAGCCGGACAACACGACGCCTTCAGGACCGAGCGCTTCGATCCGTATGTCTGCGGTGGGCAACGCCTGGCGGATCGCTTCGCGAATGCCATTCAGGTCGCGTTTGACCGCGATGTCGAAGCCGGCAATCTGATTGCCCTGCGCATCGAAGAAGAACATGCTGGTCTGACCGACCTTGGCGCCGATCATGTATGCGCGGCGCGTTGATCGGATGACGGCGTTCGCAACAGTCGGATCGGCGACAAGCACATCCTTCACGTCGCGCGGCAGATCGATGATCACGGCCTTGCCGATTCCGAGCGACACCGGCCGCGAACTGACCTCGCTGCCAACGACGGAGATGACCGGCGTGCGACGCAAATCGGGCTCCGCCGCATACCCGGTCGCGACCGAGGCAGCCAGGGGGACTGCGATCAGCAGCGTCCGGATCATCGTCAGATCGGCCATGGAGCACATTCCTTCCAAGCGCTATTTGGAAACCGCGGTCGTGGGGACGCCGAATCGCACAATGTTGATGCCTGACGCACGCGACGGGGGATCTTCGTCTGCTCCTGCGCCCTGGGCCGTATCCACGACGCTGCGAAGCGCCAAAGACAAATGCCCCGCCTGCTTGCTGGCGGCGAGAACTTCGGCCTGACGCGGGGAAAGTTCGAGAGTGACGGTCTTGCCGACGACGACCTTCTGGCCGTTCTTGTCCTCGAC
>Ga0182748_1001080_pt1 | contig 27387 bp, 29 predicted proteins | sample eDN3rd37CKraftOP_FD_128877 | JGI IMG/M metagenome (GOLD analysis project Ga0182748, IMG submission 128877) | Enriched Organic Plus compost microbial communities from Emeryville, California, USA - eDNA 3rd pass 37_C Kraft OP (version 2) (version 2) ...
CGGATGGATCGAGGACTATAATGAAATCCATCCACATTCCGCGCTCAAGATGGCTTCCCCTCGGCAGTTCATCAGGGCTAAATCAAACTAGCCGACCTGTCCGGTGAAATGGGGAGCACTCCACTTTGAAAGACATGGCTTGGGGAACGAACCAAAAGTTCAGAAATCTCGACGAGTGAGAGTTCTCGCCATGCGCAAAGATCTTCAATGAGTTGCATTGCAGATTCCGGAACTAGCCGACTACTCAGGTGGACAGCCTTTACGACTGTTCGCAAATGAGGGGGTGAGTGCTCAACCGTTAGTATATTGCTACCATCCATGGTAGCGGCCTTACCATGGATGGTAGGGGATAGCTCGCCATTATTTAGACGAAGTAGCATCTCTGGATCGGGGACATAGCTTATCGATCTGCCGCTTCCATGTTCAGAAAATAGGGCAAGAGTTCTTAATTTTCGAAAGCTTTTGCTTGCGGTTAAGGTGTCCGTCTTTGTCATGGAGCGATATACAGAGTTGCCGATTGCTCCAACTTCTCTAACAAAAATGAGTGCTTTTAGTTGATCATTAGTAAGTCCGATATCTTTGAACTTAGAAAGCCATTGAATATCATCTTCATCTAAAAAAGGGTGGAATAGAAGCGTTGCAATAAATTCGTCGCTTTCTCTATCTGATTCAAAGGTTGGCTCTGTAAGGCCACTTTCAGCCATCATTTTCCGCATCACGCGTATACCACTGCCTTTAGTCTCTGCGAACCTTGTTTCGTGGACTATTTCCGCAATCTTTGGATTTCGTATGATCGATCCCGACTCATCGAAACGATCTTCATTCTTCAAAGAATACCCAGGATTCTTTATGGTAATGCGATTTCCATATCGCAGTACCTGGACAGGTCTGTTGAGTTGAAAGTTGCGATGCATTAATGAGTTTACTACTGCTTCTCTTAAGACTCGCAATGGACGACAGGAGTTTCCTGTCTTTGCCCACTTGAAGCAGATCCTACGCGAAACACTTTTGGCAGATCATCGGAAATAGCCGCCAGAACTCTTGCAACCAAAGTGATGAGAGGCCCCCGCATATCTATAGATTGGAATGGCGTTTCAGGATATTCTACCCACTGATATAATCGACGTGATGCGCAGGGGCTAATCTGCGAAGCGATGCGTTAGTTCCGAACACGATAAGACCCGTGTTTGTGATTTTCACCACTCCATCGACATATCGTATTGCACCAATTGCGTGAAGCAACTCTTGGTCAGACCAGCTCAGCGTTTCTGCATGTGGGTTTGTTTCCGCTCTAGCTGAGCGATAGGCTTGTATAGCCTTGGGATCAATGTCTCCTCAATGGGCGACTCTTACTATTTGCTCATCAAATGATTGCTCAGCTTTCCCTGAAAAAAATACTGGCATATCCTCGTCAGTGCAACGAACGTCGGTTGGACCTATTCTGCGATATGCTCCCCGAGGAAGCCCAGTTGCCTTAAAATAAAGAGGCTTTGATGCCTTCGGAAGTTCTGGAACGTTAATACGAATTATCGTGTTCCTATCTACTTTCTCGGCATGTATATCCAGTCGAATTGGTATATTGAAAGTTGTTTGGCAAGCGGAGGCAATATCGCTCGATATTTTGTCAGGGTCCGTGACGCCAGCCGCCGTATAGAAAGAGAATAATGTCTCTTCTTTTTCGACGCCCAGAATAATGGTTCCTCCACCAAGGTCTGCCTCATTACTTAAAGCACAAATAGTCTCATACACGGATTTGCTAGCAGATTTCGCGCATAATTTTGCTTCGAGTTTTCCGTTTCATCTGTCTCATTTAAGATACGGATAAGATCTTTAAAAGATTCTTTGGGAATCATATTCTCCTCGAATAAAAGAACCGATCCGTCATCTCTTCGTCAGTCGACCACTGATATTGATGGTCCGATAGGGATACCAATCTGGCGGGCTACCTATCCGCAAAGATCGCACCGGCCTTTGTTGGGGCGGTTTTGGCTGCTGAAGCAGGAGGAGGACTTACGGCCGCAGTGCGATTGCCGATGAGCGAAGCTGCGATCTGCTTTTGCGACTCGCTGATGCTGGTAGCATATTCGACAAGCTGCTCGATGCAATACAGAAATACCCCGGAGACTATCGCGCTGCATCCTGCGGTAAGCGCAAACGATCCGCCTCGGTTCATCTCGATAAAACCCATCAGCGCCAACAGTGCGCCGCCGACTAAGCTTAGTAGTCCAAGAATTTTTGCCGCTGTTGCCATGGTTGCCCCTCCAACGCGATACGTCGGAAGGTGCCTCATTTAGCCGGCGATATCAACTATCGAAGCGCGCCATATGCGCATGAGGCTATTGAAATCTAGTGAGTAAATAATGGTGCCGAGCGGTTGCCGTGCCCAATGTGCACACGTGCGCTGGAGCAATTTATTCGAATGTGATGGAGATAAAGAATTTCAAATTCTTCAACGGGTCGTGCGCTTGCTTCAATTTCTTCGAACCGCCGTTTTACGTTTCGAAATACCGCATCAATCTTGGAAGGGCTGCGGGCAGCAATGGCCTCGTCGGACAGCCTCACAAGGTCAGGATCGCATATAGCAAGGTTGTTGAGAGCAATACGGAGGTTTTCTTCCTCTCGCCCGCTGCATGCTTCAACTGCTTCAACAAGAGGCCGGAGCAGTGAAACCTCAATCATCCTTCGCCTTTGCCGCTGCTAACCATGGATACTCCACGCATGCCTCGCGGATAGCGGTCTGCAAGCTGTCGAATATCGAGCTACTATCGCTGCTGGCAGCCCAGTATTCAGCATAGTAATTATCTTCTGGCAAATCACCGATCCAAAATCTTTCGACGATGTATGTCACAGAATCGTCTGACCGCTCAAAAAACTCCAGTCTGGTTTGCGCGTCGGGGCTAAGCTCTTGGAGGATTAGCGTGATCGTCGTCGGGATGGTTATTGACGCACCCATTCGCGGCGGCCGGTTGATTGAGGGGGATTTGTCATGACCGGACTTGAAAGTTACGTGAACGCACTCGAAACGGCGAGACACACCTTTTTCGAGATGGACGATGCTCTGGGTCAGCTTTCATGCGCAATCGACGTGATTGAAGCTCTGACGGAGGGGCATATCGCTAGCAAGGCGACCAACCCGCTACATTACAATTACCGGCGATTGTGCGAGGCGCTGAGCGATGCATGGCCGACAGTTGTGAAAGCCGCGCTGCCGCTTCCAGACTTTGGCGATGACCTCTTCCACGAAGGGGCGACGGTTTTCATGGGCGGTAAGTCCTACGTTCTCGGAAAGTACCATTCTGAAATCAAAGCGTGGGATCTGTGCCACGGCGGCGAGAACGAAATCACCCTGCGCGCAGATATCCTGCGCAGAAACATCACTGGCATCAAGTTTAAGGAAGCATCATGACCCCGCAAGAAAGATTGGTTCAAGCGATCAACGACGCCACGGCACTTTCGCTGATTATCGGCGATCTGTTCGACAAGGACGACGTGAGGCAGGACTTTCTTGCCCGCCAGTTGGTTTCGGCCACTGAACGGATGAACCGCGCTCTTGCAGCCTGGCAGAAGGAGCTATCCGAGGACGGCGAGCCGGAACAGGTGGCTGCCTAACAAGTTTTCGCGGCCTGTGTGTGTGCCGCAGCAGCGAGGGTTCTGCATTGCCCAAGTTGCGGGCCGGGATGACATTCTCCCCAGACCTGGCCACCAATTGGACCCATAGCTCAATCGGAGAGAGCAGCGGCCTTCTAAGCCGCAGGTTGCCGGATCGTGCCCGGCTGGGTTCTCCATCATCTGCCTCACCAGCAGAAGGTCGCGCTGACGACCGACACGAGAAACACGCCCTGCGCCAGTGAACAGGGCAAATAAAAAGGACGGCGTTCTGCCCGGCACCACCCGTAAGCCGCCGTCCTCCGTACTAGCCAAGGACACGAGGAGACTAAAAGCCACCAACCTTGGCGTTTCTTCCGGGTACCGCCCCGGCAACCGGCATATGGCCTTCACCACGCCATGTGTCAATCGCCACCAAGACGAGGTATGACAATGATTAAAGAACAGAGCACATTCATAGTGGATCTTATCGACATCGCAAAGCGTGCCGAATGCAAGATCACGATCACAACCAAAAGTGGCCATACCGTCTGCGAAGTTGGCCCTGAGACGTTCCCCTTCAAAGTCGATGAAGATGGCGTCGTCCATATGAAGAATGCGACTGTCGATTACGAAGCGCTCAATAAGGATGTCGGCGAACTCATGCAGTTCCTGGATTCGAGGATCGGCACGCTCCGGCGCGAACTCTGGCGTATGTCAGCCAAAGCCGGCGGCGAACATGCGAGCCACGTATCGATGAATTTCTATGTTGGCGAGCCGCGATTGACGGTCGAGCCAACCGAAGTGCCGCTTTTCGGCCCGCGCAAGGACATCGGCGAAACGTTCTCCAAAGCCTGCAAAAGCTGGATTGAAAGCGCAGCTAAGGCCATCAACTGATCGCTCTCTGCCCAAAAGTGGGCAGGTGTCCCGGCCGGCCTCGGCGCTGGCGTAAACCATCAGGCGGTCGCCGGTCGGGGCAAGAATCAAAATTTCATGTCGCGCTCATATCGCGTTCTGCCGCCTGAACGTAGCGCAACTTGTTACAAAGCAATGCGTTATGTTGCATCGAATTTCAGGGTTATGCGACATGGAAATAAGGGGTAATGACAGCTAAGTCATTGATTTTAAAATGGCTGGGGGACCTGGATTCGAACCAAGACTAACGGAGTCAGAGTCCGCTGTTCTACCCTTAAACTATCCCCCAGCAGGGATTTGCATATGCCTTCAATTTGGAGGCCCGCAAGCGCGACAGAAGCGTTAACTCGTTCGCGACGGACCCCATCTAGCGAACTCAAACACCGAACGCAACACTTTTCTTTGAAAAAAAACAAAGCGATTTCGGTTATCCAGCAATTGCTTATTTCGAGCGTGAAAACCGCAATAAACGGGCTTGCACAGAGGTACTTTCCGGAAGTCGGCGCAAAAAAAGCCCGGCCAGCGGAGGAGCGAGCCGGGCAAGGGGCAGGCTGGCCGAGAGGGAACCCGGCATGTGAAGGTGGCGCCTGCCAGATATGGACTGTGTGAGTTCAACAAGAGCCACGCCTTGCCGAACTCCGCAGGGATGTCCGTTCAGCAAATCTGGCGTGTAGCCTTGATCCGCAGACGTGCATCTGCAAGTTCACGGAGAACCCGGGTAGGGTCGTCTATGCCACGATAATGGACCGCCGTGTAAATATCCTCACGACGCAGCCCGATATCACGCAGCATGTGATCGTCAAAATCACTCAGGTTCAGGAGTAGCCGTCGACCATTGGAAAACGTCCAGCGACGCATGATCGACGCGAATACGGCTTTCACCATTTGCTTGAGCGTGGAGGTCGACGCGCTCGTTGCCGGTAAATGCGTGGTCGTTATCTTGCTTGTCGCTGTCATGTCCGCTCTCCTTTGATTTAGCGGGGCTAGGTAATCCTTATCGCTAGGGTCATTCGCTTGCGCGGCTCCTTTTCCTTTACGATGGCGCTTTATCCAACAATCGAATTGATTGTTCCAACGAATGTTTTTAATGTCATTCTTCAATAATAGTGATGGATCACGCCAATGAGCACGCCCCTGGATCTCGATCAGTTGCAGACCTTCATAGCCATCGCGGATACGGGCAGTTTTACGCGTGCCGCAGACGCTGTCTTCAAGACGCAGTCGGCTGTATCCATGCAGATGCGCCGTCTGGAAGAGCGTATCGGCAAGCCCTTGTTCGAGCGCGACGGACGGACCAATCGTCTTACCGAGGAAGGCGAGCGGCTATTGCTTTATGCGCGCCGCATGATGCAGCTCAATGGTGAAACCATCGCGGCATTCGATGATACTCAACTGGAAGGTCACGTTCGCATCGGCACACCGGACGATTATGCCGATCGCTTCCTGCCGGAGATCATGGCTCGATTTGCACGATCAAACCCCCGCGTGGAACTGTCAGTCGTGTGCGAACCGACCGTCAATCTGGACGAAATGATTCGCCGCGGAACGCTGGATATTGCGCTTGTGACTCAGTGCGATGACAAACGCCGGTCCGAAGTGGTTCGCACGGAGCCCTTGCTTTGGGTTGCGTCCGCCAACCACGCGGTGCATGAAGAAGCCGTATTGCCGCTGGCTGTCGGGCGTCCAACCTGCATCTGGCGTCATGCTGCTATAAACGTGCTGGAAGCGGCTCGGCGTGATTACCGCATCATAATCACGAGTTGGTCTGCGACAGTACTGGCGGCGGCGGTTCTTTCCGGGCTTGCGGTTTCGGTGCTTCCGGAGTGCGCGCTCCGCCCCGGTATGCGTGTTCTCGGCGAAGCTGACGGCTTCGGAATGTTGCCAGAATTCGGCATTGGCATCATGCGCGGCCACACAAAACAAAACGCTGTCGTAGATGCACTTGCGCAGCACATCATTGAAAGTCTAGACAATATATCGTCACCGCAGCCCGGCGCGATGGCTTCGGCGGAAATTTCGCCGTTTCCGGCGGTTCGTACGAGGAGGGTACGAGCCAACGAATTGCTGCCAGGCTGGTGATGAAGCAGTAAATCGCTGCATGGCTCCTTGACCAGCCATGCCACCTGGTTGCCTATGATGGGATGAGCATGGGTTCCGATTCGAGTTTTACCGGCGCATCGTCTAATGTCGCCGAGTATAGCGTTTCCGAGATTTCCGGCGCGTTGAAGCGCACGGTTGAGGACGTGTTCGGGCATGTGCGCGTGCGTGGCGAAATTTCCGGTTATCGTGGTCCGCATTCGTCGGGACATGCCTATTTCGCCTTGAAAGATGATCGTTCGCGGCTTGAAGCCGTAATCTGGCGCGGCTCGATGAGTCGGTTGCGATTCCGTCCCGAAGAAGGGATGGAGGTCATTGCCACGGGCAAGCTCACGACCTATCCGGGTTCGTCGAAATATCAGATTGTCATCGAACAGATGGAGCCTGCCGGTGCGGGGGCACTGATGGCGCTTCTGGAGGACCGGAAGCGACGATTGGCGTCGGAAGGCCTATTCGATCCTGCCGTCAAACAACTCCTGCCCTTCATGCCTCGTGTAATCGGGGTAGTGACCTCCCCAACTGGAGCGGTTATTCGCGATATTATTCACCGGATCGCAGACCGCTACCCGCTGCACGTCATTGTCTGGCCCGTGCGTGTGCAGGGCGAAACAAGCGGACCCGAAGTGGCCGCCGCTGTGGATGGTTTCAATGCTCTGCCTGAAGACGGGGCAATTCCGCGGCCGGACGTGCTCATCGTGGCGCGCGGCGGCGGCAGTCTGGAAGACCTTTGGGGCTTCAATGACGAAATAGTCGTACGCGCAGTTGCCGCATCCCATATACCGGTGATTTCCGCTGTCGGCCACGAAACCGACTGGACCCTGATCGATCTTGCAGCCGACATCCGCGCTCCCACGCCGACAGGTGCGGCGGAAATGGCGGTACCGGTAAAGGCCGACCTGCTGGCAGCTCTGGTCGGGCAATCCGCACGGCTTTCCTCGGCCATTTCCCGTTTTATCGATCTCAAACGGCAAGCACATCGTTCGGCGGCGCGCGCGCTTCCATCGCCTGACCAGTTGCTGGCTTTGCCGCGTCGCCGTTTTGATGAAGCAGCCTCACGCCTCACGCGAGCCCTGTTCGTCAATACGCAAAAGAAACGGGTGCACTTTGAAGGCCACGCGCGACAGTTATCGCCACGTCTCCTCCAGCGCCGGTTTACTGAACTGGAACGTGGGGTTTCCGTGCTTGGGCAGAGGTTGCCCCGCGCGCTTGAGGCATTTCTGCGAGAACGGCGGACTGCTTTCGCACATCGGGAAAATCGTCTTACGGCTGAGCCTATATTGCGACGTACGAAGCTCACGGCTATTTCGATAGAACAGCTGGACCGCCGTCGCGACCAGGCGGTGCGGCTTCTCATTGAAAGGGCCAAACGGCGCGGACAGGAACTGGAACGTCTCATGCGCACGCTTTCTTATGAAAGCGTGCTGGAGCGCGGTTTTGCGGTTGTCTTCGATGCACAAGGTAAACCGGTAAAGCAGGCTGCATCCGTGTCGGCTGGTGACACATTGTCCGTCCGGTTTCGCGATGGTGACGTGGCGGTCGTGGCGCACCACGACGAAGAAGGTGAACCTGGGAAGTCTCCCCAAACCAAAAAGTCGGCATCGCCCGGTTCCGGCAACCAGGGATCGTTGTTTTAGCAACAGTCAGTCGCGATGTTTTCCGATTTCTGCTGAGATCGCCTGGCCTTAAGGCTGACTTAAGCTTGACCTCCTTTTTCTCGCGCATCTGCCATTGTTAGAGATTCAGGATGTCGCGTAGAAAAACCCAGAACCACCCCACAAACGGCTTTGCGAAGACTAGTTTCAACCGTCGCGGTTTTCTTATAGGGGCAAGCGCGATTGCGTTGTCGGGCTGTGTTTCGACTGTGCCCCAGCCGTCTCAGCCGGTTAAAAAGCCGGGTCCGTCTGCGTCGTCGCGTCCTGTGCCGCTGATGTACCAGGCATTGCCTGACGAACAGTTCCCGATCCCGGCGGTCGACACAAGCAAGGTTGATCCCAAATTCTGGCGGCAGGAAGTTGACTATCCGACAGATGAAGTGAAAGGCACCGTCATCGTCGATACGCCGAACAAGTATCTTTACCATGTGCTCGGCAACGGACGGGCCATGCGATACGGCATCGGTGTCGGGCGTGATGGTTTTGCATGGGCCGGACGCGCAAAGATTGCCTATAAACGTCAATGGCCCCGCTGGACGCCGCCCGACGAGATGGTCGCGCGTCAACCCGCGCTGGAGCCTTACAGCATTGCCAATGGCGGAATGCCTCCGGGGATCAAGAACCCGCTCGGCGCGCGAGCGATGTACATTCACAAGGATGGGCGCGATACGCTTTATCGCATTCACGGGTCGCCGGAAGCCTGGAGTATCGGCAAGGCCGTATCCTCGGGATGTATCCGTATGCTCAATCAGGACGTGATCGATCTTTACAATAATGTGCGCGATGGCAGCACGATTGTCGTGATCCCCGATCCGACCAAGGGCCAGCAGGTCACAAGCTGAGCAAAACAAAAAGGGCGCGGATAACGCGCCCTTTTTGTTCGATATGTTTTATAACTCGATGCTCAATAGGCATATTCCAGAAAGATTGGGTCGACCGATCCTGCCCACACACTGTTATATGCCTTCAGCATACGCTCAGCATCCGTGACGCCTGCCGCAACGATTTCCTCAAGTGGTGCGAGGAAATGCGTTTCGTCATGGCCTTCGCTGTTAAGCTTATTGCGGTTCAAAAGTCCGAGTCTGGAGATTTTCAAAGTTTCCCGCGCAATCTGTTCCAGCGGCTTGCCGCGGAAGGTAGTGTTTAACGCCTTGGCCGGAACGTCGTTGCGAAGTGCTAGTACCTCTTCATAGGTCCAATCCTTGGTGAGAAGCTCAGCTGCTGTCAAAGCCTCTTCGTCGTAAAGCAGGCCGACCCAATAAGCCGGAAGCGCGCAGATGCGGCGCCATGGGCCACCATCGGCCCCTCGCATCTCAAGGAAGCGTTTCAGGCGTACTTCAGGGAAAAGAGTCGAAAGATGATTGGTCCAGTCGCCCATATTGGGAAGCGGATCACTTACTTCGCCTTTCAGCGCACCATTCATGAACTGGCGGAATGTGACATGAGTGCAGTCGTGATAATGACCGTCGCGCAGGATGAAATACATCGGGACATCGAGTGCCCATTCGACATAGTCGGCAAAACCAAAGTTCTCCGAGAAGACGAAAGGCAGAACGCCCGAGCGCTGATTGTCGGTATCGCGCCAGATATTCGAACGCCAGGACAGCAGGCGGTTCGGCTTGCCTTCCGTGAAGGGAGAACTGGCGAAAAGTGCCGTTGCCACAGATTGCAGTTTCATCGAAACCTGCATCTTGCGGCGCATGTCCCGTTCAGAGCTGAAGTCCAGATTTACCTGAATGGTCGATGTGCGATACATCATGTCCAGACCTTCATGCCCCACTTTCGGCATGTAGTTGGTCATGATCTTGTAGCGCGATTTCGGCATGACGGGGGTTTCGGCCAGAGTCCATTTCGGACTGCCGCCAACGCCTAAGAAGCGGATGCCCAGTGGCTCCGCGATTTCCCGAACCTGGGACAGATGCGCATTCACCTCGCGACATGTCTGGTGGATGGTCGAAAGCGGCGCTCCGGAAAGCTCGAACTGTCCACCAGGCTCAAGCGAAATCGCACCCTGTCCGGTTGGTTCCACCAGCCCGATGATATTGCCTTCATCGACGATGGGCTCCCAGCCAAGCTTGGCCTGCATGCCTTCTAGTATTGCTTTGATGCCGCGCGGTCCCTCGTAGGGGACGGGACTGTTATCGGCTGTATAGAATGGAAATTTTTCATGCTCAGTGCCGATACGCCAGGCGTCCTTGGGCTTGCATCCGCCAGCCAGATAACCCGCCAGTTGTTCAACGCCCGTCAGTGCCGTTTCGTCCGTTGTATCGCGCGCCATGCAGTGTGTCCCTAGTCGATTTTTCGCGTTTCAGCGTGATTGGACAAAATTGTCAAATCGCGCAAGTCAATTCCATTGAACATCAGATTTCGAGAACGTCATCCTGCATTCCGCCAGTCCCCGAGCACAGATTGCACCAAAGCCATGGCTGCGACGGCAGCAGTATCGGCGCGCAGGATTCGCGGGCCAAGCGGAATAGCCGTTACGAACGGGAGCTTTCGGAGCGTCTGGCGCTCGCTTTCTGAAAACCCGCCTTCCGGGCCGATCAGCAACGCCACAGGACCCGGTGTTATCCCCTGCAGGATGATCAGTGGATCGTCCGATTCGTGACCTTCGTCGCAGAAGATGAGGCGCCGGGTTTCATCCCACTGGTCGATCAATCGGTCAAAGCGGATGGCCTCGCGGCATTCAGGCAGGGAAAGAACGCCGCACTGTTCCGCCGCTTCTATTGCATTAGCCTTGATGCGGTCCGTTCCGAGTTTCGGCACCTGCGTATGCTGTGTGATGACGGGTTGCAGAACGCCCGCGCCCATCTCGACCGCTTTTTGCACCATATAGTCCAGCCGTCCCTGTTTCAGCGGGGCGAAGCAATAGATGAGGCCGCTTTCCGGTGGCTGTGGCCGCGTCTGCTCGAAGGGCTCAAGGAAAAGTCGTTTTTTACCCTCCGGCTTCAGCCGTGATTTCCATTCACCGTCACGCCCGTTGAAGGCGAGAATTTCATCGCCGTCCTTCAATCGCAGGACATGGGTAAGATAATGTGCGGCCTGCGAGGCGACCTCGATCTGGCTGTCAGATTGGAGGTCGTTTTCAACGTATAGTCTCTGCATTTTGTAATTTGCGCGCATGTCACCATCGATGGCAGAGGGCAGGGGCGGCGGTCAAGCGCTTTGGCGACGCAACATGAGGCAACTGATGAGCATTCCTACACAAACAATTGATGGGAAATATTATGCAAGTTGCATTTAACTAGATTGTATCCATATAGGTATGAAGCTATCTATTTGAATGGAATTGATGTGATGAAACAAGCGTGGGTCGAATTCGCACCGCTTCTTGCGAGTACTGCCAGAGGATGGCGGAAAGCTTTCGATGCGGCGATGGCGGAACATGGTCTTTCCGACGCGAAAGCCATACCGCTGATGACCCTCTTGCGGCACGGAGATCGTGTCCCCCAAGGTGTGCTGGCCGAAAGGGTCGGTATCGAGGGGGCAACGATTGTCCGGGTCGTCGACGAGTTGGAAAAGGACGGCCTTATCCAGCGGATTGGCGATGATGCCGATCGTCGCGTCAAGCTTATTCAACTGACAGAGGACGGTCGCGCGCTTGCCGCCAAGGTGGAAAAGTCAGCTGCCCGTCTTCGCGCTCTTTTCCTCGGTGATTTCGATTCCGATGCGGTCGATGTCGCCATGGAAGTCTTGCGCAAGCTGAATGAGAAATTTCAAACAGAGTCTTTCTGATCAGCCGTCTGACCGGAAGACGCAACGCGTTCAACCGGTACCGCCACAAGCCATGACGAAACCAGCCGAAACAACCCCCAAATTTTGGGATGTCGTCTTTTCATTGAAGACTTTCGCTGCGGGCATGCTTGCGCTGTGGATCGGCTTGATGGCCAATCTGCCCAATCCCTACTGGTCGATAGCAGCCGTCTATATCGTTGCGCACCCGTTGTCCGGAGCCACAACGTCGAAAGGGTTCTATCGCCTCGTTGGAACGATCATCGGCGGGGCCGTGACCATTTTATTTGTGCCGCATCTGGTCAATTCACCTGAAATTCTCACCATGGCCATCGGGCTCTGGATGGGGCTTTGCCTTGCAATCAGCTTGCTTGACGGCACGCCACGCAGCTATCTGTTCATGCTTGCCGGTTATACGGTGGCGATTGCCAGCTTTGCTGTTGTTTCTGCGCCGGAAACGACATTTGACTATGCCGTAGGGCGTGTGGAAGAAATCGCGATCGGCATTATTTGTGCCGCTGTTGTCAATCGCCTTGTTTTCCCGCGCCACAGCGGTCCGGTGCTTGTCAGCCGTATTGATAACTGGCTGCGTGATGGCTCAAAGCTCGCGCTGGCCAGCATGCGGGGGGAAGGTGCGACACCCGAGTTCCTTCGGGATCGTCAGCGCCTCGCAGCCGACGCGCTGGAGCTGCGCAACCTGACTACGCATGTAGCGTATGATACCTCGTCAATAAGGAACGTCGGCAGGCTGCTTCATGTGTTGCAGCAACGTATGGTGGCTGTGCTGCCGATCATATCAAGCTTGCACGACGTCCTGGCGCTTAAGCCGGGCGAAAACGAACAGCCCTGGCATCCGGCGGTGCAGAAGCTCCTGGACGAAGCTTGCGACTGGATAGAAAGCGGCGAGAACCTGACGGATGAACGCCGTACTGTTCTTTTGCGACTGATTGAAGAAATCGATCGCCACGGGAAGGACGCGACGAGTTGGGGTGAATTGCTGCCTTTCAACGTAGCTGCGCGCGTTCGCGATCTGGTCCAGATATGGAGCGATTGCATCACGTTGCGCCAGGATATCCTGTCCGGTTCACGGCATTCGTTGCGGTGGCGCCGTTATGACGCCCATTTGAAAGCTCGCCCCATGCATCGTGACTATGGCATGGCATTTCTGTCCGGCTTTTCTGCCTTTCTGGCAACTTGCGTGGCAACCGCCTTCTGGATCGCAAGCGGCTGGTCGCAGGGCAGCGCAGCAGCCATGATGGCTGGCATCTTCTGCTGTATCTTCGCAACCATGGACGATCCGGTCCCCGTCATGCGCAAGTTCAACTGGCTGCTTTTGATCGTTATTGTGGCTGCGTTCATCTTTGAATTCGCCCTGCTGCCGCTCGTGGATGGCTTCTTCCCGCTGGTCCTGGTTCTGGGACTTTTCCTCATCCCGGCAGGTCTCCTGCTTGCTATACCTTCGCAATTCCTGCTGGGAATGGTTCTTTGCGTAAATTTGCCGAACATGCTCATGCTACAGGGCCATCTGACCCACGATTTTGTGAGCTTTGCCAATGCCAATCTGGCCACGGTTCTCGGGATCGTTATAGCCGCCGTGGTGACCTCAATTGTACGATCGGTAGGCGCGGAGTGGAGCGTCCGTCGCCTGATCAAGGCAGGCTGGAACGACATCGCGCTTGCTGCTGAGCGTCGCCCTGGGCGACACCGCCGCCAGCGTATGAACCGCCTGCTGCTTCGCATGATCGACCGCATCGGCATGATGACGCCACGTCTGGCGCTGGTTGCGGCGTCGGATGTCGCGAAGGTCGATCTGCTGCGCGACTTGCGAAATGGTATGAACACAATCGATCTCCAGCAGTATCGTTCCAAACTGCCCGAAAACTGCCGGTTGGCTGTCGATGCAGTTCTGGATGGTGTCGGTGCGCATTACCGCGCCTTGGCCAGCAGGCCGCAAGAGGCTGGTGAAATCGACAGAAATCTGCTCGCGTCCATCGATAGGGCGATCACGACCATTATTGAGAGCGGATCACCGGCAATAGCTAAACGTACAAGAATGGCGCTGGTCGCCCTGCGCTTCAACCTTTTCCCAAAGGCGCCACCTTTTGCCTTGCCGCCGCGTCCGCTGATGGAACTCCCACAAGCAGCCTAGAACAACAATGTGATCTGTGATGCAACCTGAACTCGACATTTACGGAATTTACATTCCGACCCTCGGCGTGCTGGCGCTCGGAGCGTATTTCGCAAACACGGTTATGCAGCGCCTTCTGGCGCGCGCCCGCTTCTATCGTTTCGTATGGCACCGGCCTTTGTTCGATGCTGCCATGTATTTTTGCATTCTCGGCTCAGCAGCCGTCATTCTCAATGGAATACCGCTATGAAAAAGCTCTTTGCACATTCAGGCCGTGTCTTTGTAACCGTCATCATGGTCACGATGGCAGGACTTCTTGGTTGGCATTTATGGGACTACTACATGAACGCGCCTTGGACCCGTGACGGCAAGATCCGTGCAGATGTTGTGCGTGTCGCACCGGACGTCTCAGGACTGGTAGGCGAAGTGCTTGTCCATGATAACGAGGCAGTCCACCGCGGCGATGTGATCTTCCGCATTGATCAGGCCCGTTACAAACTCGCCCTGCAAACGGCAGAAGCCAAGGTTGATAGCAGCAAGGCGGCGCTGGACATGGCTAACCGCGATCTGGTCCGCTATCGCCAGCTTAATGATACGACCGTGACGCGCCAGAAACTGGAGCAGATTGAAACGACGGCCCAGCAGGCAGAGGCTGCATATCGCCAGGCGCAACTGGATCGTGATCTCGCTGCGCTCAATCTGGACCGCTCGTCGGTGAAAGCTCCCGTAAACGGTGTGGTGACCAACTTCTCGCTTCAGCCGGGTGACTACGTTTCAGCCGGGTCGGCTGTGACTGCCCTTGTTGATACGGATTCCTACTACGTGTCTGGTTACTTCGAGGAAAACAAGCTGGAACGTATCCAGGTCGGTGATCCGGTCGTGATCGATATCATGGGCAGCAAGGTTCAGCTCAAAGGGAAGGTCGAAGGTATTGCCGGAGGAATCGAGGATCGCGAGCGGAGCGATTCATCCAGCTTGCTGGCGAATGTTTCGCCAACGTTCAACTGGGTCCGGCTTGCGCAACGCGTGCCGGTGCGTGTGAAACTTGAGGATGTGCCGGATGGCGTGCACCTTGTTGCCGGCCGAACTGTCAGCGTTTCGGTAGTGAACTGATCAGGTCCTGGCTGTCGTCCGGGACCCTTTCATGTTATCGAAAGTGAAAGTCGGTGGGGATTCTCATGAGTGTGCTGGTCGTTCAAAACTACCAAGGGTCCGGATTGGGGCAGATCGAATCCGTTCTGGCAGATGCTGGCTTTTCGATTGACCTGCGTCATCCCTATAACGGAGACGCGCTCCCCACTGACGAGAACGGGCATGAAGCCCTGATCGTTCTTGGGGGCGAGCAGAACGCGCTCGCTGACGCCCAATGTCCTTATTTCCCACATTTGCTCAATCTGATACGCAGATTTGGCGACAAGGATAAGGCCGTTCTCGGTATTTGCCTGGGCAGTCAACTCATAGCTCGCGCGTACGGTGGCGAGAACATTCTGGATCGCCCCATGGAGTTCGGCTGGCGGGAAATTCGGCTGACCGAGGACGGTAAGAGCGATCCGGTCTTGTCCGCAGCGGGGGATGTCTTTCCAATCTTTCATTGGCACCGTGATACGTTTTCGCTCCCGAAGAATGCGATTCATATGGCAACGAGCGATATGACACCTCATCAGGCCTATCGTATCGGGCGTGCCGTCTACGGTACGCAGTTTCATTTTGAGGCAGACACCAAACTTGTGGCCCAATGGAACGATGAACTGAGCGGGCTGATCTCTGGCTTCGCTCCAGAGTGGGCGGTACAGTACCCGACGCTTGCAAAGACTTTTGGAGTAGATGCGGACACCGCAGGGGCAGTTATTGCCAGGGCATGGGTAAATCAAATCTAGGGGCTTCGTAACTGCGCCTTTACCTTAAGTCGAAGTTTTACGTTGCCGCTTTGCCACAGCGTTCAGGCAATCAGGCATTCTTTGAAAAAAGCGGTGATCCGGCGGGAACCGTTCAGTTGCGGGTAACTTTTTTCAGGTGTAACTGAGCGCCGTCTCCCTGGGCAGCAACCGGATGGGCAAGGCTGATTGCCATGCTCTGATGCGGCGGCTGGCCTAACGAACTTTGCCCGGCCCCGTCGAAAGAGTTTCCGAATATGACCGCCAAGCATGCCGCTCTTCTTACCGTTTTGATGGTTTCCGCGATTTTGTTCATGGCGGTCGGCATATTCACCGTCGACGCCGGCAATAACACGATATCGACCGACGGTTACGGCATTTCCAGCGCGCACTAAACGGCAGTCGCTTCAATAAAGCGCTTTTCCGCGCCGTCGATGACGATGGCCGAAAGCTGTCCGCTTTTCCATGCATATGTGTCGAGATTGACCCTGTTGGGCTGAATATCGATAGCGCTTTGCGGCGTGTGACCGTGGACGATGACTTTTTCAAAAGGATCAGTCCATTTCAGGAACGCTGTGCGAATCCAGATCAGTTCTTCGGGGTCCTGCGCGTCGAGTGACACTGTGGGATTGACGCCAGCGTGACAGAAGAAGAAGTCGCCGAAAACGACCGAGCGCGGCATAGCCCGGATGAAGTCGATATGATCTTGCGGAACGGCTTTGACAAGCGCGGCATGCCCTAGGGAAGCCGAATTGCCTTCCGCAAAATCCACCTCCACACCGTAGGAACGAGCAGTATCCACGCCGCCGTGCAGTGCGAATATTCCAGCACTGTCTCCCGTTGCGAGATAGTGGAGAAAGCCATCGTCGTGATTTCCAAGCAGCGAAATCACGCGCCCATCCCGATGCGACGCATCAATCAGGAAATCCAGCACTTCTTTCGATTTCGGGCCACGGTCGATATAGTCACCCAAGTGAATGATGCGCCAGTCATGGACGGGGCGGTGGTCAAGGTCTGCACGGATGAGCCCATGCGTGTCCTGCAACAAGTCAAGACGGCCATGCACATCCCCGATGGCATAGAGGCGGACCCCGTCGGGCGCTTTCGCATCCTTGAAAATCACGCTCATTCGCCGTCATCTTCCTTCATGTCTTTGCCTGTCTTCACGCCGGCTCGTTGTCGGTAGCGCAGACGCGAGACGCGTTCACGTTCTTCGTGAAGCTCGCGATCATGCGTTGCCTGTTCCACAAAACGAATGTGTTTCTGGACCGCATCGCGCGCGGCCTGCGGGTTGCTCGCCATGACCGCATCGTAGATGGCGCGATGCTGTGACAAAAACATGTCGGCGACACCGGGATAGCTGTAGATGAGGCTGCGATTGTAAAAAACACCATCCTTCAGCAGTTGATAGCATGACCGCAAGGTGTGCAGGAGAACGATGTTGTGAGCGGCTTCGCCAATGGCATTATGCAATTCCACATCGAGGCGAGCTTCAGTATCGAAGTCACTGACGCCATGAGCCTTTTCCATGGCTTCCATGATTTCGGTCAACAACGCCTTGTCGGCAGGTGTGGCTCGAAGAGCTGCATATTCCGCGGCAATGCTTTCGATTTCCCGACGATATTCAAGATAGTCTGCCGTCGCCTTGCGGTGGTCAGCAAAGAGCTTCACGACAGGGGCGCTGAACACCTGTCCGATCACGTCCGCAACGAAGGTGCCTCCACCATGACGAGAAATCAGGAGTTCAGCCGTTTCAAGCCTCTTTAGTGCATCACGCAATATCGGGCGGGAAATATCGAACTGACGCGCCAGCTCACGCTCGCCAGGAAGCCGGTCGCCGCCGCGCAGAACGCCTTCGAGAATGAGCGTTTCGATCTGGTGCACAACATCGTCTGCCGTGCGGCTTGCCTGTATGCGGGAAAAAATGGTTTCGGCCATGCCGTCTGAAGCCCTCTTCATAACGGCGGCAAAGTAGCCTTTAGGCCGACGACCGGCAACGGGATATATTGAAAATGAAAGCCCGGTTGATGATGCAACCGGGCTTTCCGAGTATATGATCGAAAATGATCAGGCCTTTTTGCGCTTGCGCGTCGCGACGAGTACGAAAAGACCGGCCACCAGGCCATACATGGCCCATTTGAATGGAAGCGCGTCGGCCGTCTCGCTGCGGATCGGAAGTACCGTTACCGTGCCGGGGCGGCTTTCCACGCCGGGCTTGCCTTCGGCTTTGGCCTGTTCGATCTGTTGAGGGGAAACGACCCATTCGGCGCCACGGGATTTGTCATAGAACATGAAACCACAGCCGACGATAACGGCGACTATGATTGCTAGAATAAAGCGTACAGGTGTATTCATCATTTTTCCCAGAAAATCAGGACAACGGGAGGAAATCGTCCGATTCGCTTGAATAGCGGATCGCGGGGAGCTAAGCCTTTTTAGAATCAAAAGCTTAGTTGGGTTTACATGTGTGCTCGCTAATATAGCGTGCGGGGCTTATTAACCGACGAATGAAAGCCAGTCTATTTTTTTGCCACTTCATGCGGAGACGTGCCGCTTTCCCAGTAGGGAACGGGGCCGTAGAGATCGGCGAGATAGTCGATGAACAGTCTGACCTTCGCCGGAAGAAACTGTTTCGACGGATAGACAGCATGAATTGCAACGCTGCGGGAGGCGGCGTAGTCAGGCAGCACTTGCAGTAACTTGCCTGCTGCAAGTTCTGGACCGATATCCCAGGTCGAGCGTTGCGCGATACCAAGACCCGCCAGGACTGCCTCCCGGACCATTTCGCTGGAATTGGTTTGCAGTGGCCCCACCGGGCGTATGACGATGGGCCCTTTGGGCCCCTCCAGCCGCCAGGGGTCGTTGTTGTGCGGCGCCAGACAAATATGGTCCTGCAGGTCCTCAATCGTCTGCGGTGTGCCGCGTTCCGCGATATAACCGGGTGAGGCGACGAGGATGCGGCGCACAGGCGCGAGGCGGCGTGCGACGAGGGTTGAATCGGAAAGCTCCGCGATCCGAATGGCCAGATCGTATCCATCCCCCACGATATCTACCATCTCATCGGTCAATTGCATATTAACGGTGAGATCGGCGTTGGCGCGCATAAATGGCACCAGATAGGGCGCAATATGCATTCGGCCAAAAGTGGTCGGGGCTGAAATTTTCAAGGTGCCCCGCGCATCGGCTGAGCGGCGGGCGACAAAGGCTTCCGCTTCCTCGATGTTGGACAGAATAGCGAGAACCCGCTCGTAATAGCCTTGACCGGCTTCGGTAAGTGCAATCTGGCGCGTGGTACGTTGAAGCAGGCGGGTTCCAAGACGCTCTTCCAAACGTCCAAGGCGTTTGGAGACGACTGCGGGAGAAAGGCCCAGATCACGAGCGGCTGCCGACATGCTGCCCGTTGCCACGACGCGGGCAAAAATCTCCATATCCGCCAGACTGCTCATCATGTTCTGCTATCCCACTTCCTGCCAAAGCTTTGGGTTTTAAAGCATCTAGCCGAGCGCTATGAAACTAGGCAAGCAATTATGCCGCAGCGCGAAAACTGTTTAACCTTAGATCAAAGTGGTAAAAATGATTTACCACTTGACGAAACTGGTGTGGAATGCACTTTGATCACACAAGTGGCGGAGGAGAATATGAGCGGACTGATAATGCCCGAGCCGGACGCATCCGTTCTGCAAAGGCGTGAGCAGATCGTGGCGGATTTGCGCGGCATCGTGCCGGGTGAAGGCGTTGTTGATGCGGTCAATGCGATGCGGGTGTTCGAAAGCGACGGTCTGACCGCGCACCGCTCACTGCCGCTGGTCGTTGTGCTCCCTGAGACTGTTGAGCAGGTTTCGCACGTTCTGCGCTATTGCCACGATAATAATATTCGTGTCGTGCCAAGGGGAGCGGGTACTTCCCTATCCGGTGGATCAATGCCGTTGCAGGACGCAGTTCTGCTTGGCATGTCACGCTTCAATCGCATTCTTGAAATCGATTATCCCAATCGTGTTGCGGTGGTGCAGCCGGGCGTGACCAATCTCGGCATCACGAAGGCGGTTGAACATGAGGGCTTTTATTACGCGCCCGATCCCTCGTCGCAGATTGCCTGCTCCATCGGGGGCAATGTGGCGGAAAACGCCGGTGGCGTGCATTGCCTCAAATATGGCCTGACCGCCAATAACGTACTCGGCATTGAAATGGTGCTGATCACCGGCGAGGTGATCCGGCTTGGCGGCAAGCATCTCGACAGCGAGGGATACGATCTTCTCGGTCTGATGACGGGTTCGGAGGGGCTGCTCGGTGTCGTGACGGAGATCACTGTGCGCATCCTGCAGAAGCCGGAAACGGCGCGGGCAGTTATGGTGGGGTTTCCGTCCAGTGAGCAGGCGGGGCAGTGTGTGGCCGACATCATCGGCGCTGGCATCATTCCCGGCGGCATGGAAATGATGGACAGACCGGCGATCAAGGCAGCAGAAGATTTCGTCCGTGTCGGCTATCCGCTCGATGTTGAAGCACTACTGATCGTCGAACTGGATGGGCCGCCAGTCGAGGTGGATTATCTCATTGGCCGGGTCGAAGCGCTTGCGCTCAAAAATGGCTCCACAACGTGTATTCTGTCTCAGTCGGAAGAACAGCGTCTGGCCTTCTGGGCAGGGCGCAAGGCTGCATTCCCGGCAGTAGGGCGCATTTCTCCCGATTATCTGTGCATGGACGGCACCATTCCCCGCAAAGAATTGCCGCGTGTCCTGTCGGGTATGCGAGACCTTTCCGAAAAATACGGACTGCGTGTCGCCAACGTGTTCCATGCGGGCGACGGCAATCTGCACCCGCTTATCCTCTACGACGCGAATATTCCGGGTGAACTGGAAGCTGCGGAGGATTTCGGTGCCGATATTTTGCGGCTATGCGTGAAAGTCGGCGGCGTTCTCACCGGCGAACATGGGGTCGGCATCGAAAAGCGCGACCTGATGCCGGAAATGTTCAACGAGATCGATCTGGACCAGCAGATGCGCGTTAAATGTGCGTTCGATGCCAAGCATCTCCTCAATCCCGGCAAGGTGTTTCCGCAATTGCGCCGCTGCGCTGAGCTTGGCCGCATGCATGTGCATCGCGGTGAGCTGGCTTTCCCGGACATTCCCCGATTCTGATCTGTGGTTTGGATTATGAGTGATATAATTATTCTAAAGCCGCATGATGAAGCGGGTGTTCTGGACGCTGTGCAGGAAGCACTGGCCCGTTCTGCGCCGCTGGAGATCATCGGCCATGGCTCAAAGCGCGGCATTGGCCATCGTGTCGATGCAGATCATGTTCTGGACGTATCTGGGCTCGCTGGTGTGACCTTATACGAGCCGGACGAACTGGTGCTTTCGGCAAAGGCCGGAACCCCGATGGTCGAGATCGAAAAGCTTCTCGCTGACAACAACCAGTGCTTTCATTTTGAGCCAATGGACTACGGTCCGCTGCTGTCGGGTGAGGGCGGCCGGGGGACGATCGGTGGAGCGCTCGCCGCCAATCTGTCCGGTCCACGCCGTCTTAAAGCGGGTGCTGCGCGCGACCATGTGCTTGGCGTCCGTGTTGTGTCCGGACGCGGCGAACTGTTCAAATCCGGCGGACGCGTCGTCAAGAACGTGACGGGGTATGACCTGTCCAAGGGCATGGCCAATTCCTGGGGCACGCTGGGTGTTGCCACGGAAGTGACCTTCAAGGTTCTGCCGAAACCGGAAACGGCGGCGACGCTTGCCGTGCGTGGGCTGACCGATGAACAGGCCGCGCGCGTCATGGCGATGGCCATGGGTTCGCGCGAGGAAGTCGCTTCCGCAGCGCATCTGCCGCCGACGGTTGCCAACCGCTTTCTGGACGGCAAGTTTGGATGGGAAGCGGCAACCGTATTGCGGCTTGAGGGCTTTGCACCTTCGGTTGAGCATCGCAGCAGGCAATTGCAGGCGTTGCTTGGCGGGTCGGTTGATGTGCTTGATGAAGCGCAGTCGCAGCAACTCTGGGGTGAGGTGCGCGATGTCCTGCCTTATGCCAGCGCAGGGGACAATCGAGCTGTCTGGCGCGTTTCGATGGCACCGATGCAGGGTTGGCAAATGGTGGACGAGTTTCGCCGTCATGCCGGAGTTGATGCCTATTATGATTGGCAGGGCGGGTTGATCTGGATGCGGATGGAAGCTGATCCGGAAGCGCAAACTTTGCGCAAGCTCGTCGCCAAATACGGCGGTGGCCATGCGATGCTGGTGCGCGCGCCGGAACATATTCGAGCGAATGTAGAGGTGTTCGAGCCGCAACCGCCAGCACTTGCAGCACTTTCCCAGCGGTTGAAGCATCAATTCGATCCAGAAAATATCCTCAATCCGGGGCGTATGCATCCCCGTCAGGCTGGAGCTTGAAACCATGCAGACCCATTTCAGCCCGGACCAACTGCGCGATCCCGGTGTCAATGAAGCCGAAAAAATCCTGCGCAAGTGCGTGCATTGCGGCTTCTGTACAGCGACATGCCCGACCTATGTGACGCTCGGCAATGAACTCGACAGCCCGCGTGGGCGCATCTATCTGATCAAGGATATGCTGGAAAATGGCCGTCCCGCGGATGAGGAAATCGTGCGCCATGTCGACCGATGCCTCTCCTGCCTTTCCTGCATGACGACCTGTCCATCAGGGGTCAACTACATGCATCTGGTCGATCATGCACGCACGCATATTGAGAAGACATACAAGCGTCCGTTCATGAACCGCATTTTGCGCGGAATTCTGGCGCAGGTTCTTCCCTATCCGGGCCGTTTCCGTGCGGCGCTGAAACTGGCGAAGCTCGGCAAGCCGTTTGCGCCGCTTTTGCGCAAGAGTGACGCCTTGAAACCCATGGCTGCGATGCTCGATCTCGCGCCGCAAAACCTGCCAACCGCAGTGTCTGTCGAAACCGTCAGCGTCGCCAGCGGCGAAAAGCGCGGTCGCGTGGCGATCCTCGGCGGTTGTGCACAACCGGTGCTCAATCCCGGCATCAATGCTGCGACCTCGCGCCTTTTGACCCGCTTTGGCATCGAAGTGGTAACGCCGAAGGGAGAGGGATGCTGTGGCTCGCTGGTTCACCATATGGGCCGCGAGGAACAGGCGCTTGACCAGGCACGGCACAATGTCGATGTATGGACGCGGGAGATCGAAGCTGGCGGTCTCGATGCCATTATTGTCACTGCCTCGGGCTGTGGAACGACCATTAAGGACTATGGTTACATGCTTCGCCTTGATCCTTCCTATAAGGATAAGGCCGCCAGGGTGTCGGCGCTTGCCAAGGACATTACTGAATATCTCGCCAGCATCGAATTGCCCGAACCGGATGCGCCGCAAGCGCTGACAGTTGCGTACCATTCGGCCTGCTCGATGCAGCATGGACAGAAAATCGTGCGGCAACCGAAGGACTTGCTCTCAAAGGCCGGCTTCAAGGTGAAAGAGCCGCTGGAAGGTCATCTGTGCTGCGGGTCGGCGGGTACTTACAACATCATGCAGCCGGAAATTGCTGCAAAACTCCGCGACCGCAAGGTGAAGAATATAGAGGCGACGGGCGCTGATCTGATCGCTACCGGCAATATCGGCTGCATGACGCAGATCGCGACCGGCAGCAAATTGCCGATCATTCATACGATAGAGCTGATCGACTGGGCCTATGGTGGACCGAAACCGCAAGGATTGTCGCAAATCGCTGCATGAAGAAAGCCGGGCGAGTAGCCCGGCTTTTTCAATCTTTGTTCAGCCAGCCGAGAATGTACTCGGGTTCGGGCCTATCCGGCCATCGGCCTTGTCCAGTTTCGTAATCGCATCATGATCGGTTCCGTTGAGACGGAAATCGAAAACATCGAAGTTCTCCTTGATGCGGGCAGGCGTAACGGACTTCGGAATGACAATGTTGCCGGTCTCGATGTGCCAGCGCAGGATGACTTGCGCGACCGACTTGCCATGTTTTTCAGCGATGGCCTTCAGCGTGGCGTCTTCCAGAATCTTACCCTGCCCGAGCGGGCTCCATGCCTCTGTTGCGATATTGTGCTTGCTGTGGAACAGCCGCAACTCGTCCTGCTGGAATTGGGGATGCAGTTCAATCTGATTGAGAACCGGTGTGACGCCGCTTTCCTTGATAACGCGCTCAAGGTCTGCTGTGCGGAAATTGGATACACCAATTGATTTGGCACGGCCTTCCTCTTTCAGCTTCACAAATGCGCGCCATGTTTCCATGAAGAGGTCTTTTGAGGGCGTCGGCCAATGGATGAGATAGAGATCCACATAATCCGTGCCCAGCTTTTTCAGGCTTGTGTCGAACGCTTTCAGCGTCGATTCATACCCTTGCTCGCTATTCCATAATTTCGTGGTGAGGAAAATGTCGCCGCGCGCGATGCCAGAACTTTGGATCGCCTTGCCGACGCCCTCTTCATTGCCATAAATGGCAGCGGTGTCGATATGGCGGTATCCTGCTTTCAATGCCTCGCTGACAGCGGCGACCGCCTCGTCATTACTCACTTGCCAGACACCGTAACCGAGCTGCGGGATGTGATTGCCGTCGTTCAGTTTAATCATCGGTACGGTCATGATTTATCCTTTCCCTCGAAACACTCAGCGCGAGGTTAATCCCCTGATGCGCTGGAATGTTATTTGACCTGCATTGCCGGGCATTCCCCGGCACAAACTGCCATGCGGCAGCCCTTTTCATATCTTTCTGGACTTTTGCCATGGTCAGCATATGGGTGTTCGCGAGAAAAGGGAAAGCCCTTTCAATCATGTTTACGGGTCTGCGATCATTCTTTCTGTGCAGAAATTTTGATCTTTTCAGATTTGTGAAAACAATACGACCGCCTTTGAGAAAAGGCGGTCGTAAGCAGCTCAGGAAAGAAGGCCTGATTAACGGACGACGACTTTCGCGCCAATGGGGACGCGCTCATAAAGATCGGTCACGTCCTGATTGCGCATCCTGATGCAGCCGGATGACATCGCCTTGCCGATGGTCCAGGGCTGATTGGTTCCGTGAATACGATAGAGTGTGGAGCCCAGATAAAGCGCGCGCGCGCCGAGAGGATTATTGATGCCGCCCTCCATACGCGCAGGCAGGATACGCCCCTTCTTGCGCTCGCGGGCAATCATTTCCTTCGGTGGTGTCCAGGTTGGCCATTCGGCTTTGCGGCTGATGCGCTGGGAACCTTTCCAGCTGAACCCCTGCTTGCCGACACCGACCCCATATCGCATGGCTTTGCCGTCGGACTGAACAAGATAAAGAAAACGCTTGCCTGTATCGATGACGATCGTGCCCGGCTTTTCCTTTCCTGAATAGGAAACCATCTGCGGCAGATAAGCCGGGTCGATCTGATGCTTTCGCACGGTGGTGGCAGGGTTTGCCATTGGGCGCTGATATGAAGCCGGGCGATAGCTCGAATTGGCTCTCTGCTTCTGTCTGGTGTCAACCCGCGGTGCCGGCTGCAGGGATTGCGGCACGGCCTTGATACGGGCAGGTTGCCCATGCAACTGAGCTACCCATGGGGCAGAAAGATCAGGGCTCACGCGCACCGGCGGCAAGGTTGCATAGCGGTCGTTGGCAAAAGCCATGCCGGTGCTCACAATGGAAACGGCAATCGCCGCAAGCGATCCGATTAAAAGAAGATGACGCGGTTTCATAATCCAGATCCGTTTCTTTGCGCCGAACCCTTGGTGGCGCAGTTGCCCGTTGCAGCTCCTGACATCAGCTGTCAGGAGAGCGACCCTCATGCTCGTACGGGGATTGTGTGCCGGAATGGAATCGTAAAGGTAAATTTCGGCCGCGTGTTTCGCCCGACGTCCCTTCCAATTAAAGTTGTGGTTAGTGTCAGGTTGCGCGACATAATTAATTATGAGTGAAACTTAAGAGGCGGAACAATGAACGATGTTGCTGAGGCAAAAACCGGTCTGATCGTCGGTGCTGATGGAATGGCGCGTTGCTTCTGGCCGGGCGAGTTACCCGATTATCTCGCCTATCATGACAATGAATGGGGCGTTCCTGTTTCAAGCGATTTCCGGCTTTTCGAGAAAATATGTCTTGAAGGTTTCCAGTCCGGGTTGTCGTGGCTCACAATCTTGCGAAAACGGGAGAATTTTCGCGCTGCTTTCGATGGTTTCGATTTCCATCGTGTTGCCCGGTACAGTCAGACAGACGTGGAGCGCCTTCTGGCGGACAAAGGCATTGTCCGTCACCGGGGCAAGATTGAATCGACGATCAATAATGCCAAGCGGGCAATTGAACTGGTCGCGGAAAAAGGCTCGTTAGCAGCTTATTTCTGGTCTTTCGAGCCTGATGTAAAAGATCGCCCTCTTGTCGTGGATTATCCAACTCTGATTGCCAATCCCAAGACCGAGACATCTATTCGCATTTCCAAAGATCTGAAGAAACGCGGCTGGTCGTTTGTCGGGCCAACGACGGTTTATGCATTCATGCAGGCCATGGGGCTGGTGAACGACCATATCGAGGGTTGCCACTGTCGAGAGAAGATTGAAAAGCTGCGACAGTCTTTCAAAAGACCCAGGCTGAGTAGCGATTGCTAAGCGGCAGCAATTCTGCCAGAACATCCATCTTTAAAGATGGAGACATTCATGGACCTGGTGTCGTTGATGGCATTTGCCGGTATTCTGGTCGTAGCGGCCGGTACGCCGGGACCGAATGTGGGCGCGCTGGTAGCACGTGTCATCAACCGCGGTCACAAGGGCGTCTTTCCGTTCATGTTCGGTCTCTGGCTCGGTGATGCAATTTGGCTTTCATTGGCCGTGTGGGGATTGGCGGCGCTGGCAAACACGTTCCACACAGCGTTTCTCATCCTCAAATATGTGGGCGTAGCCTATCTGATCTATCTTTCGTGGAAGATGTGGATCGCTCCCGTAGATGAAGCCGCAGATGAGAATGCCATTCCCCGTCAGGGGGAGGCTGGAAAGCTTTTCCTTAGTGCGCTGGCGATTACACTTGGCAATCCGAAGATCATGGTTTTCTACCTCGCCATCCTGCCGACGGTGATTGATATCACCCATGTTTCATTGGTTGGCTGGGCCGAATTGTTGCTGGTCATGTTTGCCGTTCTCGCCGCCGTCGACACGGCGTGGGTGGTGCTTGCCGCACAGGCCCGGCGGTTTCTTCGCAGCCCGCGCATGATGCGGATAGCCAACAGAACCAGCGCTGGCATGATGGCAGGCGCGGCAGTCGCCATTGCGACACGCTGAACGCGCTTCCTGCACTTGCCGCAACGGATTTGATCGGTTAGGAAACCGGCAACAGAATTGATGCCGGTTTTCAGCGGCGTATATGTACAAATCAGCGATCAGGCGGGAAAAATGGCCGATAAAGCGGACAAGATGAAGGCGCGGTTGCCGCGCGGGTTTGTCGATCGGGTGCCGGATGATTTGCGCGCCGCCGAAAAGATGA
>Ga0182748_1001085_pt1 | contig 27273 bp, 20 predicted proteins | sample eDN3rd37CKraftOP_FD_128877 | JGI IMG/M metagenome (GOLD analysis project Ga0182748, IMG submission 128877) | Enriched Organic Plus compost microbial communities from Emeryville, California, USA - eDNA 3rd pass 37_C Kraft OP (version 2) (version 2) ...
ACTCCACCTACCTTTCAGCGATTTGACCAAATCAATCTTTGCCCGGTCGTATTTGAAATCCACCCAAATGACCGCCGAATCATTATGCCTACCTTCCCGGAAAGCAAAACCGGAAAAATCAATAGCTTTCATACTGCGCATTTTGTATTACCTAATAAAGCAAATCTAAGAAAGTTATACAAAATGCGCAATGGATAAAATCGCACAACCATAAAGTGAAGCCCCTTACAAACAAATATTTATGGCAAAACAGAGAATTATTGGTTTTTTTTTGTAAAGAAGATTATTGCGTATATTTGAGAGTTATGTGATATTATGCAAAAACTATTTCTTATAATATTGATCTTCTTATTAACGAGCTGTGCTTTATCAGCGCAGATCCCCTATTGTAATTTTTTTAAGCTCAATGCTGAAGAAATAAATTACAATGGAAAAAAGGGAGTATCTATTTATCCTGAAATAGTTTCAATTCCTGGAGACAGTATCTCAAATTTTATATCAAATCATACAAATCGCTTTGAGTACATACTTTATAACAGACTGGATTCTTTGCAAAAATATTCTAAATTATATCCTGACACGGTAGCAATACAAAAGCATTTTTGTTCCAATCTTATGAATAGTAAGAGAATAAAGGATTATTTTTCTGTATTAACAGGGGTTTCAGAAACTCCAGAAATATACACGGAACAAGAAATGATGCTCATTGCATCACGGTTCTTTTTGTGCGACAAGGTTAATCAATCAGACACAACGGTAGGCTACCATATATGTGTGGGGATTAACGGTCAAAAAGAACTGAATTCAAACAAAGATTATACTACACTGGAAGCATTTTGTTTTGAAGCTATATTTCATTTTTACAAAGAAGGCAGACCTCAATTTGTTACAAATTTCATTCGCTACATTAAAAATTCCACATCCAGACATAAGGTAGATTTTACAGACTTCAGTAAATTTTTGGAGAATGTGAAAACAGACTGCTATAGTGCCATGGAAAGTGATGAATCGTTAAGAAAATCATTACTTCTATTCTATCAGTTAAACAAGGAAAATATTTCAATCAAAATAATCTAAACATCACATAACATTCGCATTTATGCAAGCCTGGCTGAAGTGCTAACAATGATCTGTGGTATATATTTCAGCGGTAGTTCCGGACTGAAAGTACTTTATTGAACGATAGTAATAACAATGAACTTTTAATTATAAATTTGGCAACGGTTCGGGCAGACGGAAATTCTAATTCCAGGCCTGCATAAATGCGTAGCCGTTACAGGCAAGCGTAAAAAGACAGTGCAACCCTGACAGTGACGACTGAAAAATGGAGACTTTGCAACCTGACAATTAAGCGGACTTTAACTGGACAGTTCTTTAACAACTTGACACAGACCAACGAGCCGACACTCAAAGCCGACCCAAATGTTTTTAAAATTTTTGCCCACCCGCATTTTTAATTTTTTCTTACCAGCCGCACATTTAGCACATTTGGTTTTGCCCGACACACAAGCCCGACCCTTCGCAAAACCAAAAGAGCTAAATTTTTTCCACCGCACGGACTGACAATCGGAAAATAATACTTACTTTTGACCAGTTTTGTCAAAACACATATTGTCTTATGAATAGCTTCGGTGACATAATCAGAAAAGCAAGAGAAGAAAAAGGATTGTTCCTTCGACAAGTAGCTGCCGAAATGGAAATAGACCAAGCTATTATCAGCAAGTTTGAACGGGGCGACAGGAAACCGACCAAAGAACAGGTTTTGAAGTTTGCCAAATTCTACAAACTGGACAAGGAAGAACTTTTGGTTGCGTGGCTGAGTGACAAAGTTGCTTTTGACTTACAAGACGAAAATTTGGCGGACAAAGTGCTGAAAGCAGCAGAACAGAAAATTAAATACAAGAAAAAGTAATGCTTCATTATATCATACAACAAAAGAAAAACGAATGGATACAGTCTGACGACTGCACCATTCGTGATTTGGTTAAATATATCCGTGACAAAGGACATTTGCGTGATACGCAAATTGAAGCAATTGAAACGTATTTGTTCCTCAAAATTCAAGGACAAAACAAACCGCTTTGGCAACTTTTTTCAGAGGGCTTTTTCATCAATGGAACTGACCTTGCAAAACTTGACATCAACCAAATTGCAAGAGAATATTTATCTCAAAATAAAAATGCTTTTGCACTCTTTGACTTTGCAAGACAGAAAAACGGAAATGGAACATATATCCCTGAACTGGAAAAACTAATCAAAGCAAATCCCGCTTCGTTAGATTACGACACCATCATTAAAAGCATATTTTACAATGTAAACTATGCCGACTATCTAATGAGCTTGCCGATGGGAGCAGGTAAAACCTTCCTGATGGCTGCTTTCATTTATCTTGACTTGTATTTTGCCGCCAACGAACCCGAAAACAAGGCATTTGCACATAATTTTTTAGTGCTTATTCCTTCGGGCCTGAAATCTTCCATAGTTCCGAGTTTAAAAACGATTGAGAACTTTGACCCTTCTTGGGTGTTGCCCGAACCATCAGCAAGTAACCTGAAAAAATTGTTGAAGTTTGAAGTTTTAGACGAGCAGAAAACAGCAAAGAAAAGTAACAAGGCAAGAAACCCGAATGCTCAAAAAGTAAATGCTTGTTTGCCTAATCCATTCGGGCAAGTGTTTGTAGTGAACGCTGAAAAAGTGATTTTGGAAAGTTTCAAATTCAATGCACAAACAGAACTTGAATTAGACGAAGAAGATACAACAAACGACCTGAAACGATTATTCGGTCAAATCCCGAATTTATCCATCCTCATAGATGAAGTTCACCACGCAGCAACAGACGACATCAAATTAAGGCAAGCCGTTAATTACTGGCACAGCAAAGGAAACATCACAACCGTTTTAGGTTTTTCGGGAACGCCTTACTTGCCAAAAGCAGAAAAAATCAAAGTAGGCGATTATGAGTTTAAATTCTCTCAAATCACCAATACAGTTTATTACTATCCGCTTGTAACAGCAATCAGGAAATTTCTAAAAACACCAACAGTAAAAATCGGGCAAAACCTTGACCGTTTCCAAATTATCAAACAAGGCATTGAGGATTTCGACAACCAATACAAAAACAAGGTTTACGAAAACGGAACGATTGCTAAACTTGCAATTTATTGCAGCAATATTGAAGTATTAGAGGAAGAAGTTTATCCGTTCCTTACAGGCGAATTGAAAATAAGCCCGAATGAAATTTTACGCTTTCACAAAGGAAACAAAGCTCACCCGCAACCCGAAGGAAGCGAATTAGAGTTTCGTTCATTGGATTTACCCATTTCCAAAAAGCGTTATATTCTTTTAGTACAAATTGGTAAAGAAGGTTGGGATTGTAAAAGTTTAACCGGTGTTATCCTTTCTCAAAAAGGTGACTGCCCTCAAAATATGGTTTTACAGACCTCATGCAGATGTTTACGCCAGGTGGACAAAGGCAAAGAAGAAACCGCTTTGATTTGGCTGAACAAAGACAATGCTGATACGCTGAACAAGCAACTGAAACAGGAGCAAAATACAAGCATTGAAGAACTGAACAGCACAAGGCGAACTGGAAAACCTGAAACCATTGACAGACATTCCCGAATGGACTTTTTGCAATTGCCGAAAGTGGATTTCTATCAAATGAAAGTAACCTATCAGGCAATTGATGAAGAAGAAACACCGAATACAAAAGCTAAACTCAAAGCTTTGCTTAAAAACATTGACAATTTCAAAGCATCTGCCCTGATAACAACCAGCGACATTGCCAACATTGACACAGGTGAAATTGATGTTATCAATGAAACAGGAATTGCATTTGCCAATTTCAATCAATGGCTTTTTGAAATTTCAAGAGAAAGTTTCGGTTTGATTTCAGAAGCACAGTTGCACCAATATGATAACGAACTGAAAGAAATATTCGAAACAATTTCTTATGAAAAGGAAGGACAGCGTTTTTTCAATGAGTTATACGACCTATATACCATTCAATCAAAAATACGTTTGGCTTTCAGCATCAAACGGGATTTACAAACCGATACAGAAGTAATTCCTAAGCAAGCCGAACTATTGATTGCAGAACGTTTGACAGAAGTAGAGAAGAATGAAAGACTTTACCCGAATGAAGCAGACACAACTAAAATTTTGGAGTTGGATAAATCCAATGCAAGCGTAAGTATTGATACTGCTGAAATTGAAAAAGCCTATCAACTAATGAAAGAAACTTTGGAAGCCCAAGGAATGGGTAATTTTGTTCCGACTTATGAAACTTTCAAAGCAGATAAGGATTATTCACTGCCTGTAAAATCTAAAAATCATACTTTTCATTATTTACCATACAACTTTGGCGGCAGCGGAGCCAGCGGTTTTGAAATTGAAACACTTCAAAAAGCCTTGCAGTTAGCCGATTTCAAAAACAAGGAATTGGAGATTTACTACAACGGTGAACGTGGCTTAACCGAGTTTGTGATTAACTGCTTTGCCAAAGAAGGCAAGTATTGGAAAAACATTGGAAAATACACCACCGACTTTTTGATTGTGAAGCGAACGGCAAAAGATAAAATACACAAAGCCCTGCTTATTGAAACCAAAGGTTCTGTTTATGCAGCCGACAAAGTGTTTCAGAAAAAGAAAAGTTATGTGGAAACCGAGTTTCTAAAACTCAACAAAGAAAAATTTGGCTATCAGCGCTTTGATTTCCTCTATTTAGAGGACAGCAAAGACATTGCGGCCAATATCACCAAATTGAATAACAAGATAAACCAGTTTTTTAACGATTAAGATATGCCAATAAAATACATTCCATATTATCCAAACACGGTTGAAGGACAAGCCATTTTGGACAACATCACCCGAACACAACGTGTATTGAGATACCGTGAAAACGATAAAGTGTATGACCGCATTAAAAGAGGTATGCCCTACTATGAAGTTGAACCCATTGAAACGGTCGGCAAACCTTCTGAAAATTTGGTAATTCGTGGAGAGTGTATTTCTGCTTGTGCCTACTTGAAAGAGCAAGGCATAAAAGTGGACTTAGTTTACATTGACCCACCCTTTGCCAGTGGTGCAGATTATGCCAAAAAAGTTTACCTAAGGAGAAATCCCAAACTTGCTGAAAAAGTTGCAGCAGCAGAACAACAAATGGATATTGAAGAACTCAAAGCTTTTGAGGAAAAAATGTATGGAGATATTTGGCAGAAAGAAGATTACTTGAATTGGATGTATGAAAATCTTTTAGCAATAAAAAGTATTTTGAGTGACACTGGCAGCATATTCGTTCATTTAGACTGGCATATTGGCCATTATGTAAAAATACTAATGGATGAAATTTTTGGAGAAGAGAACTTTATCAATGAAATAATTTGGTCTTATCACGGCCCTGGTAGCCCAGGGCAAAAGCAATTCACCAGAAAACACGATAATATATTTTGGTATGCTCAGGATATTGAAAATTATATTTTTAATGCAGATGATGTAAGAATACCATATCACGATACTACTGCTGGTAAATTTGAAAGTAAAGGGACGGGGTTTGCTGGCGGAGCTGGTTTCAAAGGTGAAGCAGGTAAAATACCAGAGGATTGGTGGGTTATGCCAATTGTTGCGAGAATGCGAAACGAAATACTGGACTATTCCACACAAAAGCCTGAAAAACTATTGCAGCGCATAATTTCTGCTGCCAGCGATAAAAAAATGGTCGTTGCAGACTTTTTTGGTGGTAGTGGCGTAACGGCAAAAGTTGCAAATGATTTAGGTCGCAAATTTATTCACGCAGATATTGGTGTAAACAGTATTCAAACAACAAGAGACCGTTTGAAAGAAGCCAAAGCCAATTTTCAGATATTAGAAGTCAAAGACGGTGTTAGTTTATTCCGTAACCCACAGCAGACAATGGACAAGTTGGCGACCATAATCCCCGGTTTGCAAAGGAATGTTTCAGGCATAAGTAATTTTTGGTTTGGTGCGGTAACAGAAGCAAAGTTTGGAACCGTTCCGGTATATGTGCCTAACCTGCTCAATACACAGGAAAAAGTTTTAGACATTCCGACCATAAACACCATTATCAATCAGGAATTACAAAACTTGGAAGTCAACGCCAAAAAAGTAATTGTCTATTACATAGACATTGACGACCAAAAGGCAGTAGAAAAATTCATCAAAGAAAACAACGCCACCGAAATTGAAGTAGAACTCAAAGACCTGAAAAACCTGCTTCACGAAATTGTGATTGAGGATATTGTAGAATTTAATACCAAAAAAACCAAAGACGGCTACGAAATCGAAATTACCAAATTCATTAGCGACCGTCTTATTCAAAAAATCAATGAGTTCAACCAAAAAGGCAACCTGCAATCATTAACCAAAGGCAAAAAGTTTGAACCTATCAGCATCAGCGAAGAAGGTTTGGAACTGATTGAACTCATTTCATTGGATTGTGAAAATTCAGAAGGTCAATGGCACAGCAGCACGGAAATTAAGATTAATAAACTTGGTTATGTGATTAAGGACGGAACCAAAACAAAAGAATTTTGGGACGGAAAAATAAGAAGCGAGAAAAAACCGAAAAGAATAAAAATCAGGAATATCAGCGGGGATGAGACGATAAAGGAAATTGAGTAATCAAAAAAATAAATTAAAGAGATATGGAGTTTTTCGGCATAGATTGGAATGAAAAGCACATTCTGAAAACAAACACCAAACTTGTTTGCACTTCTGATATTGGAGAAATCAATGCGGAAGAATTGAAAAAAGAGGTTGAACCTTGGCTTTCTGCCATATTTCAAAGTGAACATCTATCATTACTCATTGGAACAGGATTAACAAGTGCAGTTTCTTTTACCGCAGGTGTAATACCACAAGAAATGTCAAGGCTTGCACTTGAAAATGGACTTAGTGATAAGATTAAGTCGAAAGCTGATGAAACAGCCAAAAAAATGAATCGTGGTGAAGCGAATATCGAAGATGATATTCGTATTGCATTGGAACTGATTAATGGCTTAAAAATTCTTGATGATGGGCGACACACTGAATTAGAAACAGAACTTAATACCAAGTTACTTGCCTTCATAAAATCAATTCTTAAGACAGAACGAGATTTTTTAGAAAAACTAGAAACTGACGATGAAAAAGCAATTCTCGCTTTCAACCTGCTAAAAAGTTTTATTTTAAGTTTTACAAGCAGAGCAGCATCAAGAGAAAGACTTAATTTATTTACAACTAATTATGACAGGTTTATTGAACTGGCTTGTGATGAAACAGGCGTATTACTATTGGATAGATTTAAAGGAAAAATACAACCAATATTCCGAAATACTCGGCTTGAATTAGATTATCATTACAATCCGCCAGGTATCCGAGGTGAACCCAGATATGTGGAGGGTGTTGCGAGAATTACAAAATTGCACGGTTCTATTGATTGGAAATTCACAGGAGATAAAATCATCAGGTCACTTTTACCTTTTGGTGCAACAGATACTCATCCTGAAATACCTTCAAATGTTACTGAACAAGTTGTAATTTATCCTAATTCATCAAAAGATATTGAAACTGCATTTTATCCGTATGCCGAATTATTCCGTGATTTTTCGTCCGCAATTTGTCAACCAAATTCGGTAATCATTACTTACGGTTATGGGTTTGGTGATAGCCATATTAACAGAGTGATTGAAGATATGCTAACAATTCCTTCTACCCATTTAGTTGTGATTGCTTGGGATAGGAATTACGCAAATGAAGGAGAACCTGTAAATTTTGGTTCATCGAGAGAAAGAATAGTAAAATTTTTAGAAGATAAAAATTCGGCACAATGCACTTTACTAATAGGCGAACATTTTGCAGACCTTAAAAACCTTGTTGAATTTTATTTGCCGAAATCTGCAATTGACCGGTTGACAGTTAAAATGCAAAAACTTAAAGACAATAGAGGAGACCGGAATAAGGGTGAAGATAATTCAGGAAACGATAATAAAATTGAGGAATGAGCAACATTAACCAATACGATTACGACCATTTAAGAAATCTGACAATCGGAACGGTTGATTATGTTTCACCGAATGAAATAAAAGTGATGCTTGATACATCAGCACCACAAAACACCGCATTGAATACAGGAACTCCTTCCCTTTTTCCGAGAATAAACGGATTTGTATTAATTCCTAATGAAGTTGGTGCATTGGTTGGATTAATCAGTTGGATTGGAGTTGAACACAGCCAATATCCCAAACGAAAGGGTTACAAAGATTTTGATTTAATTGATTTACCTTTTCCATTGCGGAAAATGTCAATAACACCAATGGGAACATTAAAGCAGGAAGGTAAAATTGAAGATAAAACTTACAAGTTAGAAAGAGGCGTTTACAGTTTCCCTTCAATCGGAGATACTGTTATACTTCCAACTGACATTCAATTAAAATCAATAGTTGAAAACAAGGAGAAAAATTCAGTCGTAAAAATAGGCGTTGCTCCCATTGCAGGTAATGCAGAAGTAAAAATAAATCCTGATAAACTTTTTGGCAGACACGTTGCAATACTTGGAAATACTGGAAGTGGGAAATCTTGCAGCGTTGCAGGTTTGATAAGATGGTCGCTTGAAGAAGCATCTAAAAGCTTACCTGAAGGGCAAAAGTTAAATAATCGATTTATCATTCTTGACCCGAATGGAGAATATACAAACGCCTTTAATGACCTGAACTCCGATATTAAAAAATTCAAGGTTGAATTGACAGAAGCGGAAAAGGCAACTTTCAAAGAACTGAAAGTTCCTGCTTGGTTGTGGAATAGCTATGAATGGAGTTCATTTTCCAATGCAAGCGGAAGAACACAAAGACCAATATTAAGACGGGCATTAAGAGAATTACGTTCTGGTGAAACAGATGGAATTTCGGATTTTCAAACAAGAGCAAGAAGTCATTTTTCAAGTTGCTATGCCTCTTTAAGAGTTGATTTGTCAACAAGTTCAAATTATAAAGATAGTGCTACTGCTTTTGGGAATAAGCTTTTGAGCATAGTTTCTGATGCAAAATTATTTGAGAGTAATTGTGAGGATGGGGAATTGAAACCTAAGTTTATTGAGCTTGCGGATGAAATTTCTGGAATTGCTGCTTCAAAGTATAAGTCATATCAAAAGGGACAGGAATTAGTCGAATACTATGTCTCCTTTTCGAGAGAGGATGTCGAAAATTCTTTAGCAGCTATCCAAAACCTACTCGACAATTTCGGAGGACTTAAAATTTCAATAGGTCCAAATGAAGACACTCCAATACCATTTGAAGTAACAGCAATACCTGACCACGTTGAAAGACTTTCACAAGAGGCTGGTGTAATTCAATTTGTTGACTTCCTTATAATGCGTATGAGGTCAATGCTGTCAGATACAAGAATGAACAAAATTATTGCTGACGATAAGGAAGTATCATTAGAGAATTGGCTTGATAAAACAATAAATGGTATTTCTATAATTGACCTGTCTCTTGTTCCCTCGGATATTACACATCTTTTGGTTTCAGTTATTTCAAGAGTAGTCTTTGAATCACTCCAACGATACAGAAGAACGCATGACCAATTATTGCCAACAGTTATTGTTATGGAAGAAGCACATAACTTCATAAAGCGATATAATGAAAGTTCTGAGGAAATTTCTGCTTCCCAACTTTGCACGGAATCATTTGAAAAAATTGCAAGAGAAGGTCGAAAATTTGGATTAAGTCTGACATTATCCTCACAAAGACCATCAGAACTTTCTCCGACAGTTCTTTCTCAATGCAACACTTTTTTACTACATAGAATTGTAAACGACCGTGACCAAGAATTAGTAAGACGACTTGTTCCTGACAACATTGGCGGTCTTTTACAGGAACTTCCGATTCTTCCGACAAGAAAAGCGATTTTATTGGGTTGGGCATCACCACTTCCAATTCTTGTTGAAATGAATGAACTCAAACCTGAACACAGACCTAAATCTGACGACCCAGACTTCTGGGATGTATGGACAAGAACAACAGAACGAGAAGTAAATTGGAAAGACCTTGCTGACGATTGGCAAAGTTTGAATAAAGAAGAAGAAGAACCAAAAGAAGAAGAATAAATGCCGACCCTTCACAGTCATACACATTGGCAAGCCCCGCAAGCCGACACACAAGCCAAAGCTTGCCAAAGAGTATGCCTGCCCCGCGCTGAAAAGAAAAAATTAAAAATTCCCTTCTCTTCTAAAAATTTTAAAAACGCCAACCCACAATCTGACACAAAAACATTCGGACAATTGGTTGCAAAACTCAATATTGGCAATGGTTTCAAGACACGAACGACAGGAACGCCAGCCTGTAACACGGGTTTGACGGCAATGGCGGGTGACGTGGTAAATTCAACATTTGTGAATCTAATAAACTTTAGTGCTTGGGGACAGGTAAGTGCTTCTAAACCGCCACTGCGCCAAGCCCGAAACCGTTACAGGCAAGCGTGGAAAAAACTCAAAAAATTTAAAAAAAACTCTTTTGACAGTAATTTAAATAAAAAAACTGTTTAAGTTTTTAAAAAATTAGACAACTGATGCGGTATAACATCCCCAAACACCTTAAAGGTCTCACAACTGAGGAATTAAAAAACTCTCGAAAAAAATTTGGTTTCAATCAAATAGAGGCTACTAAAAAAAATGCATGGTATAGCATGTTGCTTGATATTTTGAAAGAACCAATGCTGCTTTTGCTTATTGCGGTAACAGTTATTTATATAATAGTTGGCAATTATTCCGAAGCTGTTTTTATGTTGGGTGCTATTATTGCCGTTTCTGGTATTTCATTCTATCAAGACAATCGCAGTAAAAAAGCACTGGAAGCGTTGAAAAAATTGAACGAACCGTTAAGTACTGTTATCAGAGATTCAATCGTGATGCAAATTCCTACAAACGAAATTGCCGTTGGCGATTTGTGCATTGTCGAAGAAGGAAAAATGATTAGTGCTGATGGCGAAATTGTGCATAGCAATGATTTTTCTGTTAATGAGGCCTCACTAACAGGTGAAAGTTTTTCAGTATTTAAAAGTCAGGAAACCGAAGATAAAAAAGTATATAGCGGAACGCTGGTAGTATCTGGTTTGGCCATCTTTAATGTAGAGAAAATTGGTGCAGAAACCAAACTAGGGAAAATCAGTCGATCGATTCAAGATATCAAAGTAGTTCATTCGCCGCTGCAAATTCAGATTACCAAATTTGTAAAGGGAATGGCGATTATTGGCATTATCGTTTTTCTGATGGTTTGGGGATTTAGTTTCTGGCAATCAGGAGATATTATAGAAAGTTTACTGGCTGGATTAACCTTGGCAATGTCTGTGCTTCCAGAAGAAATCCCTGTAGCCTTTACTACTTTTATGGCTTTGGGTGCCTGGAAATTAATGAGTGAAGGTGTGATAATTAAACGTAGTAGTGTGGTCGAAACATTGGGCAGTACTACAGTGATCTGTACTGACAAAACGGGAACTATTACTGAAAATTCTATGCGACTGAAACTTTTATTTGATTACAAATCAAACAAGGTTTTTGAGGATACGCAATTCAATACACCTGAGCTTTCAGAGCTTATTCGTTTCGCTATGTGGAGTAGTGAACCCATTCCGTTTGATCCCATGGAAAAAACACTGCATCAAATTTATGAGCAAACACAATCCAAAGATGAGCGGAAGAATTTTCAAATGATACACGAATATCCATTAGAAGGGAAACCTCCAATGATGACGCATCTTTTTGAAAATAGTTTAGGTGAAAGAATTATTGCAGCCAAAGGTGCGCCCGAAGCCATTCTTGCCGTTTCTAATCTTACGGAAAGCGAGAAGGACAATTTACGACAACATATCATCAATTTCGGAGCGCAAGGGTACCGAGTACTGGGCGTGGCTAAATGTAATTTTGAAGGCAATCACTTTCCTGAAAAACAACAAGATTTTTCTTTTGACTTTTTAGGATTCACTGTTTTCTACGATCCACCGAAAGCGAACATTCAAGAAGTATTTAAAAAGATATATGCTGCAGGCATCAAGGTAAAAGTAATTACGGGAGACAATGCAGATACGACAAAGGCTATTGCGCATCAAGCAGGCATTATAAACGAAACACCAGCGGTAAACGGAACGGAAATCGTTCATCACACAGAAACAGAATTGATGGAACTATCTAAAAACACCACACTGTTTACCAGAATGTTTCCTGAGGCAAAATTGGCAATGGTAAACGCTCTTAAAAAGAACGAGGAAGTTGTTGCAATGTTGGGAGATGGAGTAAATGATGCACCTGCTTTAAAAGCAGCTCATATTGGCGTAGCGATGGGAAACAAAGGGACAGAAATTGCAAAAGCAGCGGCAGCAGTAGTTATTGCAAATGATGATTTAGACAAATTGGTCACTGGAATAGCGGCTGGAAGAAGAATTTATGCCAATCTCAAAAAAGCCATTCAGTATATTATATCCATTCATATCCCAATTATTCTAACGGTTTCTTTACCCTTGTTTTTGGGTTGGATATATCCGCATATTTTCACACCGGTACATGTTATTTTCTTGGAGCTAATCATGGGGCCAACCTGTTCTATTGTCTATGAAAATGAGCCGATGGAAAAAAATACAATGCTAGAGAAACCTCGTAAAATGACCGAGACATTCTTGAGCTGGAAAGAATTAAGCATGAGTATTATTCAGGGATTGGTCATTACCGCAGGCGTACTAACAGCCTATCAGTATGCTGTACAAAACGGAAGTAACGAAGCAACTACACGTTCAATAGTTTTCACAACTTTAGTATTTGCAAATGTGTTTTTGAGTATGGTTAATCGCTCATTCATTTACAGTGTATTTGATAGTTTTAAAAATAAAAATACATTGTTCCCATTAATCCTTGGAGCATCTTTGTTTTTACTTATTGCAATACTCTATATTCCGCCATTTGCTGCTTTCTTTCAAGTACGTAGTATAAATTTCCAGGAATTTCTAATCTCAATTTTTATTGCTGCCGTATCGGTGTTGTGGGTCGAAGTGTATAAATGGATTAAAAGGTTGAAAATAAATAGCTAAATGACAAAGTTAACGAAAACGCCAGCCTGTAACATGGTATTGCCAAAAGCGGAGCTGAACGGCCCAGAATTAACTTTATTACTAAATTTAAACTGTGGGATTCTATTGAGTGAAAGTGATAAAACTCCCGCCTTCGGCAATACCCAAAACGTTGTGCGTCACCCTATGACCAACCGTGTGCAGACAATGAACCGACAAACAAAAAATGAAAAACCGAATATTAAATACTGACAATTCAAAAGCAACAATCATAATTCGATTAATGGTTGGTGCGGTATTTCTTTCCGAAGGAATTCAGAAATTTTTATTTGCCAATAAACTTGGAGCAGGACGATTTGAAAAAATTGGTTTGCCTTCACCTGAATTTTTAGGAAGTTTTGTAGGCACTTTTGAAATTATCTGCGGACTTCTTATTCTCCTTGGACTTTTGACAAGATTGGCAAGTATTCCACTTATCATTATTATGTTGGTAGCCATTGCAACAACCAAATCGGAAGTTTTAGCCGAAAAAGGTTTTTGGGAAATGATGCACGGAAGTAGAACAGATTGGTCAATGCTTTTGGGAAGTATATTTTTACTAATTAAAGGCGGTGGTTTTTGGTCGGCTGACAAAATTTTGAAGAAGAATGGAGAGTAAAGCAGATTTAAAAGATATTGCCAAACTTTTTCTAAAACTGGGCATTATTGGTTTTGGTGGACCTGCTGCACATATTGCAATGATGCAAGACGAAGTGGTTACAAAAAGAAAGTGGTTAACAGAACAAAATTTTCTTGACTTGATTGGTGCAACCAACTTAATACCTGGGCCTAACAGCACCGAAATGGCAATTCATATCGGACACGAAAAAGGCGGTTGGAAAGGTTTAATAGTTGCAGGTCTTTGTTTCATTTTACCAGCCGTAATTATTACAGGATTTTTTGCTTATCTGTATAAACAATACAGGCAAGTTCCAGAAGTGCAACCCTTTATTTACGGAATAAAACCAGCCATTATTGCTATTATTTTAGGAGCAATTTTTCCATTGGCAAAAAAATCCCTAAAATCAACTGAACTAATAGTTATTGGGTTACTTGTTTTGCTTGGTTCACTATTCAGCATCAACGAAATTTATTTGATGTTTGGAGCAGGATTTATGGCTTTAATGTTGGCTTACGCGCGAAACAATAAGCAAAACAATATCAACAGTTTTCTACCATTAACTTTTTTACAAATAACAAACACTACAATCCTTTCTGCAACCAACGCCAATCTATTTTGGATTTTCCTAAAAATTGGTGCAATACTTTACGGAAGCGGTTATGTTTTATTTGCATTTCTCGACACGGAATTGGTTTCAACAGGACTTTTAACAAGACAACAATTAATTGATGCCATTGCGGTTGGACAATTCACACCCGGACCCGTTTTTTCTTCGGTTACTTTTATTGGTTATCAAATCAACGGATTGGCAGGCGCAATCGTTTCGACAATCGCTATATTTTTACCTTCGTTTGTTTTTGTTGCGATGCTCAACCCAATCGTGAAGAAGATGCGAAATTCAAAACTATTTTCAGCATTTTTAGACGCTGTAAATGTTGCATCAGTCGCAATAATTGTAGCCGTTTGTTTTGAAATGGGCAAGGACACCATTACCGATTGGCGGACAATTTTAATTGCAGTTTTAAGTATTTCAATCGCATTTGGACACAAGAAATTAAATAGTGCTTTTGTGGTTTTAGGCGGTTCATTAATCGGTTATTTATTGACATTAATATGACAACAAACACGACAGGAAAAAAGGGCGAACGCATAACAGCGGTTTGGCGTAATGGCGGGTGACGTGCTTAGTTGACACATTTGTGCTATATTTGAGCAGTGTGCTTCGTAGGAACTTTAGTGCTGAAAAGCCCCCACTACGCCAAGCCGCAAAACGTTGTATGCAATGTTGAAACAAAAATTACGTTAATTCAAACACTATTAATTAATAAACCTAAAAAATGGCATTACAAGAAGAATTTGAACAACAGGGGAATTGGCTTTTTAAGTATCGCAGTTTTTTGCCTTTGGTTGTTTTGTCTATTGGAACAACACTATACATTCGAACTGAAATTTATCCCGAAACTTTTATTTTAGAGGAAACACCTTACGAAATTTATTACGAAATGTTTGCTTTAATAATTAGTTTATTTGGACTATTTATTCGCGTCTATACAGTTGGTCATACACCTAAAAACACATCAGGACGGAATACAAATCAAGGACAAGTTGCAGACACATTAAACACTACTGGAATGTATTCCATTGTACGTCATCCATTGTATGTTGGTAATTTTTTGATGTGGTTTGGGCCTGCTATGCTAACTGGACATTTTTGGTTTATTATTGCATTTGTTCTATTTTATTGGGTTTATTATGAGAGGATTATGTATGCCGAGGAACAATTTTTGAGAAATAAATTTGGAGAACAATTTTTAGACTGGTCTAAAAGTGTTCCAGCTTTCATACCAAAATTGAAAAACTTTAAGAAGTCAAACCTTCCTTTTAGTTGGAAAAAAGTACTAAAAAATGAAAAAAATGGACTTTTTGCCTTGTTTTTAATATTCTTTGTTTTTGACTTTTCGGGAGAAATTATTGAAAACGAAACTGATTATAACTACTTTTTAATCGGAATGTGCATTTTGACCGGTTTGAGCTATATCGTTCTGAAATATCTAAAAAAGAGAACCGATTTATTAAACGAACCGAATAGATAAAACACTGCATACAACATTGTATAAGAGCAATAGCGGGTGAAGTGGTATAATCAAGGTCTGTGCATTTAATAAACTTTTGTAGTGGCGGAAAGGTAATCGCTTTGAAATCCGCTACTGCTCTTATACTTGACCGTTAGTGGCAAGGCTATGACGACACAACCCGTCAGACAAAATCGGGTTCTTTTTGACATTTTATATTTTAGCAGTTGCTTAAATAAACAAATTGCCTACCTTTGTGCTATGGACAACAATTCTTGTATAAGACAACAAGCGGACATTAAACAAATAAACCGCTGTAAAGACCGAGTTTCAGAACTCAACGGCTCGTTTGACTATTTATCGAACGGACTTGAATTGGCAGGAAACAACGTAAGACTGAAAATTCTATTTCTGCTCTATGAAGAAAAACGACTTTGTGTTTGTGATATAAGCGACATTCTCGGTATGACAATTTCAGCAGTTTCACAACACTTGAGAAAACTCAAAGACAGAAAACTTATTGAAACCGAACGAGAAGCACAAACCATTTTTTACTCGTTGACAAAAGAGTATGAAAAAATGCTGAAACCGTTTTTCAAAATACTTGACGAAAACAAAATATTAGGAACATTATGAAAACAGACAACAAACTAATCGGAGCAGGACTTTTAACAGCAATTGCAGCTTCATTGTGTTGCATTACACCTGTCTTGGCTCTCATTGCAGGAACAAGCGGACTTGCTTCTACTTTTTCTTGGCTCGAACCTTTCAGGCCGTATTTTATCGGTTTGACAATTTTGGTTCTTGGTTTTGCTTGGTATCAAAAGTTAAAGCCCAAAAAGCAAATTGACTGCAATTGCGAAACGGAAGAAAAACCAAAATTCATTCAATCGAAAATGTTTTTAGGCATTGTAACAGCATTTGCAATCGTAATGCTTGCCTTTCCTTATTATGCTCACATTTTTTTTCCAAAGACAGAAAAACAAATCATTGTGGTTGACAAATCAAATGTTCAGACAGTTGAGTTTTCCATTAGCGGAATGACCTGTGCAAGTTGTGAAGAACACGTAAACCACGAAGTGAATAAACTTTCTGGAATACTCAAATCAACTGCTTCATACGAAAATGAAAACGCAATTGTTGAATTTGATAACTCAAAAACGAACATTGCCGAAATTGAAAAAGCAATAAACGGAACAGGATATTCAGTAACAGACAAAAAGGAAAAATAAAATGGAAATCATATTACAATCAACAATCACTTGCCCAAACTGCGGACACAAAAAGGTTGAAACAATGCCGAAAGACGCTTGCCAATATTTTTACGAATGTGAAAATTGCAAAACAGTTTTAAAACCACAGCAAGGCGACTGTTGTGTGTATTGCAGTTATGGAAGTGTAAAATGTCCGCCAATTCAACAAGACAAGAAATGTTGTTAACGAAAGACAAAAAAGCCCAGCCACTAACAGCGGTTTGGCGTAATGGCGGGTTCGGTGCTTCGTATGACAGTTTTGTGGTAGGTTCAAGTGCAGTTCTTCGATTGAACATTTGTGCTAAAAATCCGCCACTACGCCAAGCCGCAAACCGTTGGCAGCAATGGTAACGGACGATACCGCCAAGACCAAACGGATAGAAAAAACGAGCAGACAATGACGAAATCCAAAGATTTAATTTTTGCCCAACGCACATTTTTTTGTTTTTCTGCCACTGCACAAGTGGCACATTTGGTTTTTTGCCCGACACACAAACCAACGCTTCGCAAAACCAAAAGAGCCACTTTTTGCCAACGCAAGTACCAAGTTTCAAACTAATTACTAACTTTGCCAACAAATGAAATTTTTCACAGTCATATTCAGCATTTACATTTTGGCATTGTCAGTAATGCCGTGTAGCGATGCGTACAATGACTGCAAAGACAACACCGAGTTTTCAGACAACTCACAATCTCACAGCCACAAGAGCGACACCAACGATATTTGCAGTCCGTTTTGCACTTGTGCTTGTTGTAGCGTTTCAGCAAACCCGAAGTTCACACCTTTTAGTATTAAAATCACGAAACTCATAGCCGTTTCAAAGCTCTCATTTCACAATCGGGAGTTCTTTCTTGCTTCCAATTTCTATGGAAACATTTGGCGACCGCCAAAGATTAATGCTTAATTTTTAATGTTTTAGTGATTACAGCTTAACGCAAACAGCGTTAGCTCGGTTTTTAGGCTATTTATATTGCCTAAAAACACAATCATTATGATTTTATCATTAATTATTCACCATTAATCACAATAAAAGTGTTAAATAGTATTATAAAATTCTCTATAAAGAATAAGTTCATTATAGGATTAATGACCTTGTTTCTCATCATTTGGGGGGTATGGAGTGCCAAGCAAATCCCCATTGATGCCGTGCCTGATATTACAAACAATCAGGTGCAAATTATTACCGTTTGTCCTACATTGGCAGGACAGGAAGTAGAGCAATTGGTTACTTTTCCCGTTGAGCAAAGCATCGTCAATCTTCCCAAAGTGGAAGAAATAAGAAGTATTTCGAGGTTTGGACTTTCCGTTGTGACCGTTGTATTTCAAGATGATGTAGATATTTATTTTGCCCGGCAATTGGTCAATGAAAAACTGAAAGAAGCGGAGGAACAGATACCGGAGGGTATCGGAACGCCTGAACTTGCTCCTGTCAGTACAGGTCTTGGCGAAGTGTACCAATATATTCTCCGCCCCAAAAAAGGAAGCGAGGATAAATATTCCGCAATGGATTTGCGTACAATGCAGGACTGGATTGTTGCCCGACAGCTTTATGGTACACCGGGGGTTGCGGAGGTCAATAGTTTTGGCGGTTTGCTCAAACAATACGAGGTATCTGTTGACCCTAACCGTATCAAGGCAATGGGCGTTAGTATCTCCGATATTTTTACCGCCCTCGAAAACAACAACCAAAATACCGGAGGTGCATATATCGATAAGAAGCCCAATGCTTACTTTATTCGCGGGATTGGTCTGGTTACTTCATTGGAAGATGTAGGAAATATCGTCGTTAAAAATACAGGTAGCGTTCCGGTATTTATCAAAGATGTGGCAGAAGTACAATTTGGTCACGCAACCCGGTACGGAGCAATGACCTATAACGGCGAAGTAGATGCCGTGGGTGGGATTGTAATGATGTTGAAGGGAGAAAACACCTCTGAAGTTGTAAAAAACATCAAAGAAAAAATACCGGTTATCCAACAATCTCTACCTGATGATGTGGTCATAGAACCCTATTTGGATAGAATGAACCTGATAGATAGAGCGATAAGTACTGTCGAAAAAAACCTAATTGAAGGTGCATTAATCGTAATATTTGTATTGATTATTTTCTTAGGGAATTTCAGGGCAGGTTTAATCGTCGCATCAGCTATACCGTTATCAATGCTTTTTGCATTGGGAATGATGAGGTTATTTGGCGTAAGTGCCAACCTGATGAGTTTGGGAGCTATTGATTTCGGATTGATAGTGGACGGTTCGCTGATTGTTGTTGAAGCCACAATGCATCATTTGGGCTTACGGAAATCCACTCAAAAACTTACGCAGGCAGAAATGGACGAGGAGGTGTATGAATCTGCAAGAAAAATCCGTACGAGTGCCGCATTTGGAGAAATCATTATCATCATTGTTTATATTCCTATCCTTACTTTGGTCGGTATAGAAGGGAAAATGTTTACGCCAATGGCGCAGACCGTAAGTTTCGCCATTTTGGGAGCTTTGATTTTGTCCTTTACCTATATCCCGATGATGAGTGCCTTGTGTCTGTCTAAAAAACCGATTACCAAAAGGAATTTTTCAGACAAAATGATGGACTATCTTCAAGGGGTTTATAAGCCTTTGTTAGAAAAAGCCATTCGGATAAAATATGTGATTATTGCGGTTGCCGTTGGGCTGTTTACCATAAGTATATTTCTATTTTCACGGATGGGCGGAGAGTTCCTGCCAAAATTGGGCGAGGGCGATTTTGCTTTCCACTGTATCCTGCCACAAGGAACATCGCTTAGCCAAAGTCTGGAAACCTCTATGCAGGCATCAAGGATAATCAAGGAATTTGACGAAGTGAAAATGGTCGTAGGCAAGACTGGTGCTGCCGAAGTACCGACAGACCCGATGCCTCCCGAAGCCACTGACCTGATGATTATCCTGAAACCGCAGGACGAATGGAAAACAAAAAAATCCTATGACGAGCTTTCCAATGAAATGATGGAGAAACTTAAAGTTATTCCCGGTGTATTCTTTGAAGCCAATCAGCCGATACAGATGCGTTTTAATGAGTTGATGACAGGTATCAGGCAGGATGTAGCCGTTAAGATATTCGGAGAAGACCTCGACAGTTTGTTGGTTTATGCCAATAAAGTGAATGCTATTATTCAAACAGTAGAAGGTGCGACTGCTCCGCAGGTAGAACGGGTAGCAGGTCTTCCCCAAATCAATATCGAATATGACCGTACCCGAATAGCCAATTACGGCTTGAATGTACAGGAAATAAACGATATTGTCAGCACTGCGTTCGCAGGTAAATCAGCAGGTGTGATTTATGAAAACGAACGAAGATTTGATTTGGTGGTACGGCTTGATGAAGCCCACCGCAGTTCCATTGAGGATGTGAGCAATCTGTTTATCCCACTACCAAACGGCGACCAAATACCGCTTTCACAGGTTGCAAACATTGATTACAAATTAGGGCCCGCACAAATCAGTCGTGAAGGAGGAAAACGAAGGATATATATCGGATTTAATGTACAAGGGCGGGATGTAGCAAGTGTTGTAGAAGAAATTCAGGATAAGTTGGCTGAACAGGTTAAGCTACCGACAGGATATTATTTTACCTATGGCGGTCAGTTTGAGAACCTCCAAAAAGCTACTGACAGATTACTGATTGCAGTACCTATCGCACTACTTCTGATTTTTATCCTACTGTATTTCACGTTCCATTCGTTCAAGGAAGCCATTTTGGTATATACCGCTATCCCGATGAGTGCTATCGGAGGTGTGTTTGCACTTTTAATTCGGGATATGCCATTCAGCATATCGGCAGGTGTCGGGTTCATCGCCCTGTTCGGTGTCGCCGTTCTGAACGGTATCGTACTGATTGCCACGTTCAACAGGTTGGAAAAAGAGGGCTGGAATGAGATTGTTCCGAGGATAATCGAGGGAGCTAAAACAAGGCTAAGACCCGTATTGATGACCGCATCAGTGGCAAGTTTAGGCTTTTTACCAATGGCATTAAGTACAAGTGCAGGTGCAGAAGTACAAAAACCATTGGCAACGGTCGTTATCGGAGGATTGATTTCAGCAACTGCATTGACGTTGTTCGTGCTGCCCTTGCTGTACCTCGTATTTATGAGAAACCAAAAACCTCCGAAAAACAATAAAACGAAAGCCATAGCACCCGTGTTGTTGCTGTTTGTGTTCTTGGGTTTCTCTCAAAACGGTAAGGCACAAACTCCGATAAATGTCGATAAAGCTATCGAGATAGCAATGGAGAATAACCCTCAGCTACGTTCCAAAAATTTGGATATTCAATCTGCCCAAAGCCTTAGCAAGACGGCGTATGAACTACCGAAGACCGATGTAAACTTCCAATATGGAAACACAGACGGATTTGAATATAATGACGGTTTCCAAATTTCACAGACCATTCCCTTCCCGACACTCTTTGGGGCGAAGAAAAACCTTGTCAAAGAGCAGGTAAAAGGTCAGCAGTGGGCGAAGGCACTTACAGAAAATGAACTGAAAAAGCAGGTAAGAACCTATTATTATCAGTTGGAATATTTGGAGCATAACGCTTCGGTTTTAAAGTATCTTGATAGTATTTATTCAGACTTTATCCGTGTGGCGGAACTGCGGTACAAAACCGGAGATATAGGCAAACTGGACGTTAATACTGCGACTACCAAGAAAGGGGAAATAAGTCTTTTGTATCAACAAAACGAGGTTTTAAGACAGAACGCCTATCAGAACCTTAAAAACTTGATGCAGACACAGGAAGACTTCACAATTGAACCCCAACCGGATTATACGCCATTGCTGTTAAGCTCTTTCATTGACAGTTCGGCTGTTGCAAATCATCCGAGCATACAGCTATTGTACCAAGAGGCGAAAATCGCCGAACAGAACAAGAAATTGGAACGGGCAAACAGCCTGCCTGATTTTACGTTCGGCTATAATAACATATCGCTGATAGGAATGCACAGTAAAAATGGTGTAGAGCAATTTTATGGCAGAGGACAGCGGTTTAGTTTTGTTGATGTAGGTATTACAATCCCAATTTTTACCACCACCAAAGCAAAAATTCGCTCGCTTGATTATCAGAAACAATCATTGGAATTAAATGCTCAATGGCAGGAACAACAGCTTAAAACGGAGTTGGCAAACGCCTTGAAACAATACGAACAATATGTAGCGCAGTTTACCTATTTCAAGGAGCAGGCACTTCCCAATGCTGATGAGATTATCAATGCTGCAAAGCTGGGCTACAGTACCGGAGATATTTCTTATGTGGAGTATCTCTACGCCTTGCAGACCACAGCCGATATTCAGCTTAATTATTTAAAGAGCATACAGCAAATTAATGAGGCTGTAACGCTTATCCATTCATTAATCAGTAAATAATACAATATATGAAACGTATCATAAATAATATAGTTTTTAGCGTTCTTGTCCTCGTTGCATTCTTTGCTTTCAACGCCTGTACAAATAATCATAAAGAGGGCGATGGGCATAATCACGGAACGGAAGCAGAAACAACAACGGACGAACACGAAGAAGAAGAAGAAAATGTTGCAGTGCTGACCGATGAGCAGATGAAAGCCGTAGGTATTGAAATCGGTTCAATTGAACAGAAGCAATTATCCGCAACGTTGAAAGCCAATGGTGCATTGAGAGTTCCCAACAGCAACAAGGCGAATGCAACCTCGTTGTTTGGTGGTGTTATCAAATCCCTCAATGTGGAGATAGGCGATTTCGTAAGGAAAGGTCAGGTCATCGCTACTATTTCCAATCCGCAATTCATACAATTGCAGGAAGAATACCTAAGCATCAATAGCCGGATAGAATTTGCAGAGCAGGAAGTGGCAAGACAAAGAGAGCTGAACGAGGGAAATGCAGGTGCAAAGAAAAACCTGCAAAGTGCCACTACCGAATTGAACACGTTGAGAACACGAAAAGCATCGTTACAACAACAAATCCAAATGATGGGCATTAATCCGGCTTCCCTGTCAAATTCCAATCTTAAATCCTCGTTGGTCGTTACAAGTCCGATAAGCGGTACTGTGAGCAATGTTTTTGCCAAAATCGGAAGCTATGTAGATGTGTCATCGCCTATTGCTGAAATCATAGAAAACACAGCCCTGCACTTGGACTTACAGGTGTATGAAAAGGATATTCCTTTAATCAAAATAGGTCAGAAAATAGATTTTGTCGTAACCAACAATCCCAATAAGACTTATTCTGCCGAAGTTTATAGTATCGGCTCATCCTTTAGCGGAGAGAGTAAAACTATTGCTGTTCACAGCAAGATTACAGGAGATAAAGCAGGATTGATTGACGGAATGAGTATAACCGGAATGGTAAGTTTAGATGATGTATTAAGTACGGCTGTACCCAACGATGCGATTGTCAATGCAGATGGAAAATATTACATCTTTTTGGTCAAGGAGCAGGAAGAAAAACCACACGACCACAAAGAGGACGAGGCTCACGATCACGGTTCGGAAAAAGGAACTCAATTTGTAAGAATGGAAGTCGTTAAAGGTGCTACGCAATTGGGTTATACGGCAATTACACCTGTAAGTGAAATTCCGCACGGTGCGCATATCGTGGTAAAAGGCGCGTTTTTTGTGAATGCAAAAATGAATGATTCGGGAGAACACGCCCACTAAAAACATTGGATAATGAAAAAAAACATTGAACAGAAGCTGTTGTCAAAGAACACCAATCCGACAAGTATGCGGATATTGGTGTACGACTTCTTGGAGCAACAGCAAACAGCAATGTCCTTATCTGAAATTGAGAGCCATTTTTACAAAGCAGACAGGGTTACGATTTACAGGACTTTGAAAACTTTTGAAGAAAAAGGCATTGTACACAGTATTCAGGAGAACACTACGGTCAAGTATATTCTGTGCCACGATGGGTGTGATGAAAATACACACAAGGATTGGCACTTACATTTCTATTGTAAGATTTGTAAGCAGACAACCTGTAAGGAGGATTTTATAATACCGCAGAATGGAAGTCAGAATTACCGTATCGACGAACTAAAATTATTTGGTAAGGGAATTTGTGAAAACTGTTTAAAGGAGAGTTTGCAATAGCATTGCAGGCTCTCCCTGTGTAACTTTGTTATAAATATAAATGTGTTATGGACACCTATCTTAAAGAAACAAAAATCCTTGACTACTCCAATGCTTCCATACAAAAGCTATTGGAGCAGAGAGGTGGGAAAACTTGGACACCGTTGCCAAAGTTCAAGCCATTTACAATTTTGTACGGGACGAAATAAAGTTTGGCTATAATGTTTCTGATTATATTTCCGCATCGCAGGTGCTGAATGACGGGTACGGACAATGCAACACAAAAGCCACTTTATTAATGGCTTTGTTAAGAGCAACAGATGTACCTAACCGTATTCACGGCTTTACCATTGACAAGGCATTGCAGAAAGGAGCTATTACAGGTATTTGGTACAGACTATCGCCTAAGAATATCTTGCATAGCTGGGTTGAAGTTTGGGTAAACGAGCAATGGTATTTTTTGGAGGGCGTGATTTTGGATAAACCGTACCTCACTAAATTACAGGAACAGAACAGTGATTGCAAGACCACTTTTTGAGGTTTCGGGGTTTATACCGATAATTTTGAGAACCCGCCGATTGAATGGAACCTCAATAATACATTTATTCAGGATAAAGGCATCAATCGGGACTTTGGCGTTTTTGATACACCCGATGCGTTTTATGCAAAACATCAACAAGAACTGAACGCTTTCAAGAAGTTTATTTTTCAGCATATCGTGAGGCATATAATGAATAATAATGTAGAAAGAATAAGAAATAAAAAAGTGTAACGAACCTAAAAAATTAAAGGCTATGATAAATACAGACAAAAATCACAAGCATACTTACGATGCACAAGGCAAAATGACTTGTTGCACACAGGAAGAAAAAATCTACACCAAAGCAGGTGCTAAGGAATTGGTAAAAGGGCATCACAAAAATGACGGGCATAATCACGACCACAGTGATGATGACGGACACGACCATTCGCATTCAGGAGATACTGACAATGTTTTCAAGATGTTTCTTCCCGCCATTATTTCCCTTGCGCTGTTGCTTGCAGGTATTGCAATGGATAATTGGTTTCCGCAGACGTGGTTTACCGATTGGGTACGGATTATTTGGTACGTGGTGGCTTATGCTCCTGTTGGACTGCCCGTACTCAAAGAAGCCGTTGAGAGTATTCGCAAAGGCGAGATTTTCTCGGAGTTCTTTTTGATGGGCATTGCAACTATCGGGGCATTTGCCATTGGCGAATATCCCGAGGGCGTTGCGGTAATGTTGTTCTATGCCGTTGGCGAAGTTTTTCAGACAATGGCTGTTTCGAGGGCAAAATCAAACATCAAATCTTTGCTTGACCAAAGACCCGATGAAGTAACCGTTTTAAAAAACAATGAACCGCAAACCGTAAAGGCAGAAACTGTTGCCGTTGGCGAAATTATACAGCTTAAACCGGGAGAAAAATTAGGCTTAGACGGAGAACTGTTGTCCGAAACGGCATCTTTCAATACATCGGCTTTAACAGGCGAAAGCAAACCAGATACAAAAAACAAAGGCGAAACCGTTTTGGCAGGGATGATAAATCTCAACACCGTATCGCAGGTAAAAGTTACGACCGCATACACCGACAGTAAGTTGAGCAAGATTTTAGAATTGGTGCAAAACGCCACTGCACAAAAAGCACCAACGGAATTATTTATCCGGAAATTTGCAAAAATCTATACGCCTATTGTAGTGCTGTTAGCCATAGCCATTTGCCTACTGCCTTATTTCTTTGTGGAAAATTATGAGTTTAGAGATTGGCTGTACAGGGCTTTGGTATTCCTGGTTATTTCCTGCCCTTGTGCGTTGGTTATTTCCATTCCCTTAGGTTATTTCGGTGGTATTGGTGCTGCGAGCAAAAATGGAATACTGTTCAAAGGAAGTAACTTTTTAGATGCTCTTTCCGATATTCAAAACGTAGTGATGGATAAGACAGGTACAATGACAGAGGGCGTTTTTAAGGTTCAGGATATCAACTTCAATCCCGAATTTGATAAAGCTGAAATTCTGGAATTAGTCAACATTTTGGAAAGCCATAGCACACACCCCGTAGCGACCGCTATTCACGAATACGTGGGGAAACCGAATAATGAAATCCAATTGGAAAATACGGAGGAAATCGCCGGACACGGTTTGAAATCAACGGTAAACGGTAAGGATTTATTGGTCGGGAATTTCAAACTGATGGATAAGTTCGGCATACCATACGACTTAGACCCGAACAGCATCGTTTATACAACTATCGCCGTTGCTTACGACAGCAAATTTGTTGGTTACATCACGATTGCCGACAATATCAAAGAAGATGCACAAGAAACCATAACCCTATTGCATAAGCTCAATGTTAAAGCAACGATGCTTAGCGGAGATAAAAGTACCGTTGTGAAATATGTAGCGGAGCAGTTGGGGATAGACAATGCCTTTGGAGATTTATTGCCCGAAGACAAAGTAAACAGAGTTAAAGACATCAAAGCCAAAGGCGAAAGCGTTGCTTTTGTGGGCGATGGTGTAAACGATGCTCCTGTTGTGGCATTGAGCGACGTCGGTATCGCAATGGGTGGTTTGGGAAGCGATGCCACTATCGAAACCGCAGATGTGGTCATACAGGACGATAAGCCAAGTAAAATACCTATGGCAATCAACATCGGTAAACAGACAAAGAAAATCGTTTGGCAAAATATCGGTTTGGCTTTCGGTGTCAAAGCGATTGTACTCGTACTTGGAGCAGGTGGATTGGCGACAATGTGGGAAGCTGTTTTTGCGGATGTTGGCGTAGCGTTATTGGCGATCCTTAACGCTGTACGAATACAGAGAATGAAGTTTTGACCAGCCAACGCTAAAAGCAAGCACATTTGCAAACCGCACAAGCAGACACGCAGACCAAAGTTTACAAAAGAGCTTGCTTTACCAGCGCAGAAAAAAACAAAAAAATCTTTCCACGCTTCGCAAAAATTAAATCTGCCGACACACCACACCAGACAAACAACGGACAGACGACTAAAAACCACAGCTGCCAACATCGGTAACCGTTGCACAACTCTCTATTTTTCCAAAGAATCTTTAAAACCCAAAAAACTCAACCTCTTTTAAGTCGATTTAAAGGAGGTTTATTTTTTAGTTGTAGTTCAAAATGCTAAAAT
>Ga0182748_1001086_pt1 | contig 27273 bp, 26 predicted proteins | sample eDN3rd37CKraftOP_FD_128877 | JGI IMG/M metagenome (GOLD analysis project Ga0182748, IMG submission 128877) | Enriched Organic Plus compost microbial communities from Emeryville, California, USA - eDNA 3rd pass 37_C Kraft OP (version 2) (version 2) ...
CGCGCAAGCAATCAGGCAACCGTCCCCAAGCCGGAGCAACCGGCGACTAGCCCGCAAAGGCACGGTCTCCCACGTAACAGCGGCGCTGATCGACCGTCCTGCCGAAGGGGTTGCCCAGCGAGCGGCGACGTTGCCGCCAGATCGGCCGGTTGTCGGCGCAACAACAAGATAAGCGGAGATTCATATGAAAACGATACTGATCGGAGCGCTCGCCGCCGTGGCTGTCGGCGCTTTTGCGGGGAGCATCGCGCCGACGCCGGCACAGGCCGCCACGCTTCACCCGTGGTGCTACGACGGAACTGGCAATGCGTCCGGCGTACCGATCTGCGGCTACGATTCCTATGAGCAGTGCGTGAAGAACGCGGCCGGCCAGTGCATCAGAAATCCCAACATGTACTGGCCCGGCATCGATCCCCCGCCGTGGACCGCACGCGGCCGCGCCATGGGCTACGCCCATTAGCTTTCCGCTCGTCATGGATCGGCATGCACGCGCGTGGTCAGACGAAAGGACGGCGTCGCTTCGGCCGCCTACGCCTGTGCATCCATGGGTCCCGCGTGGCGCGGGCAAGCGACGCGGCTCCTGCGCATGTCCTTCTCTGCGCCCCGCCGCGTCGCTTCGCGCCGCCCGAGGCGGGACACCAAGCCGAGGGCGTTCCGCCGAAGCCGGGCAGGCTCCGCCGCCGGGCTGCTCAATTATCCGCGTAGTTCACCGCGTTCTCGGTGGGCTCTCGACCGACCGGCGCTCTCCCCGGCCTAATCGTTCGAGCGTGCGGCGGTCGCCGCGCCTCACCTCCTCATTGTCGAAGTTCGAGAGCGCCCGAGCCAGTGCCGCCGTGCCCGCGACCATTGCCATACCGCCCCGCGCGATCGCACCGATGTCAACCGCCCTCCCCGGGCTTACGCGCCGGCGCATTGTCTCATTCTCCCTCCAAAACCTCTCCTCGCGGCAGCAATTCCGGACGAACCTGCGCAATCGGCTGCAAGCGCCGGCGCTTCGCCTGCACTACGTCGAAATTGTCCGCAATTCCCTCATCGAGGCCTGCCAATGAGCCACAGCCTCAATCCGCGTATCGGCCGCCGCGCCCTGATCCTTGCGGCCACCGCCGGCGGTGCCGCCGCCGCCACCCTCACCATCCTCCATGCGCCCGCGGAAGCCGACTCCGAAAGCAGCGCCGACAAGCTCAAGGCTCGCTATCAGGCCGACTCACCGGAGGTGCAGACCTTCTATCGCGTCAACAGATATCCGCCGGGAAAGTGAGGACAGCGTCGTGCTGATCAAGCGCACCGACCGCGCAGCCGCCCGCCTGGGCAGCGCCGTCCCCGCGATCGGGCAATCTCTCCGGATCGACCGACGCTCGTTTCTGCGCCGCTCCGGCATCACCGCCGGCGGCCTGGCGGCGCTCGGAAGCCTGCCGCTCGCCGGCGTGCGCAAGGCAAGTGCCGGCGCCCCACCACCGCCCGGTGCCACGGTCGTGGCTCGCAAGAACATGTGCACACACTGCTCGGTCGGCTGCACGGTCATCGGCGAAGTGGCGAACGGGGTGTGGGTCGGCCAGGAGCCGGCGTACGAAAGTCCGATCAACCGCGGCTCTCACTGCTGCAAGGGTGCGGCCGTGCGCGACGACGTGCTGACCGACCGGCGCCTGCGCTATCCGCTCAAGCTCGTGGACGGTCAGTGGAATCGGATTTCCTGGGACCAGGCCATCAACGAGATCGGCGACGAGCTGATGGAGATCCGGCAGAAGTCGGGACCGGAGTCGGTGTACTGGCTCGGTTCCGCCAAGTTCACCAACGAGGCCGCCTACCTCAACCGCAAGCTTGCCGCCTTCTGGGGAACCAACAACTCAGATCATCAGGCGCGCATCTGCCATTCGACGACCGTCTCTGGCGTGGCCAACACCTGGGGCTACGGCGCGATGACGAACTCTTACAATGATATCCGCAACTCCAAGACCATCATGGTCATGGGCGGCAATCCCGCCGAAGCACATCCCGTCTCCCTGCAGCACATCCTCGAAGGAAAGGAGATCAACCGCGCCAACATGATCGTGATCGATCCGCGCATGACCCGCACCGCTGCGCATGCGACCGAATACGTTCGCGTGCGGCCGGGAACGCATATCCCGACCATATACGGCATGCTTTGGCACATCTTCAGGAATGGGTGGGAGGACAAGGAGTTCATCCGCGAGCGCGTCTACGGGTTCGACGAGGTCCGCAAGGAGATCGACAAGTGGCCACCCAGCGAGGTCGAGCGCGTCACCGGGCTGCCGGAAGCACAGGTGCGGCGCGTCGCCGAGATCTTCGCCAAGCAGCGCCCCTCCACGCTGATCTGGGCGATGGGCCAGACCCAGTTCACCGTGGGCACCGCCAACGTGCGCGCGAGCTGCATACTGTTGCTCGCGACCGGCAATGTCGGCGTCTCCGGCGCCGGCGCCAACATCTTTCGCGGACACACCAACGTCCAGGGCGCGACCGACCTCGGGCTCGATGTGATCACGCTGCCGCTCTATTACGGATTGGACGAGGGCGCGTGGCGACACTGGTGCCGGGTCTGGGATGTCGATTACGACTGGATGGCCTCGCGCTTCGTGAGCAAAACCTTCATGCAGACGCCAGGCATCCCCAGCACGCGCTGGTTCGACGCCACCTTGCTGCCGAAGGATCAAGTCTCGCAGCCTGACAATCTGCGAGCCATGTTCATCATGGGCCATGGCGGCAACACCATCACGCGCATGCCCGAGGCCGTCAAGGGGATCGAGAAGCTCAAGCTGCTGGTCGTGTGCGATCCCTATCCGACGACATGGTCGGTATTGTCCGAGCGCAAGAACGGCACCTACCTGCTGCCGATTTGCACCAGCTTCGAGGCCAACGGCTCGCGCACCGCCTCCAACCGGTCGCTGCAGTGGGGCGAGGAAGTCGTTGCTCCGGTCTTCGAATCGAAGAACGACTACGACGTCATGTATATGCTTGCGCGCAAGCTCGGCTTCGCCGACCAGATGTTCAAGCACATCAAGGTCGAGAACGGCGCGGTGTCGGCCGAGGACATTCTGCGCGAGATCAACCGCGGTGGATGGTCGACCGGCTATTGCGGCCAGTCGCCCGAGCGGCTCAAGGCGCACATGAAGCATCAGGACAAGTTCGATTTCCTGACCCTGCGCGCGCCCAAGGACGTCCCCGAGATCGGCGGCGACTACTACGGCCTGCCGTGGCCGTGCTGGGGAACGCCGGAATTCCGGCACCCTGGCTCGCCGATCCTCTACGATACGTCGCTGTCCGTGAAAAACGGCGGGGGCACTTTCCGCGCCCGCTTCGGTGTCGAGCGCGTCGTCACGACCAAGGTGATGGAGGACGGTCAGGAAGTCGAGAAGGAGCAACGCTTCAATCTGCTCGCAGAAGGTTCTTACTCGAAGGATTCCGAGCTCACGGATGGTTATCCGGAATTCACCCTGGCCGTGCTCAAGAAGCTGGGATGGGACAGGGATCTCACGCCGCAGGAATTGGCGGTCATTCAAGCGGTTGGCGGCAACAAACCCGACTCGGTGTCCTGGTCGACCGACCTCTCCGGCGGCATCCAGCGCGTGGCGATGGAGCACGGGTGCAACCCGTGCGGCAACGGCAAGGCCCGCGTGATCGCCTGGAACCTGCCGGATGCGATCCCGGTGCACCGCGAGCCGATCTACACGCCGCGCCCCGACCTCGTCGCGAGCTACCCGACGCTCCCCGACGCGCGGCAGTTCCGCGTGCCAAACCTGGGATTCAGCGTCCAGAAAGCCGCGGTCGACGCCCGCGTGGTGCAGCGCTTTCCCCTCATTCTGAGCTCAGGCCGCCTCGTCGAATACGAGGGCGGGGGCGAAGAGACCAGATCCAACAAATGGCTCGCCGAGCTCAAGCAGGACATGTACGTCGAGATCAACCCGGCCGATGCGGCGGCGCGCGGGATCAGGGACGGCGGCTGGGTGTGGGTCACCGGCCCCGAAAATAGTTCGAAGGCGCGCATGAAGGCGCTCGTCACCGAACGCGTCGGCAAAGGCGTCGTGTGGATGCCATTCCATTTCGCCGGCTGGTTCGAGGGCGTCGACCAGCGCAGCAAGTATCCGAAGGGCGCCGATCCGATCGTGCTCGGCGAGAGCATGAACACGCTCAGCACCTACGGTTTCGATCCAGTGACCGGAATGCAGGAGCCCAAGGCCACTCTCTGCCAGGTCAGGGCGGCGTAAGGAGACACATCGTGGCACGGATGAAATTCCTTTGCGACGCCGAGCGCTGCATCGAGTGCAACGCCTGCGTCACCGCCTGCAAGAACGAGAACGAGGTGCCGTGGGGCATCAACCGACGGCGCCTCGTCACGATCAACGACGGAAAGCCGGGCGAACGTTCGGTGTCGATGGCCTGCATGCATTGCAGCGACCCGCCATGCGCTTCGGTCTGCCCGGTCGACTGCTTCATGGTCACCGCCGACCACGTGGTGCTGCACTCCAAGGATCTGTGCATCGGGTGCGGCTATTGCTTCTACGCCTGCCCGTTCGGCGCCCCGCAATATCCCAGCGTCAGCAACTTCGGCTCGCGTGGTAAGATGGACAAATGCACCTACTGTGCGGGCGGACCGGAGCCGGACAATACCCAGGCGGAGTTCGCCAAGTACGGCGCCAACCGACTGTCCCAGGGCAAGCTACCGCTCTGCGCCGAGATGTGCTCGACCAAGTCTCTGCTTGCCGGCGACGGCGACATCATCGCGCAGATCTACAAGGAACGGGTCGCCAAGCGCGGCTACGGCTCGGGCGCATGGGGCTGGCAGACCGCCTATCACGAGGGAATCCCCGCTTGAGCGGGCACCCTCCGCATGAAAGGAACTCGCCATGAGCGGACCCTTCCTAGCGCCGCCGAAGATCGCCCGCGCGCTGCTGCTTTGCATCCTGCTTATCGCCGCAGGCCCGCTGCACGCCCAGCCAGGCAGCGTACCGATCGATCCTCAAGCCGACGTCGCGAGCGAGCGGTCACTCCTACAGCAAATGCCGCGCATCGAAGGTCGCATCGACATCCAGAATCCGACCGCCCATGTCCTGGAGCAACCCGATGGGCGAGTGTGGCGCTATTTTCACGAAGTGTTGTTGCACTGGACTGGCGCGGTCGTGATCCTCGGCACGATCCTCCTGTTGGCCGTAGCCTATCTGGTGATCGGGCGGCTGCGCATCTCGGCCGGGCGTTCAGGCATCAGAGTGCCGCGCTTCGATGCGTTCGAACGGTTTTCCCACTGGTTGACTGCGGTATCATTCCTCGTGCTCGCCCTCACCGGCCTCAACGTCACTTTCGGAAAGCAGCTGCTTCTGCCCGTGATTGGGCATGACGCCTTCAGCACCGTCTCGGAAGCGGCCAAGTACGTGCACAACTTCTTCAGCTTCCCTTTCGTCGCCGGCCTCATCCTCGTCGGAACGATGTGGATCAGGGACAACGTTCCGCGCGCCATCGACCTCGTGTGGTTCAAGGAAGGCGGCGGCTTCATCCCGTCCAAGCATCCGACCGCCGGCCGGTTCAACGCAGGCGAAAAGGTCGTGTTCTGGCTTGCGCTCGCTTTCGGGGCGGCGGTGGCCGTATCGGGCTATCTCCTGCTCTTCCCTTTCTACGTGACCAATATCGCGGGCATGCAGATCGTGCAGGTGGTGCACAGCCTCGTCGCGATCCTGTTCGTCGCGCTGATCATCGGCCACATCTATATCGGAACGCTCGGTATGGAGGGCGCGTTCGAAGCGATGGGGACCGGCAGCGTGGACCTCAACTGGGCCAAGGAACATCACGGCCTCTGGCTCGAGGAGAAGGCCGCCAAAGGCCGCGCGCCCCGCGCGCTCCCTTCCGGCACTCCGGCGGAATGAGCCGCCGCGACGCCCGTCGGTGCGATCAGGTGCCGCCGCCGAGGGTGAAGCAGAACACCTCGTCGTCGCGATAGCCCAGGTTGGGCGGCGGCATGCAGACATGGCTGCGGCCATCCGGGTTGTCGCGACGCTGTTCGATCTTTTCCCGCGGCACGCGGATGAACCGGCCGTCTTCGCGGCGGCGCGCTTCCCAATGGCCGTCGCGATATCGGACTTCCGTCGGATAGCAGTCATGCCGGTTGCAGCAGGACCTGTTGGGATTATCCGGCATCATCCAGGTCGAATAGAACTTCTCGTGCAACTCCGCGTCCTGCGGCGGGTGATGATGATCCTGGGCACGTGCGAATGGGATCGAACTCAGCGTCCACACGGCCGCGATGGGCACGACCCATCGGCGGGCGGACCGGCGCCGGCCGGCCCGACACATCGTGACGCTGCAACACTCAAAGGACGCACAACGTGTGGACTGCGGCATTGTCAGCATGGCGCTCCCTATAAGCTAGAGATCAACTCACCTCCCTCCCATGCCGGCTCACGGGCCCCGCTCTCACGCTAGTCCGATCCGTCGACTCTCCTCCATCCTGCGCAAGTTGAGCGCGCTACCAAGTTGGTTTGCCTGCCACATACTTAGGTTTGTACACGCATTCGCCCCAAGCCGCCGCGAACGCGGCGCGCGTGCGCTCACCGCCACGCATGGAGATCGTGGCAAAGCCGCGTCACTGGCAACAATCTGGCTGAAGCAAGAAGCGGGCCGCTGGCTCAAGTATTCCGCCACGGCTGCTGTTCGCGGATGCGATGAGCGTGTCTCGCAGGGCAGCGACCCTTCGGAGGACTTGATCATGACCCTTCTATCCCGTCGCACCGTGGTGACGGCTGCCGCCGCCGGCGGGTTGCTGGTCCCGGCTTCCCTCAGCGCTCAGCCCTCCATCCCCCAACCGACGCGGCCGGGCGTCGGCGGCAATGATCCAGGGCCGCGCGACGTCACGCGCGACCGGGAGAATCCGGACATCATCACCCCGCCCGCCACCGATCACGGCACCCTCCCCAATCTGCGCTTTTCTTTTGCGGACGCGCACATGCGGCTGGAGTCCGGCGGTTGGACCCGTCAGGTGACCGAACGCGAGCTCGCCATCGCGAAGGAGATCGCCGGTGTAGACATGCGCCTGAATCGCGGCAGCATCCGCGAGCTGCATTGGCATAAGGCCGCCGAGTGGGCGTACATCCTCTACGGCAATGCCCGGATCACGGCGGTCGATGCACAAGGCCGTCAGTTCGTCGACGACGTCGGCGTCGGCGATCTGTGGTTTTTCCCCGCGGGCATTCCCCACTCCATCCAGGGCCTCGAGCCGGACGGGTGCGAGTTCCTGCTGGCGTTCGACGATGGCTCGTTCGACGAGGACAACACCTTCCTGATCTCCGACTGGTTCAAGCACACTCCGCCCGAGGTGCTTGCCAAGAACTTTGGTGCGCCGGCGTCATCGTTCGGGCATACGCCCGATCCGAGCGAGCGCTATATGTTCCCGGGAACCGTGCCGGGACCGCTCGCGTCCGACAAAATTCCCGGAGCCACGCAGGTCCCGCAAACCTTCAGCCACAAGCTGCTCGCCCAGACCCCGATCAAGACCAAGGGAGGCAGCGTTCGAATTAGCGATTCCACCAACTTCCCCGCCAATACCGCGATCGCAGCGGCGCTCGTGGAGATTGAGCCGGGCGGCCTACGCGAGATGCATTGGCATCCGAATTCGGACGAATGGCAGTATTACATCGAAGGCGAGGCCCGGATGGGTGTGTTCGCGTCGTCCGGCCAGGCGCGCACCTTCGACTTCCGGCCCGGGGACGTCGGCTACGTGCCATTCGCGATGGGACATTACATCGAGAACATCGGCTCCACGCCGGTTCGCTTCCTTGAGATCTTCAAGAGCAGCACCTACGCGGACGTTTCGTTGTCCACCTGGATGGCAAATACGCCGCCCGAGCTCGTCGAAGCGCATCTGAAACTTGATAACGAGGTCATGAGCAGGCTGCGCCGGACGAAAGCTCCCGTCGTTCCCGTCTAGGACGAGCGTTGCGACAACGGAGCAAGATCGAGACGAGGGCGACAAGCAGCGGCGATCGATCGGCCTTCGAGTGCCTATATTCGAAGTGTTGAAACAAGCAGACTAAGCGGCCCGGTCCCCTCCCAGGCGTCCCCCCGCCTTCTCCACCGGGTCTGCAGCGGCCGGCCTGCTCGTCCCCGCAGGCCGGCCGCAACCGTCCTGAGCGTCGCGTCGCGCGCAATCTTTCCATCAACTTTCAGCAAATGCGCGTCGTCGCTCACCTCACGGCGACGTGAAAGACTGCAAACCTAAGTATGATGCCTTCATACGACGAGGGGGGCAGCCTTACCGTGGGTAGAATGGAGCATTCCGCCGCGCGCTGCCTACATTGCCCGTATCGACAGGCTCATCCCGAGCTGTCCCATCGACCGACAACATGCGGGAAAATGATCATGGCAATGAGCGCGCAGCCGACCACCGCCACGCAATCGCCTCGTCCGTTCTTCGCCGGTTCGCAAACGAACTGGCCTGCATCTCCTCCCCGCTTGAGGCTCGAAGGAGACGTAGCGCGGTTTGGAACGCCGTCAGTGCCAGCCCATGAGGCGGCAGTCTCAATCGAGGTCTCGCCGGCAAACGCGGTGACGCGTCGGCAATTCACTGCCCGCGGGATCACGGTCGAGATCGTGGAGGGCGGGGGCGGCGCCGCGATGACTTCCCTCATTCGCCATTCCAGTCCCGTACTGGTCGCTTATGATCGCGGACTGCGGGGCGACGGCGAGAGCGCGATTGACGGACTGCCGAGCTCATCATTGCGTGACCTCTCGCGCCGGCTGACCTTTGTGCCCGCGGGAAAGGAACATCGCGAACGTCACGCCCCGCTCTTCGACGTGTCCGCGCTGTATATCTATTTCGACCCGATCGGTCTCAACGACCCCACCGGCCGGGTCGTCGAAGGATCCTGGTCGCCGCCGCGTCTGTTCTTCGAAGACGCCGTCATCTGGGATACGGTCATGAAGATCAAGGGCGCGCTGAGCAATCCTGCGGTCGAGGATCGTTCCTACGTGGAGGCTCTCGCTCTCGTCCTGGCCCGCGAGATCATGCGTGCCGGCGCTGCGGCTCCCGCCAAGCCCCCGCTCGCGCGCGGCGGTCTGGCGGCCTGGCAGCAACGCAAGGTGGCCGCATTCATCGAGGAGCATTTCGCCGAACCGGTGACGCTCGCGACGATGGCCGAGCTCGTAGGCCTGAGCCCGTACTACTTCTGCCGCGCGTTCAAGCAATCATTCGGCACGCCTCCCCACCGTTATCTGTCCAGCCGCCGCATCGAACGGGCCAAGCGGCTGCTCATCGAGCACAAGCAGTCGATTACGCACATTGCCCTCGAGGTCGGGTTCGACGAGACGAGTTCCTTCAGCGCAGCTTTCCGCAAGGCAACGGGCCTGACACCAACCGCCTATCAAAGGAGTGCCGGCTAAACGGATCGCCGATCGCGCGGAGCAATGCGGCTGCGCCTGGGCAACCCGCTTGGACGGGCTGCCTGCGCGCGTGGACGGCATGGCGCGCATAACGATGCAGCATCGCGTTCCCGGCAGAGGGAAGGAATGCCACGGCTAGCGCAAAACTCTGGGCCGACGCATATCCGGCCGGCGCCTTCGCGGCCTCCCGGCATGGCAGCCCAGCGCCGCCATCGCTGGCAGGTTGCTACTAATGTGATAGGCGTCCGCGCGTTGTTGTTCTTTATCGGACTTATCTGGCCAAATGACTCGCCGGCGTATTTGGACGGAGCCCTCCGGTGCTGATCGCGCCACATCAGCGTGGGCGACCGCACTAATGCCCGCGCTCGCCGTCATAGCGGCGCTTGCCGCCGCCGCGATATTTGCGGTCGACGCGTTCGTGGATTTCGACATCGCGATTGCCGTGCTCTACGTCGCAGTCGTCCTGATGTCGCTCAGCTTTTGCGGCCGCCGGGGTGTCCTTGTCGTTGCCGCGGGTTGCCTCGGACTGACTACCCTCGCCTTTCTCCTTCAGCATTCTACAGACCCGCCCGCCGACTCGCTCGGCCGGTTCCTGGTCAGCTTGTCGGCAATCACGATCACGACCTTCCTCGCGATGCGCATCGAATCGACGACGGACAGGTTGCGCAGCCAAGCTCGCCTACTGGATCTTACGCACGATGCAATCTTTGTGCGCACGATGCACGACACGATCACCTATTGGAATCGCGGAGCCGAGAAGCTGTATGGGTGGTCGGCTGACGAAGCGATCGGTGCCGACGCGCGCCATCTCACCCGGGCGAGCCTGCCCGCCCCGTATGCGAACATCGAAGCACAGTTGCTCGATGCGGGCTTTTGGGAGGGCGAGGTCGTCCATCATCGGCGCGACGGAAGCACCGTCACCCTTGCAAGCCGGTGGGCGCTTCAACACAACGAGCGGGGGCAGCCCGCGTCGATCCTCGAATCGAACACTGACATCGAGGAGCGCAGACAAGCTCAGGAAAAACTCGCGCACGCGCAAACGGAGTTGGCCCACGTCGCGCGGATGTCAACGCTGGGCGAGCTAACCGCTTCGATTGCGCACGAGGTCAATCAGCCGCTGGCGGCCATCGTCACAAGTGGAGACGCCAGCTTGCGCTGGTTGGATAGCACTCCGCCGGACATGGAAGGCGTCAGGCGGGGTGTTACCCGCATGATCCGCGACGCCAAGCGCGCCAGCGACGTGGTGCGTCGCCTTCGTTCACTCGCCAAGAAGGACGGTTTGCGCAAGGCGCCCCTCGACCTCAATGAGCTGGTAGAAGATGCCGTGTTTTTGATTCAACGGGAGGTGAGACATCACCAGGTTTTGCTTGGCCTTGATCTGGCTCCCGATGTACCGATCGTGCTTGGCGACAGGGTGCAATTGCAGCAGGTCGTCATCAACCTTCTGATGAACGCGATTCAGGCCATGGCAGAAGTCATCGACCGGCCCCGCAAACTGATCGTTCAGTCCCGTCGGCAGGACTGCCGAGGCTTGATTGTGACGTTCCGTGACAGCGGCCCCGGCATCGATCCGGAGTACGAAGCGCAATTGTTCAATGCCTTCTTTACCACCAAGCCGGATGGAATGGGCATGGGGTTGTCGATCTGCCGCTCGATCATCGAGGCGCACGGCGGGCGTATATGGGCGTCCCGCAACGACGAGGGAGGAGCGACGTTCCAGTTCACGTTGCCGCTGGAGCAGGAGAAGGCCTCATGACGCCCAGTTCACCCGCGGTGTCGAGCGAGGCCGGAGACGCTCAGTCGCCCACCGTTCTTGTCGTCGACGACGACGCCTCGCTGCGCGAGGCGCTCAGCGATCTGTTCAACTCGGTCGGCCTGCACACAAACTCATTCGCATCCGCTTCGGAGTTTCTAGGCAGCAAGCTGCCGGATGGGCCTAGCTGTATCGTGCTGGACATCAGATTGCCGGGGTTGAGTGGCCTTGAATTCCAGGCGCAGCTCGCGACCGCAAATGTTCGGATCCCGATCATCATGATGAGCGGTCATGGCGATATTCCGATGACGGTGCGGGCCATGAAGGCGGGTGCGATCGACTTTCTCACCAAGCCGTTCCGCGACCAGGACATGCTGGACGCCGTCGCTCAGGCAATCGAGCGGGACCGGCGGCGGCGAGAAAATGAGAAGGTTCTGGGCGATGTGAAACGGCTATTTGCGACACTGACTCCGCGCGAGCAGGAGATCATGACGCTCGTGACAACCGGCCTCATGAACAAGCAGGTTGCCGCCAAAGTCGGGCTTAGCGAGATCACCGTCAAAATCCACCGCGGCCACGTCATGCGGAAGATGGGCGCCAAATCGCTGGCCGATCTGGTTCGGATGGCCGAACTGCTCGAACTCCACTCGAGCAAGAATCCCCGCTCATAAACCTCTGTATGATTTCATACTTGAGGGCTTCGCCCCATCTTCCTGGGTGGCAAGTTCGCCCGAGCGCGGACGCACGGCAGGAAGATTATCCAGGTGTCGAAGGCTCAGATCGTCTCGATCGTCGATGATGACGCGTCCGTGCGCGAAGCCACGAAGGATCTCGTGAGCTCGCTCGGGCTGGAAGTCTTCGCATTCGAATCCGCCGAGGAGTTTCTGGGCTCGCCCCTGGTCGACGACACGTCGTGCCTGATTACCGACGTACAGATGCCCGGAATGAAGGGCTATGAGCTGCAACGGCATCTCGCAGCCGCGGGCCGGCAAATGCCTGTGATCTTCATGACCGCCTTCCCCGAGAAGATCCGCCACCGGCCCGATTGCGCAGGCGCCCTTGCATTTCTGGAAAAGCCGTTCGACGCCGCAACGTTGATCGATCTTCTTCGCGACGTAATGGCGCGTAGCACCCCCACACGCAGGTAGTCTCGTCCGACCCGATGGCGAGGCGGGGCGGCTGGGACATCACTCGAATCGGCGGCAACATCATTCATGCGTATTATGCATGCGCGATGTACGGTTTTTGGCGCGAATGACCCTTTCTCGCAATTGCGCAATGCGAAAACAACACGTGCAAGTCATGCACAGCAAGACGTGCTGGGGCCTCTTATCTCAGGACTGTCGGCGGCCGCCATTGAGCGGCGTAAGGCCGACAGCAACGGAGATTTACCAATGACCATCCTCAAATCGCTCACTATCGCTGCTGCCCTTGTCGTGGGCCTGTCGACGCTCGCCGAAGCTGCGCCGCATCACGCTCGCAGCATCCATTCCATGGCGTACGGACGCGCCGCGAACGCGCCGGTCCTGCCCTACGGCTTTCCGGAGGGCGTCTATGGTTCAGCGGTCGGTGGCCCGTCCGGCCTCGATGCCAACACCCGCACGGCCGAGGCCTTCCAGGACTACTGGCGGAACTCATACTGAGCAGGACGTTCGTCCCAACTCGCGACAGTTGAAAGCAGGACGGCCGGAATACCTCGCTGGTAGGTCCGGTCCGTCTCCTGCCTCAGCGCAAACGGTGAAAGGGCTGAGGCTCGGCGATTCAGGTCGACAGCACTGACAACGCGGCGCCCGTCGACCCTCGCAAGCTCGCTTCGCCATCGGCGACAAATTCACGGGAATGCCGGCATGAGGATTTCGGCAGCCAGCACTGGGTCACGACCGATCAATTCGCTCGGTCTCAAGATATCGGTGCGCGCGACCGCGATGCGACCGTGGCGGCGTTTGAAGCGTTTCCTGTTCGCCCGGTATCGGCCCGAGCGTCACTACATGCGAGGGCCCGGACCAAAATGGCGCGAAGCGCATGGCGGCACAGCCGGAACGGATAGCGGTCGCCTCTCGCGCGCCCGGCACCTCCCTTTCGATGCGTGGCCTGTGTTGGAAATAGGTTGGACAGAATGACACCGCCGGCAGAAGTCAGAATACCGGTCAGGCCGCGTGATGCGGCTGGCGACATCCCGGCCGCCCTACGCGATGAGTGGCCTGCACGCAGCCGGACGCCGACGCCCTCTGAAAATCCGCCCGGGGACGACACCGGCGCATCACAACAGCCAGGCGCCGTCAGGGACGCGGGCGTGCGAGAATGGCTGCGACGCCACTCCATCGCTGCTGCGATCGGTGTCGCGCTCTTCGTAGCGGCGGCAGCGGCCGGATACATCTATTGGGACTACGCCCGGCATTTCGAGTCGACGGACGACGCGTTCATCGAATCGCGGCAGTTTACCGTCGCACCGAAGGTGGCAGGTTACATCATCGCCGTTCCGGTCACGGACAACCAGCACGTGAGCCCCGGCGATGTGCTGGCGCGCATCGACGACCGTGACTACCGCATCGCAGTCGATCAGGCGCAGGCACAGGTCTCGGCCGCCCAAGCCAACATCAAGAACATCGACGCGCAGATCACTATACAGCAAGCGCAGATCAATGCGGGCCAGGCCCAAGTGGAGCAGGCGCAGGCCGCGCTCACCTACGCGGAGCAGCAAGCGCAACGCTATGCCGACCTCGCCCAGCGTGAGGCCGGCACAGTACAGATGGCCCAGCAGACTGCATCGACGCTCAGGCAGGATCAGGCTGCATTGCGCAACGCGCAGGCGTCGCTTGCGGTCGCCCAGCGGCAAGTCGATGCGCTCAAAGCGCAACGCACAAGCGCAGAAGCTAGTCTCGCGCAGGCGAACGCCCAACTGGCGCAGGCGAAGCTCAACCTGTCGTACACGACCATCAGGGCGGCGCAGGCGGGCCGCATCGCCGACCTGACCGCCGCTGCCGGCCAGTTCGCGCAACCGGGCACCGCGCTCGCGATGTTCGTGCCTGACGAGATCTGGGTGACGGCGAACTACAAGGAAACCCAGTTGACCGACATGCGGCCGGGACAACCCGCAACGATGCGCATCGACGCCTACCCGGGCCGCTTGATCCGCGGCCACGTCGACAGCGTGCAATCGGGATCCGGCACCGCCTTCTCGCTGCTGCCGGCCCAAAACGCCACCGGCAATTACGTCAAGATCGTTCAGCGCGTCCCGGTGAAGATCATCATGGACGACGCGCCGAGCGACGTGGCGCTCGGCCCGGGAATGTCCGTCGTTCCCAGCGTACGCGTGCTGCCCGGCCGCTCGCTCTACGAACGCATTGCGGCACTGCTGTGAGCAGCATTGCCGCCACCTCTGGAAGCTTCAGTCCGCCGCGGACGGACAGCGCACCCAATCCGTGGCTGACTGCGATCGTGGTTTCGATCGCCACGTTCATGGAAGTGCTCGACACTACGATCGCCAATGTCGCGCTGCCCTATGTCGCAGGAGGCCTCGCGGTCAGTCTCGACGAGGCGTCCTGGGTCGTCACCACCTATCTCGTCGCCAATGCCGTCGCTCTCACCGTGAGCAGCTTTCTCGCAAGGCAGTTCGGCCGCAGACCTTTCTACCTCGTTTGCGTGTCGCTGTTCACCGTAAGCTCGGTCCTGTGCGCCTTCGCCTGGAACATTCAGTCTCTGCTTCTGTTCCGCGTGCTGCAGGGCTTGGGCGGGGGAGGAATGGTTCCGCTTTCGCAATCTATCCTTGCGGATGCGTTTCCGCCGGAGAAACGCGGCCAGGGCTTCGCGGTCTTCGGGGTGGCGGTCGTCGTTGCCCCTGTGATCGGCCCCACCCTGGGCGGGTGGCTCTCCGATAATTGGGGCTGGGAATGGTGTTTCCTGATCAATGGGCCGGTTGGCCTGCTGTCAATCGCCCTCGTATCTCTCTTCGTGCGCGAGAGCGCGACCGCCATTGCACAACGCAACGCATTGAAGGCCTCCGGAATCCGGTTCGATCTCGTCGGATTCATCCTGGTCGCAACCTTCCTCGGTTCGCTCGAAGTCGTGCTCGATCGAGGCCAGGAGGACGACTGGTTCGGCTCGAACTTCATCATCACCTTCGCGGTGATTTGCGCGTTCGCATTCATTGCCATGATCCCATGGGAGATGACGCGCAAAAATCCGGTCATCGAAATCAGGCTGGTGGCAACCCGTCATCTCGGGTCGTGTTTTCTCGTCATGCTGGCGACGGGCGCCATCCTGTACGCAACCACTCAATTCCTGCCGCAGCTCGTTCAGGAGGCTTTCGGCTACACCGCCACGTGGGCGGGTCTTGTGTTGTCGCCGGGCGGGCTGGTCACGATGATGATGATGTTCGTGGTCGGCCGCCTCACAACGCGGATCCAGCCGAAGTACCTCATTGCGGCCGGAGCCGCGGTCGCAGCGGCTGCAATGTACGACCTCACGAACCTGAACGCCGACAGCAGCTTCGGGTTCTTCTCACTCTCACGCATGTACCTCGGATTCGGGCTCCCGCTCATCTTCATCCCGATCATCACCGCGTCGTACTACGGCATTCCGCCCGAGAAGACAGACCAGGTCTCGGCGCTGATGAATGCCGCGCGAAACATCGGCGGATCGATGGGTGTGTCGCTCGCGGTCAACGTGCTGGCGCATCGGTCGCAGTTCCATCAGAGCCGGCTCGTCGAGCAGATCGCGCCTACCAGTCCCGGATATCAGGACACGATGCACAGGGTGCTGGAATATTTCATGGCGCAAGGCAGCCCGATGGTCGAGGCGCAACGGCAGGCGTTCGCCTGGATCGGCCAGCAGGTTCAGATGCAAGCCATGCTGCTTGGCTATATCGACGTGTTCTGGACCCTCGCCGTGGTGTCTTGTCTGGCCGTGCCCCTTGCGCTCTTGTTGCGTAGAATCGAGCTGGAGAGCAGTCCTCCCGCGGCGCACTGATTTCGGGCACCGATCCCGCAGGTCAGGCGGCGCCAATCAGCTCTTGGGCCGCATGCCGGCAACCTCGATCAGCTCCAGCATGCGTTTTGCTTCGGATTGCAGATGCGCCGCGTAGTCCGCGGAGCCCTTGTAGAAGACCTCCGCGCCCTGGGAGGCGAGCTTCTGGCGTGTCGCGTCCGACTTCACGACCTTGGAGATCGCAGCCTCGAGCTTGGCGATCACGTCCTTGGGCGTTCCCGCGGGCGCCGAGATGCCATACCAGGTGCTCATCGCGATGTCGGGGTATCCCTCTTCCGCCATCGTGGGGACATTCGGAAGCCGCTCGGCGCGAGTCCCATTGGCCACGGCCAGCGCGCGCAACTTGCCCGTGGCGATATAGTCGAGCACCGGCGGAACGTTCAGGAAGGCAAGATCGATGCGGCCGGCGAGAAGGTCGACCGAGGCCGGCGCCGCACCGCCATAAGGAACGTGCACGAGCTTCGTTCCGCTGCGGAGCTGCAGCATCACGCCGAGGAACTGCGGCAGGCTGCCGACGCCGACCGAAGCGAAGGTCATCTTGCCTTCGTTCGCCTTGGCGGCTGCGACCAGCTCCTTGACGGATTTGTAGGGGCGGTCCGGCGGCACCACGAGGACATTTGGCACGTTGGCGACGGTCGCGATCGGCGCAAAATCCTTGATGCCATCGTATTTGGCATCCTTGATCAACGCCGGAGCGACGATGTGCGAGGGTGACCCCCCGATAAAAAGCGTATAGCCGTCCGGCTGTGCCCGCGCGACGGCGGCGGCGCCGATTGCCGTACCCGCCCCCGGCCGGTTCTCAACCACAACCGACGTGCCGAGCGCCGTACTCATGCCATCCGCTATGGTGCGCGCGAGCAGATCGGCCGGACCGCCCGCAGCGTAAGGATTGATCAACGTGATCGTGCGGCTCGGAAACGATTGCGCTCCTGCCCCGCCAGCCAGCAGCAGCGTGGCGGTCCATGCAACGGCGATCAAGCGCACCATCTTGCCCTCCCTGTTCGGCCGGAACCGGCTATCGGCGACAGCGTGGCCCCCGATGCTCATGCCCGCCCCGCGCAACTCGCGCACGCGGCGGGCCAGCTTCCGTTGCATGAAACAATGATCTAGATGAGTGACCTTTGCAAGTAACAGCGGGCGGGGACCAGGGGTGGAAATGCACATGCCGGATCAAGCGCCATTGCTGCCGACGACATTGGTGGGCAGCTATCCGCAGCCGGACTGGCTGATCGACCGCAAGCGGCTGGCCGAGATCGTTCCCCCGCGCGCAAGAGCGCGCGAGCTGTGGCTGGTTGCCGAGGAGCACCTCGAGCAAGCTCAGGATGACGCCACCGTCCTCGCGGTTCGCGACCAGGAGCGCGCCGGCATCGATATTGTCACCGACGGCGAGATGCGACGGGAAAGCTATTCCAACCGGTTTGCCACGGCGCTCGCGGGAATGGACAGCGACAACCCGGCACAGGTCCCCTCGCGGACGCCCGGGCGCTATCAGATCGTCCCACGGGTGGTAGGCGAGATTCACCGCAAGCATCCCGTGCAGCTGCGTGACGTACGCCTGCTCCGATCGCTCACCAGCAGGCCGATCCGGATCACGATCCCTGGACCGTTCACGATGACGCAGCAACTGTACGACGAGTACTATAACAGCGAGCCTAAGCTCGCGATGGCTTGCGCGGCCGCGCTCAATGGCGAGATCCGCGATCTGTTCGCAGCCGGTGCGGATATCGTGCAGCTTGACGAGCCGTTCTTACAGGCCCAGCCCGACAAGGCGCGCGACTTCGGCGTCGAAGCAATCAACCGGGCCGTCGATGGCGTGGCCGGCGTTACGGCATTGCACCTGTGTTTCGGTTATGCCGCGCGCGTCAGCACCAAGCCTTCGGCGTATTCGTTCCTGCCGGAACTCGAGCGCTCGCACGTGAACCAGATTTCGATCGAGACGGCTCAGCCCAAGCTCGACTGCGCCATCCTCGAGACGCTTCCGACCAAACACGTGATGCTGGGCGTACTCGATCTCGGCGATCCCGCGGCCGAGACGCCGGAGATCGTCGCCCAACGCATCCGCAGGGCCCTCCCCTACATTGCAGCCGAGCGGCTGATCATCGCGCCGGACTGCGGGCTCAAGTACATGACCCGCGATTTGGCGCTCGCCAAGCTCAGGGCAATGGTCGAAGGCGCCGCCATCGTCCGCCGCGAGCTGGCGGCCTAGTGTGCAGACATCAGCCTTGGCAGAAACGTGATGAGTTGCGGGAAGACCGCAAACAGCGCAATGCCGACCGTAATGATCCCCACAAACGGCCACGAGGCGCGGTAGATCACACCGATCGGGACATCCGGGGCCGCCGTCTTCAGTGCGAACAGAACGTACCCGAACGGCGGCGTCAGGCCGCCGACCGTCGCCACGATCAGAAAGAGCGTCCAGAACCAGACATCGTCAAAAGCGTAGATTTTGATGATCGGCTGATAGATCGGAACGAGGACCAGCATCAGCGCGACCTGATCGAGGAACATGAACAGGACGAACGGGACGGCCATCATGGCCAAAAGCATGACGGCAGCCGACAAATCCATGTGCACCACGATCTGGCCAAGCGTGCGGGCCGCTCCCGTGACCGTCAGAAGCTGACTGAACATGACGGCCGAGCACATGATGATGAGCAGGAGCGATGCCACCGTAGCAGCCGTGCGGAACGCGTCCCCGACCATCGTCACGCTCAACCGGCGGTACAGAGCGGCGAGCGCGATTGCCCCCATCACGCCTGTAGCTGCGGCCTCCGTTGGCGTCGCGATCCCGAGCATGATGAGGCCCATGACCATGAAGAACACGAAGACCGACGGCACCATGCGCGCGAGCGCCGCGAGGGCGCTGCCTTGCACCTTGCGGTCGGCCGTGTCGATCGCGACGTCGGGCGCGAGGCTCGGCGTGAAATAGACGCGCACCAGCACGTAGACGAGGAACATCCCGGTCAGCACAGCACCCGGCACGATCCCCGCGATCAGCATTTTTCCGATCGACACATCAGCGGCGGTGGCAACCAGCACGGCAAGCACGCTCGGCGGGATGATGGGATCGAGGCTGGCGCCGGCCAGGATCGTCCCCGCAGAAAACTGCGTATCGTAGCCGCGCTTGCGCATCGTCGGAAACAACGAACGCCCGAGAAGCCCGGCAACGGCCATGGCCGCGCCGGAGAGGGCCCCGAGGATCGCCGACAACAGGATACAGACGATGTATTGGCGACCCCGGATTCGCCCGACCAGCCGGTCGAGCGAATCGAACAGGACCTCCATCGCCCCCGAACGGAACAAGATTTCGCCCATGGCGATGAACAGGGGGACGGCGGTGAGCGCCCCCGCAGTCGCCGTGGAGTAGATGCTGTTGGCGAAGAGGCCAAATCCCGACGTGCCGAACAGCAGCGCAACGCCAGCCAGGTTAAGAATGAGGAAGGCAACGAATATCGGAAAGCCGAGCGCGAGCAGCAACAGGAGGAACGAGATCCCTCCCCCCAGGACAGCCCACCAGGTCAAGACCGCGCCTCTCCCGCCGGACCCAGCGATGGCGATTCGCCGGCGAACTGGCGCAGGAAGTACAGCCCGCTGTTGAGCAAGCCGTAGGGGATGAAGATCGATACCCACCACTTGGAGATGGGATAGGCCGCGATCGTCTCGACGCCGCGCACGTATTGTCGCCAAGTTTCCATCCCGGCAATCCAGGCACAGACGGCGCACACGAGGACGGCGACCAGCAGGATGGCCTTTGCCAAAGGAAGGCGCAGGCCGGACGGCAAGGCATCGGCGACGTAGGAGACGACCACATGCGCGCCGCGGCGCGCCATCTCCGGGATGGACAGGAAGATCATCGGACACAAGGCGTAGGACGCCACGTCGTACGCCCAGGTCGTCGGAGCGTTGAAAAAATAGCGTGCAACGACCTCGTACCAGAAGGCCCCCGCGATCAACGCAACGCTCGCCGCTCCGCCGGCGAAGGCAAGAGCGGTGATCTTGTCATGGCTTCTGAGCAACCGCTCCACGATACGCAGCCAATGGTTCAGGGCATCAGGAAGATGACGCGCCGTGCCGGCATCAGATCGGCCCGGCGCTCACGACGTCGCGCCGGCGGACAGTCAATCCGCCAAGCCTCCCTTGCGGGCGATCGCCCTGACCTCCTTGCCGGCATCGCCGCAGCATTGGGAAGCCAAGTCCCAGTTCGCCGACCGGAACAGCGACTGAATCAGCTTGCCCTTCTCCTCCGGCAAGGTCTGCACCTGTACTCCGAGATCCGACAGCTTCTTGTTCTCGCTGGCGAGCACGTCGTCTCCGAACTTTGCGGTCTCGCGTTCCGTCTGCATGCCGACCTTGATCAGCATGTCCTGCTGCTCTTTCGGAAGCTTGTTCCAGCGGTCGAGATTGATGCCGATCATCGACACCAGAAGGCCGAAGCGCGGCTCCACCCGGTACTTGGCGACCTCGTGATGCTTGGTCGCCAGCATCACGTTCGCCGGTGCGCAGCCGCCGTCCACGACTCCCTTCTCGATCGACGTATAGACATCGCCCATCGGCATGACGACGGGAACGCCGCCCAGCGCCTTGATAACGGCGTGCTGGTTCGCCACGCCGCGAAGTTTGCGTCCGCTCCAATCGCCCTGGGCGCTCAGCGGCTGCTTGAGATAGCAGTGATAGCCTTCCGTGCCGAGCGCGACGAGCGCCAGCAGCTTCACGTTGTGGGTCTTCTGATAGAATTTGTCGATGTAGTCCCACACGCCCGACGAGCGCCAGCGCTCCAAGCCGAACGGGATGATCTCGGCGACGCTGGCGAGGCCCTTCTGGTGATAGGTCGGATGCGTGTAGATCAGGTCGAAGGCGCCGGCGGAAACAGGCTGCAGCTGCTCGAAGGGCGGCACCGCCTCCGGACCGCTGATCTTGACGCTTGCCTTGCCGCTGCTCGCTGCCTCGAGGTTTTTCTTGAATTGGGCGCCCGGCCAGTAGGCATTCACGTTGTTCTCGGCCCATCCGCCGAGCATCGTCAGCGATTGCGCCGTGGCTTGCCCCACCATCGCAAGGCCGACTCCCAGCGTGACGCACGACACAATGATGCCGCGGCGCATCGTCTTCCTCCCGTGAATGGCGCTGTTTGGCTGCGCCGATAAGTTAAAAAGCTATGCTAATGGCTCTAGACCCGCAGTCAAGCACATGACCGCAGGCCGGCCGGAACGAGGCGAGGCGCGAGCCACGTCGCGACGCCCGCTGCGGGCGCGACGCCGCTACTTCAGCTTCATGTCGATGCGAACCTGATCGCCGCGATAGATGCCCTCCCCGATAAAGACGAGGCATCCGGCACGGTCGACGACCGAGCGAGACACGCATGCGGTCGGTCCGTTGAGCGGGATGTTGAGCGCATCCGCGGTCTCCACGTCCGCCGTTCCGATGGTCAGGGTCTGCCGTGCATCCTTGATCTTAAGGCCGGGAATGTCGGCAACCAGCCGCAGGGCCGTCTTGCTCTCCAGGACCTTGGTGGGAATCCGGCGGGCAAGCCGTTCATCGATATACAGGTCGGCCAGCAGGAACGGCACGCCGTGACGCGAATGTCGGCGGCGCAGATGACGATAGGACTTGGCCAGCTCTCCGATCGGATGCGGCACTTGCGGCGGGCGCTTGCCCCGCTGATCCGAAAGCAACTCGATCGTTGCGCCTTCGCGCGACAGCAGCAGGCCGGACCAGTCGGTCGCCACCTCGCACCATATCTGGTCCTGCGAGCGCTGGCGCACGAACGTACCCTTGGCACGGTAGCGCTCGATCAGGCCATCGGCCTCGAGCAACCCAAGCGCCTGGCGGATGGTGGCGCGCGCCACACCGCACTCCTCGGCCAGGTCTTCGACTGTCGGAACCTGTCGTCCAACTTGCCACTGGCCGGTCTGAATGCGGCGGCGGAACAGGCTCGCGAGCTGGATATAGCGCGCAACAGCGCTCCGGCTGAAATCAACCGTCGACTTCATGCGTGCGGCACGCATCTCACTCCAGCGCTCCCGAAAAGGTCGTAAAGCTCAATTTATTGGGTTTTCTGGGATCGCGGTCAAGCGTGTGCTCCGGCGGCGTCGTGAAACGGCTTTCCCTGCAGGAAAGCGTCCAGGTCCCGCGTCAGGCGGCTGATCATGGCTGCGCGCGTCTCATGGGTGATCGAGGTGGAGTGCGGCTGCAGCACCACGTTGTCGAAGCCCTTCCAGCGGGGATCGAGGTTCGGCTCCGACGCAAAGACGTCGAGTGCGGCGCCGGCTATTGTGCCGGCGGACAGCGCGGCCAACAGGGCCGGCTCGTCCACGACGGACCCACGCGAGACGTTCACAAGATAGCCGTTAGGCCCTAGCCGCTCGAGCACGGCGTGTCCGACGAGATTCCGCGTCTCCTCGCCGGCTGGACAGGAGAGCACAAGCACATCGGACTGTGCGGCCAGATCGCGCAGGTCGGATACGAACGGATACGGCACTTCCTGCTGCGGATGTCGGCCATGATAGAGGACTTTCATGCCGATACCTTCGGCAAGCATCGCGGCGCGCCGACCGATCCGTCCGAGGCCGACGATGCCCATCGTCTTGCCGAATACGCGCGTCGAAGGCGTCATGCGCTCGCCGGACCAGCGGCCGGAACGCACGAAGCGATCCGCTTCGGCGACACGCCGCATCACAGCATAGGTCAGGGCAATGACCGCTTCGCCGACGTCGTCCGCGAGCTCATCGGGCGTATGACAAACCGCAACCTTGCGGCTGCGGGCCGCCGCCAGATCGATACGGTCAAGGCCGGCTCCGTTGCAGACGACGATTTCGAGATCAGGCAGCCCATCCAGCGAAGCGGCATCGACACCGGCCATGCTGGTGGTTGCGGCGATACGTACGCCGCGCAGCGGCTGAGACGGCCAGCCAGCCACGGAGGCGCGCTCGATGAGCTCGCAACGCTCGCTCAGGGCCGAACGCAAGTCGGGAGGAATGATGCTCATGACGAAGGCCTTCGGTCGATCCGTCACCTGCTCTGCTCCTTTCGAACCCGCGGGACCAGCAATGCCCCGGCTTGTTAGATCACAATAGGCGAGTTAGCTAGTATATTGACCTAAACGCACGGCCCGGGAGCGGACTGGTGGCGGTGACCTACGAGCTTGTGAAGGCGATGGCGGCGGAGCTCTATGGGAGCTGCCTGAAAAAGATTCCCGAGGACACGAAGGACGCTCTGCGTCGGGCACATGCGGCGGAGACCAGCGAGGGTGCCAGGAAGATCCTCGCAATGATGCTGCGCAGCGCTGAAGCCGCCGAAACCAGCAACCGTCACGTCTGCTCAGACGCCGGCATCCCAGTGTACTTCATCAAGATCGGAACCGCTGCGCGGCTGGAGGGCAATATCCGTCAGGCGGTGTCGGACGGGTTCGACCATCTGGTGGAGACCATCGATCCTCCCATCCTGAAGCATGTCACAAATCCCCTCACCCGCGAGCGCGGTTACAAAGGAAAGGACATGCCGATGGTCAGTTTCGACCTCATCGACGGGGCGGATTACGTAGAGATCACCTGCTCTCCCAAGGCTCTGGGCTCCGGACGCTGGGCCGCGCTTGAGATCTTCAGCTTCCCCGAACTCGATGTAATCGAGAAATACGTGATGGACTGCGTGCTGAAGGCCGGCTCGCAGCATTGTCCGCCAGTCGTCGTCGGCGTCGGTATCGGCGGTACGTTCGACCATTGTGCCAAGATCGCGAAGCTGGCGACGCTGCGGCCTTACGGCCAGCACAATCCGGAACCTGTCATCGGCGATATGGAGGCGCGGCTGCTCAAGGCGGTCAACAGAACCGGTTTCGGCCCGATGGGTACGGGAGGCGATACGACCGCCCTGGCGGTCAACATCGAATACGCGTCGGGGCACGGGTTCACGCCTGTCGCCGTGTGCTTCAATTGCTGGATCAACCGGCGCGCCAGCGCGCGCATTTACAACAGCGGCGAGATCGTCCGTTTCGAGTGAGCTGATATGGCTGCAGACGAAATTGTTCGGCTGAAGCTGCCGCTGTCCAAGGCCGACGTCCGGCAATTGGCGGCCGGCGACTTCGTCACGCTCGACGGTGAGATCGTTCTGACCGCGGGCCTGCCGACCCACGAGCGAATTCGAGAGCATATGACGGCGGGCCAGCCTCTGCCGATCGATATTACCGGTGGCACGTTGTTCCATCTCGGAAGCTACAGCCGCGAGACCGGCGGCCGGTTCGAAGTTCTTTACATGAACCCGACCACCAGCACCCGGTTCAATGCATTCATGCCCGACTTCATCCGGCACTATGACCTGCGCGCCGTTGGCGGCAAGGGGGGACTCAACGCGGCCAGCGCCCGCGCCATGCAGGAGGTCGGGTGCGTCTATCTCTCGTTTCTTGGAGGCGGCGCCGCGCTTCACACGGATGCCATCAAGTCGGTCGTCGCGGTGGCGTGGGAAGATCTCGTGGCGCACTACCGTCTGGTCAAACTGCGCGTCCAGGCGCTCGGGCCGCTCGTCGTCGCGATCGACAGCCATGGGCGCAGTCTCTTCGATGAATTGGCTCAGGCTGCGGCGAACAAGCTGCCTGACATCGTCGAGGAGCTCAACCGGAACCGCTCCGCGTTCCCGGGCAAGTTCTGACATTGTGACGTCAGACCGCGACCTATGTCCCCTGCGCAACCGCAGCGCCGGACGCTAGGAGCGCGTCGATTTCCTCCCGAGCGAATGCGAATTCCTCCAGCGTGCGGAGGGTATCCTTGCCCAAGGGCTGCGCAGGGGCCGTCGCGCCTTGCACGGCGTCATCGAACAGGATCGTCGGGCGCACGGACCTTATGGCCCCCTCCGTCGGATGATCCAGCGGACGGACGAGCCTGACGGCGGCGATGTGCGGATCGTCCGTCAACGTCGCAAGGTCGCGGCACGGCATCGCCGGTACGTCGAGCGCGCTGAATACCTCGACCCAGTGCGCGGTTGTCTCCTTGATCAGGGCCTCCTCACGCAGGGTGAACCACGCATTCGTGTTGCGCACGCGCGTAGCGACGGTCGAGAAACGCTCATCGTGCAGCAACTCTTCCCGCCCGATGCCGCGCAGGAAGGCACGCGCATGCGCGTCGGTGTTTGCGGTGATCGCGATCCATCCGTCCTTGGTCCTGACCGGACGTGCGGCCGGATCGAGCACGCGCCGATCGCCAGGCGGCCCGAGCGGAGGCTCGAACGTGGCGGGTCCGAGATGCTCCTTGAGTACGAATGCCGCCATCGTCTCGAGCATCGGAATCTCGATCGACGCTCCGGTCCCGATTCGAAAGCGTTGCACGAGCGCCGCCGAGACGGCCCCGGCAGCGATTTCCCCGACGACGTGGTCGACCGCAAGAAACGGGGCGAAGCTGGGCGCGCCGTCACGCTCAATCGAGAGGCCGGCAATCCCCGTCGCAGCCTGCAGGACCGTGTCGTAAGCCGGCTTGCCGCGGTACGGGCCACCAGGTCCGAAGCCGGTGATCAGGCAATGGATCAAGTCCGGCTTTTCGGCCCGACACGCCTTGGCGTCGAGGCCAAGACGCCCGAGAGCATCCGGTCGCATGTTGCTGACGAGCACGTCGCATCCCTGGACCATCCGCTTGATCGCGGCGAGCCCGCCCGGCTTGCGCAGATCAAGCGCGACAAAACGCTTGCCGCGATTGAAGTGCATGAACTTGCCGGACATGCGCCCGGATGGCGACGGACCGCCGAGGGTGCGCAACAGGTCACCCTCCGGCGGTTCGACCTTGATTACGTCAGCGCCGAGATCGGCCAACCGCAAGGTCGCGGCAGGACCGACCACGACCGACGTCAGGTCCAGCACCTTGATGCCGGCAAGGGGACCGGGCCTGCCCTCGGGATCCTGCGGCATCGCGCTGCACTCTACTTCAACTTGAGATCGAGCGTCTTGATGATCGGCGCAAACGCATCGGCGGTGCGGCGCATTTCGGCCGTCACTTCCGCCGAGGTCATCGGCGTCGCCTCGAAGCCGATGCCGAAGAAGCGCTCCTTGACCTTGGGATCGCTGACGATCTGGCGCAGGGCACCGTCGAGCATCTCCACGATCGGCTTCGGCGTCGCGCCGGGCGCGAACACCACGAAATGCACGGCACCGATGATTCCTGGAAAGCCCTGCTCGGCAGTCGAGGGCACGTCGGGCAGCAGGCTCGACCGCTTGTCCTGAACGACGGCAATAGCCTTGAGCTTCTTGTCCTCGATCAGCGCCTTTGTGGTCCCGATCAGAAGGCTGCCGAATTCCACACGATCGGCGAGCAGATCGGTGACGATTGCGGGCGCTGATTTGTAGGACACCTGCACGAACTTGGCGCCGGTCTTGTGAGCCAGCACCTCGACCACCAGATGCTGCTGGAGACCATACCCGGAGGTCCCATAGTTGATCCCGCCGGATCGTTCCTTGGCGAGCTTCACCAGACCCTTAACGTCATTGGCCGGGAGATTCGGTCCCGAGACGAACACGTTTGGCGTGGTCCCAATGCTGCCGATCGGCACCAGATCCTTGAACGGGTCATAGCCGAGTTGCGCGAAGCTATGCGGGAACGTGGCAATCACCGTGCCGTTCACGACCATGGTGCAGCCGTCGGGTGCTGCGTTGACGACGGCTTGAGTGCCGATATTGCCCGTCGCACCAGGGCGGTTCTCGACCACAACTGTCTTCTTGAGCAATGGCTCCAGCTTTTCGGCGATGACCCGGGTCGCGACATCGGCCGAGCCGCCCGCGCCGAACGGCGCGATCAGCCGGATCTGCTGACAGTTCAACTCCGTCGCAGCCACGGGCCCCGCGCCTAGATGCACGCAAAGACCCGCACAAGCCGCCACAATCGGCGAGATGTAACGCATGATATTCCTCCCCTCGTTGTTTGCGCGCCGGCCCCCGGGACCGGCGCTGATCAACCATCGTGCCAGATGGATCGCGCGGTTTCGACCAGCAGTTTGAGCTTGGCTTTTTCCTGGCCGATGGTCATCGCCGTATTGCGCACGTCTCCCGAGAATCCACATTGCGGCGTGACGCCAAGATGATCCAGCGGCATGTACTTGCTCGCTTCCTCAACCCGCGCCCGCAGCACTTCGGGATCTTCAAGCGCCGGACTCTTGGTCGTTATCAGCCCAAGCATGGCAGCCTTGCCTTC